>ENA-UOJP01000543-UOJP01000543.1-human-gut-metagenome-genome-assembly--contig:-C102-NODE-543-length-67877-cov-9.726298_pt1 | contig 67877 bp, 64 predicted proteins | sample MGYA00242353_ERZ723900 | MGnify/ENA metagenome assembly ERZ723900 | reverse complement strand
CAGTCCGGCAAGGGCGGCGTAGCCTTCGTGATGGATACCTTCTACGGCTTCAAGCTGCCGAAGGGCATGCACAAGGAGTTCGCGGACGTGATTCAGAAGATTTCCGAGAAGCAGGGCGAGGTGGCCCCGGAGCAGATCATGGAGGCGTTCAAGAACGAGTATCTGGAGCGCAAGGAGCCCATGCACTTCCGCAAGTGCCGGATTACCGACACCGAGACGGGAGACGGCGAGTTTGCAACCCTGGCCAAGGTGGTCTACACCGACCACGGCATCGAGAAGACCTTCGAGGGCGTCGGCAACGGCCCCATCGATGCGATCCAGAGAGGCATGGAGGATGCCCTTGGAATCCAGATCAAGGTGATGGATTACAACGAGCACGCCCTGGCCGCCGGTTCCGGAGCCCAGGCTGCATCCTATATCCACCTGATCGACCAGGTGTCCGGCAAGACGACCTACGGCGTTGGCATCAGCTCCAACATTACGAGAGCGTCCATCCGCGGTATTTTCAGCGCGGTGAACCGGTTGTTTTATTGATTTTAAAAGAGAATAGGGGAACCGCCGCATGAGCTGCGGTTCCCGGAAACGAGATCCCCGAAACCGGATGATGGCGCTGGCCATAAAACGGTTCTGGGGATTTTTAACGCCTGCGGACAGGGGAAAAGGGAACAGACCGGACCGGGAGGGGAGATAAGGTTTTCTTGACAATCCTGTTTCAGACTCGTAAAATGAAGTTTATTAAGTTTTACAGGTTTATGTCAACGGCAGGAACAGCAAAAAAGGAGGGGGATTATGGATCAATATTATGCGATGACGGTGGACGGTCCGGTGGGAGAACGGGAGCTGGGCACCACATACGTGCACGAGCATTTGCTGGTAAAGCCCCAGAGCGATGACCCGAAATACCGGGATTACACGCTGGACGACCGGGATAAGTCAGCTCAGGAGAGCAGAGCGTTCTTCCAGGCAGGCGGGAGAACGCTGGTGGAGATGACGCCCATTCACTATGGACGGGATGTGAGGGGGTACAGGGCCATTGCACGGGCGGCGCAGATTCAGGTGATCTGCACGACCGGCTTCCACAAAGAGGAGTTTATGCCGCCCTGGTTTGGGGACCGGTCGGAGGAAGATTTATTTGAGCTGGTAAAACGCGAGGCGCTGGAGGGAATCGACGGAACGGATATCCGGCCTGGGGTGATCAAATTCGGAACCAGCTATGGGACCGTCACAAGGTTGGAGGAGAAGGCCATCCGGGTGGCGGCCCGGGCGCAGCGGGAGCTTGGCATTCCCATCAGCACTCACTGCGACAAGGGAACCATGGGGCTGGAGCAGGCGGAGATTCTGAAATCGCTGGGGGTGGATCTCTCCCGGGTGCTTCTGTGCCACATCGACAGCCGGATGGATATTGAGTACGCGATGAAAATCTGCGAGTTGGGAGCGAATATCTGTCTGGATCACGTGGGGCGCGAGCTGGCGGACCGGGATCAGTTCCGGGTGGAGATGATCACCGAACTGGTGCGGGCCGGATTCGCAGGCCGGGTAACGCTGTCCGGGGACATGGGAAAGAAGGGGTATCTGCCGGCTTACGGCGGGAAACCCGGGCTGGCGTATATTCTTACGGATTTGCGCGGGGAGCTGATGAAATATATTTCCGGGGAGGATTTCCGGCGTTTGACAGTGGAAAATCCGGCCCGGATCTTTGCGGTATTCAAGAAGCGGTGAGGGACAGGAAGCCGGACAGGGGGTGGAGGCATGGTAGAGAAACTGTTGGAGTTGATTGAGGGGGAGAATCCGCGCCGCCCATTTACAGATGAGGAACTGGCCGGGCGGATGAAGGTCCACCGGGAACGGATCATGGAACTGAGAATGCAGGCCGGTATTCCGGATTCACGGGAACGGCTGCGGCGGGCTTTGATTCCGGAGTTCCGGCAGCTGTCCGCCGCGAGGCCGGGGCTGTCGGAGCGGGCCATGACGGCGGCGCTCAATCAGATGGGGTACGAGGTTTCGCGGTATCTGGTAAAGCGCCTGCGGGAGGAACTTTCGCGGGAGAGGAGTGGAGACGCGTTTGGTAGCGGGGACACGCTTGGGGGCGGGGACACGCTTGGGATCAGGGGCCCGTTTGGAAGCGGGGACGAACCTGTAAGCGAAGCCGCATCTAGCGGCGCGAAATCTCCTGAGCGCGGGAAGTCCGCCCCCGGCAGGAGTGCGCGGGAGGGCGGCGAGGAGGACGTGTTCTGCGGTGTGATCGGGTTCGACGGGGGCCTGAAGAATCAGATCAACCAGGCCAAGGCCGCGGTGCTGTATCCGCCCAGTGGTTTAAATACCCTGATTATCGGCGCCTCGGGTAGCGGAAAAACCTTTCTGGCGGAGACCATGTACCGCTTCGCGCTGCAGAAGAAGGTGCTGGAAGCCGGGGCGCCGTTTGTTGTGTTTAACTGCGCCGATTACGCTGAGAATCCCCAGCTTTTGATTTCCCAGCTGTTCGGGTATGTGAAGGGCGCGTTCAGCGGGGCCAAGGAGAACAAGAGAGGGCTGGTGGAGGAGGCGGATGGTGGGATCCTGTTTCTGGATGAGGTTCACCGTCTGCCGAACGAGGGGCAGGAGCTGCTGTTTTACCTGCTGGATAAGGGGGAGTTCCGGCGTCTGGGAGACTCCGGGCCGCCCCGCAGGGTGAAGGTGAGAGTGATCGCGGCGACCACGGAGAACCCGGAGAGCTCGCTGCTTTTGACTTTCCGGCGCAGAATTCCCATGATTATCTCCATGCCGTGCTTAAAGGAGCGGCCCATTGAGGAGCGGTACGTGATCATCCGCACCTTTCTCGGGCGGGAGGCCCGTCAAATCCGGCGTCAGCTGGTGGTGGAGTGGCCGGTGGTGGCGGCTCTTCTGACCTATCCCTGCGGCGGCAACGTGGGACAGCTCAGGAGCGACATACAGGTATTGTGCGCGGAGGCGTTTCTGGCCAGCGTATCCATGGGCAGGCCAAAGGTGCGCATCAAGGCCGAACAGCTCAAAGGCGCGTTGGAGGACAGCCGCGGGAGTTCCGGGGCCGTGAGCGCCAGAATTCCGGGTTTCGGCCGGGACCTGACCATCACTCCGGAGGGCGGCTCGGACGAGGGCACGGAGGAGGCGGACTGCGCGGAGGCGGAATCCCTGTATCAACTCATTGAAACGGCCTTTGAGGAGCTGGGCGGCCGGGAGCTGGGGCAGGAGGAGGTACTGGAACAGGTTCAGAGCCGGATCAACCGCTATTTAAATCTGCCTGAGCCGGGGCAGGACTGTCCGTCCAAGACCTCGCTGGAGACTTTTGTGGAGAATATGGTGGACCGCAGGCTGGTCGAGGCCACAAGACGGGGGATTGACCTTGCAAAGCGGGAGTTTCCCCGCCTTCAGGACGACCTGTACAGCCTGCTGGCCATTCATCTGGAAGCGGTTTTAAACAACCTCAAGGCGGGCAGCTATTCCGCCAGCGCGGATACCGCCCGGATCCGGAGGGAGAATTCCCGTGAATACCAGGTGGCCCTGGCGATGGTGGCGCAGATTTCCAAAGAGCTGGACGCTGCAATCCCGGTGGAGGAGGCGGCGCGGATCACCGTGTATCTGAAAACCTTCCGCTCCAGAATCCAGTCCAGGCCCAAACGGATCCGCGTGATCATTCTGACCCACGGGCAGGTAGGGGTGTCCATGGCGGAGGTGGTAAACGCTGTGATGGACATGGATTTGGCAGTGGGGGTCGCCATGGGGCTGACCGAGTCCTACCAGGTGGCATTAAAACGGGTGATCGAGCTGGCCGGGGTGGTGGATGAGGGGAAGGGGATTCTGCTGCTGGTGGACATGGGCTCCCTGACGGAGATCGGGGACGCCGTGATGGAGAAAACCGGGATTCCCGTCCGCTCCATCGCCAGGGTGGACACGCTGATGGCATTGGACGCGGTGCGCAGAGCCAGCCTGGAGGACGCCAGCCTGGACGAGGTGGCGCAGGCGATCCGGTGGTCCCAGGGCTTTCCTGCTGAGCCGGCTCGCACCGGCGAGGGATTGAAACCGGCGCTGATCACGGTGTGCCTGACCGGCGAGGGAAATGCCAGGAGGCTGAAGGGCTATCTGGAGAGCAGCGTGTTAAACGCCAGCGACGATATCGCCATCTTTGAGATCGGACTTTTGAACGCGCAGAGGCAGCGGGAAGAGATTGACCGAATCCGGCGGGAGTACCACATTCTGGCCATCACCGGGACTATGGACCCCGAGGTTCCGGGTATCCCCTTTTATCCCATGGGGTATGTGTTCAGCAGCCAGGGGCTTCTGGCTCTCATGGGGCTGATCAGCGAGTACCAGGGCCAGAAAACGTCCCTGATCGATGTGGTGCGGCCGGAATTGATTCTTTTTGAGCCGGAGCCCACAATCACAAAGAATGAGATTATCGACGGGCTCTGCGCCTCCATGGAGACGGCGGGGGCGGTAACCGGCGGTTTTCTGCTCAGCGTGTACAAGCGGGAGATGATGGGCAGTACCTGTATGACCCAGGAGAAGATTGCGGTTCCCCATGGGGACAGCGCCTTTGTCACAAAACCTGCCATAGCCGTAGCAAAACTGGCCAAACCGGTTGTGTGGTCGGAAGATAATGTGGCAGATTTAGTTTTCCTCTTCGCATTTGACAATAGCTGTAGAAAATATGCAGAAAAATTTTCTCAGCTGACAGAGGAAAAACAACGTATTTCCAATATCCGTGGGGCGCGGAGCAAGGAAGAAATCCTCAAATACCTGAATTTCTGACAAAATCTGCCGAAACCTGGCATGGATCTTGCATTATAAATAGGCATAGCGGAAAACGCTAGGCCTATTTTTAATTTGAATGCAATGGGCCGCCGGCATTACCTGCGGCGGTTGTTTGCAGAGAGGAGGGATTCAGGGAATGAGAACGACGGTTGCGGATTTTTCAAAGATAACCTGCATCCTCAGAGGTTATACGGCTCAGGAAACGCGGTTGATTTTGGAGGTGTTGAAAGACAGCGGCATCCGCAGCGTGGAGATCACCATGAACACGGAGGGCGCCCTGTCCATGATCAGCGAGGCGGTGGAGCGCTTCGGCGATTCGCTCAGCATCGGGGCGGGAACCGTGCTCACCATGGAACAGCTTCAAGATGTGGTTGCCGCCGGAGCAGATTTCGTGTTGTCGCCGGTTATGTTTACCCGGGAGATGCTGGACTACTGCCGGGAGCGGAAGGTGATTGCGGTACCGGCCGCGTTTACGCCCAGCGAGATATACGCCCAGCTGACAGGGGGAGCTGATATTGTGAAGGTATTTCCCGCGGTTACCGTGGGGCCGTCCTATTTCAGGCAGCTGGCAGGCCCGTTGGGACCGCTGCCGCTTATGGCGGTGGGAGGCGTGAACGCAGAGAACGCGCGGGAGTTTATAAAGAACGGCTGTCCGTATCTGGGGATCGGCTCCGGCATGTTCCGGCGCGGGGATGTGAACCGCGGGGACGCGGACCGTCTGCGGGCGGATGTGGAGGCGTTTGAAACGGCGGTGAGACTGCCGCCCGTGGAAGGGAGAGGATAGAGGGAATGGTTCTTGCAGATTTAATAACGGAAAATCTGGTCCTGCTTGGAGTTGAGGCCGGGACCAAGGAGGAAGCGCTGAAACAGACCTCCGCCCGGCTGATGGAACAGGGCTACGTGAAGGAGACATTTTACAGCGCCCTTTTGGAGCGGGAGGCAGAGTACCCCACGGGGCTGGCTCTTCCGGCCTGTGACATTGCGATTCCCCACGTGTCGCCGGAACATGTGAAACGGTCCGGAATCGCGGTGGCAGTGCTGAAAAATGCCGTGAAGTTCAGGCGGGTGGACGACCCGGAAGCGGATGCAAAGGTGAAGATCATCTTCAACATTGCGCTGGACCGGAATGGAAAGCAGGTGGAGGTGCTTCAGAAGCTGATGGAATTCATCAGCGACGAGGCCGTGCTTGGGAGCATCCTGCGGGCAAAGTCCGCAGGGGATATCATCCGATTAGTGGGAAAGGTGGTTTAAAATGAAAAAAATTTTAGTTTGCTGCGGTTCATCCATGATTACGTCGACGCTGGCGTTAAACAAGATCAAGAATTTTATGGCCCAGGAGCACATCGACGTACAGTTTGTACAGTGTAAATTTTCCGAGGTGCCGGCCCGGGTGGCAGCCGAGCATCCGGACGTGATTGTGCCAACCGGTATGCTCAATGAGAGCGCTGCCGGCGGCGTTCCCATTGTGAAGGGGACCTGTTTTATTACCGGCATCGGCGCGGACCAGGCGCTGCGGCAGATCAAGGAAGTTTTGACAAAGTAGCGGGCAGTCAGGAGAGGGATGGGATGCCGTTTGAAACGCGGCGTATATGAGGAGGTATAAGAATGCAAGTAGTAATCGACGGTTTAAACTGGATCAGCGGATTGGGGCCAATGTGTATGATGCCGATTATCATGTTTGTGATCGGCGTGTGCCTGAGGCAGAAAATGGGCGTTTTGCTGCGCTCCTGCCTGATGACCGGCGTTGGCTTTGCCGGCGTCAACATGACCATCAACTTTTTCATTGCCCAGGTGGCGCCTGCCGTGCAGATGATGGTGCAGCGCTGGGGACTTCACACGGACATCATGGACGTGGGCTGGCCGGCCAGAGCAGCCGCCACCTGGTCCTTCCCCATGGCGGCGGTCATCGTGTTCCTGGTACTGGCGGTGAACGTGATCATGCTGGCGGTGAAGGCAACCAACTGCGTGATGGTGGATTTCTGGTCCTACAATCATTTTATTTTCACCGCGGCTCTGGTGTGGTACGCCAGCAACAGCATCCCGGTGGCCATGGTGGCCGGTGTTCTGGACGCGGCGATCACTTTTAAGCTGGCGGACTGGACGCAGCCCATCTGCGAGGAGGCATTCGGCCTGCCGGGCGTTTCCTTCCCCACCAGCAACAGCATTTGCTGGGCGCCGCTGGCGTGCCTGTTAAACAAGATTTACGACAGGATTCCCGGTCTGAACCGCCTGAACGCGGATCCGGAGAGTATTCAGAAACGCTTCGGCGTGCTGGGCGAGCCCATGGCGGTCGGCACGGTAATCGGACTGCTGATTGCCATTCTGGCAGGCGAACCGGTCGATAAGTGCCTGATTGTGGCTATGTCCACCGCCACCGCAATGGTGATCACCCCCAAGATGATGCAGATTCTGATGGAAGGCCTGCTGCCTTTTGCGGACGGCGTCAAGGAAGTGCTCAACAAGCGTTTTGAGGGCAATAAGTTCCACATCGGCATCGACGCGGCCCTGACCATTGCCAACCCGTCCTGTATCGCGGTCGGTATTCTCATGGTGCCAACCACCATTATTCTGGCAATGGCGCTTCCGGGCAACCGTCTGCTCCCGCTGTCCGACATCGCTTACATCGGCATGTGGCTGGCGGCCTGGCCGGTAGCTTTCGGCAAAGGCAACCTGGTGCGGGCTTATTTGTCCACGGTGATCTTCACGGTTATGCTTCTTCTGATCGCCACCGCCATGGCGGGAGCCCATACCCAGCTTGCCATCACCGGCGGCTTCCAGATGGGCAGCGGAATGGAGTTGGTATCCACCGAGGACGCCGGAACCCATCTGATCAGCTATATCATGTCCCTGATCGGCCGTCTGATCGGAAACGTATTCTAATAGGGTAAGGCAGAAGGAGTGTGCAGATGAAAATAACAGATGTAACCGTATACGAGGTAAAACCCAGGTGGATTTTTGTGAAGCTCTCCACGGATGAAGGCGTGGAGGGCTGGGGCGAGATGATCTCCGGAACCAAGACGGAGACGGTGGTGGCCGGAGCCAGGGAAATGGGCGGGTATCTGATCGGCAGAGACCCATTTGAGATCGAGCGCCTGTGGCAGGAAATGTACAAGAGTTTTTTCCGCGGCGGCCCCATCAACGGAACCATTGTCTCCGGCATGGAGATGGCGCTTTGGGATATCAAGGGAAAATACTTCGGAGTTCCGGTGTATGAACTTTTAGGCGGCCGGGCCAGGGATCGGATTAAGGTCTATTCCTGGATCGGCGGAGACCGGCCCGAGGACGTGGCGGAGCAGGCCATGGACCGCAGGAACAGGGGATTTGACGCGGTGAAAATGAATGCCACCGAGGAGCTGCACTATATAGACAGCTATGACAAGATTCAGGCGGTGGCGGACCGGGTGGCCTCCATCCGGGCGGCCTGCGGGGACGGATTCGGCATTGCGGTGGACTTTCACGGGCGGGTGCACAAGCCCATGGCCAAGGTGCTGGCCCACGCACTGGAACCCTACAAGCTGATGTTTCTGGAGGAAGTGGTACTGCCGGAAAATGAGGAATATTTTAAGGAGGTGGCGGCCCTTTGCTCCACGCCCCTGGCCACAGGCGAGCGTCTGGTGAGCCGTTGGCAGTACAAGAATATTTTCCGCGAGGGAGTGGTGGATATCATTCAGCCGGATGTGGCCATGGTGGGCGGGATTCTGGAGATGAAAAAGATCATCTCCATGGCGGAGGCCTTTGACATGGCGGCCGCGCCTCACGCGCCCTACGGTCCTATCGCCCTGGCGGCGACCCTGCAGGTGGATGTGTGCTCGCCCAACGTGTTTATCCAGGAGCAGAGTCTGGGAATTCACTACAACAAGGGTTTTGATCTGCTGGATTTTGTAAAGAACAAGGATGTGTTCCAGTATGAGAACGGCTTTGTGAAGGTGCCCACGCTTCCCGGACTGGGACTGGAGATCGACGAGGAGAAGGTGAGGGAAGTCTCCGCCCAGGGATTGCACTGGACCAATCCTAAATGGAGAAATTATGACGGAACGATGGCGGAATGGTAAAGACCTGCCGCGCAGAACCGGATCGGTCTGTGGCGGAGGAAAGAACAGCCGGCCCCCGGGGAGTTGTCTCCCCGGGGCCGGCTGTTCTGCCGTGCGTATTTTAATTATGACATCGCTTCCCAACTCCCCTTCAGCACCAGGTAGGTGATCAGCGGTCCCACCACCGCCCCGATCAGGGACGAGACGATGGGCGCTCCGAACATGATGTTCATGACCAGAGCCACGGCCGCGACGCAGAGGAAAAGGTAGAACCCCAGCCTGCGCCTGAAAAAGAGCATGAGACACACCGCTGTGATCATTCCGGCCTCGGCCACGATATACAGAATGTATGCCGGGGCGGTGAGCGTCAGAAAGAGATACGAGACGAGGGCCATAACGTTAGCCACGAGCATAATCCAGAGCCATACTTTTGCACCTGTTTTCATTTGAATAAATCCTCCTGTTTTTCATTGGTGTGGTGAGCGGGTGCTGCCGGGGATCACTCCCCGTCCTCCGCCTTCTGCGTAAACGCAAGATTGTCGAACCCGGTGGCGATGCAGATGCCGGTGTCGCTGGTCATATAGTCGATGGATACCCGGTCGCCGGGCTGGGTTACGGCCAGCTCGTTGCTCAGATCGTAGGACACGGTGAACAGCAAATTGGGTTTTTCTTCCAAAATAATCTTGTAGGTGACGCCGTCCCCCAGGCTTTCCGAGGCGATCCTGAGCACGGTGCCCTTCACGCTCTTGGCCGTCTGGCCGGTCAGGATGCCGCCGGAGCTTCCGCGCATCTGGCGGAAGTCCCGCAGGGCGCTGTCGATGGTCTCGCCGGTGCCCACGTTGGTATAGTTGGCAACGGACACGAAGGCGTACTGCTTGATCAGCCCGGCATTGTCCTTCAGGGTCATAAAGTAGGTGGGCTGTCCGTCCAGATTGATGATCATGGGGAAGGAGGCCCGGTAACCGAACTGCTGGACCTTACCTTCTGCAGAGCTCTGGGCCGCCACCTCGGTGGCGCCGCTCATCTGGTAGAGGAAGGACTCCTTGGTCACCATATCCACCAGGATAAAGCCGATGGCGGACTCGTCGGAGCCGACGCTTGTCAGGCCGGTGAACAGATAGCACCGCGCACCGTTGTAGATGATAATGTCGCCGCGGCTTGGCCGGAACTTATCCTGGTTGGAGAAGTTGAAGATTCCGTGCACGTACTGGCCCTGGTTGTTGATCTGCTGCATCACGAAGGACTCCGGCTGTACCCGGTCCACCCATTCCGGTATGGTGTCAATGGTGTAGCGGTTGGTCTCGCCGGTGGTGGCGTTGACGATCAGCACGCCGTCCGCCTCCGGGAGATTGAACAGCCAGCGGTTCTTGTAGGTGGTCAGCACCCAGTAGGGCACGCCGTCGTCGTCCAGCTCGAAGGAGTAGTCTGTCAGTCCCATGAACAGACCGCCGCCAAACAGGCGCACGTGGCGGTTTAAGTCGTCCAGAATGTAGGCGTTTGCCTGGTACTTGATCTTGTGATCCGTGACCAGGGTGACGTCGCTGACGTCGTTGGCCGCCACCACGATGTACCCGGCGGAGCCGTCCATATTTTTCAGCCATTTGAAGAAGCCGGAATGCTCTAAGGGAACCACCCACACCAGCTTGTCGTTCACCTTCTGGATCACGGGGGTGCCAAGGACTACCTGGCTTCCCAGGCCGGGGTTCTCGCCCACCTTTTTGTCGGCCAGTTCCCGGGCCAGGTCCTTATCCACGATGGGCAGCTGGTTCAGCGCCAGCGGCTGCACGGTCTCGTTGAACTCCGACACCTGGGGCGTGCCCAGCTGATCGCGGTAAGCCTTGTAGTTGAACAGCGGGATGGACAGCATGGTGACCGCGAAGTAAGCCACCCAGAGGATGGCAAGCAGCACAAAGCCTTTCTTGACGCTCTTGACGCTGCTGTCGATGGAGAATTGCATGCGGTTGTACTCGTTGGTGGTGATCCGCAGGCTTCCAAGACAGATAAAAAAGTTCAGCACTACATAGCAGCTGATGGCAAAGCACCAGGAAAACGCACCGTCCGAGTACAGGGGGTTTAAGTTGGGTCCCCGCACAATCACAGCCGCGACGAAGAAAACCGTCAGGGCCAGATTGAGCAGCAGTTGTTTTTTCTTATTCATAGATTCCTCCTGAAATTGACGTTTTTTAACAGTTTCGTTACATGTAATTATATCGCATAAGGAGAAAAGCACAAGGGATATTTCTTGTTACCAGCATTTGTATCTTATAAAGAGTTACTGTACACTCCGTTCCCAGTAACACGCTTCGCGATGCACAGAAACGGCAAAAACCCCTCGCGGGATATTAGCTGTGGACAGTAACCATAAAGAAGCCGCATAATCCGAATCTATACAAATAGGAAGATACCTTGTATAATATAGCTATCATTAAAAAACACATCTGCCTGTGCGGGCAGCGATGAGGGGAGCGCTATGAGAAAAGACGGCGGGTTTAAAGAAGAGGGAAACTGGTACAAGGGAAATCTCCACAGTCATACGGTGGATTCCGACGGCTGCCTGACGCCCCAGGAGGCGGTGGAGCTGTTTGTGGAACACGGTTACAGCTTTCTGGGAATCAGCGATCATGATGTGTATTCGGACTACAGGGAACAGCTGAACCGGGAAGATTTTATCATCATTCCGGCTGTGGAAGCCTCGGCCGTTCTGTGGAAGGACGATACGCTGACCCAGCGCCTTAAGGTGCATCATGTCCATGGCATTCTGGGGCCGGAGAGCGTGCAAAAACAGGCGGTTCTGCCGCTCATGAGCCACGGGGAAGTGGTGCCGCCGAGAATGTTTTACGGGGAATGGGGCGGGGCCGCGGTGGCTCAGGAGATGAGCGATTATCTCAGATCCAGAGGCTGTCTGACCATCTACAACCACCCCATCTGGTCGCGGGTGCGCGAGGAGGATTTTGCGGATACCGACGGTCTTCTGGGCCTGGAAATTTTTAATTACAATACGGTAAATGAGAGCGGCACCGGCTTTGACACCACCTATTGGGACGCTATTTTGCGAAAAGGCAGGCAGCTCTACGGTTTCGCGGCGGACGACAATCACAACAGCGGCGAATTCGACGACGCCTGCGGCGGCTTTATCATGGTCAAGGCCCCTGCGCTGACCCACGAGCTGATCACCCGCGCGCTGATGGAGGGAGAATTTTACGCCTCGTCGGGACCGATGATTTACGACTGGGGCGTGGACGGACGCCGTGTCTGGGTTAAATGCAGCCCGGTGTACCGTGTTAATTTCATCGCCGGAGGCCCGGTAAACGCCGGACTCACCGTGATGTGCAAGACGCTGGAGGACGGCCTGGAATACGCGGAGGTGGAGTTGAAGGGCAATGAGACGTATGTGCGGATTGAGTGCTCCGATGTGTACGGCCGCACCGCCTGGAGCAACGCGCTGTTTATGAACTGGCCGTAAGTTCCGGTATTTTTGTGAAAAAGTGTGTTATATAATTATCAGAAACAGCGCCTGAGGCTGCGGTGGTTCCAGGGGGTAAAAAACCCGGGAAACGCAGCGTCCGGCGCTGTATGCCGTCCGGGAAAGCAAAGATGGATTCTGCCGCATATGCCACAATGTTGTCTAAAATGACAATTTGTAAACGATTTTGTGACAAATATTAAGAAAAATATTTAACAATATTTGAGAAAGTATCTGGATTTTTAAAAAACATTATAATAAATATTGATTTATACAGATTTAAATGTTAAAATTAAACAAATGATACAACTTTCGCTGCAGAGAATGAGAGATGATGGCAAAAGCGTAGACTTCTGGGAGTTAGTCTGCCTTTTAACGGAAGTCTCTTTTTTTAGTAATAGAATGATGGAGGGGGGAGACAGGGATGGCGGATGAGCTGCTGAGTATTGGAATCGACATAGGCACCTCCACGACTCAGGTGATTTTCAGCCGCCTGTCCATTGAGAACACCTCGGGATATTTCAGTGTGCCCCAGATACGGATTGTGGACAAACAGGTGATCTACAAGGGGGAGGTGCATTCCACGCCCCTAAAGACCAGGACCATGATCGACGCCGACGCGGTAGCCCTTCTGGTGGAGGGCGAGTTTAAACGGGCCGGTTTCACGCCCAGGGACACCCGGACCGGCGCGGTGATCATCACCGGGGAGACCGCCAGGAAGGACAACGCGGCCCTGGTGCTGGAACGCCTTTCCGGCTTCGCCGGGGATTTTGTGGTCTCCACCGCGGGGCCGGACCTGGAATCCATCATTGCGGGAAAGGGCAGCGGGGCCCGTCAGTATTCGGAGGATCACTCCTGTGTGGCGGCCAACATCGATATCGGCGGGGGGACTTCCAATCTGGTTGTCTTTGATCGGGGCGAGACCGTCTGCGCGGGCTGTCTGGATATCGGGGGAAGGCTGATCCGGGTTTCGCGGGATTTATATGTGGATTATGTGAGCGAGAGTGTGAGACGGATCGCGCGCTGGAAGGGAATCTCCATCGCAGAGGGGGAGAGGACGTCCACGGAGACGCTGGAGCGGATCTGCGGGGCTATGAACGAGGTGCTGGAGCAGGCCTTTGGGCTCCGGCCTCAGGAGGGGATCTTAAGAGAGGTACAGACGCCCGGCAGCAGCGTTTTCTCAGCGGCAGCGCCGGTGGACGCTTATTTTTTCTCAGGCGGCGTGGCCGACGCCATTTACGGGGATCCGGGGGAGCTGTTCCGGTACGGGGATATCGGGATGCTTCTGGGCTCAGTGGTAAAGGACGGCAGGCTTGCAGGAGGCGGACGGCTGGTCAGGCCGGACGAGACGATACATGCTACGGTGGTGGGGGCCGGAACCTACACGACGACGATTTCCGGCAGTACCATTACCTATACGAAGAATTTGTTTCCCATGAAAAATGTCCCGGTACTGCGTTTGTCCGGGGAGGAGCAGGACGCCTGCTTTGCGGGGAGGTCCGAGGTCCTGGAGGAGCGCATGCGCTGGGCCGGGCGGCAGAACGACTCGGAGCAGCTGGTGCTGGCTATGAAGGGCAGGCCAAATCCGGGTTATGCGGAGCTAAAGCGGCTGGCGGAAGTGCTGGTTAGGGCCGCAGACGCGGTTTACCGGCCGGAGACGCCCCTTCTCATCATCGTGGAGTGCGACATGGCCAAGGCCCTGGGGCAGGCGGCGTACCACGCCGGACACGGGAGCCGGGAGGTGGTGGCCCTGGATTCCATCCGGGTGGGCGACAATGATTACGTGGACATGGGACGGCCTCTCATGGGAGGCCTGGTGGTTCCGGTGGTGGTAAAGACGCTGGTGTTCGGCTAGTTGAACCGGACGGCGGCCGGAGTGGGAAACGAGAGGAGGGAGTTGCGGATATGAGTTATCGGACGATGCTCGCGGGGCAGGTATTTACCTTCCAGTCCATAAAAGAGGTGCTGGCCAAGGCCAATGAGGAGAAATCCGGGGACGTGCTGGCCGGGGTGGCGGCTTCCTCCGCCATCGAACGGATCGCGGCCAAGGAGGTGCTGGCGGATATGCTGCTTTGTGAGCTCAGGGAGAACCCGGTGGTCCCCTACGAGGAGGACGAGGTGACCCGGCTCAACCAGGACAGCATCAACGAGACCATTTACAGAGAGATCCGGGGCTGGACGGTAGCGGAGCTGCGGGAGTGGATTCTGGACTACAAGACCACGGAGGAGGATATCCGGCGGATATCCAAGGCGCTGACCGCGGAGATGGTGGCGGCGGTGGCGAAGTTGATGGGCAATCTGGACCTGGTCTACGCGGCCTCCAAGATCCGGGTGCCGGCCCACTGCAATACCACCATCGGCCTGAGGGGGACCCTGGCTACCAGGCTTCAGCCGAACCACACCACGGACAATGTGGAGGGTATCACGGCCTCCCTGTTCGAGGGATTGAGTTACGGCTGCGGGGATGCGCTGATCGGCCTGAATCCGGTGAACGACACGGTGTCCAGCCTGACCGAGGTTTTGAAACGGTTCGACGAGATCAAGCACCAGTTTGAGATTCCCACTCAAATCTGCGTGCTGGGACATATCACCACTCAGATCGAGGCGGTGAAAAATGGTGCGCCCGCGGATATGATATTCCAGTCCATCGCGGGCAGCGAGAAAGGGAACGCGGCCTTCGGGTTTAACACCCAGACGGTTTTAGAGGCAAAGGAGCTGCTGAAACGAAGGGGTACGGGAACCGGACCGAACGTGCTGTATTTTGAGACGGGGCAGGGTTCGGAGCTGTCCTCGGACGCTCACTACGGAGCGGACCAGGTGACCATGGAGGCCAGGTGCTACGCCTACGCCAGGGAGTTCAAGCCTTTTATGGTGAACACGGTGGTGGGCTTTATCGGGCCGGAGTACCTTTACGACAGCCGCCAGGTGATACGGGCCGGTCTGGAGGACCATTTTATGGGGAAACTCACCGGGGTGCCAATGGGCTGCGACTGCTGCTACACCAACCACATGCTGGCGGAGCAGAACGATATTGAAAATCTGGCCCTGCTTTTGGGATCGGCGGGGGTGAACTACATACTGGGGGTTCCCACCAGTGACGACGTGATGTTGAACTACCAGACCAACGCTTACCACGACTCGGCTGCGATCCGGGAGATTCTGGGGCTGCGGCCCATCCGGGAGTTCGACCTGTGGCTGGAGAAGATGGGGATCAGTGAAAATGGAAAGCTGACGGAACGCGCCGGCGATCCCACCCTGTTTCTGAACCGAAAGGGGCGTGGATAAAATTGGATGAGAAAATGATTGCCAGCATCGTGGAAGAGGTGCTGCAGGAGATTGGGATGGGATCAGGGGCGGACGGCCGGCTTGGGCGACAGGCCGGGGACCGGGAGCAGCCAGGCCGGTTCGCGGCGCGGGAAGACGGAATGCCCCCTGCGGCGCGCCCGGACAACGATCTGCATGACATTACCTCCCAGGAAGAGAAAGCCAAACCAACCCTGGACCACCCCATGGACCCGGAGGCGCTGACCCGCATGATGGGAAAGACCACCGCCCGCATCGGCGTGGGAAAGGCGGGGCCAAGGGAGCGTACCAGGACGTGGCTGACGCTGCGGGCCGACCATGCGCTGGCCAGGGATTCGGTGTTTTCCGATGTGGACGAGGGGCTGATTGACCGGTTGAAGCTGGTGTCCGTACAGTCCATGTGCAGGGACCGCAACGAGCACATTACCAGGCCGGACCTGGGGCGGAAGCTGGACCAGGAGGCGCAGCAGAAGCTTGTCTCAGCCTGCAAGGCGGGCGTGGATGTGCAGCTGATCGCTTCGGACGGACTTTCCTCCAAGGCTATTGAGGCGAACCTGGAAAATATTCTCCCCGTGATTGAGGACGGGTTGAGCATGCGGGGCATCAGCACCGGACCGGCCATATTTGTCAAGTTCGGCCGGGTTGCGGTGGAGGATGCCGTCTCGGAGTTGCTGCACCCCAAAGTGGTCTGTATCCTGATCGGGGAACGGCCCGGGCTGGGGACGGCGGAGAGTATGAGCGCCTACATCTGTTATCAGGCCGTTGTAGGGCAGCCGGAAGCCAGGCGGACGGTGGTCTCCAACATCTACAGCGGAGGCACCAGCGCGGTGGAGGCGGGAGCCTACGTGGCGGAGCTGATTGAAACCATACTGAAGGAAAAGGCCAGCGGGGTGGATTTAAAGCACTGACCGCCGCGGAAAGGAGGGGCCTGGATGACGGGAGATGCCATTCGCACAAATGTGCTCAGCGCGCAGATCATACCCAACGCGGAGCCGGAGCTGCTTAAGAAGCTGGAGGTATTTCCGGGCCACCGGAGCCTGGGAATCCTGACTACGGACTGCGACGACGTGTCCTACGCGGCGCTGGACGAGGCCACTAAGAAGGCGGATGTGATTGTAGCCTACGCCACCAGCATGTACGCGGGTTCTACCAATGCGTCCACGCGGCTGGCGGGGGAGTTTATCGGGATTTTGTCGGCGCCGGATCCGGCCCAGGTGAAAAGTGGGCTGGAGGCGGCATTGGATTACATAAAGAATCAGGCGTTTTTCTACAGCGCCGCAAAGGACGACAGCGTGTGTTATTTCGCCCACTGCATTTCACAGTCGGGCACCTACCTGTCAAAGATGGCGGGAATCGAAGCCGGGAGGCCGATCGCCTATCTGATCGCGCCGCCGGTGGAGGCGGTGATGGGATTGGACGCGGCGCTGAAAGAGGCCAGGGTGGAGATGAAGGTATTCTACGGTCCGCCCACAGAGACCAACTTTGGCGGAGGGCTTCTGACCGGAACGCAGGCTTCCTGCCGGAGGGCCTGCGAGGCGTTCGGCCGGGCCGTGTGCAAAGTGGCGTCTGATCCGGTTTCGTTCTGAGGTGAGAGGGGAGTGATTATTTGGACAGAGATCTGGAATCAATCCAGGAGGTCAGGGATTTGATCCGGCAGGCAAAGGAGGCTCAGGTTAAGCTGAGGGAGTTTCCGCAGAAAAAGCTGGACGATATCTGCCGGGCCATTGCCGGGGCCTGCGCCGCCCAGTCGGAGCGGCTGGCCAAACTGGCGGTGGAGGAAACCGGCTTTGGGGTGTGGCAGGATAAGGTGCTGAAGAACCAGCTGGGAAGCGCTATCACCTGGGAGAGCGTGCGGGACATGACCGCGGTGGGGATTATCCGGGAGGACCGGGACAAGGGACTGATGGAGATCGGGGTTCCCGTGGGGATCGTCGCGGCGCTGATTCCCTCCACAAATCCCACCTCCACGGTGATGTATAAGACGATTATATCCGTTAAGGCGGGCAATTCCATTGTGATCAGCCCCCATCCCAATGCGAAGAAATGCATTTTGGAGACGGTGGAGATCATCAAAAGGGCCGCCAGGGAGGCGGGGGCGCCGGAGGGAATGGTTGGCTGTATCCGCCTGACCACCATGGAGGCCACAAACGAGCTGCTGAAAAACCGTTCCATCGGAGTGATCCTGGCCACCGGCGGGGAGGCCATGGTGCGGGCGGCGTATTCCTCGGGGAATCCGGCCATCGGCGTGGGACCGGGAAACGGACCGGCCTTTATCGAGCGGACGGCGGATATTCCGCTGGCGGTGAAGCGGATTTTCGACTCCAAGACCTTTGACAATGGTACGATCTGCGCCTCCGAGCAGTCCGTTGTGACGGAACGGTGTATCGAGGAGGCGGTGGTTCAGGAGCTGGAGCGGCAGGGCGGTTATTTTATGACGCCGGAGCAGTCCGAACAGGTGGGCGGCTTTATGCTGCGGGCCAACGGGACCATGAATCCCAGGATTGTGGGGAAATCGGCCCAGGCCATCGCAGATATGGCGGGCATCCGCATCCCCGCGGGAACCAGGGTGCTATTGTCCCGGCAGACGGAGGTGGGGAAGAAAAATCCCTACTCCAGAGAAAAGCTCTGTCCCATTCTGGCGTTTTATGTGGAGCCGGGCTGGGAGCAGGCGTGCGACCGGTGTATCGCCATCCTCCAGAACGAGGGGGCGGGGCACACCATGACCATCCACAGCAAAAACCAGGAGGTAATCCGGGAGTTTGCACTGAAAAAGCCGGTGTCCCGGCTTCTGGTCAATACCCCGGGCGCGCTGGGCGGAGTGGGCGCCACCACGAATCTGGCTCCGGCCCTGACCCTGGGCTGCGGCTCCGTGGGCGGAAGCTCTACCAGCGATAATATTACACCCATGAACCTGATCAATATCCGGCGGGTGGCATGGGGCGTGCGGGAATTGGAGGAACTGAGAGACGGAAACGCTCCGGCGGCGGGAGCCGGGCCGAACGGCCGGGCGGCCGGGTATGGTAGCGCGTCGGGCGTAAGCTGGGCAGATCAGCACGGCAGCGCGTCGGGCGGAAGCTGGGCGGACCAACATGGCAGCGCGTCGGGCGCAAGCTGGGCGGACCGACATGGCGGAGCGTCGGGCGTAAGCCGGGCGGATCAGAACAGCAGCGTTTCCACCGGCGAACTTACCCGCGAGGCGGTGGAGCAGATCACAAAGCAGGTAATAGCCAGATTAATGGCAACAAAATAAAAAGTGTAATGGAGGATAACGAATATGGCTGAGACATTATTGGCATTGGGAATGGTGGAGACGAAAGGACTGGTGGGCTCGATTGAGGCGGCGGATGCCATGGTTAAAGCGGCGAACGTGTCGCTGATCGGCAAGGTACATGTGGGCGGCGGTCTGGTGACCGTTATGGTACGCGGAGACGTAGGTGCCGTGAAGGCGGCCACGGACGCAGGGGCGGCCGCGGCGGCCAAGGTCGGCGAGCTGGTGTCCGTGCACGTGATTCCGCGTCCCCATCCCGAGGTGGAGTTTATTCTTCCCACACTGCAGAGCAGCGACCGGTAAGACGAGGCTGCATTTCAGAAGGGAGGCGTAGCGCGTGCAGAAGATTCTGACGGAAGCGGTTCTGCGCTCGGAGCTGATCCCGGCGGGAACCCGGAGCTACACCGTTTCAAAGGACACCGTAGTCACGCCCACAGCCAGGGAGTACCTGAAAAAGCGGGGAATCGAGCTGAAAACAGCCCAGACGGGCCCCGGCCGGTCCATGAGCCAGACGGAGATCAGAGAAAACGGCTCCTACACCTATGTGGACGCGGTGACGGGAAAGGGATACCGGGAGAAGCCCGAGGACATGACCCATCTGCGGGGAAACCGGCTGGTGAAAAAGACCGATCCCAGAATCGCCTTCAGAGGACAGTTAGACAGTCTGGAAGCCCATATCCTGGAGTGCCAGGCGCAGGCTTGCGAGCAGGGAAATGCAGAGCTGTGCGGCTGCCTTGGCGAACTCCTGGACCGTGTGCGGGACGTTCTGGGCGCGGAGGTGCGGGATGAACCGCTGGCGCAAAAGCCGCTGTTCGGGTACGACCACGACCGGCTGCGCTATGTTTCGCATCATGTAAAAGAGGAGATTGGGATCGACCATCCCATTCCGGACTACCGGATGGGAAGGATGGCGCTGATGTTAAACACCCTGCGCACCCGGATACGGGAGGCGGAGCTTGGGGCCGTGGCGGCATTTCCAGGGGAGCGTCCCGACATCATTGAGGAGATGAACCGCCTGAGCAGCGCAGCCTATATCCTGTTCTGCCGCCAGGTGGCAAAGCAGCGGGGAGGCGGACTATGAACCGGCAGGAGTTGGAGGCGGTGATCCGCAGAGTTGTAGAGCAGTACCAGGATAATCTGACCGGAAGCGGGGACTTGTCCTTTCCGGTGGAGGCGTCGGCCAACCACGTCCATTTGACCAGGGAGGCGGTGGAGACGCTGTTTGGGGCGGGGACGGAGCTGACCTGCGATCGGCAGCTGTCCCAGCCGGGTGAATTTTTGAGCGGGCAGAGGCTGAGGCTGGCCACCGCCAAAGGGGAGCTGGGCCGCGTGGCGGTGCTGGGTCCCGAGCGGAGCGCGGTTCAGGTGGAAATGTCCCTGACCGACCTGCGCAGGCTCGGAATCAAAGCGCCGGTGAACCTGTCGGGGAACTTAAACGGAGCCGGAGATATTTGCCTGATCGGACCGCAGGGGGCGATGTGGGTCAAGGGCTGCGTGATCGCGGCCAGGGCCCATATCCACATGAGACCGGAGGACGCCGCGCGGTTTGGCGTGACGGACCGGCAGGAGGTGAAGGTCCGGGTGGAAGGAGATCGGACGGTCGTGTTCGAGCATGTGATCGTCCGGGTCAGCGACCGGTTTGCGCTGGCCATGCACATCGATTTTGACGAGGCGAACGCGTGCTGTCTGGGAAAAAATTCCAGAGGCACCATCGTTCCGTAGAGAGGAGGGGAGCGGATGGCGGATTTAACCAAAGAACAGATGGTTGAGTTCATTACCAGGGAAGTGATGAAAATGCTGGGAATGGACGAGGAAGAGCCGGAAGATAAAAGCTGCTGCCCCGACGCGCTGGTGATCGGCGAGGCGGATAAGCTGCCCCCGGCCGTGAGACGGCAGTATCAGTTGAGGAGTCTGGATACCTATAAGGGGGATATCACCCCTTACGAGAAAATTTTTATCACCGGGATTACCAGGATGGAGCTGGCGGACATTGCTCTGGGCAGGGATTCGGATGCGGCGGCCTGCGCGGTGATCGAGGGACTTTTGCACGGGACGGAGATTTTTCTGTACGACGTGGCCCTGACCCACCGCAAGCACGCGGGGCGGGGAAGCCGGGCTTTCTACCAGCTGCTGGAGGGTTACGTGAGAACGCTGCAGAGCTACGGAATCAAGCTAGTGCAGGGAACTACGGTGATCGACAAGTATGAGAAACACGCGGCGCCCGGGGCCGACCTGCCGAGCGGCGTGATTACGGAGGCGCTGGCGCGCAAGCTGGTGGAAACCGGCGAGGGCGACATCGCGGTGCGAAAGGGCACGGTTATCACGCCGTCGGCGAAGGATATATTCCTTCACGCGGGGCGGAATCTGGTATTTGTGTAATGAGGACGCCGGGCGGCGTTTGGGAGGAGGCTGGTAGACATGCAGATTTGCAGGGTTGTGGGCCATATCTGGGCGACTAAGAAGGAATCGTCGCTGGAAGGCATGAAGCTGATGGTGCTGAGAGCCTGCAGGGACGGGATTGTAACGGAGGAAGAGCTGGTGGCCGCGGATCTGGTGGGAGCCGGAATCGGCGAGGACGTGATCGTGGTCAGCGGAAGCACCGCCCGCCGGGCGGCCGGAAGCGACAGCCTTCCCATCGATGCGGCCATCGTGGGCATTATCGACACGGTGGAGACGGAACGGGAAAAGAAATGGTAAACGAAAAGGGGGCGCAGCGGGATGGAATTGTTGGAGCAGATTGTCCGGGCCGGGGTTGTAGGCCTGGGAGGCGCCGGGTTTCCGACCGGTAAAAAACTGGATTGCCGGGTGGAGTGGCTGATCGTCAACGGGGCCGAGTGTGAGCCGCTTCTGCGGACCGACCGCTACCTGATGCGCCACAATGCCGGACGGGTGGTCCGTGCGGCCGGGGCTGTGGCCCGGATGGTGGGGGCAAAGCACTGCGTGATCGTGCTGAAGCGCGCGTACACGGAGGAGTGGAAGGCCCTGGAGGCGGCGCTGGTGGGGGAAGGCCCGGAGAGCGGCGGCCCGGCGGCAGGGAGAGGCCCGGAGAGTGGCGGCCTGGCGGCTGGGAGAGGCTCGGCGGCAGGGAACTACCCGGAGAGCGGCGGCGCCTCAGTGCCAGGAACCGTCCCCATCGAACTCTTCCCCTTAGACAGCTTTTACCCCGCCGGAGACGAGCAGGTTCTGGTGTACGAGGTGACGGAGCGGGTGGTTCCGCCCGCCGGAATCCCCCTGGACGTGGGGGCGGTGGTGTCCAACCTGGCTACCATGAACGCCATCAGCGACGCCATGGATGGAATTCCATTGACGAAGAAATACATCACCGTAACCGGTGAGGTCAAGCGCCCCACCATCGTGAGAGCGCCGGTGGGAACGTCCTTTGAGGAGTGTATCCGGCTGGCCGGAGGGAGCAAAGAGGAGCGCTACTGCGTCATAGACGGCGGCCCTATGATGGGAAAGGTCATGGGCTACGAGGAGGCCAGGGAGGCGGCGGTGACCAAGACCACCTCTGGCATCATCGTGCTGGACGAGGACCATTATCTGAGCGTCCTGTCGAAAACGCCGGTGGGGCGGATGAAACGTCTGGCCTCGGCGGCCTGTATCCAGTGCAGCTACTGCACCCAGCTCTGTCCCAGGAATCTGCTGGGCCATCCCCTGGAACCCCACAAGATCATGCGGCGGTTCGCGGCGGGCGGCGATATCATATCCCTGCTGGACGATCCGGCAGTGCGCCAGGCGGCTATCTGCTGCCAGTGCGGGGTTTGCGAACAGTACGCCTGCCCCATGGGGCTGACGCCCCGCAGGATCAACGCGCTGATCCGGGACGAGATGAGAAAGGCCGGTATCCCCTATGAGCGTCGTGAGGCCCTCTGGGAGGCCAATCCTGAGCGGAGAAACCGGAAGCTGCCCACCAAACGGGCGGCGGCCAGGTCCGGGGTGCTGGACTATTACGACTTTGAAATTGACACTCTGGCGGAAGCCGCGCCTTCCACGGTGCGGATATCCCTGCGGCAGAACATGGGAGCGCCGGCGCAGCCGGTGGTCCAGGAGGGGGACCGGGTCCGGGAGGGCCAGCTGATCGCCCGCTGCCCGGAGGGAAAGCTGGGGGCTGATATACACGCCGGTATCGGCGGCGTGGTGACAAAGGTGACGGACTATATTGTGATTGAGGCGAGGGGGTGATGGCCTTGGAAGCCATAGGATTTTTGGAACTGAACAGCATTGCCAGGGGGATTGAAGCCGCGGACCGGATTTTAAAGACCGCGGACACCCGCCTGCTGTACGCCAAAGCAGGCTGTCCTGGCAAATATACGGTGCTCTTTTCCGGGGAGGTGGCGGCGGTGACGTCGTCTCTGGAGGCCGGAAAGCAGACCGGCGGCCATTTTGTGGTGGATTCGGTGGTGATTCCCCGGGTGCACCCGCAGGTGATAAAGGCCATCAACATGTCGGTGGAGCCGGTGGACGTGAACGCCCTGGGCGTGATGGAGTATTTTACCATCACCGCCGCCGTATATGGGGCGGACGCCGCTGTGAAGGCGGCCGAGGTGGATCTGATGGACGTGCGCCTGGGAACCGGAATCGGCGGCAAATCCTTCGTGGTGCTGACCGGGGAAGTGGCCTCGGTGGAAACGGCGGTGGAGGCCGGGCTTGCCAGGGCGGCCGAGGATGGGATCGTGGTGTCAAGTGTTGTGATCCCCAATCCCAGGAGGGCTATTTTTGAGAGTTTAATGTGAGGGCAACCGGATGGAATTTCAGAATAAACAGCGGATTATACAGGAATTTGTTCCCGGCAAGCAGGTGACCATGGCGCATCTGATCGCCAACCCGGACGGAGATATCTACAAGAAGCTGGGAGTTGTGGGGGACGTCAGAGGGGCGTTGGGGATTCTCACCATCACGCCCAGCGAGGCGGCGATCATCGGCGCGGACGTGGCCGTTAAGGCGGCGGAGGTCAGCCTGGTGTTCGTGGACCGGTTTTCAGGGTCACTGGTGATCTGCGGGGACGTGGCCAGCGTGGAAGCTTCGCTGAAAGCGGTTCTGGATGTTCTGGAACACACCCTGAAATTTACGCCCACTGAGATCACAAGATCGTGAGGAAAAATGAAACGGGTAATCATGATTGGACGCGTGTCCTGTGGGAAAACCACGCTCTGCCAGAGACTGGTGGGGGACCCGCTGGTGTATAAAAAGACGCAGACGGTGGAGATCATCGGGCAAGCCATCGACACGCCGGGAGAATATGCGGAAAACAGAAGGCTGATGCGGGGACTTACGGTCACCGCGGTGGATGCGGATTTGATCGTATTTCTCCAGAGCTGTGTGGACGGGGAGTGCAGCTTCTCGCCCGGCCAGGCGTCCATGTTCGGCGCGCCGGCCGTGGGAGTTGTCACAAAGACCGATCTCGCGCCGGACGAGGCGTCAAAGGCCCGGGCCAGAGAGCTGTTGGAGCTGGCGGGGGTCCAAAAGGTGTTTCTTGTCTCCAGTGTGACCGGAGAGGGAATAGTGGAATTTGCAGAGTTTCTGCAAACGGAACAAGCTTCTGCGGGACAGAACGGGTGAAGGTCCGGACCGGTATCGCAGGGCGCTCAATGAAAGGAGAGGAAGTCTATGAAAAAAAGCTTAAAGAAGGCAGTTGGAATCTCACTGTGTGCGGCAATCGCATTGCAGCTGGCAGCCTGCGGAGGAAGCAAGAAGGCGGAAGCGGTGGATTTGAACGCCGCGTCCCTTGATAAGATTATCGAGGAAGCCAAGAAAGAGGGCAAGCTGGAGTCCGTTGGAATGCCCGGCTCCTGGGCCAACTGGCAGGGGACCTGGGACGGCATCGAGGCTGAGTACGGCATCGAGCACAACGACACGGATATGAGCTCCGGCGAGGAGATCGCCATGTTCGAGGCGGAGAAGAACGCGCCCACCAAGGACATCGGCGACGTGGGCCACAAGTTCGGCCCCGAGGCCAAGGAGAAGGGCGTCACCCAGTCCTACAAGACCAGCTACTGGGACAGCGTGCCGGATTGGGCAAAGGATCCCGACGGCCACTGGATGATCGCCTATACCGGCGCAACTACATTTATCACCAACACGGACCTGGTGTCCAACCCGCCCAAGAGCTGGGACGATGTGAGAAAGGGCGACTACAAGCTGACCATCGGCGACGTGGTGACCGGAGCCACCGGACAGGGCAACGTGCTGGCCACAGCCTATGCCTTCGGCGGCGACATGGACAATCTGGATCCCGCCTTTGAGTTCTGGAAAGAAATGGCAAAAGCCGGACGGATCGACCAGGGCGACATTCTGTTACAGAGAATCCAGGCAGGTGAAGTGGAAGTGGGCGTAACCTGGAGCTACAACGCGCTGACCTACCGGGATCAGACCCCCAACTACAAATTTGACGTGTGCGTGCCCTCCGACGGTTCCATCATGAGCGGATACGCCTCCATCATCAACAAATACGCGCCTCATCCCTACGCCGCGGCTCTCGCCAGAGAATATATCTTCAGCGACAAGGGACAGACCAACTTAGCCATCGCGGGCGCAATCCCCACCAGAACGGATTTTGTGGTTCCCCAGGAGATTCAGGACAAGACCATTCCCCAGGAGCAGACCAAGAATTCCGTGCCGGTGACCGATCCCGCCAAATACGCCGAGGTTTGTGAGAAGATCGCCCAGACCTGGCAGGAAGAGATCATCCCGCTGATGAGCCAGTAACGGGACAATCGCCGGCAAGCGGCCCATTGCCTCCAGCAATCGCACGCCAGCTTTGCAGGCGGCCCATTGTATTCAATGAAACGGCCGGGAAGGGGAAGCAGTTTCCGCTTCCCGGCTTCTGAAAACGGGGATTCGGATAGACCGTGCCATATCCCTGATTTGTAAGTCGATGCACAACGACGGAATGGGAATGATCGTATGAAAAAAAACAAAAACAGGATATACTTGCTGGCATTACTGCCGTTTATAGTTGTGACATTCCTCTTTGAACTGATCCCGTTAATCATGATTATTTTCAACAGCTTCATGCCCGAGGGGTCCTTTGGATTCACGCTGGAGCACTACAAGGATATTTTCACCAAGGCGCTGTACCAGAGGGCCATCATCAACAGTATCCTGATATCCTTAACGTCATCCATCATCGGTATCATCATCGCGTTTTTCGGGGGAATGGCAGTCCACCAGGTGGGAAATGGCAGCAAGATTAAAAATGCATTTTTAACAGTATTGAACATGACGTCCAACTTTGCAGGCGTGCCCCTGGCATTTGCGTACATGATCCTGTTAGGCAATTCCGGCCTGATGGTTCAGTTCGGCAAGGATTTCGGGATCGACGCCCTTGCAAATTACAACCTTTACACATCGGGGGGCCTGCGGCTGATCTACGTGTACTTCCAGATCCCCTTATCCACGCTGCTTCTGATCCCGGCATTCGAGGGAATCCGCCATGAATGGCAGGAAGCGGCTACCCTGATGGGAGCCAGAAACGCACAGTTCTGGTATAAAATCGGCGTTCCGATCCTGCTTCCCAGCATTTTGGGAACCGTCAGCGTGCTCTTCGCCAACGCCCTGGCCGCCTACGCCACGGCTTACGCCCTGCTGATGAACAACTACGCCCTGCTGCCCATCAATGTGTCCGGTATGTTCGTGGGCGACGTCACCCAGAGAAAGGAAATGGGCGGCGCCCTTTCCGTAATCATGATGATTCTGATGGTATGCGCCATTTTAATCAATAACGCAATCACCAACAGGAGCAGGAAAGGGGTGGCAAGATGAAGAAGAAAAATACAGCTGCGGTCATTTTTATTGCGCTGGTCATGATTTATCTGCTGATCCCCCTGTTTGTGACCGCGGTTTACTCCGCATTTGAAAAATGGACCAGTCTGCTGCCGGAGCATTTTCAAATGATACATTATGTGCAGCTGCTGACGGAAAAGGACTTCCTGATGTCCCTTCTGCGCACCCTGATCATCTGCGTGATTCCCATCGCGCTGACGGTGCTTTTGGTTCTGCTGGCGCTGTTTGTCACGACCATTTATTTTCCGCAACTGGAGAAATACGTCCAGCTGCTGTGCATGATCCCCTACATGATCCAGGGCGTTATTCTCTCGGTCAGCATCATTTCCCTGTATGCCGGCTCGCCCACGTTCCTCAGCAACCGGATCATCATGCTGACAGGGGCCTACTGCATCATCATTCTCCCCTACATTTACCAGGGCATCCGCAACAGCATGCGGGCGGTCAACATGAAAATGCTTCTGGAGGCGGCGGAGATGCTGGGCTGCACCAAGCTTTACGGCTTTTTCCGGGTGGTAGTGCCCAATATTATTTCCGGCATCACGGTATCCTCCCTTTTGGCGGTGGGAATCATTTTCGGAGATTATGTCCTGGTTCGGAACATTGCGGGGACATCCTTCAAAAATGTGCAGGTTTACTTATTCCTGGAGATGAAGCACTCCAGCACAAAGGCAAGCGCGGTGTTCGTGATCATCATGATCACCACTTTCCTGATCACGCTGCTGGTATTGCATTTGCAGAAGAGAGACTCGGCCAAACGGAGCCGGAAGGTAAAGGAGTAGAAGCGTATGGGATATATACAGTTTGAGGATGTACATAAGAGCTTCGGCAACAACGAAGTGTTGAAAGGGATCACCATGGGGGTGGAGAAGGGCCACATGGCCACTCTGCTGGGGCCCTCCGGCTGTGGCAAGAGCACGTTGCTGCGCTGTCTGGCGGGGCTGGAGGAAGTGACCACCGGCAAGGTGTATGTGGACGGAAAGGACATCACGGATGTGACGCCCAGAAACCGGAATATCGGAATGGTATTCCAGCAGTACAGCCTGTTCCCCAACATGAGCGTGTACCAGAACGTGGCCTTCGGCCTGAACATGCAGAAGAGCCCCAAGGACGAGGTGGAGCGGAAGGTGAAGGAAATGCTGAAGGTGGTGGGTCTGGAGGAGAAGATCGACCAGTATCCGGCCCAGCTCTCCGGCGGCCAGCAGCAGCGCGTGGCATTGGCCAGAGCCATTGTGACCGGGCCCAAGGTGCTGCTCCTCGACGAGCCGCTCAGCGCCATCGACGCCAAGCTGCGCCACAGCCTGCAGATCGAGATCCGCAGAATCCAGAAGGAATTCAACATGACCACCATTTTCGTGACCCACGACCAGGACGAGGCTATGGTCATGTCCGACGAGATCCACCTGTTCCACGACGGACGGATCGAGCAGTCCGGCACGCCCACGGAAATGTACACGGCGCCCAGGACAAGGTTCGCCGCGGGATTCATCGGCAGCTATAATATTTTCACCGCCGCGGAGTTTAAGAAGTTGTGCGGCGAGGATACGGACGCCCCGGACGTGGCCATCCGGCCGGAGGTGGTGCGGCTCAACTACGAGACTTCCGCCCCCGCTCCCCGGTACTACGCCAAAGGAACCATTGTCAACAGCCTGTCCCATGGCAACCTGGTCCGCTACACGGTGCGCTGCCATGACATCGATATTAACTCAGATGTGATGTTTGAGAAGCACTCGCTGCTGGAAGTAGGGGAGGAGGTAGAGGTGTCGATTCGGAAGACGAATGTGATTATGTTATATTAGGCGGAAATGTATTGATAAAAGGTTAGCCGCCGCAAGCTTCTGATATGGCCGGAAGGCTGTGGGTGTGAGGGGCTTGCGGCGGTTTTTTACGGACATCCAAGAGAATGGGATAGAGGAGGGCTTATGTTTTGCCAAAAATGTGGAAAAGAGCTGGCGCAGGATGCTAATTTTTGTCCGTATTGTGGTGAAAAAGCAGACAGGGAGATGGTTGAGACTGCCCATGAAACAAAGCGCGAAGCAAAACATAAAGGAAGGTTTTTGGGGATCGCGGTGCTGGCCGGTATCTCTTTTATCGCGATTTTGATTGGAATAGCCGCCAGGGATAAAAAACCGGATAATCGCCGGATTTTAGCGGATTTGAACCAATATGGATATACGCGGGAGATAACCTACCAGGTGGATGGCCCTGTCGGAGTCGATATGCAGACCGTGTGTGAGGCACATAAATTAACGGCTATATCCGCAAAAGAGATAAGGCAGAACACTGAGAAGGGACTTTATGAGGGATGGTTTCAGATTGAAGTGGAGGATGATTCCTTAAAGGGAACGGTTTTTGAACATGTGGTTTACAAATACCAGGGCAAAAACCAATGGGAATTGACAAAGCGTGAACCATTTAACGAGAATCAGGAACGGTTTGTATACAGCGGCGCTGTTAGCGGAGAACGTATTGCCGCTATGTTTACAGAACCATTTTATGTGAAACAGGTAAACGTTCTTGAACAGGCGCATGATTGGGCTCAGGTACAAATTCTGGCAGTGAATCGCAATGGCTATTACGATTGCATGAATACAAAAACCATAGAGAAAAGTATTGAATTCAGCATAACTGCTAAATTTATTTTTGATGCTGGGACTATGTGCTGGACTTGCCCGGATTTTGGGAAAATTGCGTCGGGCAGCACGCCGGTGGACGCAGAGCTTATAAATGATTTTATTTTTGACTCCAGTCAGGCGTATTTGGAAGAGGCATTTGATACGAACAAAATGTTTGTGGAAAGGCGGGCATTTAGCCATACCATTACAAATGACCAGATCAGCAATCAAGTGATTGCCAATCAGGAGGGGCTTCAGACATTGAGATGCGACTACCAGTCGAATGTGAAGATGAAGTATTATACATATGCAATCGACGGCTGTGTACTAGCTGCGTTTAATCAGCCTTCCGGCAAGGCTCCTGCGTTTACTTACCTGTTATGGAACGAATTTGATCCGGAAACAGAACGTGAGACATGGGATTTCAGCGGAGTGTTTTGGGTGGAATATGATGACAGTAATAAGAAAGGAAACTGTAATATGACGTTGCGGTATCCTTATCAGGGGGATCCGGCAAAAGCATTTGTGCGCATTCAAAATATCCACGATACAGGGGAGGATCATGTTTTTGAAGGAGTATGTCCGGTGTCGGAACGGGAGTCCGGGGGACTGAAAATTGAACAGATTCAGGTGCCGTTATATATGAATCAGGATTATTTCTCCAAAGAATATCCCTTTATGCGAATGCTCAACGCAAGTTTACTGATTCAGCCAAACAAGCTGGAGTTTTCCAGTTCTTCTATGCTTACCTTTCTCCGCGTGAGCGGGATCGATGATGACGGCGATAAAATCTCGCAGAATGGAGACGACAATGCTTCTTTGGGATTTCATATCGCAAAGGAGTATACCTTTGAGGGGCATACAAATGGTGGGAGACAGCCCTGCCGGATGTATCTGGAATATCCGTATAATGGGGACCCATATACGGCGTTCGTGCGTTGTACAAATGAAAGAGATATCCTTCTGAAAGGAGTTCAGGAGGAAACACATAAGGTTGTGGAAGAAAAAAAGGGAGTCTTGCGCGTATACAACGTGGATATCCCGATCATAGAGGTCACATACAGTGACGGAACGTACAGCACGGGGGCTGCCTTGGGGGATATTTATATCTCGAAAGAGGAAATATGGCTGAACTTCTGGGGCACTAAAATTGTGTTGGAACCGTGAATTATAAAAGGTATGGGGCAGCCAATTCGGCTGCCCCTATTCGATTGCGGAATTTTCCGCTTATCATCCAAAAGGAATTTATTTCCAAATTCCCTGGTATGTGCCCCTCCTGGTTGTGAATTTCTCAAAATGATGAGAATACTATAGGAGATATGCTCATAATTTGTGAAAATTAGGGGAGGGGGATAAAGATGTCTGATTTAATGGAGATCAGGGAGTTTATTCAGAGAATTGCACAGGGGATCACCTTCGCCATCGGCATCGACACTCAGGTTATTGACCGGGATATGGAGCGGGTGGCGGGTACAGTGTACAAGCCCATACCTCAGAACGGGGGCATCGTCAAACGGGTGATCGAGTCCGGGGAGTACGCCATCAGCACCACAGTGGACCGCAACAGCCCGGCCTGCCTGAAATGCAACCAGAGGAACAACTGTAAGGAGATGGGCTACATACACTGCCCCATTGTGTACGACAACCGCATTGTTGGGGTGATGGGGTTGATCTGTTACGAGCAGGAACACATTGAGAAGGTGAAGGACGAGCGCCGGGGGCTGCTGAATTTTATCCAGAGCATGTGCGAGCTGATTGCCCTGAAGCTGAAGGAGGAGGACGTGCGCAGGCGGGAGCAGATGGTGCTCCGCAAGCTGGATAACCAGAACCAGGTGTTGAACCAGGTGCTGGAACAGATTTCCGACGGCTATGTGCTGCTGGACGCGGAAAATGTGATCCGCAACATCAACCGCAAGGCTCTGAAGCTGTTTAAAATGGACCACGACCAGGTTTTGGGACAGAATATCCTGGATCTGATCCCGGATCCGGTGTTTCACAGCATGATATTGGACGAGAGCGTAAACGTGTATGAGAAGATCCGGATCGGTGAGGGAAGCTACGGGGCGCTGTTTTACAAAGTGGCGGATGGGCGGGAGGACCTGGCGAAGATTCTCAACTTCAAGACCATCGAGAACATCGGCAGCCGCATCGCCGGGGAGGCATTCCGGGAAAATCAGATCACCTTTGACCATATCCTGGGCAGGAGCGACCGCATGAAGCGGCTGCGGGAGATCGCCCAGAAGGTAGCCAAGACCATGCCCAACATTCTGCTGACCGGGGAAACTGGCACCGGCAAGGAGATGTTCGCCCGGGCGATCCACAACGCCTCGGACCGCTGTGGGAATCCCTTTATCACGGTGAACTGCGCAGCGATCCCCATGGAGCTTCTGGAGTCGGAGCTGTTTGGGTACGACGAGGGCGCGTTTACCGGCGCGAAGAAGGGCGGAAAGATCGGGAAATTCGAGTTGGCCAACACGGGGACCATTTTCCTGGATGAGATCGGGGACATGCCCTTCCATTTGCAGGCCAAGCTGCTGCGGGTGCTCCAGGAGCGCCGTTTGGAGCGGGTGGGCGGAAACCGGCAGATTCCTCTCAACATCCGCATCATTTCCGCCACCAACCGGAATCTGGATCAGATGGTGGAGGAGGGGAAATTCCGGGAGGACCTGTATTACCGGCTGAACATATTTGAGATCCATCTGCCGCCGCTGCGGGAACGCCCCGGGGATATCCCTCTGCTGGTCCACTATTTTATCAACAAATACCGCTCTTTTTTCGAGGTGGATGTGGAGGGCATCGACCAGGAGGCCATGGACTGTCTCTGCCGCTACACCTGGAAGGGGAATATCCGGGAGCTGGAGAACGTGGTCCAGTACATGATCTCCATGAGCGCGGACTCGCCCTCCGGCGTTATGGGAGTAAACTGCCTTCCAAACCAGATTTTGGAAAATAAAACGGACGACTGCCCCAGGGTTCAGGAACCGGCGCAGCAGGATATCAGCCTGCGGGAGATGGAGCAGCAACGGATCCGCCAGGCCCTGGCCCGGTATGGGGATACCACGGAGGGGAAAAAGAGGGCGGCGAAGGAGCTGGGGATCAGTTTGGCGACGTTGTATCGGAGGTTGAATAAAAAGAATTAGTCAGAGCTTCAGAAATGTAATTTGCATTATGAGAAAAATTATCATAATGCAAATTACTTTTCTCATTTTGTGAGTAAAAGATGAGAAACAGGATGAATTTTGCCCATAAAAACAAAGATATTCTTTGGCACAGAAATTGCTTTATAAATAGGTGAAGGTCAAATACTTCACAACAAAATGTGTAGGAGGGCAAACATGAAAACAAGAGTAGTGGTGACAAAAAGGCCAAATGAAGTTGTTCTGGAGGAGTGTGACATCCGGCCGGGGGACAACGAGGTTCTGGTAAAGACTTATATGTCTTCCATCTGCGGTACGGATAAGAACTATTCCGAGGGTAAAATGCCCAGGGAAGTGTTGGTTGAGCAGGTAGCAGGCAATAATGAGGCCCACCACTCCTATCCGCTTAAGATGGGACATGAGGCGGCTGGGGAAATTGTGGAAGTGGGAAAAAATGTGACAGGTTTTAAAGTGGGAGACAAAGTAATGTCTTTCGGCTGGTACAATACAATGGCAGATTATTTTGTCGCTCCGGTAGTGTCCAACGGTTACGGAGTGGTGAAGGTTCCGGAAGGAATGAGTATGGAGGCGGCATCTTTGGGTGAGCCCACTGCCTGCGCAATTTATGCGGGAATGCAGTCAGGAGTAGAGCTTGGGGACACGGTAGTGGTTGTCGGAGTAGGGTTTGCCGGCCAGGTGATTACTCAGGTTGTAAAGCGTATGGGAGCCGCTAAAGTTATCTGCGTGGACATCGTAGATGGAAAATTAGAGCTCGCAAAAAAAATGGGCGCGGATATTGTTTTGAACCCTGATAAGGACGATGTGGTTGCTAAAGTTCTGGAAGAAACAAACAATCAGGGAGCTGATGTGGTAATTGAGGTTGCAGGCAATGATACGGCAATTCAACTCTGCAGTGACGTGCTCAAACATGGTGGAATCATGGGACTTTACAGCTGGGTGCTGGAACCCGCAAAGTTATTCATCAATCGTTGGCATAATGACGGTTTTGATATCCGCACACTGGCGCTGATGCACCGTATTAAGCTGGACCGGCTGTGGTGGATTGAAAAGACACTTCAAAATGTAGCCAATGGACTGGTGCAGATCGATCCCCTGATTTCCCATGTATTCGATCTAAAGGATGCAGTGAAGGCGTTCGATGTAGCCTGCAATGATCCCAGTGCATGTAAAGTAATGTTAAAACCATAAGAAAAAAGGAGGAGAATTCATGAAAAAATTAATCGCGACATTGTTACCCATTTGCCTTTCCGCATCACTGCTTGCCGGGTGCGGCGGTGGATCAGGGCAGAGCTCCAAGCCGGAGCAGTCCGGCACAACTGCAGATACTGCTGCCCAAAGCGAGGCGAGCACCGAGCCCTCTTCGGCAGAGGGAGGGTTTGATGGACAAGTGGTATTAGGGGCTACGGCCCCACTGACCGGCCCCAACCAGCTGACGGGTGAGTATTATGTGAATGGTATGAAGATGGCGGTGGACGAGATAAACGCTGCCGGTGGAATTTTAGGCAAAGAACTGGTACTGGATGTACAGGATGAGGGAACTGACCAGTCGATCGCAATCAATGCGACGATCAAACTGATCGAGAGCGGGGTTCCGGCTATTATCGGCTCCTATTTCTCCACCAACTGTATGGCTGTTCTGCCGGAGATTGAAAAAAATAAGGTTCCATATTTTGCAAACGGATCAAACCCGGATATCTCCGCATCTGAGAACAACTATGTATGGCAGATTCGCGTTACTGACGATTTTACAGGACCGATCATGGCGGATGTGTCGATTGGAGAGCTGGGAATGAAAAACCCGGCGGTACTCTATACCACCGCTTCTTCCACCACAATCCAAAAGGATAATTTCGTAAAGGCAATGGAAGAAAAGGGCAGCCCTGTTTCAGAAAGCAACATTTACGGAGCTCCGGAAAATGAATCCAACTTTAGCTCCATTATCAATCAGATTCTTGGCTCCGGTGTGGATGGACTGGTGGTAATGGGCGTCAGCGAGGCGTGGGATGTGGCTCTGGCTCAGCAGCTCCAGTCGGCGGGCTGTGATATCCCGTTGCTTGGTTCCTCCAGCTTTGCCAGCGCGCCGTTTATCGAGGTGGCAAAGGATGCGGCCAACGGCTGGTATACGGTAGCGGATTGGTCTCCAAATATTCTGGGACAGAATCTGGATGTGCCTGCGGAGGCAGTTGCCTTCGAACAGCGTTATGAGGAACTCTACGATGCAAAGAGTGCTATGCAGTCCGCGTGGGGCTATGACTGTGTATATCTGTTCAAGGCTGCATGTGAGAAGGGCGGAACTACGGAAGACCGTGAAAAAATAAATGAAGCCATGAATTCCACGGATGTACAGGGAGCAAATAACTACTACAAGATTTACGGTGATACGTTCCATGTGATGTCAACGTATATTATGCTGTGCGAAACCATTGACGGAGCAGCAACACCGATTAGAAAGGTGACGTTCCGCTAAAATACGAGAGCAAGCCTGTGGTTAAGAGGCGGACCGGTGTTTTTGGACGCCAGTCCGCCTTGGAGAGGCTTCTTCGATGAAAATGGGGGTGTCAAAGTGACATTTAGTGTTTTCTTTTCTTTGTTGGTAAACGGATTATCCATGGGTATGATCTATGCGATGATCGCAATGGGACTGATCCTTTTAATCCGGGCAGTGGGAGTGCTGAACTTCGCACAGGGTGACCTTTTAATGGTTGGCGCGTACATTGCCTGCGTGTTGTTTATGGATTTCCAGCTCCCGTTTTATATTGCAGCTCCGTTGTCGTTAATATTTTACGCACTTCTGGGTCTGGTGTTCATGTTGTCGACCTATTGGCCCCTCAGAAAAGCATCATACCCGGTGGCGCCGATTATCGCGACTATGGGGGCATCACTGGTGCTTTCTGAAGGAACGATGATTGTGTTTGGTTCCTGGCCGCGTACCATCTCTCCGCTGCTTAAAAACTCCAAGGGAAAAGCACTTACGATTAACATATTCGGTACAAGGCTGCAGGCGCAGTTTTTGCTGATTATTGTGGTTGCTGTGGTGGTAATGTCCTTGATTTACCTTCTATTCGAGAAGTCGTATATCGGTATTATGATGCAGGCTGCGGCACAGGACAAGCCGGCGGCAGAACTGATGGGGATATCCACATTTATGACTACGGCGGTTACATATATGCTGGTTACTGTTCTGGTCTCCATAGGCGGTTATATGGTTGCGCCGGTGTACACGGTTACCACATCCCTTTCCGCCCTCCAGCTGAGGGCGTTTGCAGGAACTGTGATCGGGGGCTTTGGCAGTATTAAAGGAGCGATTATCGGGTGTTTGTTGGTAGGAACAGTCGAGTCCTTTGCCACAGTAAAATTCTCCTCTTACAAAGATGCATTTGTATTTCTGATTTTGATTATTTTCCTTATCTTCAGACCTCAGGGACTGATTATCAATAAGGTAGCCGATAAGGCATAGGAGGAGCATGCTATGGGAAAAACGAGGATGAATTTGGAGAAACGCTTCGATCCAAAGGTTTGGGTAATGTTTGGAGCACTGATATTGTTTTCGCTGATTGTCACATTCAGAATGAACAATTATACCGTGTTGGTTGTGAATATGGCGTTGATTAATATGATAACAGCATATGGGTTGTCTATCATGTTGGGAATGTGTGGACAGCTGGTATTTTCTGGGGTGGCTTTTATGGGGATTGGCGCGTATCTCACCGCCAATCTGTGTTCCGGCCGATTGGGATTTACGCTGCCAGGAACCGTTTCCATTGTGGTCTCAGTTTTCCTGACGGCTCTGATCGCATTGGCTACAGGCGCATTGTTCCTGCGATTGAAAAATTCATTTTGTACGTTTGCTACGCTGGGATTCGTCCAGGTTTTATATACATTGTTTTTAAACTATGAGCCGGCATTCGGCGGTCCCAAAGGAATTCCGGAAATCCGTACCTTGTCTGTGGGGGGATTTACCTTTGACAGCTACAAAAAGTGGTATTTTCTGCTTTTGATCTGTGTGTTGATTATTGCCGGGCTTGTGGAACGGATTCGCAGGACAAGTCTGGGACGTTCTTTGGCCTCCATACGCGACAATGAGATAGCGGCGCAAACACTGGGAGTTGATATCTATCGGACCAGGGTGATCGCATTTGTGATTGCCGGGGCATTTGCGGGTCTCTCCGGCTCGCTGCTTGCCCAGCATAACCGCTTTATATCGGGTGATCAGTTTAGCTTTGCAAAAAGTACAACCATTGTGATCATGTCAATGCTGGGCGGAATCAATAGCACACCTGGAATTTTTGTGGGCGCTCTGATCGTTACGTTCCTCCCGGAAGTGCTGCGGGGGCTGGATAAATATCTGATGTTTATCTACGGTATTGCAGTGATTATCATGATGATATTTATGCCCATGGGAATAGGCGGAGCAGTTTCCGATTTTCTGAAAAATATGAGAAGGAAACGGAAGCTAAAACAGCCGGAGATCTGAGGAGGAAATTATGGGCGAAGCGATATTGCAGTTAGAAGGCGTGTATAAAAGTTTTGGCGGGGTTGTGACGGCAAAGAATGTGGATCTTCAGGTTATGCCGGGAGAAATTCATGGGTTGATCGGCCCCAACGGCGCGGGAAAAAGCACGATGATGAATCTGATCAGCGGGATTTACGATGTGGATCAGGGGCGGATTTATTTTAATGGGGTGGAAATCACAAAGGTGCCGTCCCATATAAGGGCCAGAAGCGGAATCGGGCGGACATTTCAGACCCCCAGGTTCTTATACCGTTCCAATATTCGGGATAATCTTATGCTCGGAGTGGATCTGCACGACCAGCTGGGATATTGGAAAAGTTTTAGCGGAAGCCAAGGCAGTGACTTCCTTCATGAACTGGATGAGCTGATGGAGCTGGCTGGATTTACATTTGACTGGGATGAGGATATAACGGCGATTCCGTTTGGGCAGAGGAAAATTCTGGAAATTGTACGATCCATGTTGGGTCATCCAAAGGTTATGCTGGTGGACGAACCTGCGGCCGGATTGACGACACAGGAAATTAAGCAAGCTCGGGATCTTTTGATGTTTGCGGCTAAAAAGCGTAATGTGGGTGTTCTTTTGATTGAGCATCAGATGGATCTCGTTATGAGCAGCTGTGAGAACATTGATGTACTGGTATTCGGAGAAATTTTGGCCAGGGGACTTCCGGAAGAGATTGCCGTGAATCCGTTGGTATTGGAGGCTTATTTGGGGAGGGACTTTGATGATTAAAATAGAAGATTTGCATGCTTACTATGGACCGATCGAAGCCCTCAAAGGGATTGAACTGATGGTCGAAAAGGGAAAGATCACCTGTCTGATCGGCAGTAACGGTGCCGGTAAAAGTACGCTGATGAATTCGATTTCCGGTACGATTGCTCACAGAGGATCCATAATGGTGAACGGGGATACCAATATTGTACGGAAAAATCCCCGTCAGATCGCCAGAATGGGTATTATACAGGTGCCTGAAGGCAGGCATGTATTTCCTGGATTGTCAGTGGAGGAGAACCTTCAAACCGGAACAGTTGTGTGGCATGGTTATTTTGGAAAACAGTCCTATGCCCACGAATTGGAGGTTGTCTATGATCTGTTTCCACGGTTGAAGGAGCGGCGCAAACAGTTGGCGTGGAGTATGAGCGGCGGCGAGCAGCAGATGCTCGCCATAGGCCGGGCGCTGATGGCACGGCCAAAGGTTTTGTTGCTGGATGAGCCGTCCATGGGGCTTTCGCCTTTGCTGGTCGGAGAAATGTTTGAGAAGATTGTGGAGATTAATAAGACCGGTATCACTATTTTACTAAACGAGCAAAATGCAAGGCTTGCCATGAAAATATCCGATAACACATATGTAATTGAGCAAGGGAAGATCAAGATGAGCGGACCTTCCGCGGATTTGCGCGATGATCCGAGAATTGCAGAGGCTTATTTGGGAAAACACACCTCAAAAGGTAAAATGAATCAGGAGAGTGGGGAGTCAATATGAAGAAATTAATGAACCAACCGGAACATTTCGTCAAAGAAACCATGGAAGGCATCATCGCCGCCTACGGCGACAAGGTCAGACTGCTGAACGACGACTACCGCATTCTGCTCAGCAATTACGAGACGCGCCCGGGCAAGGTGGGGATTGTGACGGCCGGGGGTTCCGGCCATCTGCCGGTGTTTCTGGGGTATGTGGGGCAGGGGCTGCTGGATGGGTGCACGGTGGGCAATGTGTTCGCCTCACCGTCGGCTGCCAAGATGGCGGATATGATCCGGGCCTGTGACCGGGGGAACGGTGTTTTGGTACTGTTCGGCAATTACGGCGGGGACCGGATGAATTTTGAGCTGGCCTGCGAGACTGTGGACATGGAAGACGACATCCGCACGGAGATGGTGCTGGTGAAGGACGACGTGGCCAGCGCGCCTGCCTGTGAGAAGGACCGGCGCAGGGGCGTGGCAGGCATGGTGTACGCCTTCAAGGCGGCGGGTGCTGCGGCGGAAAACGGCAAAACGCTGGAGGAGGTGGCGGCTGCAGCCCGGCACGCTTTGGAAAATATCCGTACCATGGGCGTGGCCCTGTCCTCCTGCACCGTACCGCAGGTGGGGGAACCGACCTTCTCCATTGCGGAGGACGAGATCGAGATCGGTATGGGCATCCACGGGGAGCCCGGCCTGGAGGTCCGCAAAATGATGACCGCGGATCAAGTGGCGGAGACGCTGGTTCAGAAGATTACGGAGGACATGCCCTTGGAAAGCGGGGATGAGGTTTCGGTGATGGTAAACGGGCTGGGGGCCACGCCGCTGGAGGAGCAGCTGATCGTGTATCGCCGGGTCCATGCCCTGCTGACGCAGATGGGGGTCAGTATCTTTATGCCGCACATCGGCGAATATGCCACCTCCATGGAGATGGCCGGTCTGTCTCTCACGATCATGAAGCTGGACGGGGAGCTGAAGGGCCTGCTCAGCCAGACGGCGCGTTCGCCGTTCTACACCAACTATAATAAGTAAATACGGACAGGAGGGCCGGATGATGGATGCACAGGGATTGGCGGGCGCGATGGGCGCGGTCGCCGGCAAAATCGAGGAAAACAAGGAGTATCTGACCAGGCTGGACCAACTCAATGGGGACGGGGATCTGGGGATTTCCATGAGCGAGGGGTTTAAGGCCGTGGATATGCTGCTGGAGATTTCCGAGGAGAAGGACTTGGGGAAATTGCTCATGAAGGCGGGAAACGCGTTTAACGAGGCCGCTCCATCCAGTTTGGGAACGATTCTCTCCTTCGGTCTGACCGGCATGGCGAAAGCTCTGAAGGGAACCCGGGAGGCCGGAGGGGAGCAGATCGCCGCCGCTCTGAAGGCCGGTGTGGACAAGATTATGGAGAAAGCCGGTTCCAAACCAGGGGAGCGGACGATTCTGGATTCACTGTGCCCGGCGGTGGAAGCATACGTTGCGGCGCTGGGAACAGAAGCCTGTCCCCTGGAAGCGGCGGCGAAGGCGGCCGCCACGGGTGCTGAAGCAACAAAGCAGATGAAGCCGGTCCACGGGCGGGCGGCGTACTACGGCGAGAAATGCCTGGGAAATCCCGACGGGGGCGCAGTGGTGGGCCAGCTGATTTTTGAGGCGCTGAGCGGATATGAAACTGCACATAAATAATCAGAATATTCATAATATTTTGATTATAAAACTAAAAATATTGATTTTATAAAAGAAAAGTATTGACAAAATGCGGGATAACCCGTATACTATAACTAACAAAAGAAGTGAAAATAAAAAAAGGAGGTACAAAAGAGGACTTTCGTTTTTATTATAATTGAAAAATTATAATAAAAACAAAGCATAGGAAATCTGTTCAAGGAAATGTTCATAACAGGAAACCAAATCCAGAATTGTACTCATTCATTTTCAAAAACCGAAGTAATGATCAAGGAACGGAAACGGATTTATAATATGACGAGAAAGTATTATAAAGACGAAATTTGATCACAAAAAGGTGAAAATCAATCAGACAATATCTGTAAATGGAAAACCAGATGAACAGAGTAAGAACAGAAGAGGAAACAGGTATCGAGGAAGAGAAATCGGAATCGATACCTGTTTTCGTGTGAGTAAAAACGGATTTTGGACGGTGGCGGGAGGCAGAAGTGGGCCGGTGGGCCACCGCGTACGGGCCGGGCGGCATGTGGAACGACCGGCTATCTGCGGATTGACGGATGACGCCTCAGGTATTAAACTGAAGTACAGATGAGGGACAGGAAGGGAGCTGGGAAGTGATGGGGAGAGAGGTGCCGGTCAAAGCCGGAAAATGGACGGGGAGAGGGCTCAGCGGAGCGGCGCTTAAGCGGTTTGCGGTCATTTCCATGCTTGCGGACCATTTTGCGGTGGTGTTTCTGGAAAACGGACTGCTGTATCGGATGGATCACGCCTGGGCGGCCCTGCCTGTGGTTCCGGCGGTTTATGGACTTCTGATGCGGGTGATACTGGGGCTGCGGATCTTCGGCCGGATTGCCTTTCCGGTGTACTGCTTCCTGCTGGTTCAGGGCTTTCTGCACACCAGGCATTACGGGGTTTATCTGCGGAATCTGATTCTGTTCGCGCTGATCTCGGAGATTCCCTTTGACGTGGCCGTCACGGGGACGTTGTTTGAGCCTGAGGTCCAAAATATCTATTGGACCCTGGCCATCGGTCTGGTGGGGCTGCGGTTTATGCGCAGGGCGGAACGGCTCGACGGGGAGGTCCGTTTGTTTGCCTGTGGAGCGGTGATGCTGGCGGCGGGAGCGGTTGGACAGATTTTGCGGGTGGATTACGGCTGGACAGGCACGGTGTTGATTCTGATCCTGTATCTGGCGCGGGACAGCCGGATGCTTCTGTTTCTGACAGTGCTGCTGTTCGGTCTTATGACCATGCCGTTTGAAGTCCTGATCGGGGTGGCGGCGGCCGGACTGCTGATCTGCCTGTACAATGGACGCCGGGGAACGATCCGCCACAAGCTGTTCTACTACTGGTTTTACCCGGTCCATCTGGCTGCGCTGTGGGCACTTGGGGGGCTTTTGCTGCGGTAGCCTGGGCGCGCTCCCAGTACCCCCATCTCCGCCCCCTTCTTCTTCCACCCCAGACTTGCCATAGAACAAGAAATATGATAGGATTGGTTGTATAAACAAGTTGGGAGACAAAAAACATGGCCAAGACAAAATATGATCAAATATACGCCGAGCTCAGAACGCGGATCGAGCAGCAGGAGTACGGCTTTCAGGAGCTGCTCCCCTCGGAAAATACGCTGGTGAAGGAGTATGGCTGTTCGCGCAATACGGTGCGGCGGGCCATCGGCCGGCTGGCGGACGAGGGATACGTTCAGAGCCTGCACGGCAAGGGCGTGCGGATTATTTACCAGCCGGGCCAGCTTTCGGAGTTTATGCTGAGCGGCATCGAGAGCCTGAAGGAGGCCGTTGCCCGCAATCAGAAGGAATACCGCACAAAGGTGGTGTGCTTTGCCGAGCTGACGGTGGACCAGCGGATCAGCACGAGGACTACCTTCCCGGTGGGGGAGGAGATTTACTATATCCAGCGGGTTCGATACATTGATGGGGAAGCGCTGATTCTGGACCACAACTATTTTCTGAAGGAGGTGGCCCGGGACCTGACGCCGGAGATCGCGGAGCAGTCCATCTATGCTTATCTGGAGCAGGAGCTGGGGGAAAACATCGTGACCACCAAGCGCAAGGTGACGGTGGAGCGGGCCAGCCAGATCGACGAGATGTATCTGGAATTGGGGGATTACAACTGTCTGGCGGTGGTCAGCAGTATGACCTACAACGCGGACGGCGTGATGTTTGAGTTCACCCAGTCCAGGCACAGGCCGGACAAATTCGCTTTTTACGATTTAGCCCATCGGGTCAAATAAGATTCCGGGAAACGGTTCAGTGCTGGCAGAGCAAAACGCTCCGGAATGGGGAGGAAGAGATGGCGGAGATATTGATGAAAGCCGCCTCATTTGTGGCAATCATTGCAATGGGGTATTGTCTCAGGCGGGCCGGCTTTTTTAAAGAGAGCGATTTTGGCCTGTTGTCAAAGATCGTGTTAAAGATTACGCTGCCCGCGGCGATTGTGACCAATTTTTCGAGAATTGAGCTGGACCCTTCCATGCTGGGGCTGGCGCTGCCTGGATTACTGGGGGGCGCGTTTTTGATTCTGCTGGCTCTGGCGCTCAATGCGCATAAGAGCCGGGATTCGCGGGCGTTCGATATCCTGAATCTGTCGGGTTACAACATCGGCAATTTTACCATGCCCTTCGCCCAGGGATTTCTGGGGCCCATGGGGGTGGCGGCCACAAGCCTGTTCGACACCGGAAACGCCTTTGTCTGCCTGGGCGGCTCATACAGCCTGGCGGTGATCGCCAAGGGGGAGAAGGGCGGATTTTCCGTGCGGAATATCGTCAGGACCATGCTGCGGTCCGTGCCCTTTGACACATACCTGTTTATGACCATCTTGTCCCTGCTGCACTGGCGGGTGCCGGAATGTGTGGTGAATTTCAGCGGAATCGTGGGCGGCGCCAACTCGTTTATGGCCATGTTGATGATCGGCGTGGGCTTTAAAGTTTCGGGGAGCAGAAGCCAGACCGGCCGGATTGTGAAGACGCTGGGGATTCGCTACGGGGTGTCCGCAGCCCTGGCGGCCGTCTATATGTTTCTGCTTCCCATCGGCCTGGAGTACCGGCAGGCGCTGGTGATACTGGCCTTCAGCCCCATCGCATCGTCGTCCCCGGCGTACACGGGTTTGATTGAGGGAGACGTGGGTCTGGCCAGCGCGATCAATTCGCTGTCCATTGTGATCAGTCTGGTGCTCATCACAGGGGCGCTGCTGTTGATGCTGTGAGGTTCACGGAGACCGGATCTTTGGGCCGGAGGCATTTTCCCACGGCGGCATGGGGGGACGGGGCGGCGTGCATTCAGGCGGTGGTCCAGGCGATTACTCAAGCGATTACCCAAGCGGCCGTTCGGACGGTCATCCGGGCAGTCATTCGGGCAGTCATCCGGGCAGTCATCCAGGTGTTCATCCAGGAATAAGGGGATTTACTTTTTCCGGCGCGCATAGTACAATGATGGGAGCGAAAAGGCTGTCCGCGGTTGCGCTGTGGCCGCCGTTTTTTTGATCCGGAAAGGAGATTAACAGATGAAGCATTACGACTATATATTGGTGGGAAGCGGACTGTACGCGGGGGTGTTTGCCTGGTACGCGAAGCAGCGGGGGAAGACCTGCCTGGTGCTGGAGCGCCGGGACCACATCGGTGGGAACGTGTACTGCGAGGACGTGGAAGGCATCCATGTGCACAAGTACGGCGCCCATATTTTCCACACCAGCAACAAAAAGGTGTGGGAGTTCGTGAATTCCCTGGCCGAGTTCAACCGCTACACCAACAGCCCGGTGGCCAATTATAAAGGGGAAATGTACAACATGCCCTTCAATATGAACACCTTCAGCAAGATGTGGGGCGTGTGCACCCCCGCGCAGGCGAAGGCCAGGATCGACGAGCAGCGCTCCGGTGTGACCGGGGAGCCGAAGAACCTGGAAGAGCAGGCCATCAGCCTGGTGGGCCGGGACATTTATGAGAAGCTGGTGAAGGGCTACACGGAGAAGCAGTGGGGCCGGGACTGCCGGGAGCTGCCCGCGTTTATCATCAAGCGGCTGCCGGTGCGCTACACCTATGACAACAACTATTTCAACGATCTGTACCAGGGAATTCCCGTCGGCGGATACAATGTGATCATCGACAAGCTGTTTGCGGGCTGCGATATCGAGACGGGTGTGGATTACCTGGAGAATAAGGCCCGCTACGACGCGATGGGCGATACGGTGGTCTATACCGGCACCATCGACGCCTATTTCGGCTACTGCTTCGGCAAGCTGGAATACCGGTCCCTGCGCTTTGAGTCCGAGGTGTTGGACGAGGAGAACCACCAGGGCGTTGCGGTGGTGAACTATACGGACCGGGAGACTCCCTACACCCGGATCATCGAGCACAAGCATTTTGAGTTCGGAACCCAGCCCAGGACCGTGATCACCAGGGAGTATCCGGTGAGCTGGGAGGAGGGCATGGAGCCCTACTACCCGGTCAACGACGAAACGAACCAGGCCCTGTACCAGAGGTACGCAGAGTTGGCGGTAAACGAGGAGAACGTGATTTTCGGAGGCAGGCTGGGAGAGTATAAGTATTATGATATGGACAAGGTAATCGAGTCCGCAATGAAGAAGGCGGAGGCCGTGTTTGGCTGAAGCCGGGAAGCGCAGGGAAAGCAGACATGATCACGGTGCTGGTAGCCGCATACAACGGTGAAGCTTATATCAGAGAACAGATGGATTCCATTCTGGCCCAGAGCCAGGGTGGGATCCATATTGTAGTGTCCGACGACTGCTCCTCGGACCGGACGCCGGAAATTCTGGAGGAATACTGCGCCCGGTACCCGGGACGGGTGACGGCAATCCGCCGGGAGAAGCCCTCGGGCGGCGCGGCGGCCCACTTTTTGGGGCTTCTCTCGGAGCTGGCACGGGCGGAGGTCATGCCTGGCGTGGCGGCTGCCGGACGCGAGCCGGCAGCGGCAGAGGAGTTTACCGCATGCGGTTACAGCGGTTCCGTGAAGGATCAACTGCCGGTGGCCGCGGCCGGAGCGGACTACTTTATGCTCAGCGACCAGGACGACGTCTGGCTGCCGCAGAAGGCGGAGAAGCTTCTGATGTGCATGCAGGAGCTGGAGGCCGGCCTTAAGCCGGGGACTCCGGCGCTGGTCCATTCGGACCTGGCGGTGGTGGATGAAAACCTGCGGGTGGTGGCCCACAGCTTTTTTAAATACCAGAAGATTTCCCCGGAGCGCACCGCGCTGCCGCAGCTTCTGGTCCAGAACAATGTGACCGGAGGCGCGGTGATGATCAACCGGCCGATGCTGGAGCTGCTAAAGGACCTTCCGCAGGTGTGTCTGATGCACGACGCCTGGCTGGCCCTTCTGGCCTCCTGTTTCGGGGCCATCGGCTGGGTGAAGGACCCCCTTTACCTCTACCGCCAACACGGGTCCAACACCCTGGGCGCAGAAAAAGGGGACAATCTGCAGGGGATGCGGGACCGCCTGGAGGACGGCAGCGGGGCCAGGGAGAACTACCGGAGGATGTTCGGCCAGGCCCGGTGCCTGCAGGAGCTGTTTGCGGACCGCCTGAGCGGGGAGCAGAAGGAACTTCTGGACGCGTTTGTGGAAATCCCCCGCATGGGGAGGGCCGGACGCATCCGGACGATCCTGAAATACGGGTTTACGAAAAACACCTGGCTCCGGACCCTGGGGCAGATGCTTATGATCGGGGACTGAGGCGGGGGTAAGCGGCCTCATCCGTTTTTGCCGGAATTTAAATATTCCAGGACGATCCGGTTTCCCTCAGGGCTTAAGGAGGTGCCGCCGCGGCCCTTGCGCGGGAGCAGGCAGCCCTCCCCGGTCAGGTATTCCAGCATGGTCCGCACCTCGTACTCGGTGAAGCTGTTTCCCAGAGCTTCCATCAGCCGCGTCCGGCCCATGGGGCGCTCGCGCAGGGCGTTTAAGATGGAAAAGCACAGCTTCCGGCTGCGCAGGGGCAGCTCCTGAAAGATCGGGGGTACCTCCCGGGCCGGGCCGGGTTCAGGACAGGGGACGTAGCCGGAGGGCAGGTCCCGGCTGGAGAGGGGGCCGTCCGTCATGTAGGCCATGTACTCCACACAGTTTTTCAGCTCCCGGATATTTCCCCTCCAGGTCTGGGCGGCCAGGGTCTTAAGAAGCTCCTGGCTCATGGGATGGGAGCCGGGAACCTGGGACAGAATGGCGGCGGCCAACAGGGGAATATCCCCGGGCCTCTCCCGGAGAGGCGGCAGATGGAGGGAGAACATTCCGATGCGGTAATACAGATCCATTCGGAACAGATTTTCCTCCATCATCTGTTTTAAGTCCCGGTTGGTGGCGGCGATGATCCGCACGTCCACCGGTATGGTGCTGGTGCTGCCCACCCTGCGGATCTCCTTCTCCTGGAGCACCCGCAGCAGCTGGGCCTGCAGGTCAAAGGGCATGTCTCCGATTTCGTCCAGGAAAATGGTTCCGGTGTGGGCGAACTCGAACAGGCCCTTTTTTCCACCCTTTTTGGCCCCTGTGAAGGAGCCCTCCTCATAGCCGAACAGCTCGCTCTCCAGCAGATCCCGGGAGAGGGAGGCGCAGTTGATGGCGATAAAGGGCTTTTCACAGCGGCTGGAAGCGTTGTGGATGGAGTGGGCGAACAGCTCCTTGCCGGTGCCGGTTTCACCGGTGATGAGCACCGGGTAGTCCGTGGCCGCCATGCGCCGGGCGTGCCGTATACACTCCGACATGGCCCGGCTGTCGCCCAGAATGTCGGAAAACGTATATTTGGCGGTATATTTCTTTTTTACCGAGTCCAGGCGGATCTTTTGTTCCAGCTTTTCGATGTTCTGAACGTCCTTGAGCACGATCAGAAATCCGCTGTGGTTGTTATAGTAATAGAAGCTGCGCTTGGACAGGGTGAAAGCCTGCCCGGTGGCCGCGATGTGGATGATTTTGTGGTCAAATGCTTCCGGCCCCGACATCTGCCGGGTCAGCTCCTCGGGCAGATAGTTTAACAGGTCCGGGGACTGCCGGAGCCCGGGGTCTAAGTTCAGCATGGAGTGGAAGGCGTTGTTCTCAAAGATGGGCCTTCCGGCGTTGGACAGAAACAGGATGCCGTCCTCGATCTCGTCGATCATCATGGACAGCATATCCTTCAGCCGGGACACATTGTCCAGGGGCGTGGTGAGAAAGTCGTGGCTCATGATATCCCGGGACAGGTGGTAGAGGCGTTCGATTTGGGCTTCATTTTTCAGGCGCAGCACCACCATCAGGGACATGAAGGTGTCCAGGGAGATGCGACGCCATCCCAGGTCCACCACCTGCCGGACGTGTTCAGGGATAAAACGGGTCTGGCCCGGGGTGATGGCGATGTCCAGAGTCGGATCGCTGGTGCAGCCCGGATAAAAGGGCACGAAATCGATATGGTTCACGCCGATCTGATACAGATAGGTGGCCATGTCGAAGGAGGCGGTTTTGTTGGTGGTGATGAGGAAGGCCCGGGTGCCCTTGGGCAGATCCATTAACCTCTGATAGGCGGCCTTGGTCAGAACCTTGGAGCCGTGTATGATCTCGATTTCTTCTTTTAAATGTGGGGTCAGGCGGTTGTTGGATATGGGGGAGAGGGTTTAAACGGCGTCACCGGACAGGCCGTTTCCCAACCCCTCGCATATGGTGTGGATTTCAATGTCCACGGCGTCGCCGAAGAAGTCCAAAAGCTCCCGGCGGTAGTGCGTTCCGTTGGACTGGTCGTAGGTGATCAATATCAGTTTTCGTTTGTTCGTCACTGGTCTCCCTCCCGGATGAATTGGATGATTCTGCTTCATTAATTATAATGAGTTTCCGGAGAGAATGCAAGAGTAATAGGATGAGAATGGGTTTTTATAGGATGAATCCTGTAAAAACCCATTTTTTTATGGAGAGGGGAAGAAAAAAATGCGAGAAAAATGCGGAAATACCGTGAAAATTAGCGCGGAATAAAAGTTGGCATGAAACTTGCTTGATATAAAGTGAACCACCAATGAGGAAAGGAGCGTATGATGTAACCGTCATACAAAGAGGAGTATGGAAAGTCAAAATCTGAAACAAGAAGAGGTAAAGGTAAAATGGTATGGGTATCTGGTGCTGTTTTTGGGAATCCTGTTTTTCTCAGGGCTGATGAAGGACGCGCCCGGACCCCTCAAGGCGCTGGATTTTAATAATGTGCTGGGCAGCTTCGGAAAGCTGGGAACCCTGAGCGAGGGCGCGGGAACCCTGGCCGGGAATTTCCGCGGCACCGCGGGCACAGGCCCCAGGGACGGCTGGCTGTACGGCTTAAGCCTGGTTCCGGGCGTTATGCTGGCCTTGGGCGCGGTTAAGGTAATCGACCACCTGGACGGCATGAAGGCGGCCCAGAAGCTGTTAAGCCCCCTGATGAGACCGCTCATGGGTCTTCCGGGAAGCTGCGGTCTGACGCTGATCGCAAGCCTTCAGTCCACGGATGCGGCCGCATCCATGACCAAGGGTCTGTGCGACGACGGTTACATCACCGAGAAGCAGAAGGCGGTATTCTGCGCGTTCCAGTTCTCGGGCGCTTCGGCGATCACCAACTTTTTCGCCTCGGGCGCGGCGCTGTTCCCATTTATTGGGGATATTCCCATCTTTAAACCGCTGGCATTGATTCTGATTATGAAATTTGTGGGCGCGAATGTGCTGAGGTTCTATCTGAATAAGTTTGACAAGGAGGACGAGTAATATGGCAGAGCAGGTGAAGGCTAAGCGGGGGAATGTGATTGATGCGTTTGTGGACGGAGCGCGCAACGGACTGAAAATTGCGTTTAACTCCATGCTTCCCAATACGCTGTTTGGATTTACACTGACGATTATTTTGAATTTGACGGGTCTTGCGGACGTGATCGGCGTGGTGTTCGCGCCGGTGATGCGGATTTTCGGCCTGCCCGGCGTGGCGGCCACCGCCGTGATGGCGATCTTCCTTTCCATGGGCGGCGCTGCGGGCGTGATCGCGGGACTGTTTACCGCAGGCCAGCTGACCGAGCCCCAGGTGGCGATTCTGCTGCCCGCGCTGCTGCTCTCCGGAGCGCAGATCCAGTTTATGGGACGGCTTCTGGGAACCGCTGATCTGAAGACCAGATATTATCCCCACATGTTTGTGACCGCCACGCTGAACGGTTGCGTCGCAATGCTGATCATGAACTATTTCATCGTATAATTTGTCCGCGAAAAGGAGAGTCAAAATGGGAGAGAGAACCGATTACGTTACATATGTCCACCAGGTGTACGATTATCTGCACACCATCCCGGAGAAAGGATTTGAGGAGTTCAAGACCTCGGCTTTTGTGCTGGAGGAGCTGAAAAAGATCGGCTTTGAGGATATTAAGACCGGCGTGGCCGGGACTGGAATCATCGTCACCATCGATTCCGGCAAGGAAGGGCCGGTGCTGGGCCTGCGGGCGGATATGGACGCCCTGGAGTTCATCATCGACGGCAAGAAAACCATGATCCATGCCTGCGGCCACGACGGCCACACCTCCATGCTGCTGGCCGCGGCCCGGGAGATCCATGACCGGGACCTGGTGAAGAAGGGTAAGTTAAAGATCATTTTCCAGCCCGGCGAGGAGCGCCTGTACGGCGCGCTGCGTATGATTGACTCCGGCCTGCTGGACGACGTGGAGGAGATCGTGGGCATGCACCTGCGTCCCAAGCAGGACTGCCGCCTGGGCAAGGCCATCCCGGCCATGTACCACTGCGCCAGCTGCATCATGGAATTCACCATCAAGGGAGTCACCTGCCATGGTTCCAAGCCCCACCTGGGCGTGAACGTGGTGGACGCCGCTTCCCTGGCGGTGCAGGCCATCAACGCGATCCGCGTCAATCCGGCGATCCCCAGCTCCATCAAGGTCACCAACATCACGGTGCCGGGGGAAACCTACAACAATATTCCTGACGAGGCGTTTATGGCGATGGACATCCGGTCGGAGAGCAACGAGGAGATCGAGCGCATCAAGGAGCGGGCCATCGCAGCCGTGACCGGCGCCGCGGCCGCGGTGGGAGCGGAAGCCATTCTGCGCTCCAAGGACGGCGTTCCGGCGGCTGAGTTCGACCAGGGTATGATCGAGCTGGCCGAGGAGACCATAAAGGACGTGCTGGGCGAGGACGGCTCCATCGGAATTTTCAAGAATTCCGGCGGAGAGGATTTCCACTACTATGCCCAGAAGCTTCACTGCAAAGCCACCTACCTGGGACTGGGCGCGGACGCGGTTCCGGGCTTCCACAATCCCAACGTGGTGATCGACACCAAGGCGCTGGAGTACGGCGTGCCCATCTGGTGCAGACTGGTGGAGAAACGCCTGGGAGCATAAAACTTCACAGACAGACGGACCACGCGGCCCCGGCATATAAACCTGCCGGGGCCGTATCTGTTGTGGGTGGCGGGACGGGATCGCGTTACACAGGGGATTTACATTTTACGGCGCGCATAGTACAATGGTGGGAGCGAAATGGGCTTGCCGCCGCGCCGTCTGCGCGCGGGGAACCAGGAAATATGCCGGCGGCCTGCGGTGAATGATTGTTTGACGGAAGGAAGTAAAAGATTGGCTGAAACAGAAATCAAAGGCCAGGTGATCAAAGGGCTTTTTTGGAAAATATCGGAAAATTTTGGGGCGCAGGGCCTGCAATTTGTGATCTCCATCCTGCTGGCCCGCCTGCTGACGCCTGCGGAGTACGGGCTGGTGGGGATTGTGATGATCTTTATCACCCTCGCCAACGTCACGGTGCAGAGCGGCTTTTCAACGGCGCTGATTCAGAAGAAAAACTCGGACGAGACGGATTTTTCGTCAGTATTTTATTTCGGACTGTGCCTTGCGGCGGCGATGTACGGGGCGCTGTTTTTCGCGGCTCCGGCCATCGCCCGGTTCTACCAAAACGATGTGCTGGTCCCCATCGTGCGGGTGCTGGCGTTCGTCTTGTTTCCCGGTTCCGTAATTTCGGTGCAGACCGCTTACGTTTCCAGGAAAATGGAGTTCAAGGGGCTGTTTAAAGCCACGATCTGCGCGGTTGTGGTGTCCGGCGCGGCCAGCATCTGGATGGCCTACACGGGATTTGGCATCTGGGCCATCGTGGGGCAGCAGCTCTCCTACTACGTGGTTTTGATGGTCTGCCTATTCTGGACCGTGACCTGGAGACCGGGGCTTGTGTGCTCCTTTGTCCGGGTTGTGAGAATCCTGTCCTTTGGCTGGAAGCTGTTGGCGGCGTCCCTGATCGATACGCTGTTCAATAACCTGTACGGCCTTATTATGGGAAAAATTTACAATGAAGAGCTGCTGGGCATCTACAACCGCGGAGACCAGTTTCCCAAACTGATCGTCAACAACCTGGGAGCGGCCATCCAGGCCGTGCTCCTGCCCGCCTTTTCCTCGCGTCAGGGGGAGGCGGCCGAAGTGCGCAGCATGGTGCGCCGGGCCATCCGCACCAGCTCCTTTCTGGTGTTGCCCATGCTGTTCGGACTGTTCGCCGTGGCGGACACCATGGTGTTGGCGCTGCTGGGCGAAAAATGGCTGGTCTGCGTTCCCTATCTGCGGATCATGTGCGTGGCTTACTCCTTCTGGCCGATCCACATCACCAACCTCCAGGCCATCAATGCGGTGGGGCGCAGCGACGTGTTCCTGAAGCTGGAGGTGATCAAGAAGGTCGTGGGGATTTTGGGCCTGGTGGTGGGAATCCGCTACAGCCCCATTGTTCTGGTGTCCATCAAGGCGGTGCTGGATTTCCTCAGCACCTTTATCAACGCCTGGCCCAACAAGAAGCTTTTGGGCTACAGCATCGGCAGCCAGTGGAAGGATATCATGCCGTCCATGGCCCTGTCCCTGGTGATGTGCGCCCTGGTCTACGGGCTCCAGTTCGCGCTGCCCGGCGGCCCGTGGATGAAGCTGATTCTCCAGATTCTGGCAGGAGCGGGAATCTATGGGGGGCTGGCGTGGCTGTTTAAGGTGGAGAGCTTTACCTATCTCTTTAATCTTGTGAGCGTGCGGATTGTACGGAGATAGTACAATGGTGAGAGCGAATTTGTGAGGTGACAAAGTGAAAACAGTATTGATAACGGCGATTGGTTCCTTTTCAGCGGATATCGTCATAAAGAAGTGCCGGGAAAACGGTATGCGGGTGATCGGCTGCGATATTTATCCCCGGGAATGGGTGGTGGACGCGGGCAATGTGGACGCGTTCTACCAGGTGCCCCGCGCCACCGAGGCGGAGGCATACCCGGAGGCCCTTTTTAGTATCTGCTCCCGCGAGAAGGTGGATGGGATTCTGCCTCTGACCGATGTGGAGGTCGACGTGCTCTGCCGGCTGCGCGGGGAATTTGCGGGCAGGGGAATCACGCTGTGCATTTCAGAGGACGCCTGCATCGGGCTTTGCCGGGATAAAATGAAGCTGTTCTGCCGTCTGGAGGAGGCGCGGCCGGGCACGGTGATCCCCACCCAAACGCTCTTTGGGGTAAAGCCGGAAGCCCTCTCCTACCCGGTGGTCTGCAAGCCCTATAACGGCCGGAGCAGCCAGGGGCTGACCTTCATCGGCTCGCTTCGGGAGATGGAGCGCTTTTTGGAGGGAAGGGACGTATCGGATTACATTGTGCAGCCCCTGGTAAAGGGGGACGTTATAACGGTGGACGTGGTGCGAAACGCAGCGGACGGAGCCTGGGCGGCCGTGTGCCGCCGGGAGCTTCTGCGCACGCTAAACGGCGCTGGCACGTCGGTGCGGGTGTTCCGGAACCCGGAGCTGGAAGGGCTGTGCGGGCGCATCGCGGGCTGGCTGGGCGTGAACGGCTGTGTGAACATGGAGTTTATCGAGGATGGCCAGGGGCAATACCACATGCTGGAGTGCAATCCCCGTTTTTCGGGCGGGGTGGAATTTTCCTGCATGGCCGGGTACGACTGCGTGTCGGAACACCTGCACTGCTTTGAGGGAAAACCGGTCAATACCCGGGCGGAGATAACAGAGATGTATATTGCCAGAAAATTTGAGGAATATATTACCGGGACCGGCGGGGCGCGGTGAGAGAGGGAGAACGATGGAAGCTGAGACAGTGATGGCGAGCATCAACTGCGTTACATTTAACCATGTGAATTATATCAGAAAGGCGCTGGACAGTTTTCTGATGCAGAAGGCGGATTTCGCCTTTGAGATTCTGGTGCACGACGACGCCTCCACGGACGGGACCAGCGAGATCATAAGAGAGTACGAGGCAAGGTATCCCGGCCAGGTGCGGCCGCTGATTCAGAAGGAAAACCAGTATTCCCAGGGTATTGACAACATCAGCGGAGCGTTCAATTTTCCCAGGGCCAGGGGAAAGTATATTTTCATGTGCGACGGGGACGACTATTTCCTCTCCCCGGACAAGCTGCAGCGCCAGGTGGATTACATGGAGGCTCACCCGGACTGTACGCTGTGTATCCACAGCGCCCGGATCGACCTGGTGGGAAAGGCGCTGACTGAGGGCCAGATGCGGCCCTACCGGAAGAGCCGGGTGATCCCCCCGGAGGAGATCATCGACAAGTCCTCCGGCTACGCCATGTCCTCCATGGCTTTTCCGGCCCGGCTGGTGAAAGAACTGCCCGACTATTACGTGGACTGCCCGGTGGGCGACACGCCCCTGCAGCTTTTGGCCGCGGCCAATGGATACGGCTATTATATGGATGAGCCCATGAGCGCGTACCGCGTGGGGGTCGCCGGTTCCTGGACCGTGGAGGGCAAGAGCGGCGACTATGAGGGAAAGCAGAGCGCGTATTACCGGCGGATGAAGCGGACCTACGAACAGTTCGACCGGGCCACCGGCGGGCGGTTTCATCAGGCGTCTGAGAGCGCAGCCCTTCGGACCTACTACCACACCATGGTGAATACGAAGAAGTTCGACGAGATATATAACCCGGCCTACCGCCGGTATTACAGGGAGCTTACCCCCAGGACCCGCTTCTTTCTGCGGTTTGAGCGTTCCATGCCCGGGGCATATAAAATGGCGAGGAAAGCATTCACTGGAAGATAATTCCAGTGGCTGCTTCCTCGCCGTTTTTACGGTTTGGATTTACTGTTGTGCAAAGAGCGGGTCCGTGGGATCCCAGGTCTGATCCGCGGGAATTGTCTGCTCGATGGCGGGCCGGTCATAGGGGCCGGGCTTTTCCGAGTTGTAGATATTCACAGTGGTGCCGATGCCGCAGTGGTCATACACCCACTTGGCTTCCCCGGAGACCAGACGGACGCAGCCGGCAGACTCGGCGATGCCCAGGTAGTTGTAGGTCATGGGGTCCAGCGTCATGGGATCCGGGCTGCTGTAAAGGATCGAATGGATCAGGAAGCCCTTGTAGATCCGGGTTGCGTACTGGGTGAAGATCCCGTGGTTCATATCGCGCCAGCGGTACTTGGCCGGCGTCTGGAAGGTTCCAAGGGGCGTATCCGGGCCGGTGGAGGTCAGGAACGTCTTGACCGGGATAATGAAGCCGTTGGCGCCGTCCTGGGCGAAAATGGTCATGCAGTTCATCTGCTTGTTGATGCTGATGAGGAACGGGCCGTTGTTGCCCACGATGGGCTCTAAGTCGGTCAGCAGCTTGCCGGTCTCGTCAAAGTAATACTTGAAGCCGTCGATGTACTGCCAGCCGGTCACAGGGGCGTTGTCCACAAAGTAGTAGCGGTCCTTGTCGTTCCATCCCCATCCGGTGAAGGGAACGCCGGTGCCGTTGGTGTAGGAAACCACACCGTCCACGATCTGAACGCCGTCCGGGAACGCCGCCTCCACTGCGTTTTCCATATTGTAGGAAGCGCCCTCCACGTCCTTGCCCCAGAGGGAAACGCGGAAGCCCTTTAATACCTTTCCGGTGCCCATGGTGCCCGCTGTTCCGCTGTTGCGCGCCCAGCCCAGCTCCGTGCCGTCGTTTAAGGTGGTGCAGTAGTAGATGTCAAACTTGTTGCGGGCAAAACCGTTGAAGCGCAGCTGAATGGCTTCCACCAGCGCGCCGTCGTCCCATACGGTGGTGTGGCCGCCGTTCATGGCCCAATCGCTCCAGCCGTGGGCTCCGGTGTAAGTCCGGTACAGGACGTCGCCCACGATATTGTTGAGGTAAATGGACACGGAGCGGAAGCCTTCGTCCGCTGTCACCGGTGTGTCGCCAACCACCGGATCGGTCCAGGTGGTGTCGGGTCTTAAGACCTGAATCTGGACATAGGGAGTGTTCGCAATCACCGCCTGTCTGGCAGCCTCCTCCTCGGCGAATCTGGCGGCCGCCTCGGCTTCCGCATCGCCCTGGGCCGTGTCGTCGGCCGCCTGCTGGGCGTTAGCCGCATCTTCCGGAGTGGTAACGCCGGCGTCCGGCGCGGTAGTTCCGGCGTTGGGGTCGGCCTGGTTCTCCGCCGGTGTATCCGTGGGCGCAGACTCGCTCTCCGCCGCTGTGGTAAAGCCTGGTCCGTAGTTCGAATCATCCTGGACAGCCCATGCGGGACTTGCCTGACCGATGATCAGAAGGCCGGATAAAAAAGCGGCGGCAGCCCGCTTAGCTAATTTATTCATTCGTGAATCCTCCTAATTTTTGATAGAATTTCCGTACATGTCCTAATTTAACATATCTGTTATGAAAATTCTATATGTGATTTACTTTTTATTGGGATTATTGTAAAATTGTAAATAAAATGACCACGGAATGTAAGAAATGGGTGCCATAATGAAATGGAATAAAGAGACAGTCAATATCATATACGCCTCCAACGACGGGTACGCGGGACATCTGGCCGCCTCCCTGGTTTCCCTGCTGGAGAACAACCGGCAGATTCCCCATATGCACATCTATGTGCTCTCGGTGAACATGTGCGGCCTTTACAAGGAACGCCTGCGCCGGATCGCGGAGGGATACGGCCGGGGGTTTACGGCCGTGGAGCTGGGGGATCTGAAGCAGCGCTTTACCTATGACATCGACACCAGGGGCTTTGACATCAGCGCCATGGGGCGTCTGTTTGCGGCCGAGGTGCTGCCGGAAACGGTGGAGAGGGCCCTTTATCTGGACTGCGACACCATCGTTTGCGGCAGCATTTTGCCGTTGTACGAGTGGGATCTGGGGGAATGCCTGGTGGGGATGGTGATGGAGCCCACGGTTTACGGGGAGATGAAGGAAGCGCTGGGGATGGGCCGGGACGACGCCTACTACAATTCCGGCGTGCTGCTCATGGCCCTGGGGCGCTGGCGCAGGGAGCGCGTGTTAACCCGGCTGCTGGATTTTTACGGAGCCCACGCGGGACGTCTTTTTGCCTGCGACCAGGACACCATCAACGGCGCCCTGCGGGGACAGATCCGCACCCTGCCGCCCAAATACAACTTTTTTACCAATTACCGGTATTTCCGCTACGATACGCTCTATGGCCTGTGCCGCGCCTACGAGGAGGTGGGGCGGGAGGCCTTTGCCGAGGCAAAGCGTTACCCGGTGGTGCTTCATTACCTGGGGGACGAGCGGCCGTGGATCGCGGGGAACCGCAATCATTACCGGAAGCTGTATGAGACGTATCTGGACCGGACACCCTGGAAGGGGACGCCCAAGCAGACCGGCAAGGAGTTTTACATGTTCCTGTGGTGGGGGCTCAACAAGGCGACGCTCCTTTGTCCGGGGCTGCGGCTGTGGATCAGCCGCCGGTTCGGCATGAAGGTGATCGACGCCCGGAAGAAATCATAAGGACTGGAAGAATGGACAAGATCAGCTGTATTGTGCTCAATTACAACGATGCCCGCACCACCTGTGGACTGGTGAAGGAGCTTTTGGGGATAAACTGCCTGGATTCGGTGGTGGTGGTGGATAACTGCTCCACGGACGATTCCTGGGTTCAGCTTTCCGGGCTTGCGCGCCCGGACGGCCGCGTGAGCCTGATCCGGGCGGAGCAGAACGGCGGCTACGGCTGGGGCAATCAGATTGGGGTGGACTGGGCGGTGGACCGCCTGGGCGCGGATTACGTGATCGTGGCCAACCCGGATATCCATGTGTCGGAGGAGTGCATTCTGCGGGTGAAGGAAGCCCTGGACCGGACGGAGCGCTGCGCGCTGGCCTCGGCCCTGGTGGAGAGCCCGGAGGGGAGGCCGCTGTTCAGTTATTGGATGCTGCTGCCTCTGTGGAAGGATCTGCTGGACACGGGGCTTGTGACCCGGCGGCTGTTTGCGCGCTGGCTGAATGTGCCGCGGGAACGGCTGAAGCAGGGGGGGCTGTCCGGCTGCCGCCTGGTGGATGCGGTTCCGGGGTCTTTTTTTATGCTGCGCCCGGACCGTTTCCCGGAGGGGGAAATTCACAAAGTATTTGACAAAAGGATCTTTTTATATTATGAAGAGAAGGTGCTGGGACAGAAGTTAAAGGCCATGGGCCTGACCGCCGTCCTGGCTCTGGACTGCTCCTACGTCCATGCCCACTCGGTGAGCATCGACAAGAGCGTGAAAAACATCGGGGACAAGCAGCGGCTGCTGCACGAGAGCAAGCTGTATTATTACCGGGAGTACCTCCACGCCGGGCCGGTGAAAATGGCCGCCGCCAGAGTTTTTCTGGGGCTGGTGCTGGCAGAGGTGCGGTTTCTCACCGGGGTGTGCGGCATGCGCTGGTAGCGCGTGCACGGAAAGGAACGATTATGTCTGCGAAAGAAACGGAAAAGCCGATACTGGTGACAAGGTCCTCCCTGCCGCCGTTCGAGGAATTTACAGAAATGTTAAAGCCCATCTGGGAGTCCGGGTGGCTGACCAATATGGGAGATTACCACAAGGAGCTGGAACAGAAGCTGAAGGAGTATCTGGGCGCGGACCGGCTGGTGCTTTTTACCAACGGCCACATGGCCCTGGAGATGGTGATTCAGGCCCTGGAGCTGACGGGCGAGGTGATCACCACGCCCTTTACCTTTGCCTCCACCACCCACGCCATTGTGCGCAACGGGCTGACACCGGTGTTCTGCGATATCAATCCCCGGGATTACACCATGGACGTGGACAAGATTGAGGCTCTGATCACGGAAAAGACCTCCGCCATCCTGCCGGTGCACGTTTACGGAAATATATGTGACGTGGAGCGGATTGAAGCCATCGCCAGGAGGCATAATTTAAAGGTGGTCTACGACGCGGCCCACACCTTCGGGGAGACTTACAACGGGGTGGGCACGGCCTGCTTCGGGGACGCCAGCATTTTCAGCTTCCACGCCACCAAGGTGTATCACACCATTGAGGGCGGCGCGGTGGCTTTTCGGGAAGAGTGGATGGAACACCGCCTGAACTGCCTGAAGAACTTCGGCATCGTGGATCAGGACCACGTGGTCTGGGTGGGCGGAAACGCCAAGATGAACGAGTTCCAGGCCGCAATGGGCCTGTGCAATCTGCGCCATCTGGAGGATGAGATAACGAAACGCCGCCGCGTGGCGGAGCGGTATCTGGAGAATCTTGACGGCGTGAAGGGCTTAAAGCTGCCGGAGTACCGCCCCGGGGTAAAGCCCAATTACGCCTATTTCCCCGTGGTGTTCGACGGCTTCGCCCGGACCCGGGACCAGGTGTTCGATGGCCTGGGGGCCCATCAGATCCATCCGCGGAAATATTTTTACCCGCTGATCAACGATTTCCAGTGCTATGAGGGCAGATTTTCCTCAAAGGACACGCCGGTGGCCAAGTACATCGCGGACCGGGTGCTGACGCTTCCGCTGTACGCGGATCTGGCGCTGGAGGACGTGGACCGGATCTGCGGGCTGCTCCGGGAGATGGGCTGATTGATCCGGGACCAATACTGTGGAACGATATCGCATAAGAGGAACAATTCATGGACAAGGTGCTGCTGGTAATACCGGCTTACAATGAGGAAAAGAATATACGAAAGGTTGTGGGCCGTCTGGTGGAGGATTTTCCGGAGCTGGACTACATTGTGGTCAACGACGGTTCCCGGGATTCCACGGCCGATATCTGCCGGCAGAACGGCTACAACCTGCTGGATCTGCCTGTGAATCTGGGGCTGGCGGGCTGTTTTCAGGCGGGTATGAAGTACGCCTACTTGAAGGGCTATCAGTACGCCATCCAATTTGACGGGGACGGCCAGCACCGGCCGGAATATATCGGCGCTATGAAGGATAAGATGGATGAGGGATACGACATTGTGGTGGGGTCCCGGTTCGTGGAGCAAAGGAAGGACTGGTCCCCCCGCATGCTGGGCAGCCGCCTGATCGGGGCGGCCATCCGCCTGACCACCGGGGCGAAGATCAAGGACCCCACCTCCGGGATGCGCATGTTCAACCGCAGTATGATCGAGGAGTTTGCGCTGAACTTAAATTACGGCCCCGAGCCGGACACCCTATCCTTTTTGATCAAGCAGGGGGCCAGGGTGGCGGAGATTCAGGTGGAGATCGACGAACGCCTGGCGGGGGAGAGCTATTTAAAGCCCATGGTGGCGATGAAATATATGACGCGGATGCTGATTTCCATATTTTTGATTCAGAATTTCCGCAAGCGGTGACAGCCGCATGAGGTGGTGGATAAAATGAACAAACTGACGGCCCGCCTGCTCTACAAGGGCGGCAATATCGAACGGCAGAACGTCCTGTGGAACACCGCGGGCAGCTTCTGCTACGCGCTGGCCAGCATGGTGCTGTCCTTCCTGGTCATCCGGATGATCGGGGAGGACCAGGGAGGAATTTTTTCCTTCGGGTTTTCCACGTTGGGCCAGCAGATGTTTATTATCGCGTACTTCGGAATCCGCCCGTTCCAGATCACGGACGGCAAGGGCGAGTTTTCCTTCCGGGATTACCTGGAACACCGTTACATTACCTGTCTGGCTGCGCTGGCGGCGGGCTGTGTGTATCTGACGGCCCAGGTGTCCGTGGGATTTTACACCCCCTACAAGGCGCTGATCCTGATTCTCCTGGTGCTGTACAAGGTGATCGACGGATATGCCGACGTCTACGAGTCGGAGTTCCAGCGCCGGGGCAGCCTGTATCTCACCGGAAAATCCAATTTTTTCCGCACCCTGCTGTCCGTGTCCTGCTTCCTGCTGGCCCTGGCCGTCACCCGGAACCTGTTTGCGGCCTGCCTGACGGCGGTGGCGGCCCAGGTCGCCGGAGTCTGCCTGTTCAATCTGCCGGTGATCCACGCGGTGGACGGTGTGAGCTGGATGCGGGGAGAGCGGCAGACCTCCCGCCTGTTTCACAGTACGGCGTTACTGTTTCTGTCCGCGTTTTTGGACTTTTTTGTGTTTTCCTCCGCCAAGTACGCCATCGACGCCCGGCTCAGTGACGCGGCTTCCGGGTATTTCAACCTGATTTTCATGCCAACCTCCGTGATTTATATGGTGGCGAATTTCGTGATCCGGCCGTTTCTGACCAAGCTGACGGATCTGTGGGAGGGAAAATTATTTCTGGGTTTTAAGGAGCAGCTGGCGCGCATCGGCGCCATCATCTCCGGTCTGACGGTGCTGGCCGTGGCCGCGACCCTGATTCTGGGGCGGTTTGTGCTGGGGGTCATGGAGACGATCCTGGGCGCCGGATACGAGGGCACGCTGACCGTATATCAGACCGCCTTTGTGGTAATCGTATTAGGCGGGGGCTTTTATGCCCTGGCTAATTTGATGTATTATGCGCTGGTGATTATGAGAAAACAGAAGGCCATTTTCATCGTGTATCTTTTGGCGGCCGTCACGGCGGCCCTGATTTCCGGCCCAATCGTTTCGCGCTGGGGAATCGGAGGAGCCGCGGGCTGTTATCTGTTGCTGATGATCGGGCTGACCGCCGGCTTCGGATTCTGTATGGTCCGGGCCTATAAACGTGAGAAAGGGGAGAATCGTGGGAATGCAGGATGAGACAATGGAAGTGCGCAGTGAGAGAAATGCGGGCGCGCGCAGGCGCACCGTGGATGTGATCATCCCGACCTACAAGCCGGACAAGAAATTCAGCCGTCTGCTGCGCATGCTGGAATTGCAGACGTACCCAATCCGAAGAATTATTGTGATGAATACGGAGAAATCCTACTGGAACGACAAGGGCTACGAGGGCATAAAAGGGTTGGAGGTCCACCACCTGACCAAGGCGGAATTCGACCACGGCAGGACCCGCAACCAGGGCGCGCGCTACAGCCGTGCGGACATCATGGTGTTCATGACCGACGACGCGGTGCCCGCCGACAACCAGCTGATCGAGCAGCTCATGGCCGCCTTTGACCGGCGGGGACCGCTGGGGGAGTCGGTGATTATGGCCTACGCCCGGCAGCTGGCGGATAAGGACTGCGGCCTGGCGGAGCGCTACACCCGCTCCTTCAATTATCCGGACCAGAGCCGGGTGAAAACCAGGGCGGACTTAAAGGAGCTTGGAATCAAGACCTTTTTCGCCTCAAACGTATGCTGCGCCTATGACCGGGAAAAGTTCTGGTTCCAGGGAGGTTTTACCGACAAGACCATTTTCAACGAGGATATGATTTTTGCGGGCCGCGCGGTGCTGGAGGACGACTACGCGGTGGCCTACGTGGCCGAAGCGCGGGTGGTGCACTCCCACAACTACGGCTGCATGGCCCAGTTCCACCGGAATTTCGACCTGGCGGTGTCCCAGGCCGACCACCCGGAGCTGTTTTCGGCGGTGCGCTCGGAGAGCGAGGGCATCCGCCTGGTCAAACAGACGGCCCGCTACCTGGTGAAGCAGCGCCGTCCCTGGCTGGTGCCCGGGATGTTCGTGAAGAGCGGTTTTAAGTATCTGGGCTACCGCGTTGGGAAATGCTACCGGCTTCTGCCGCGGGCCCTGGTGCTGCGCTGCACCATGAACAAGGAATACTGGAGCCGGGTCTGACTTGTCCCGGAAATGACGAAAGAAGGTAGGAGATTCCTATGATGCAACCGATGTTCCGAGTGATTTTGATCATTGTATCCCTGGCCACCATGGCGTACATGATGCGCAAGATCCGCCAGGCCAAGGTTCAGATCGAGGCAGCCATGTTCTGGGTGATGCTGGCCCTGCTGCTGGTGGTATTTGCAATCTGTCCGCCGGTGGCCAACATCTGCGCCAGACTGCTGGGCATCTACTCCACCCCCAACTTCCTGTTCCTGTTCACCATTTTCCTGCTCATGGCAAAGGTGTTCAGCATGACCATCCATCTGTCGCAGATCGAGAGCAAGCAGAAGGAGCTGATCCAGAAAATGGCGCTGGACCAGAAGGAGAAGGAGGAGCTGGAGCTGAAGGTACAGGAGCTGATGGACGGGAAAGACAGAGCGGCCGAGGTGGAAGATGAGTGCGAACAATAAAAAATTACAACTGAGGACTCCGGGGCTGCGCCTTCTGGCCGCCTGCGCGCTGGCGGTGGCCGTTCTGGGACTCTGGCATGGGCTGGATGTGCGGGACGGCATCGCCAGGACCGGGAACCGCTTCCTGTACGGCTGGTACGGGGCGGCGTTTGTCTGGGGCTTGGGGCTTCTGGCCGCGTCGGGCTGGCTGCTCCTGATCCGGAGGCAGTGGAGCCTGGAGCGGGTGTTCGTGGTCTGCAGCCTCGCCCTGGGGGTGTTATTCGCGGCCGTGCTGCCGCCGCTGTCCGCGCCCGATGAGGTGGCCCACTATATTTCCGCCTACCAGGTGTCCAACCGCCTGATGGGGAAAACAGCAGCAGATGAGGACGGGCGGGTGCTCATCCGGGCGCAGGACGCCTGGGTGGAGGATCTGGAGGACGTTCTGGCCGACGACGGAAGCGGCCGGACGTCGGACCGGGACTCCGCGGTGCTGGGGCAGATGATGACGCAGTATACCTATGGGGAGATACGCGGCGGGGGGCCGGGAGGCGGAGAGGCTGCTGCGGCTCCGGATGGAGGAATGGCTGAGGCTGTGGGCGGCGGAGAGGCTGAGGCGGCTCCGGGCGGCGGGAATTCCGCCGCGGTTTCCGGGGATGGCGTGGCCGTCTCCTACCAGCCCGCCGTGCACACCACGCCCCTGGCGTATGCGCCGCAGGCAGTGGGAATTACGCTGGCAAGGGCGCTGGGCCTTGGCAGCATCGGGCTGCTATTTCTGGGACGTCTGTTCAACCTGCTGTTTTACACCGGAATGGGTTATCTGACCATGAGGCGGATGCCCTTTGGGAAAGAGGTGGTGTTCGGGGTTGGGCTGCTGCCGATGACGCTGAACCTGGTCTCCTCCATGTCCTACGATGTGATGATTCTGGCCATGACCGCCTACTTTACCGCGGTGTGCCTGGACCTGGCGTATAGGGCGGAGCGGGTGCGGCTCTTGGACGTGGCGGTTCTGGCTCTGGTGATGGCGGTCATGGGGCCCTGCAAGATGGTCTACGGCGTGATCGCCGGGCTGTGCCTGCTGATCCCGGTGAAAAAATTCGGCGGCTGGGGCCGGTGGCTGGCTGCCGCTGCCGCGGTGCTGGGCGCATTTGCGCTGGCTATGCTGGTGGTGAACAGCCAGACCGTGGCGCTGTATACCGGGATCCAGGACCGTCATGTGATCTGGGCCGACGAGCCGGGATATTCCTTTGCGCAGCTGATCCACAGCCCGCTCCTGGTGCTGAAAATGTGTTACAGCACCCTGGTCTGGCAGGGTGGGGAGCTGTTCTCCGGTATGATCGGCGGCAGCCTGGGCAATATGGACCCGGTGTTGAACACGCCCTATATCATTGTGCTGGGACTGGCCTTTACTCTGCTCATGCTGGCCCTGCGGAAGCCCGGGGAATCCTTAAAAATCTCAGGCGGGCAGCGGGTCTGGATTTGGGTCATCTGCCTGATCTGCCTGGGAGCGCTGATGTTTAGCATGTTGCTGGCCTGGACGCCGGTGAGCGCCAGCTTCATCCGGGGAGTGCAGGGCCGGTATCTCCTGCCGCTGCTGCCCATATTCGCGCTCTCCCTGAAAAATGACCGGCTGGTGCGCACGGACTGCGACGACCGCAAGCTGCTGTTTGGCATGATCTGCATGGATGTGTATGTGATTCTGCGGATTTTCAGCGTGGTGTGCTTGCGGGTGTGATGGGGCGGGCAGAAAACTCCCGCCCTGGGTATTGTCAGCAACGCCGGAATGTGATAGAATTGCCAGATGTGCAGCGGCCTTCGCTGCAAAAAATTTACATAAAATGGAAGGGCCTTTGAACCTTCTGAACATAAAGGAGCATTGAATTATGGGAAAGATAAAAGTGACGCCCTGTCCCATCGAGGGGCTGTATGTGATTGAACCGACTGTGTTTAAGGATGAGCGCGGATATTTTGTGGAGACCTACAACCAGAATGATTTCCGGGAGGCGGGCCTCAATATGGTGTTTGTGCAGGACAACCAGTCCATGTCCGTGAAGGGCGTGCTGCGGGGGCTTCATTTCCAGAAGCAATATCCCCAGGGCAAGCTGGTGCGCGCCATCCGCGGCACGGTGTTTGACGTGGCGGTTGACCTGCGCTCCGATTCCGGGACCTACGGGAAATGGTTCGGCGTGACACTGTCCGCTGAGAACAAGAAGCAGTTCTATATCCCGGAAGGTTTTGCGCACGGTTTCCTGGTGCTCTCCGACGAGGCGGAATTTGCGTACAAGTGCACGGATTTCTACCATCCGGGCGACGAGGGCGGCCTGCTGTGGAGCGATCCCGAGATTGGCGTGGAGTGGCCCATTGAGGAGGGAATGGAACTGATCATTTCCGAGAAGGATCAGAAGTGGAGCGGCCTTAAGGATACGTTCAGGTTCTGACGGAGAACCGGCCGCCGGAGCGGTCTTGGGACGGCAGCTGCGGACCCGGTAAACGGCCCGGCAGATTCTACGGTCTGCCGCCCGGCGGCTTTTACGCACAAGAAAAGGAATTAAACGCATATGAAGTATGTCATCTCTCTGGTGAAAGAGATTGTAAAAAAACGGAAAATGATTCTGGACCTGGCGCTGGCGGATTTCCGCAAGCGGTTTGTGGGCTCGTATTTCGGGATTGTCTGGATGTTTCTGCAGCCCCTGGTGACCGTGCTGATCTACTGGTTTATTTTCGGTGAGTACGGCATGAAGACGGTGCCTCCTGTCTCCAACGCCACCTATGTGGTGTGGCTGGTTCCGGGTCTGGTGCCCTGGTTCTTTTACAGCGAGGCGCTGAACTCCATCACGGGCTGCCTTCAGGAGTACAGCTACCTGGTGAAGAAGGTGGTGTTTAAGGTGGAGATGCTGCCTCTCATCAAGCTGCTTTCCTGCCTGCTGGTGCACTTCTTCTTTGTGCTGATCATGCTGGCGCTGTACGCGGCGTACCGGCAGCCGGTGTTCGCCACCTGGATTCAGATTCTGTACTACACCTTTGCGGCGGCCATGCTGGCCCTGGCCTTTGGGTATTTTACCAGCGCGGTGAACGTATTTTTCAAGGACATGGCCAATATTGTGGGAATCTGCCTGCAGTTCGGCATCTGGATGACACCGATTATGTACGACGAGGCCATTTTTACCAGCCGGAATCCCTGGATCGGCACTGTGCTCAAGCTGAACCCGTTTTACTATATTGTGGCGGGCTACCGCGACAGCATGCTCACGGGCGACTGGTTCTGGAGGCGTCCCACCATGACCCTGTACTTCTGGGGAGTGACCATTGTGGTGATGCTGGTGGGCTTACGGATGTTTAAACGGCTTCGGCCGCATTTTTCAGACGTCCTCTGACGCGGCTGCGGCAGGGATGGACGGAGTATAGCGAGAGCGGGCGACCGTTCCGGCCGGGGCAGGGATGCCGGGCCGGAGCGGTTGTTTGCATTGCGGAGGGCGGTTAAACGGCGGGTGCGGGCAGCAGCCGGTGACCGGTACCAGTTTGCCGGATTGTCCGGCCGGAGGAAACGCCGGGGGGGGGGGGCGGAACACCGGGCCCAAGCGCCGGGATATCCGCTATGATGCAATAGATGGGGGAAATAAACGGGAAAGGAGGCCGGAGGCTGTGATAAAACAGATATGTCTGAGCTGGAGCGATGGCCGGGAGGAGGGCACGATTCAGGTGGAAGTGGTTTACTCCGCCCGCAGGACTCTGGGGCTGGAGGTAAAAGCCGACGGTTCGGTGCTGGCCAGAGTTCCCAGGCGTATGCCGGATCAGGCGGTGAAAGAGTTTGTGGAGGAGCGCCGGGAGTGGATTGTGGAGAAATGGTTCCTCATGCAGGACAGGCGGCGGGCTGAGGAGGAGCGCGGGCCCCGGGACTACGAGGGGGACCCGGCTCTGGAACGGTGGTACCGGGAACAGGCGCGCAAGCGGATCGCCTGGCGCACCGCCTATTTCGCCCGCCGCATGGGCGTGACCTACGGCCGCATCTCCATCCGGGCGGCCAAAACCAGGTGGGGCAGCTGCAGCGCCGAGGGGAATCTGAATTTCCATTGGAAACTGATTTTAATGCCGCCGGAAATCCTGGATTACGTGGTGGTGCACGAGCTGGCCCACCGGAAGGAGATGAACCACTCCGACCGCTTCTGGGCGGAGGTGGAGCGGGTGTTGCCGGATTACCGGCAGAGGAGGGCTTGGCTTAAGGAGCACGGCCGGGAGGCGTGAGGGCCGGGAGGTAATGGCGGGAGGTGCGTGGTCCGGCGACTACAGGAGGCGGGCCAGGTATCCCTACGTCTACGCAATACCCGGCAGCGCCCGCATCGCCAGCTGGTAGGCCACTTCCACCACGCCGGACAGAAGCATCACCTGGATGGGATTGCGTTTGAAGCGCACCAGCAGCACCATGGCGCCCAGGAAAATGAGGAAGGCGCGCAGGTTGGCGGACCGGAGCGCTGTTCCCAGAATCTGGGAAAGAGAGCCGGAAACGGTGATTGCCTGGGGCCAGAGGGCCGTGACCAGGATGCTCACACCCGCGGAGGCGATCATGGCGATCACGGCCGGACGCAGGGCGGTGAGGACCTGCTGGATCAGCGTGAGGTTGCGGTACTTCAGATAGGCCCAGGCCAGCAGGGAAACCAGCAGGCAGGAGGGAAGCACGCAGCCCACGGTAGCGGCGACCGCTCCCCCAAAGCCAGCGATTCTGGTGCCCACGAAGGTGGCGGAGTTGATGGCGATGGGCCCCGGGGTCATCTGGGAGATGGTGATCAGGTCCGTGAATTCGGCGGGGGAAAGCCAGCCGTGGAGCGTGACGACCTGCTGCTGGATCAACGGCATTGCGGCGTAGCCGCCGCCGAAGCTTAACGCTCCGATCTGTACAAAGCTGATGAAAAGCTGAAGGTAAATGTTCATTTGTTCTCAGCACCTCCTTTTTTGCGGGTTAAAAGACCGAGAACGGCGCAGGCGAGAATAATCAGGGCTGCGTTGACGTTAAATACATAGCTGGCAACGAACGCGATTACCAGCACGACCATGGAACTCCAGCTGCGCTGCTTCACCAGGCCCTGAGTCATTTCCAGCACCACCTGGGCGATCACCGCGGCCACGCCGGACTGCATGCCGTTTAACATCCAGCCCACGTAGGGGTTGCTGCGGAACGCGGTGTAACACAGGGAGATCAGGGAGAGGATGGTGAAGGGAGGAATCACGGTGGCTAACACCGAGATGATCAGCCCGGGAATCCGCGCCAGCTGGTAGCCTACCACGATGGCTCCGTTTACCGCGATGGGCCCGGGGCAGGACTGGGCGATGGCTACCAGATCCAGCATTTCCTGATCATCGATCCAGTGGTACTGGTCCACAAATTTTTTCTTCATCAGCGTGACGATCACATAGCCGCCGCCGAAGGTAAAGGTGCTGAGGTAGAGGTTGGAAATAAACAGTTTTAACAATATCTTTTTTCGGCTCTCGTTCTCATGAGGCCGGATGGCTTCCTGGGCTGTCATAGAAATCATCTCCGTTTTCCTTCCCTGTTCGGGATATTTATTCCACTGCATGATCCGGCAACCGGCGCGCCGCAAGGGCGGACGGAGCCTTATCGCTGTATCTACTATAGAACTTGTAAATCCATATGT
>ENA-UOJP01000537-UOJP01000537.1-human-gut-metagenome-genome-assembly--contig:-C102-NODE-537-length-68290-cov-9.256877_pt1 | contig 68290 bp, 62 predicted proteins | sample MGYA00242353_ERZ723900 | MGnify/ENA metagenome assembly ERZ723900 | reverse complement strand
AATATATATTTTTTTAATTATAAAAAATCCGCCATATTTTGTAAATAAAAGCTAAATGCTTAATTTTAGAGACGCGCCAACTGCCCTCGCAGTTGGCGCTCCACAATTTTATAGTTCCGGTTCCGCGTCTGTTCCTACGGGACAGATATAGCTTCCCCCCGTATTTTTCTCATATTCGGAGTATGCTTCCGCCAGAATTTCCGGATGTTCCATCAGATTGACCGCAGACAGCGCCAATACCTTTCCGGCTGTCAAAAGGGCCTTATGCATGGCCTCGCATTTGCCCTGGGCCGTCACCTGCCAGGAATGGGCCGGCGTCCCGTTGGCGAAGCTGGTCACATTCAGCTGTCCGGTGGGCGTGCAGTATGAGACATCCCCCACATCAGTTGAGCCAAAGCCGCAGGTATCCACCCTCCGGTACGGCGCGATCTCACGTATCAGCGCCACATCCCGGAACCGCTCCGGGTCCTCATAGGATTCCCCGGCCCGCTTAAGCGACGTGCCGATGTCGTCCTGAGACAGTGTTGCAAAGAAGCTCCGGGCAATAGCCTCATCGTTTTCGTCAAAATCAGGCGCGCCGATCTCGTAGAGAGCGTCGGTAATCACGCGGCTCACCACGCTGTTGGGCACAAAATCGCACATACCCGCAGGGAAGTCCATCTTCACCTCAGTCTCTGTCATCAGAGCCGCCCCTTCTGCAATCTTTTTGATCCGTGCGGCAATCTCCAGAACCTGCTTAATCTTCGGCGCACGGATAAAATACTTCAGACTGGCATGGGACTGGACCACGTTTGGCGCCGGTCCCCCCACGTCCTGGTAAGCGTAGTGCACCCTCGCCTCCGGCACAATATGCTCCCTCAGATAATTGACGCCCACGTTCATCAACTCACAGGCGTCCAGCGCGCTGCGTCCCAGATGGGGAGCGCCGGCCGCATGGGCGGATTTCCCCGAGAAATGGAAGTATGCGCACAGATTTGCCAAGGTGCCTGAGCCCTGAACACGGTTGACAGCCGCCGGATGCCAGGTTAACGCCGCATCCACATCCCTAAAGAAGCCGTCCCTTGCCAGGAACATTTTCCCCCATCCGGCTTCCTCCGCAGGGCAGCCATAATAGCGGATCGTTCCGCTCAGATGGTTTTCTTCCATATAGTTCTTTACCGCTACCGCTGCGGCCAGAGAACCCGGGCCCAGGGCATTGTGGCCGCAGCCATGGCCCGGCCCTCCGGGAACCAACTCCTCCTGACTGTCCCCAAATGCCTTCTGGCTCAGCCCCGGCAGCGCGTCAAACTCGCCGAGAAGGCCGATTACCGGTTTCCCGCTTCCAAAGCTTCCGATAAACGCCGTGGGAATCCCATCCACACCCACCGATACCTCGAACCCTTCCTGTTTCAGGATATCCGTCAGGATTTCTGCCGCTTTAAATTCGTGGAAATAGAGTTCAGGGTGATCCCATATCTGATCGCTGGCAGCAATAAAAATATCTCTTTTCGCCTCAATATATGCGCTGATCTGTTCACTTTTTTTCATCACACCCACCAATTCATACTTTTAAGAAATCCTGTTTTGCTTCTTCCACCAGTGCCTCCAGCTTTGCGGACCCGAATGTTTCACAATACTCCTTTAGCGCTTTCCTCGCAATAGCCTCGCCCTTCACCAGGCCCAGATCCACATAGTACTGTCTGCACATAGCGGACAGCAGGTGACCCGTGTGGTACAGAAAATCCTTCAGCACGCGATCCGCAAGGGCCGCCTTCTTCTCCCGGTTCTTCTTCAGATCCTCCATGTCGTTAAACTTTGCCCCTACCCAATAGAATGCGCAGCAAGGACCTCCGTGGGACAGGATGCTGTCGATCTCCAGCTCATTATCCGGGTTAAATCCTTTAACGAGATTCTTGTCGATCCAGGTGCAGTACACCTTGCCGTACTCCATCAGATCATATTTCTTCCAGGCGTCGCACCAGCCGCACACCAGGCTGTTGGTCCGGTACTCCGGCGTTACAGACTTTATTTCCGCTTTTCCCAGCTTTTTAGAGTCAACCCACTCGCCGTAAGCGATGTAGTTGTTGGGCGTCAGCTCTTCGCCGTCCGCAGAAGCCCTCATCGCCATTCGCAGTCCCCGCTCCTTTGCATAGAGAATGGTTCCCTTTACGGAGGAATCCATACCGCTGTCACCGCACATCTGTGTGGCGTACTTAACAAGTAATCCGTAAATCACCGCATGGTCCTCAATGTAAAACTCCTTTGCAATCTCCGCTCTATTCATTTTTCAGATCCTCCTACTGATTATTTATCTTATTTTTTTAATTCCGGGTGCTCTCTTAAAAACATCGCCTTCGACAAGAACATGCAGGCAAATACACAGATCATCAGCGGCGCGTACCCACCGCCCAGGGGAAGAAATGAGAAAAATCCTTTCTTCTTCAGGAAAAAGGTAATAAACGCAAGGGGAACGCCCACGGAAGCAACCTTGGGATTTAAAACGACCCGCTGCATCGCCAGTGCTCCGAACAGGGATGGCAGCAGATATTTTAAGGAGGTCACAACAGGTTCCGGAAGTGCATGAAGCAGGAAGTTGCCCGCGATTGCCACCAGCGTCATAACCGTCAGGCTGATCAGAACCGAGATGGCGATTCCGATGGCGGACACCACCGTACCCTCCGGCGTTCCGGCCTCAACCTCAGCCGCGTCCATGGCCTGCAGCGCAGAAGGCCCACGGATTTCCTTACTGTTTCCGGAAACATAGGTCATGTACATCCCCGGCGTTCCGAGAATGGGAAATAGCGTGATGGGATCGACGAAGTACCAGGCGCTGTAGGCTGAGACTATGCCCACAATTCCGGTGATCAGCACGCCGACATCAGGGCGGGCATCGTAAAATACGATCAGTGCCAGAGCCGGCAGGTAGACGATCAGCATCGAGATAATACAGGAAATCTTACCCCAGCGAATGGCAAACGGCATATAGCTCTTTTCAAACATCTGATCCTTACTCATTTTTTCATTGCTCATTTGGTTCATCCTCCGTTCTATTATATCATGGACGCAATAGTAGCGCTTATCATACCGCTTACCATGCACAGGGATGTCCCCCAATCCTTAATCCACTGCTTCTTTGCTTTCTTATTATAAAATGTCATTGCCATCATCAGGCTGCCGGACACGATAATCGCCCAGATATTCGGACCAATGGGAAATACCCGGTCAACCGTCAGTGAGGAATAGCAGCCGATAATCGCGCCCGCTCCCAGAGCCGGGATCAGCGCCTTATTTCCGCCCGCCATCACCATATTGACCTTTTCCATCTTATCGGCAAACAGCAGCGTAAAAATAATCCAGGCAATGCAGCCGGTGGTCATTACAATGGCTGCGGCACAAAGGAAATTGGCGTCCATCTGTGGACCGCCCATCTCGATTCCCATGGCGTCCGCCGTCATCTGCGCGCCTGTCAGCTCGTAGGACACGGAGCCGATAAAGTCCACGCGCAGCCACGCCAGGGGCGCGCCAACATTGAGCATCAGAGAAAGCATGGTCGTGATCATTACAAAGCAAGGACCGATGGAGGCGATGCTTGCGCTTTTCGTAGCGTGGCTGATCTGTATGGGAGTGATTCCCATTGCCAGAGCTGCCTTTTTGCTCTTTTGGTAGTACACGATTGCCTGAATAATCACCCAAATCAGCGGAATACCGCATGCGATCCACATAACTGGACTGTTGGCAATTTTCATATAAGCTTCATTCATTTCCTTAAAACTCCTCTCTTATTGTAAAAAGTCTCATTCCAAAATCGTAATTATCAATCTGTCTTTCCAGAACCTCCCTTCCCCCCAGAATATACTTTTACTCTTTTGGAATCAGTTTTATATACACGGCCATGGCCGCGACTGACAGGATAAAAAACAATTTATACGCAATGGTGTAATCCCCATACAGGTCGTAGATGCCGGAGGCCACCATCACACCTGCCGACAGCGAAAGGCTGCCCACCGCGTTGTAAATGCCGTTGATCCCGGCAAAGCTGCGGTTTCCAAACAGGGCTTCCGTCACAATCGGGTAGGTGATACTTCCGAAGGAATAGCCCACACCGAAGAATACGATATAGGCATAAGGCGCAAACTCTGACCGGTAACAGATCATACTGGCCAGTGCGGCCAGCCCGCAGGCGGAGCAGACTAATGTTCCGCACCTTGCGTTTGTGCGGTCGTAAATTCTTCCCAGCACAATCTTTCCCACCGCCAGAGACAGCATCCCACCTGATGTAATCAGAGAAATCTGCTCTGTGGAGCAGCCCAGATCACTCAAATACGCCGCCGCAGACTGGTGGATCGTGGAGACCGAGGCATAGGTGACTACTGAGGCGGCTGCAAACAGCCAAAATCGGCAGTCCTTTAAAATCCTGCGGACCTCCATCCCCTGGACCGGCTCCTCACTCCCGGCACTGGACCGGTTCATGTTTTTATCATTAACCTCAGGCGCTTCCTTAACCCAAAGCCGGATCATTGGAAACAGAATCACAAGCTGTGCAAGGGCGGTGATCAGATAGCAGCTGCGCCACCCGATCTGCTGGATTCCATTGACAAATATCAGGCTGAACAGCATACCGCCCAATCCGCTGCCGGACATCGCGATGCCCAATGCCAGTCCATATCCGGTTTTATACCAGCTTTTAATCAGCAGGGATACCGGAACCATGCACAGTGCACCCATCCCCAATCCGATCAAAAGCGCCACAATATAGAAAACCGCGAGGCTCCGCCCAAGGCCCATAACAGCCAATCCGATTCCCGCCGCCAGGGAACCCGCCCGCATCACGGACGACACCTTAAAGCGCGCAAAAATCTTTCCGGAAAACAGGGCGATTACGACCTGGCCAATGGAATAGAGCGAATAAATCATGGACAGCGCCGAGCGGCTGTAGCCCAAACTCTCGCTCATAGGTTTTACAAAAATTCCACTGCAATTCGTAATCGCCCCCATGGTCAGGGCCATGCTGAAGAAACAGACCGCCACAATTTTTTTCTGTGACAATGAATCTGTTATGGAATTGTTATTTCCGAGAATTCCTGCCTGCTCCACACCTTAATCTCCCATACCGGTTATAATACGATTATTTTTGTGCAATTATTCTATTTTTTAAGTCATAATCGCGCTTACTTTTTACTTCTCTAGTAATACTAATAAGATATCATTAATATTATCACTTGTCAATCCCCTTCTTTTATGATTTTGGGGAATCCTATATTCAGCAAATTTTGAAATTAGGTACAAAAAACAAAAGGTTCATGTTATACTTAAATTCGCTTGAGAATGATTATGAAATGATTGAGATCGAGAAAGAGGAGACCGCTTATGTTCAGAATGTGGGGAAAAATCATGAAAGACAACCGCCTGGTCAGGGACAAGGTTATATGCATTGGCGACTACTCGCTGTCACGGACCCAGATGGTATTCCAGGCTCTGGATGATATCTGTTATGAGTTTGATCTCTCAAAACCGCTGTGGCTGGACGCCACGGTCCGGGATTTCCAGCTGCACGACAAGACCCGGTTCACTCAGGATAACTTTATAGATTCCGTTGATTTTGATTTTCTGGAAATTCAGATCATTGAAGAATAAGCTTTGACAGACACAAAAAGCCGCCCCGTGGCCTGAGAAAATCCGGGGCGGCTTTTGCGTTATGAAATTTTCTATATACAGCTCTTGGCTTACAGTCTCTTTAACAGCGCTTCTCTCTGCTCCTCATATCCGGGTTTGCCGAGAAGTGCGAACATATTCCGCTTGTAGCTCTCAACCCCGGGCTGGTTGAAGGGGTTGATGCCCAGAATATAGCCGCTCACGCCGCAGGCGAATTCATAGAAATAGAACAGTTCGCCCAGATAAAATTCATTCTGCTCCGGCACGGTCACCAGAAGGTTGGGGACATCCCCATCCGTGTGAGCCAGAATGGTGCCATTCATGGCGCTCTTGTTTACGAAGTCCACGCTCTTGCCCGCCAGGTAGTTCATGCCGTCGGTATCCACTTCTTCTTTTTGAAGCAGGATCTCAGCAGGGCTTTCCTCCACGTTAATCACGGTCTCAAACATGATACGCGCTCCGTCCTGAATGAACTGCCCCATGGAATGCAGATCAGTGGTCAGGTCAACGGATGCCGGGAAAATGCCTCTGCGGTCCTTTCCTTCACTCTCTCCGAACAGCTGTTTCCACCACTCGGATACATAATGCAGGCTGGGCTCGTAGTTTGCGGTGATCTCCACCTGTTTGCCCTTGCGCAGCAGAATATTGCGTACAGCCGCATACTGCAGCGCCGCGTTGGTTTCATAGGGCAGCTCCAACGCTTTCTTTCTTCCGGATGCCGCGCCTTCCATCAGTTTGTCGATGTTTGCCCCGCTGACTGCGATGGGCAGAAGGCCTACGGCGGTGAGCACGGAGTAACGTCCGCCCACATCGTCCGGTACGACGAATTCTTCATAACCTTCCTGGTCTGCCAGGTTTTTGAGCGCGCCCCGCGCCTTGTCGGTCGTTGCGTAGATACGCTTGCTGGCCTCGTCTTTGCCATACTTGTTTACCAGCATTTCCTTAAATACGCGGAAGGCGATCGCCGGCTCGGTTGTAGTGCCGGACTTTGAAATAATATTGATCGAGAAATCTTTTCCCTCCAGCACCTGCTGCAAATCGCGGATGTATTTGCTGCTGATGCTGTTTCCAACGAAGTAAATCTCCGGGGTCTTTCGGACGCCCTTCGGCAGCACATTATAAAAGCTGTGAGACAAGAATTCGATGGCCGCTCTCGCTCCCAGGTAGGAGCCGCCGATGCCTACCACCAGCAGCACGTCGGAATCGCCCTGAATCTTCGCGGCAGCCTTCTTAATTCTGGCGAATTCTTCCTGATCATAATCGACCGGCAGATCGATCCATCCCAGGTAATCGTTGCCTGCGCCGGTCTTCTCAACCAGCGTATCTCTTGCCGCCATAACGGTGGTCTTAAAATTAGCCATCTCCTCTGCGGAAACAAAGCCGGCCGCTTTGGAATAATCAAACGTTACTTCCTTTCCCCTAACTTTTGCTCTCCTTTACTTATGTTCATGGGCCTGTCCCATGGAATCTATGTCATGCGGACCCGTGCCCTGTCCGCCAGGCGCACGTCCGCCTATCTATCTCACGGTGCGCCGCCGCCCCGGGGCGGTTTTGCACTTGCGCAGCAAGCCTGGCAAACCTGACTTCTGCTTCATTATACCATAAAGACGTTTCAAATGCGATATGTTCAGGCAAAAAATGCCCTCAGCTCTCCTCCCTTCGCCCGGGAGCTACGAAATAAACTCCTTGAGCAGTTCTCCCAGGACCCGCTTTTGATCCGGATTTAAATCTTGCAGCCAGTTCTCACCAGAATTTTGCGCGTCCGCATTCTTGATGGTCTCTTTGATCTTTTCCCGGCTGGCCGCCGTCTGTTCCAATCCCCGTCTGCCTGCGCCCCTGCGCTCTCTGGCCAGGGAGCGGACCGGGGTGGGTTCCCTTCGCTCTTCCTCCGCTACCGCCGCCACATGATCCCCTGTTCCCTCCCGGGCCATTCTCGGCAGCATGACATTTTCCATATAATCCTGCAGGCAGGTCATCAGTTGTTGTTTTCTGGAATCCAGGTTGATTCCATAATCAAACAGCATGGTGAGCATTCCGCTCAGGATTCCCACGGTGCCGTACAATACAATATAGTAGTTATCGCTTCTGTACCAGTAGGACATGAAAGCCGCCGCGCCGCCTGCCAAAAAGCAGAGAAGCGTCAGTTGGCCGGAAAGGTTGTCCAATCCCCGCACGGACATCCCCATCATACGCATGCCGTACATTTGCCGCTCCAGATAAACTCTGGTGTTGCTCATTCCTTGATTGATCCGATATGTATCCTCCGCGTTTTGCCGCAGCGCCCGCAGGCATTTGTTCTTGGTCAGTGCCAAATTCGTACTCTCTTTAATTAATCGTTTGTAGAAGCTCCCTGCCGCCAGCCTGGTAAAAATCCCGGCCAGGCAAATGGCCGCCAGCACATACAGTGCCTTTCCTGTTTGTAAGAAACTCATCATAAAAAAGCTCCCCTTTCTTCCCGGAAAATGTTCCGTGGTTATGTTTGCTCCTACATTATAACCACGGGTTTTTCATTTGGGAAGTTGAGAGAGCCTAGAATCGTTCGTCAAATTCTCCTATAAATCGATTCTGAAGTCACATTTAAGGGAGCGCGGAAAGCTGATGCTGGGGCGAGGAGAGCACTTTTACGCCAATATCGTTCCAGGCCCGCGCCTCCCTGGCCGGAATGTTCCAGTCTGTGAATACATAGTCGATGCGGTCTGCGCTGCATACTTTGTTAAACGCCACCTCGCTGAACTTGCTGAACTCGCACAGGATCATTCTGGTGTGGCCGATCTCCAGCATCTTGCGCAGAGTGGCGGCCTCCTCGGTGTTGTACTCCGTTACGCCGTCCTGGATGGAGATTCCGTCGATGCTTAAAATCGTCTTATCTACCTTAAAGTTGCCCAGACATTCATTGCACATGCCCCCCACCAGGCTTTTATTGTGCTTGCGCAGATAACCGGAGGACAGATAGATCTGATTGTTCTCATTGTCGCTCAGAATCAGGGCGATGTCCGGTGAGTTGGTGACCACGGTGAGCTGCGTTTTACTGTTCTGAAGGCACTTGGCAAGGGCAAGGGTGGTGCTGCCATTGTTCATTGCGATGGCGTCGCCGTCGTTGATATACTCCGCCGCCATCCTGGCAATGGCGTATTTGCCCTGCTGATTGTTCTCCATTTTCTTTTCAAACTCCATCTCCTTGGCCCGCAGGTTGCTGTAAACCGCTCCGCCCCGTACCTTGCGTATGGAGGAACCCTGCTCCAACACCATCAAATCCCTGCGGACCGTCTCCAGAGAGACCTGAAATCGCTCCGAGAGCTGCTCCGCCCTGGCAAATTTGACCTCGGACAGGTACTTAATCATTTCCTTCTGGCGTTCATTGTACATAACGTCTCACCTCTGTTCTCCTCTGCTGAGGGCTTAATAGTAACCGTCCCGCGTCCACTGGGCCAGGGGCAGCCCGGCGGTCCAGGGCAGGGCCTCCATCTCCCCTGAAATCCGCGCGGCGGCCCGGTTCACCGCACTGATAATCTCTCCTTCATCTCCTGTGGTAAGCCTGCCGTTCTCGATCACGAAGATCCCGTCGATCATCACGGACTCCACCTCATTTCCCAGAGCGGAATAAACCAGATTGGGAACCAGATTGCGGATGGGACGCTCATAAATGGGATTCATCTGCGGTCCGGACAGGTCCAGAATGATCAGATCCGCCAGTTTGCCTTCCCGCAGAGAACCGATGGTATCCTCCATACAGAGTGCCCGGGCCGCCTCGATGGTGGCCATGCGCAATATCTTCCAGGACGGGAATATGGTTGCATCGTGGTTCTTGTATTTGTGGATCAGGGCGGCGTATTTCATCTCGTCAAACATATTGGTGCAGTTGCAGACCTGATCCGTACCCAGTCCCACGCAGCCGCCGAATCCGGCGAACTCCTGAGCCGGCGGCAGAGCGCCTCTGACCACTGAGATACTGGTGCTGCACAGCGCCAGGGCCGCGCCCGACCGTGCCACCAATTCCACCTCGTCCAGGGATGCGTAGGTCATATGAGCGGCCAGAAGCTTCTTATTTAAATATCCTAAGGACTCCAGCAGCGCTACCGGGGCTTTCCCCGTGCGCAGCCGGGTCTGTGTGACCTCCTCCTTTGTCTGGACCAGATGGGTAAAGATACCGACTCCATCCTGATCCGCCAGGTGCTTAATCTCCCGGAGCATCTCCTCGGAGCACATAGCCGCAGAGTGAGGTCCGTAGCGGCAGGTGATGCGCCCGCCAAAGCTCTCATGGTACTCCTGCACCAGCTTTCGGTTATCCGTCAGCTTGCGCTGGCCCACCGCCGGATCCAGGGGAATCAGCTGGTCCACCTCCACCACGGATACATCCGGCGGCAGCTCGTTGATCATACCGCTGACCACCGCCCTGGTTCCCAGTTGAATGTGGTTTTTTACGATCTCCGTCATGGGGGAATAGTAGTCGCCGAAGGTGGTGATTCCCGAGCGCAGCGCCTCTACAATATTTAAACGGGAAGCAGCGGCAAAATCCTCGTCCCGGGCCACCCCAAGAAGGGGCAGGATGCCTTTAAAACGCCAGATTTTTCCCGGCAGATCCTGAGCGCAGCTGCGCACAATGGCGTCGCCGGTGTGCATGTGGACGTTCACAAAGCCCGGCATGACCGCTTTCCCTTTAGCCTCGATGTAGCGGTGGGCCGTATACCGGTTCATCACATCCTGTTCTTCTCCTACGGCGATGATTTTATTGCCCTTTATGCCCACCGCCCCGCGGTTAATGATGCCCGTACCCGGGCCTTCCATGGTAATCACATAGCCGCCGTGAATCATCAAATCAAGGGTCATATGTTTACTTCCTTTCCGCGAATCGCTTACTTGAAGCCCAGATAGGCTTCCTGAATGTACGGATCGTCCAAAAGTTCGGAGCCCGGACCTTTTAGCTGGATTTTACCCAGATTGAGAATATATCCGGTGTCCGCAGTCTCCAGGGCCAGCTGGGCGTTCTGCTCCACGATCAGCATGGTGGTTCCGTGCGTCTTGTTAATCTGCCTAAATTTTTCAAACATCTCGTCGATGATGATTGGCGCCAGTCCCAGAGACGGCTCGTCCAGCATCATCAGCTTGGGAGCCGCCATCAGCGCCCGGCCCACGGCCAGCATCTGTTGTTCCCCGCCGGACAGAGTACCGCTCATCTGCTTTGCCCGCTCCTTCAGCCGCGGAAACAAGTCGAACACTTCCTCGACTCGCTGGGCGATGACTGCCTTGCTCTTCTGGGCGTAAGCCCCCACCTGCAGATTTTCCAGCACCGTAAGGTTTACAAAAATCTTTCTCCCCTCAGGTACCAGACAGATTCCCTGCTGGGAAAACTGATGAATCCGGCCGGGCAGCGGCCTTCCGTCAAACTCAATACTTCCGCTCCCAATCTCCTTGTCGCCGGCAATGGTTTTTAGCAGGGTAGATTTTCCCGCTCCGTTGGCGCCGATGATGGAAATGATCTCCCCCTGCCGGATATCCAGGGAAATGCCATGGAGCGCCTGAATTCCGCCGTAAAACACGTTGAGATCCCGGACCGACAACAGGATATCGTTAGTTTGCTTCTCCACCGCGCTTCCTCCTCTCTCCCAGATAGGCTTTGATCACATCGGGATTTTTCTGTATTTCCTCCGGCGTACCGCTGGCCAGAAGCTGGCCCAGGTTCAACACCTGAATATTCCGGCATACCTCCATCACCACCTCCAAGTGGTGTTCAATCAGCACAATGGCGATGCCCGTCTCCCGGTGCAGTTTCCGTAAAAAGTCCACCAGCTCCAGGCTTTCCGCCGTATTCATGCCCGCCGCGGGTTCATCCAGGAACAGAAGCTTCGGACCGGTAGCCAGAGCGCGGGCGATCTCCACCTTGCGCTGCAAACCGTAGGGCAGGGAGCCCACCTCCGTGTCACGGTGCTGTATAATGCCCACCTGATCCAGATATTGCAGACAGGTCTGCTTGATCTCCTTATCCCGTTTGACCACATGGGGCAGCCGCAGCATGGCGGATACCGTGTTGTAGCTGGCCCGGCTGTCCAGACCGATGGCCACATTTTCCAGCGCCGTCATTCTGGGATAGATGCGGATGTTTTGGAATGTGCGGGCAATGCCTAAATGGGAGATCCGGTCCGGGCGCATGCCGTTTAGCCGCTGCCCGTCAAAATAGATATCCCCCAGTGTGGGGGGAACCACTCCGGTCACCGCGTTGAACACCGTGGTCTTTCCAGCGCCGTTTGGTCCAATCAGACCGATAAAATCTCCATTTTCCACTGAGAAAGTAACATTCTGAACCGCCTTCACACCGCCGAAATGAATGGAAAGGTTCTGAATTTCCAGCAATGACATCTCTAAACCTCCCTCCCCTCTTTACCGCTTCCTCTTAACTTCCGGTACAGGCGCTTGAACGGTTTTAAGGACAGTTCCTTATAGCCCATCAGTCCTTCCGGGCGGATCCGCATGGTGAGAATCAACACCAGTCCGTACATGGGCAGCCGCCAGTTCGCCATAAAGCGGAGCACTTCCGGGGTGGCGGTGAGCACGGTTGTGGCCAGCGCCGGACCGGTTATGGAACAAACGCCGCCCAAGACTACTGCGGTCAGCAGGTTCGTGGACATGGTCCCGCCAAAAATATTCGGAACAATATAGGTATAATAGTGAGCCATCATGCCGCCGCCCACGCCGCAGAAAAATGCGCTGATGATCAGCCCCTTCAGCTTTTCGTGGAAAATGTTGACGCCAATGAGTTCTGAGGCATCAGCATGGTCCCGGACCGCGATGGCAATTTTACCGTGCTGGGACTTTGCGTAATTGCGCGCAAAGAACACGGCCAGAACCGCCAGAATCATGGCGCGGGGCAGCGTTGTCAGCGATTCCAGCCCGGAAAGCCCGAGAGCGCCGCCCACGTAAGGGTGGTTCACATTGGCCATCACCACGCGTGTGGCCTCGCCAAAACCGAAGGTGGCGATGGTGAAACAGTCCGCTGACATTTTTCCGCGCAGCGTGGGAATTCCGATAACCAGGCTGAACAGTCCGGCCACAGCCCCACCGCCTAACAGTGCGATAAAATACGGAACCCCGTAAAATTTTGTGAGAATACCTGCCGTATACGCTCCCAGGCACAGAAAACAGGCATGCCCCATGGAGAAAAGGCCGATATAACCGGTCAGTATGGCCAGACCGGCCACACAGACAATGTTGATACAGGCGCTAATCATAATGCCTTCAATATATCCCATGTGTTTCCTCCCCCTTACAGTTTATCGTGGGCGCTCTTGCCCAGAAGGCCGTTGGGCTTAAAGATCAGCACAATGACCAGCAGGCCGTAAGCCACCAGATCGCGGTAGGTTGTGGAGACATATGCAGAGATAATCGTCTCCAAAAACCCCAGAAGCAGACCCGAGATCACAGCGCCGGGCAGACTGCCCAGGCCGCCCACCGTGGCGGAGACAAACCCCTTGGTCGCCACAACGCCCATATTTGGATATACCGAGTATTTCATCCCGTAGAAACATCCGGCCAAACCCGCCGTAGCGCCGGACAGCAGGAACACCACCGCGGCCACGCGGTTTACATTAATTCCCATAAGTCCCGCCGTGTTGGAGTCAAAGGCGCTGGCCCGGATTCCCAGACCGGTTTTTGTCTTGTACAGGAAACACCAGAGAAGGATCAGCATGATGACGGATAAAACCGCGGCCAGAATGTCCGCCCTGGGAATGGCGATATTGCCGAATCGGATCACGGCTTTGGCCCAGTCGGATGGAAACGGACGCACTGCACCGCCCCAGAGCTGGATACAGAAGTTGGGAACACAGGTGTTGATTCCCAAAGCCGCGATCATCAGATACACTTTCAAAGCCTTTTTCTGGCGCATAGGGCGGTAGATCGTCACCTCCATCAGGAGTGAGATAACGGCCGCCACGGCCAGTGCAACCAGGATGCCGGGAAACAACGCCATGTGGGTCCGTTCGATGGCGAACAGTGCGCCGAATGCCCCCAGCATCATGACCGGCCCGAAACCAAAGTTGGAGAAATTGAACACGCTGAACACCAGCGCATATCCCACGGCGAGAAGCGCGTACACGCTGCCGATGGAAACCCCCGTAATTAACTGCTGTAGAATCATTTATGTTACCCCGCCTTATCATTAGTCGTGAAGAAACGTTCCGCGCCGGATGTATGCCCTCCACGGACACACCGCGCAGCGTTCCGCCTGTCCGTCACAGGTGCACCTGCAAAGCCGCGGCGTAATTCCTGACTTCAGGAATTACACAGGGCTTTGCAGGTGCGGGTTCTTTCTATTTACCTGGCATTGCGTACTTGCCCAGAGTCTCAAACTCCCCGTCCTTCACGGCCTTGATGGTGAATTCCAGGCCCAGAAGATTGTGGGTCGCGGGATCATATCCCTTATTCGGACTGGTGATCATATCAAATCCCGCGGTCTCGTCCAATGCCTTGCGCATTTCATCGGGATTGGTGGAACCGCTGGTCAGAATCGCGTACTCCAAAATCTTGGCCTCATTGAACGCCTTCAGGCCTGGCATGTGTAACGACATACCGGTGGCTTGCTGGTATTCCTGATATTCCGCCTTGATCTCATCAAAACGGGAATCGCTTAAATCGCCGTCGGTTGCGAAGATACAGCCCTCCAGCTCCGGTCCTGCCAGGGTGAGCAGGTCCTCGGTGTCATACACGTAGTTTCCGATTAACTTGATATCTCCAAGTCCCAGCTCGGAGAGCTGTTTTGCCACATACCCCGCCTCCTTGTAGCCCATGACCGGCATAAAGAGGTAGGATGGATTGGACTGCGCCAGGCTGGTCAGCTGGGCGCGGAATTCCACGTCGTTAATCTGGTAGGTTGCTTCTGCCACGATCTCTCCGCCCAGTCCGGTGTAGGTATCCTTGAAGGCTTTGGCCATGTCCACCGTGTCCACCTGAGTGGTCTCATAGAGAATAGCAACCTTGGGATTGCCCAGTTCACTGTAGGTGTAGGAAGCCATGGTGGCCACCTGGTCAGTGTTTACCGGGCCGCTGCGGTATGTAAACGGACGGACATTTCCGGTGTCGTCAACCGTAACCAGCTGGGATGCGCTGGAAGGAATGTGCAGCACGCCTGCCCGGTTACACAGCTCTGCCACGGCCGCGCCCTGAGTGGAATTGCTGGGGCCGAGAATCGCCACTGCTCCGGATTGGATCAGCTTGTTTGCCGCGTTTACCGCCTCGGAGAAATCGCCGTCGAGGCCGGATATATCGTAAGTTCTGAAGTCGATCTCACGCCCCAGCCATCCACCGGCAGCGTTTACTTTTTTAAAATAAGTCTCTAACAGGTGTTGGGGAACCAAGCCGTACATCGCGTCCGCGCCGGAAGACCAGCCCAGGAAGCCAACAATGATGGGACCGTCGCTGTTTTCGGCCTTGGTCTCCGCGGCCGCAGTTGTTGTGCCCGCGCTATCCGCAGAGCTTCCCGCCTCTGTAGCAGCGGGAGCCGCTGAATTGGCCGCGCCGGAGGTCGTTCCCCCGCCGGAACTGCCGGAACATGCTCCCAGGCCCAGTGTCAATACACATGCCAATGCCACGGATAAGATTTTTTTCATTTTTCTCATATCTCTCTTCCTCGCTTTCTGGTGTAAAATTCCATTTGTTATTTTCAGCACCGGTTAACAGCTAACCGGCACAAGTTTCATCAGAAAATGACGGTCATAGGTGGAGAGCGGCATCAGGAACAGCTCTCCTTTGGAATTGCCACACATACCATGGGCACGGACCGGCGAGTTATAAAAACCCAACTGGGCCACAATTTCCATTTCCATATCCGCGATGGTGAGTCCGCCTCCCCGCTCCGCGATGTAGATATAGCGGCCATCGGACCATATGGCGGTGGGCTGGTACAGATTTTCGTTCATATAGCCCAATATTTTTCCATTCTCGTCGAACACATGGACGCTGTTGGCTTCCCGGTCCCCGACCCATACCCGGTTTAAGGAGTCCACCCACAGGCTATGGGGCACATAAAATTTTCCCGGCTCGTCCCCGGGTCCGCCCCAGGTCGCAAGCCAGGTGCCATCGGACGCAAAACGGTGGACAGCGGCGTTTCCATATCCGTCACTGACAAAGATATCGCCCTTCGGTCCCACGCACACACCGGTGGGGCGGTTAAAGGGCGGCGCTGCCCGTTTGATGGTTTGCAGCCCCATCCAGAAGGACCAGCCCTTGTCGAAGGCTATATCGGTGGGAACAATCTTCCCCTCCCGCTGCATTCTGCGCCAAACGTCCTGCTCAAAGCCGCTGTCGCTGGGAACTCCCACATTTCCCAAATCCCGCAGGTGGCGGCCGTCCTTCGTCAGCTCCCGCACCACGTGCAGCCCGGTGTCCACGCACAAAAGCGTGTCCTCCGGCGTCACACACAGGCTGTGCACCTCCCGGAACAGCCCCTGCCCCATGCTCCTAACGTAGTTGCCTTCGGCATCCAACATCACCACCGGATGCGCCGCGTCCCGGCACATCATGTACAGATTATCCTCCCTGTCACAGCACCCTCCCGAAAACATGGAAAACTCGAATTCCTCCGGGAAATTTCCGTACTCGGGTATCAGCTCGTAGGCCAGTCCATTGTGGCTGAAAATTGAACGGGACAGCCTGTCCCTGCCTTTGTATCCTTTTATCTGTTTCATAAACACTTCTCCTTATTGTGAGATGGAAGGCAAACCGGGGAATGACCAACCCCCGGCATTTTCCGGCGTATGGCGCTTTGTATCACAGGCAGGGCGTCCCGCTTTTAACAAATTTTCCATACCCGGCGTCACAGAGAATCCTGCCGTCTCCATACACGCGTTCTCCCCGGACAAAGGTGTCCGTCACACGGCCTTGAAGCTCCATCCCGTGGTAGGGCCCTTTAGCGCTCTTTGTCTTAGAGAAGGTCTTTGTTCCGTCATAGGTCCAACGCTCATCCGGATCGATGAGTATGATATCCGCGTCCGCTCCGGGCATGAGATTTCCCTTCTGAGGGTACAGCCCCATGATCTTGGCGGCGTTTCCGGAGGTGAGGGCTGAGAGTCTTGTCCAGGACAGCCCACGCTTGTTGACGCCCTCGGAGATCATGGCCGCCAGCATAACGTCATTACAGCCGAATCCGCAGTATTCCTTCCAGAAATCATTCTGCCGCACCTTCTCTTCATCGGTGTAGGGCCCGTGATCGGATCCCAGCACATCGATGGTCCCGTCCTTCACGTACTCCCACATTTTTTCCACATTTTCCCGGCTTCGGAAAGGCGGCGTGCACTTGGCAAAGGATTTCTTCTCCCGCAGTACGTTGTGATCGAACACCAGGTAATGAGGACAGGTCTCCACATATACCGCCGTGCCCTCCTTCTTGGCGTTCCGCAGATATTCCGCACCCTGCGTGATGGTCATGTGACAGATCATTGTCCTGGCGCCTGTCATTTTTCCGAACAAAACCGAGCGCTGGATGGCCTCATACTCAGTCCACCACGGCCTGGCCTGATCAAAACAGGCCTCGTCCGCGCAATGAATCTGTGAAAAATGCTTGCAGCCGAAATCCGCAACCTCCGCATTCTCCGCGTGAAGAGCGATCAACCCGCCAAATCTTTCCGACTGCCGCATCCCCTCCACCAGATACCCGTCCGAAATCCGTGGGTACGCCTCAGTGGCGAAGCTCATAAACCCTTTAAAACCGATGCAGCCCAGATCGTGCAGCTCGCTCATATCCTTTAGGCTGGATGGAATCAGACCGCCCCACAGTGCAAAATCCACTACCGACCGACTCTCCGCCACATCTTTTTTCCATTCGAATCCAGCCCGATCCACAGTCGCCGGTTCCGACGGAAGAGGCATGTCGCAGATGGTCGTTATTCCACCGGAAGCCGCGCTGCAGGACCCACAGTACCAATCTTCCCGGAAATTGTATGGTCCCGGATCCGCCATGTGGTTGTGTGTGTCAATCATACCGGCCATCACGATCTTACCGCCCGCGTCGATTTGCTCCCAATCCGTTTCGGGCGCTGTGTCCTTATCCAACAGAGCCTTGATTTTGCCGTTCTCAATCAGCAAGGACACCTCCGACACGCCGTCCGGCAGTACCACCCTGCCATTGACAATCAATTTTTTTGTTTGATTCATTTTCGTAACCCCACACCCTCTTTGCTCTTTTTTCTGATATCATCTTAGCAAAACTAATAAAAGCTGTCAATTCGGCTAATTGACAGCTTTTTTAGGCATTAATTTATATTTTACAACTAACATTTGTGGTTTTAAAAGAAATTCCAAGTCAATTCCACATTTCCCACATTTCCTGTTTTTTCCTATTTGGAATTCACACTCTCGGGTGCAACCATCACCTTAATATTGATATCTCCCCAGCTTTTTACTACCTTGGGAGAAATATTCCAATCCGTAAAAATGCAGTCGATATATTCCGCCGGACAAACCCGGTTAAAAGCGACCTCATTAAATTTGCTGTACTCGCACAAAACAATCTTCGTGTGGCCAATGTCCAACATCTTCCGCACCACAGCGGCCTCCTCGGTATTATACTGAGTGACCCCGTCCTCAATGGAAATCCCGTCAATATTGACAAACGCCTTATCCACTTTGAAATTATCCAGACAATCGCTGCACAGGCTTCCCACCAGACTTTTATTGTGTTTTCTCAGATATCCAGAGGTCAGATACACACTGATGCCTTTATTTTCATTGAGCACCAGCGCAATGTTGGGTGAATTGGTAACAACCGTCAGCTGTTTGCACATTTCCGCAAGCCTGCGGGCCAGTTCCAGCGTAGCGGTACCGTTGTTCAGCACAATGGCATCCCCATCGTTTATATACCCGGCCGCCAGCTTGGCAATGGCGTGCTTCTCAAGCTGGTTGTTCTCCATCCGTTTTTCATACTCCACCTCCTGCGCGCGCAGGCTGTTATACACAACCCCGCCCCGTACCCGCTTGACCGCCGAATCCTTCTCCAGCTCCAGCAAATCCCTGCGGATGGTCTCCATGGATACATGATACAACTCCGCCAGCTGCTCAATCCTGGCAAATCGTGTCTCCGATAAATAGCGGATAATTTCATTTTGGCGTTTACTATGCATAATATATTCCCCCACCGTTTGAGACTTTCCCCAAATTCCACATTTATTACAACTCATTTCCCCAAAAAAGTTTTTTAGAAACTTTTTTTCTTAAGTTTAAGGCCCGATTAGCCTTTTAATGTTAGAGTGCTACTTTATAAAACAAAGCTGTTTTATTCAAATTTTGCGGTTTTCCACACAGCCGAGGACTTGTTCTGCAATTCTGTCCACATTGATATTTTATCATGATAACTTTTTAGTTTCAATTCCAACACGGCATTATTTTGCTACACTGTGAGGGGGTAAACGATTGTCTTTTTAAAAAAATTGGGCATTGCAAACCGCTCGGCCAAAGCCAAAATTTGCAATACCCATTCTATTTTGTGTTAGTAACGGCGGATAATTTCCGTCATCAGATTTACCGTGTGTGTGATTGCCTGGGCCTCAAAGGTCTCATAATCCATGTTGGCGCTGTTGTCGGCCTTGTCCGAGATCGCCCGGACAATCAGAAAGGGAATTCCATTTAAATAGGAAGCCTGGGCAATCGCAGCCCCCTCCATCTCCGTGCAGTAGCCGTCAAATGTGCTGACCAGCCACTCCTTCTTCCCATGGTCGGAAATGAACTGGTCGCCGCTGACCACCCGCCCCACATGGGTATTGATATCGGGATTCACGTCCTTGCAGCAGCTCTTTGCCAGCTCGATCAACGCCTCATCCGCCGCAAACGCCAGTGTATCCACTCTGGGAATCTGTCCTACCGCATAGCCGAACCCGGTGGCGTCCATATCGTGCTGCAGCGCGTCGCTGGAAAGAACGATGTCGCCGATATCGATCTGCGCTTTCAGGGAACCGGCGATGCCGGAATTGATGATTCCACTGACATGGTACTTGTCCGCCAATACCTGGGTACACATCGCAGCGTTAACCTTTCCGATTCCAGAGCGGACCACAACCACGTCCTTGTCCGCCAGCTTTCCTATATAAAAGTCCATTCCCGCGGTGGTCTCCACCCGCACATCGGTGAGCATCTCTTTGATCTTGGCCACTTCCTCATCCATAGCCCCAATAATTCCCAGCATTCCTTGCCTCCTTGTGATGATCATTTCTTGTTTTCAGCTAATCTATATTATAGCGAAATGAAAAAAGTTTGCAAGGACAAATCTATTTTAAAATTTTCTGCCTGTCCGGGCTTGTTCCGGCACAAACTTGCTTGACATTTCCCAGGGTTCGCGAATATAATCGATCATGAACATATTTTTTAGGAGGCATAACATATGCGATACAAAACTAAGGGAGTCTGCTCTCAGGAGATCACCTTTGATGTGCAGGATAATAAATTGACAAACGTACAGTTCGTCGGAGGCTGCGCAGGCAACACCCAGGGCGTGGCCCGTCTGGTGGAGGGAATGGAAGTGGATGAAGCCATCCGCCGCCTGGACGGCATCCAATGCGGCCCCCGCCCCACCTCCTGCCCCGATCAGCTGGCTCGGGCGTTGAAACAGTTTAAGGGGATTTGAGAGTAGTGTGGTGTGAGATGTAGGATGTGAAAAGAGGCAGGGGACCGCGAGGAGCGGGGGACCTGCCTCTTTTCTTAAGGGATTGAGATTATTCGATGAATACGCCATCGGTTACGGGGCCAAAGCCTTCCATACCACCATCTAAAAATGCCAGGTATTGTCCCCTAAGCCTATAATAATATCCAGACGGCTGATCAGTAACAATAAAGTCTGTTCCAGGTGTAAGCAGACCATCTGGATAATCCTTGGCATAAAAGTCAAAGCTGTAATTGGCTACCTGGACCCATTGGCCCTTTTCATTCAACTGATCTAAATAAATCAACATATTTACTTCATCTACAGGCTTCTTCATATATGCTCTCGCAGAAACACCAATTTTGCCATTTTCATTAATAATTTCTAATTCTGCAACTCCAAAATATTCTCCCCTTAATTTACTCGTTTCACGAACCTTAGATGATTTGATATGATCCGGGAGTAATTCCGATTGGGTATAAACCGGAGCTAAATAAGGATTAGAACCATTAGCATAAACTGACGTCCCCAATAAAATTACAAATAAACATGTAATCATCAATGTCCTTAATATCTTTTTCATCGCACACTCCTTTATTTTTCATTAGTACGAAATTGTCTCTACAATTTTTTCAAAATCACTCTGTTCCATTATTCCAAATAACCAGCAGTACATTTCCTTATATTGGAACTGTACCTCTAACGCTGGTTTTCCCTTACCCTCTTCTAATTTTTCTCTATTTATTACTAACTCTTCATTCAACCATTTATTGGTTACTGTTGACAATGCTACCCCATCTGACTTATAGCCATCTGAAGACTCTTTTAATCGTTTTGCCTGCACAAAATAAACAATATTATCGTTAAGTGAAAATTGCATAATTGCTTTATCATTTTTAATTTCCATATCCTTAAAAATAAAATCATTTGGCTTATAATTCAATTTTAACGGCTTTATTCCTAGGCTTCTTTCAATCATTGCATAGGCTTCTTCTTCGCTATCATTTACATAATTTAAACTGTCGTTGTTAAAAATCAAAGAATTATCTGCTCTATTCCGCTCCCGGAAAAAAAACGACTTCTTCCCCACCGCCACAAAACAAAATCCCAACGTCAAAAAACAGGCCGCCAGCCCCACGGCTGCCAACCTCTTCCACTTTAATTTTCTTCTGCGCGGCGTCTGGGTTACGGTCGCGGCTTCTTTGGGCTGGACCTCCTTTCCTTCCTCTGTAAGTCTGGCTGCCCGTTCCGCCTGGATGTCCTCCCAGATCCGGTCAAACTCGTCCGGGAAAGGTTCCAACTCGGGGCGGGGCGTGTTGTCCGCTTCCATCTCTTTGAAGTCTCTCAGCAGCTGCTCGTCCGAAAATCCGTACAGCTGTTGTAAGAGATGGTCAATTTCATTGTCCTCAATCATATCTTTTCTTTTATCTTCCACTGGGCACCTCTGTCAATAAAATTCTCCTTAACTTCCCTCTTGCTTTAGGGTTGACTTTTTATATTTTCCGCTTACTATAATAATATAACGCATGGAAAATAGTTTTTCCCCTCTCCATGTAAATTTTTCAGGAGGTTTTTATGAAAAAAATTATATTGACTGGCGGAGGTACCGCTGGTCATGTGACACCCAATTTGGCCCTGATTCCAACGCTTCGGGATCTCGGCTATGAAATCCACTACATCGGTTCCTACCAGGGCATCGAGCGCAAGCTGATCGAAGACGCCGGCGTTCCCTACGACGGCATTTCCTCAGGAAAGCTCCGCCGTTATTTTGATATAAAAAACTTCACCGATCCGTTCCGGGTGCTGAAAGGCTACGCTGAGGCGATGAAGCTTGTAAAACGCTACAAACCGGACGTGGTATTCTCCAAGGGCGGTTTTGTGTCCGTGCCGGTGGTATTGGCCGCCAAGCACCACAAGGTGCCGGTGATTATCCATGAATCCGACATGACGCCGGGACTGGCAAACAAAATCTGCATCCCGTCCGCTGCCAAGGTCTGCTGCAATTTCCCCGAGACCTTAAAATATCTGCCCGCGGACAAGGCCGTACTCACCGGCTCTCCTATCCGCGCCGAGCTGCTTCGCGGCGACCGTTTATCCGGTCTTTCCTATACCCATCTCTCCGCCGGCAAGCCGGTCATTCTGGTAATTGGCGGAAGCCTGGGCTCTGTTACCGTCAACACAGCCGTGCGCAAAATCCTGCCCCGGCTGCTGCCCGATTTCCAGATGATACATATCTGCGGAAAAGGCAATCTCGACGAAAGCCTGATTGGAACCGCCGGATATGTACAGTATGAATATGTGGATGCGCCGCTGAAGCATCTCTTCGCCGCTGCGGACCTGATCGTCTCCAGAGCCGGTGCAAACTCCATCTGTGAAATTCTGGCCCTGCGCAAGCCCAACCTGCTGATTCCTCTGTCCGCCGCCGCCAGCCGTGGAGACCAGATTCTCAACGCCAACTCCTTTGCCAAGCAGGGCTTCAGCAAAGTGCTGGAGGAGGAAATGATCACCGAGGATTCCCTGTACGAGGCAATTACCTCCCTGTACAAGGAGCGTTCCGCCTATATCTCAGCCATGGAACAGAGCAAGCTGAGCAATGCGGTGGACACTGTAATCTCGCTGATTGAAAGCTGCGCAGGCTCTCAGAAGTAATTTGAAACTGCCTGCGCAGCAATGTTTACGGCCAATTTTCGTCCTTAATCAGCTTTTGAAGGTACTTGCGGATGCGGCTGACCCTGGAGTAACACGCCTTCTCTGAAATATTCAGGAGGCGGCATACTTCATCGGTTGGCCGTCCTTCAATCAGTTTCAACTTGGCGACTTCCCGCCAGTTCATCGGAAGATTTTCAAGCTCGTTCATAAGTGCACGACACTTTTCTTTGCTGATAATCCCATCGATCAGGGGTTCTTCCTTTTCATTTACAAATATTTCTTCCCTGTAGTATCCGTCATCATCGATACTGTAACAATTACGCCGTTTTGCGCTGCGATGAAAATCAATGCAGCGATTCTTCAGTATTCTGCTCAACAGTTTGCGCATCTCATCCGGCGGCAATTCCAGCGAATAATCGGAACGCGCGTATGAGAGAAATGTATCGTGTACCATATCTTCAATGTCATCAACCGGCACATTGTACCGATATGCGAGCTTCCTTAAGGGTGTCTGATACTGATTATACATCTCTTCAAACTGTTGTCTATGCATCTTGTCTTCGAAATCCATTCTCCTGCCCACCGTTCAATTTTAAGTCCTGTGCCGGACTCTGTCACAGGCTGTTCTTTATCAGCTCTGCCGTCTCAGCTAATTCTTCCGGCGATGCTTGTCCTGGTGTCCAGCCAGCAATCGCAGGTCCGCCTTCATAGCGCGGAATCACGTGTACGTGGAAATGGAATACTGTTTGTCCAGCCGCTTCACCGTTGTTCTGGACCAGGTTAAAACCTGCGCAGCCCAGCGATTTTTTCATCGCCGTGCCAATCCTGGCGCCGAGCGGTAGTACCTTTGCCGCTATTGTTCCATCCAGTTCACACACATCCTTAAAATGACTTTTTGGCAGAATCAGGGCATGGCCTTTTGACGCAGGCCCCAGGTCCAGTATTACACGAAAATCGCCGTCTTCGTATAGCGTGGACGATGGAATCTCGCCATTGGCTATTTTGCAAAATATGCACGATTCATCCACCATGTTAATCTCCTCCTTTTCTTCCCCTGCACGATGGCATGTAGGTTTTTTATCTTCATATACCGTAGCCTATGTAACGCCTGGGTTTCCGATATAATAAGATACCTAGTAAAATACCGGCCGCCAGCCCACCGATGTGCGCTGCGTTATCGATATTCATACTGGTGAATCCGTGGTACAGTGTGAGCAGAATCATAACGCCCAACTGCCGGCTGGTCAGGTCTTCAAGTCTCCCCCGATTCACTCCGACCGCATACACCAGCCCCCCGACCACCCCGAAGATTGCTCCCGAGGCGCCTGCTCCCACTGACAGGCTGCCCGTCATAAGATTGACGGTCATAGAAACAAGGTTTGCTCCGACTCCACAGAGCAGGTAGAAAATCAGATATTTTACATGTCCCAGGGCCCGCTCCAGATTGTCCCCAAGTACAAACAATACCAGCATATTATTCATCAGGTGACTGACGCCGAAATGCATAAAAACAGATGTTACCAGACGGTAATACTGTCCATGGTCCACGACAAGGGGTGCAAACATGGCACCGTGTGCCAGCATGAACCCCGCATTTTCCGTAGAACCCTGTAATTCCAGATACAGGAAACACAGAACATTTATGATAATAATTGCCGTATTCACATAGGCAGTCTTCCGGCCATAAACCCTCACATCTCATCCTCGCATTCCAAATTGTTTTTATATTATCATAAAACTTTCCAACTGTTAAGAGGTCACAACATAATCTTTCCTGTTTTCGGGAGAAACTCAATGTAACCAACTTATTGTTCCATAATTTTTTATTATATCATAGGTCGCATTTTATGTAAACACATATACTATATTTATGATCAAATTTTATAAATAAATGTATATAAATGCCTAAAGTTAAGCTTCAAACGTTCATTATTCGCTTTATCGGAACGTAAAATACAGATCGGCTATGCAAATCTCATCACCGGTACAAATGCCGGCTGTTTCGTTGGCCTCCAGCAGACGTCCCCCCACCATGGTACCGTTGGTGGAGTTTAAATCCGTAATCCGATACTCCTCCCCTTCCCGATCAATTCGAACATGAAGCCGGCTCACCGTACTGCGGTTTAAAACGTAATCCACCAATTCCTCATGTTTTCCAATGATAAATGGAAAATATGGAATCAAAATGTCCTCCATCTTCTCCTCCCTCGGCTCCAGCCGCCTCACCAGCCCGCTCTCCGCCCGTCCGGCCAGCAGCGTGGTCTGAAATTCCTCCTCCGCTTCCGGCTCCTGTCTGCCGGCCTCCTCTTCCGGCTCCGGCTCCTCCTCCGGAATCTCCCAACGACCGGGCAACGCTTCCCCGTTCATTTCCCGGGGCGCTTCTCCCGCGGTCCGTTTTCCAAATACAACATAAACAATATCCCCCACCGCGGTCAAAACCAGGGCGGCAGCCGGAAGAACCAGCCAAAGAAGCCGGAAACGCCCGACTGCCGACGGCCCCTTTATAAACCAAAGAAAAGCGGGCGCTCCGACGGCGATCAGGCTGATCACAACAAGCTGCTTCAACACCAGGCGCAGAAGCAGCGGTACGCTCGTGCCTGTCTTTTGGGCCTCGCCTTCCCGCGCCTCTGCCCACTTCACCCCAGGCTCACCGGCATTTTCCCCCGCTTCAAACCTCCGCTCCCGTTCTCCGGGCCCTGCCGCTCTGTCTCCCCCTTCATCCCAGCTCTGCCGCTGCCGACCGGACGCATCTATGCCTCCGCCCTGCTCCCAATGCGGATCAAAATCTGTGGCCGGTGTGGCAGGGGCGGAGGCTTCCACGGTCCTGCCCTCCCGCTGCACCAGCTTCATAAGATCCTCCACGCTGAAATTCTCTTTAAGGCTCTCCTGGTACAATCCATAAGCCAGCACAACGCATTCCTTATCCCTGTGGTCTACCTTTTTCATCAGATATTGCAACAGCCGGCTCAGACGGTCCGGAAAGTTCCCAGCCATGCCCGGCACCAGGCACAGACCGGTTCTGAAGCCCTCCGGCTCCACATAGATGTAATCCGGATCCAGGAGCAGGCCGTCCTCCGAGAGCAGGTATTCTTCCATACGCCTGAGCGCCACATGAAGCTGAATCAGCAGCTGGCAAATCTCCCCACGGTCGATGAAACGGTTCTGCAAAATCCGCCCAAGGGGCTGCATGGATGTAATGTCATAATAATAGCTCTGACGCTCGTCCATATACTTAATATGAAAACGGAGAAGGCCCTCCACTGCATTATTCAGCAGCATCCGCGCCTCATATCCCGGCTTATTCCCCTCGTCCGGCTCCACAATCAGGTAATTGTGCTTCATCTCTCTCTTATAGTGAACCTCCATTGCCCTCCTCCAGCTGTTCCAGCAGCGTTATCCTGCGCAGAAATTCCTCCGGCCTGAATTTTGTGCTCTGTATTCTGACCTCCCACCGGTCAGCCGCCGCCTGCCCGTCTATCGTCCCGCCGCGCTCCTGCAGCTCAAGCCGCACGCCTGTGCGCTCGAAGCGTGTCTGCACCTCCTGGGCCGTCAGGCCTTTCTCATGCCTGGCGGTCTCCACCGCCTCGTGCAGCACCATGGCCTGCACCACTCGCCCCCGCAGACCGTACGCCGCCTGAATTGTGGTAACGACCGCCAAAATCACCACCGCGCTCACCCAGGCCGCCTCCACGGTATAACTGCCGGAATACCGCCTGCCCCTCACAGGCGCACAATCCCCAGGCAAACAGGGATCAAAAAGGGCAGAAACGGAATCTTGCGTTTTCTTACGGATACCCTGTGCAGTCTGCCCCAGACCAACAGGCCGGAGCAGTAACAAAAGCAGATGAGAAGCCCTCCGGCTAATAGCAGCACATTTTTCCAGAACCCCAGATAGAGGGCGGACACCACGAAGAACCAGCCGTCCCCGGCCCCCACAGCCTGCCGGGTCAGAACCGACAAAACCAGCAGGCCGCCGCCGATTCCCAGCGCCATAACCATATCCGCCACCGCCGGCTGCCAGCTTCCCGGAATACTGCACTCCATACAGAGAAACGTAAACCGCAGCACGCCCCCCGCGATGCCAAATCCGGCAAAAACATAGAAGCGGATGGACCGATACTTAAAATCCTGCCAGGCCGCGGTTATCAGGTAGACAAGAAATGCCAGCCTCATGATTCCGCTGATCCACATTCCCCACTGTGTACTCATTTTTCTTTACTCCCTTCCGCAATAAGAACAGGCGCCCAGATACGCCACTGTTGACTTGCGCACTGCCCGGACATAGGCCACAATCGCCGTACAGTCCGGGGACGTGTGGTAACTGCTGCCGCTGGGCATGACATATACGGTCCCGCCCGGCGTTCCACTGACACACCGCTTGCAGGGGGAATATCTTCCTCCCTCCGCGTTGCGTAAACCGCTCACCTCCCCGCTGCCCACCGCCTGCAGATTATTGTGCAGATAATGGCACCGGGCGCTGAGGTGATAGCGCGTGGAGCCCTTTCCCACATAGACAATCGGGTCCTCTACCTCCCCGCTGGCTCCGGACGCGCTGTGACGCCCTCCCTCCGCCCCGGTCCAGGCCCTCCTTACGCAGACCGCCTCCATCGGAATACTGCTTATCCCCGGAAATGCCACCGGCAGATAAAAACGATAGCTGACGCGCAGACAGATCATATCATCTTCGAGAATCCGCGATTCTACCAGGGACACCTGCCGGATCATCCGCTGGTCCACCACGGACATTACCTTCTGCCGCACATAACCGATTGTCAGAATAGAGGCGATGTCGTCCCCGCATTCTACCTCCCCATCCCCTTTATCCAGACAGTATTTCACATAGGCGTACCGGCTCAGGTCCTCCCCCGCCTGCTCCAGCGCTCCCTGAATTTTGCGCTGCTGGTCAAACAGCTTGATCGGGGCCGCCAGGCAGACGCAGGCAAAGAGAAACAGGGTGAGCGCCAGGGCGGCTTCCAGAGCCAGAGAGCCGTCCGCAGAATTTGACAGCGGCCGTGAGGCCGGTGATAATGCTCTTTTTTCGCGGAAAACGTGCATTATTCTCATACAATAAAAGGAGTTTCGTACTGGAGAGGTGCGATTATTTTTTGTTTTAGATAGCTTCCTGCACCGATATTCCTGAAAAAAGAGCATGATGACCGGCCTCCTTCCGCTCATTATTTTCCGTAACCGCCGGTGACCGCCACGGTCATCTCATAGCGCTGTTCCCCGCCTCCGGCCGCCGCTTTCCACACGCCGGGCGTCAAAAACAGATGTTTTCCACAAACAACTGCAGATATTTCCACCGTATGGGCACAGTGGTCCGCACGAAACCCCGGCTGGGCGGCGCGCAGGTTGGACTGGATCATGTCCAGCATCCGGAAATCCGTCTCCGGTCCCATAGAAAAAAAGAGCAGCAGCCTGAGGTAGCCTTTGTAATCCATCCCTTTCTCCCCCTGCCCGAAGCCGGATGACTCCCCCGGATTTCCCCCCGTTTTTCCCATATCCACCAGACCGCCCAGGTCCAGGCACCAGCTGTCCTGCGTTTTCAAAAACGGAACCTTTTCTCCGTTGAACAGAGCCCGCACATCCAGAACCGCCTCCCCCAGCGCCCAAACGCCCATGATAAAAAATTTAATCACTCCCACCAGGGGCAGCAGGCCGGTTCCCCCGGCTATTGTGACCGCCAGCGCCTCCGCCTCCCCGCGTTTCTGTGGATCGGACAGGATGTGGATCAGGTTAAGGCCCTCCCGCACCGCCAGAAGCCTGGCTGCAGCGGAGGATAAATTTTCCCGGTCCCCGGCATGTCCGAACAGTAAATATTCCGTCTCATACGCACAGCAGCCGTCCTTAAGCGGTTTGCGCCCATAATAGTCAAAATACCGCAGGGCGTATTCCCCAATCATCAACCGGTCCACCAGTCCGGCCGCTGAATTTCCGCCCGCCTCCCCGCTCTTCCCATAACCGCAGAGCGCGGAGGGCGCATCCGTCAAGTCGGGTCTCTGCTCCGACGCAGTCTCCCCTTCCGGCAGCAGCAACGCCAGCAAATCGCCGGATATCAACTCCTGAACCCGCTCCAGAAATCCTTCCGTCTCCTTGTCCCGGATACCAAACTCGACATTCAGAGTCAATGCCGGATAAACGTTCCAGCGCGCTCTCACCGGCCGCCACAGCGCCTCCTCGTCCAGCTCGTCGTCCTCGTCCTCATCGTCCGGCTCCCAGCTGTCAATATATTCCTGCACGCTCCTGGCCTCCTCCATCACCTGTCTGACATATTCCCGGTTCTGCTGTGACAGCCCATCCAAGGCCTCAACCTGCCGTCTCCGTTCCCCATCCCGGTCGGTATACGCTTCATACTGGCGGATTTCCGCCTCCAGACCGTCCCGGACCGTCTGGCTTAAATCCCCGGTCCGGCTCTCATATTCTTTCCGACTTTCCTTCAGCTTCCGGTCCAGGCCGTCCGCCTTTTTTTCGTACGCCTTCACCAAACCAGGCACTTTTCCCAGCTCCGTGTCCAATCTGGCTGCCTGAGACAAAAAACCGCCCCCGTCGCAGCCTCGCAGCCGTTCAGCCCCGGTCTCCCACAGCTTTCGCTGTTTTTCCAGATTGTCATTGAGCTGTTCCAGAGCCTTCTCCAGCTTTACCGCCTCCCTGGCATGGCCTTTGTAAGCGCCGGCCGCTTCCTTAACGGCCCCCGCCTCTTTTACCGCCCGGAAAAGCTCTGCCGCTTCATCCGGCTTCAACTCATCCCAGGTTGTGCTCAACAGGCCGTACTTCATATAGGCCAGAATCTGCTCCTCCAGGCACGCCCCATTCTCGTCGGTCAGTGCAGTTAACCGCACGGCGCTGATCTCTCCCGCCTCCAGCGGATACCAATTCTGCGCCTCCAGATAGGGGGCAAGAAATTCCCGAAATTCTCCCTCCAGGTCGCCTGGCGTCCCATATTCCAATCCCAACAGTCGGTAACTCTCCCACAGCTTCCTGTGATACTGGCCAAACAGGGAGTCCATGGAGGAATCCAGCGCCTGACGGAGGTAGCAGCGCGCCCCCGCCGTGCGGGCGCTTTCCACCAGCCCGCACAGCAGCGCCCACACGCAGACCAGAATCATGGTGAGAAACACCGTGATCTCCCCGCGCTTTCTCATCAATACACCTCTTTGGACTGTTTGTTGATCTCCTTAAACACATTTTCCAGCAACGTAGTGATCTGTTTCTTAAATATGATCACCAATCCGATCAGAACGACCAGAATAAGCACCACTTCAATGACCCCCACCCCGTCCTCTTCCGCCAGAAACGACCGCAATTCACGTTTTATCTCCATCCTTCGCCCTCCATTTCCATTTACATAAATTCCAGCATCGCCGGAACAGCCACCATCACCATAACAACTCCCAACATCAGAAACAGCGGCAGCAGCAGGCGGGTTCCCGCCTCCTCGCCCATGCGCCTGGCTCCATGCTTGCGCAGCTCAAACGCCTCCGTCATTTCCGCCCGCAGCAGTTCCCGCACATTCCGGGATCCGTTCTTCCGGTTTTGCTCCAGCAGGCTGCAAAGCTTCATATAAGGAAGCAGGCCGCAGCGCCTTCCAAATTCCCCGTAAGCCTGTCCCTCCGGAACTCCGCGGCTCATCTGACAGCAGGTCTCATACATTTCCTCGTACACATGCCGGGGGGGCCGCCTGCCGCTCCCGAGCATATCCCGGTAATCCCCGGCGATCCGCTCCCAGGCCGTCCGCACCGTCATTCCGGCCCCCAGGAAGATCATCAGCTTGGAAACCACCTCCGGATAATCCATTAACAGCTGATTCTCCCGCTGTTTCGCCGCTTTCTCCTTGTCCGAGCGCTCTTTTGCCGTCAACAGCACGGCGGCCGCAAATCCCAGCGCAGCCAGGCTCGGAAACGGAGATTCCCGCGGTTCCCGATACTGCAGCGCAGCGCCGTTGTATGTATCGGGCAGTTTCAGCCACTCCGATTCTCTCTGCGCCCGGTCCGCTTCCTCCACCGTGTGGACAAAACCTTCCAGCGCCAGGTCCCTGGCTCCCGTCTTTTCCGGTACCACGCGAACCGGCAGCACATACTGCTCCGGATACCTCCCGTCCGTCATTTCCACCCGAAGCTCCACCTCTGCGCCGCCCTCCGGCACATCCTGAGCGTTCACTGCGCCAAAGGAATCCACCAGCTCGCAATGTTCCGATTCCCAGCGCAGCGTGATCCCGTACTCATCCATACGGCTGATCAGATTCAAATCGCTCCGGACCTGGTTCAGGGACAAATTCCCGCCCCGAATGCGCTCCGGCAGCTCCTCCAACACCTGCTGATACACACGGTGAATCTCATCGGCACGGTATTCCCGTCCGGCCAGGCGGATCTCCACCGGAACCTCCTCCTCAAAAAGCCCCTTCACCATTACCTGGCGCGTCTCCTCTTCCTGGCCGTATCCGGGACGCCTGAGTTCCCCGGCCGCCCCCTCTGTCCCCGCCGTGCCTGCCGCCTGGGCTATCCCGCCCAAGAGCAGCCCCGCCAGCACACAGCAAATCTGCTTTTTACCAAGCCAGGCCGGAAACGCCTTCCTCTGTCTGCCCGCGGCTCTCATTTTGCTCACCTCATTTCCCCTCGCACCATTCCCGCTTATATCTCCACCTGCAGAATTCTCCTCGCCAGCAGCAGCGAAATTCCGTAAACCGCCAAGCAGCCGCTCATTACCAGCCGCCCCGCCATGGTCCTGTACATGATGTCAAAAAAACCAGGGGAGGTGAGGTCGATGTAGAGCACGATCAGAACCGGCACCAGGCTCATAATCTTCTGTTCAAACGCCTTGGAGGCTGTCATGGTGTGAATCTCCTCCTCCACCTGAACCTTATCCCGGATCACGCCTGCGGTGTGGGAGATGATCTCCACCAGATCCCCACCGCTGCGCTTGGCCGCGGCAAACACCTGGGCGAAATTGTTTACGTCCTCCAGGCCGCTGCGCCCGCCCAGGTCCAGAAACACCGATTCCACGGTGCGGTTTAGCCGCAGCCCTCTGGCCATCTCCTCAAATTCTCCGGCCATCAGCCCATCGGCCCCGTAGAGCAATGTCAGCTCCCGCCCGCTGGCCGCCACCGCATTCTCGATGGAATAACCGGCGCTGAGGAAGGAAGCCAAAACCAGAATTCCATCCTTAAATTCCAGGTTCAGACGGCGCAGGCGCTGCCGCTTTAAATCCTCCCGGCAGTACAGCGGATAAAAGATTCCCACCGGAGCCATCACCAGAAATGCAGCGGCGCTGCGGTAGAACACATAGGCGGCCAGAGCGCAGCCCGCCAGCCCCTGGGCGGCGTAGCAAAACCATTCCCTCAGGGCCAGCGTGTATACCCCGTAGTCCATACCGGTTCCTGTTTTCCCCGGGCTTCCCGCACTCCTCGCAGTTCTCATTTTCCCCACGTTTCCCGCATTCCCCGCAGCTCTCATCTTCTCCGCTCTCCCCGCCTCCCCCGGCGGTCTCGGCTGTGCCGGGTAGGCGCCCGGCCCTTCCTGCCTGCGCTTTATTTTCTTACGGGCAATATCCTGCTGCACGAAGTTTTTCCCTGTTTTTGAGCTCGCCTGTGCGTTTGAGCGCTCCCTCCGCCGCATCGTAGCGGAACAGGTTCCAAATTTCCACATTTCCATTGTCGTTTCCCCCAATCTCTGATATTTGCAGCACCTTCCGGCTCCCATCCCGCAGCCGCCCCAGATGGATGATCAAATCCAGGGCGGAAGCGATCTGGCTGCGGATCGCCGCCAGCGGAAGTTCGGCCCCCATGAGCACCATGGTCTCCAACCGGCTGAGCATGTCCTTGGGGCTGTTCCCATGGCCGGTGGACAGGGATCCATCGTGACCGGTGTTCATGGCCTGCAGCATGTCCAGTGCCTCCCGCCCCCGCACCTCGCCCACAATGATGCGGCTGGGATTCATCCGCAGCGCGGCGCGGATCAGCTGGCTCATGGTCACCTCTCCTTCCCCCTCGGTATTGGCGTTGCGCGTCTCTAAGCGGACCAGGTTGGGAATCTGACGGATCTGCAATTCCGCCGAATCCTCGATGGTGATCACCCGCTCCCGTTTGGGTATGTACGCGGACAGCGCGTTGAGGAAGGTCGTCTTGCCGGAGTTGGTGCCGCCGCTGATAAACAGGTTGTATCCCGACTCCACCACCTGCCGCAGGAAATCCGCCGCCTCCTCCGTCACCGCTCCGAACCCCAGCAGCTTTTCCATGGTAATGGGCTCCGGGAATTTGCGGATGGTCACCGCGGCCCCGTCCAGAGCGATGGGCGGCAGCACTACATTCACCCGGGAGCCGTCCTCCAGACGGGCGTCCACGATAGGGGAAGCCACATTGACGGTGCGGTTCACCCGGCTGACGATCTGCTGGATAATGTCCTCCAGCTGTTCCTCGCCCTCAAACCTCCGGTTCCACAGCTCCATGCGCCCGTTCCGCTCCACAAACACACGGCCCGCACCGTTCACCATAATCTCCGACACCTCCCGGTCGTCGATCAGCTCCTGCAAAATGTCCAGCCGTCGGAAGCTGTCAAACAGACTGGTCCGCAGCCACAGGCGTTCCTTGAGGGGCAGGTAAATCTCGTTTCCCATCTCCCGGATGGAGCGGTCGATAATCTCCAAAAGCTCCTCGTCCCCGGTCTCCCGCCGTCCATTCAACTCCTCCACAATCCGATGCCTGAGCCCGGACCTGACGCCCTCCCGTTCATTTTCCCCATTCTCCGTCCGCATACCGTATCCTCCTTCCTACGCCGCCGGACTCCGCCAGCTCTGTTCCCCGTCGCCCGGCCCCGCCAGCTCTGCTCTCCGCCGCATAGCTCCTCCCTCTGCACCACCCCGCTACCCGCGCGCCTCCGGCCGCCCGCCCCTCAGCAGCTGCCGCACATAATCTCCCAGCTCCCCCCATAAAAGCTGCTCCATATAGGTATCCCGCCGTCCGAAGCTGTTGTGGTAGGGCAGCTTCAGTTTGTGAATACGCCCCTGCAGCAGCTCCGAACCGGCAGCTTTCACATACTCGTCAAACTCCTCCACCTTGGCGGCGGAAATGCAGTCGTCCTTCACGGGCATATACACCGCGTCGCAGTTCTCCAAAATCGGCAGCGCGCCCTTTCCCATCTGCCCCACATCCACCAGCAGCTTCTCGTACCCGCTCTCCCGGGCGATGCGGTCCAAAAGACAGGCCATATCCTCGGGCGACACCTGATTTAAATCTTCCGCGTACCGAACCGGCGGGATATAGTCCATACCGCCCCAGGAGTATACAATGGACTTAAGCTTCAGCCAGTTGTAGGCCCCCTGGCGGTACAGGTACAGCACATCCGACAGATCCTGCTCATGGCGGGCCTGGATCAACCGGGTGAACCCGGAGTATTCCTCCAGATTGATGTAGAGCACCCGCTCGTTCCGGGCCAGGAGCTGCCCCATGGTAAGGGCGAAGGAGGTCTTAAGGCAGCGGTTCACCGGAGAGTAAATCCCGATCACCACCGCTTTGGCCCCCAGAAGGGCGGCCTGCGTTTCCACCGGCTGCCTGCAGTAACAGGCCATCACCTCCCGCATGATACTGTCGCCGGACTGGTACTTATAAACCACCGGACATTCCTCCGCCAGCTCCACCACCTCCCCGTCCGCCAGGGTGATGACCTGCCGCGCCCGGATCCCCTCGGTCTCCCGCAGCGCTCCGCGGTCAATCAGCAGAATCTCAATGGTGTGCTCCTTTGCAAATTCCTTCAGCTTCGCCAGACTGCTGAAGGGAACCGCCGTAAAGGGCGTCTTCTCCCTCTGATTCACAAAATCCGCAAACCGCGCGCCATACGCCGGGTCCACGTCGTAAACCGCCATAATCCGTTCCATACCGGGCCGTCACCTCTCCTCTCGCAACTGAAAGCGCCCTTGCCCCAAGGGCTGAAACTCATTTTCAAGTTCAAATCCTCATTGAATCACTTGCCTGAAACAGGCATGAAACCACTGAATTTTCCAGAAAAAGGGTGCAAGAAATACACCTCTTGAAACAAAAACCAAAACTGTCCTGAATCCCGCCCGAACCGGGCAAATACATCAAAAAGAATGATATTGCTTTGATCCTTAGAACCATTCGACTGAATGTTTTTATATTATGTAGCAAATTTGCAGAAATGTCAAGGGTAATTTTTCAGTTTTTTCTGCCCTTCCTCTTATTCGTTTACACCGCTTTCGATTTCTGATATACTGACCGCAGGGGGACTACGCAGAAGCAGGCGGGGTGAAAGATGAACAAGCGAACCAATGTAAAGTCAGTTATCCTGATGATCGGGATTTTTATTATCATTTTTTTGTCTCTGATCACAAATTCCTATTATCAGAATGTTCAGAAGCAGCTGGGCGCGACAGGAATCGGGGACGCGAAGGTGTACCGGTATCACTATGTCATGATTGTGGAAGACAGCGAGATGAAGTTCTGGAAGGATGTGTTCCGGAGTGTAAAAGAGGCGGCCGAGGAGCAGGACGCCCTGGTGGAGCTGATGGGAGGAAGTATGTCCTCCGACCTGGAAATCGGGGACTACATAGATATGAGCATCGCCGCCAAGGTGGACGGTATTATTCTGGAATATATCGGCAACCGGCGGCTGGAGCGGCGGATTGCGGAGGCGGAGGCGGCCGGGATTCCGGTGGTCACCGTTTTGGAGGACGCTCCCAACACCAGCCGGAAGAGCTATGTGGGAATCAACGCCTACCAGTTGGGACAACAGTACGGAGAGCAGGTCCTGAGGCTCGTGGAGGGCAGGAGCGATCAGACCGAAGTAATGGTGCTCACCCACAACGGCTCTGAGGATAAAAGCCAGAGCCAGATCTTTGATCAGATTTACAACATGGCGATGACCGCAGACCGAACCGGAGGTCCTGTCCATGTGGTGCAGGAAAACATGCGGACGATCGGAAAAGTGGACGCGGATGAAGCGATCCGGAACATTTTCTTCCGCCCGGAGGGAACGCCGGACGTGCTGGTATGCCTGGACTCGGTGGACACCGAGGCAGCCTATCAGGCCATGATCGACTACAATAAAGTGGGAAGTCTGGAGCTGGTGGGATATTACCAATCCCCTCAGATCATGAACGCGGTGAAAAAGGGGAATATACCCGTAACTCTGATCATCGATACCGATGAGATGGGGCGCTACTGTGTCCAGGCGTTGACCGAATATCTCAAGGATGGGCGGGTCAATTCCTTTTACAGCGTCGATTTTCATTTTGTGACAAAAGAGAACGCCGATCATTATATGAGGGGTGAATAAGGCGTATGAAAAAGGAACGGGAAAAACTGTGGAATACTCTGTCACTGGAAACGAAAATTCTGCTGGCGGTCACGCTGATGATTCTGACACTCTTCGCCAGCAATGTCTTTATCTATCTTCAAACGAATAAAATTGCGGTTCGGATGGACACGGCCTATGCCAGCAATGTGGACCTGAGCAAGCTGTCCGAAGCTCTGACCAACGTTCAGGAGGATTTGCGGGACTACGTCTCCACGAAAAGCTCCGACAGCCTGGAGAGCTATTACAGGAGTGAACAGAGCTACCGCAGCTTTTTAGAGCGTCTGAACGATAAACCCATCGACCAGCCGGTAAAACTTCTGGAAAAAAATGTAAGAGCAATGTCCGATACCTATTTAAAGTTTGCGGAGGAGGCGGTCCAGGCCAAGCGCGGAAGAAATGTGGAGCGGTATAAGGCCACCTATGAGAGAACGCAGGCGCTCTACAAATATATCAACCGCAGAATCTCCGAGCTGAACGATCAGCAATTCCGAAGCAATACCTCCAGCTATCAGACCCTGCGAAACGCCCTTCGCTACATGGAAATTTTCAGTCTGGTCATCCTGATTATCGTGATGACAGTGGGAATCCTGCTGCTCCGTTTCATTATCAAGGACATGGTGACGCCCCTAACCGGGTTAGCCAGGACGGCGGAACTGGTGGGCCAGGGAAATTTCCATGTGAAAATGCCGGAATCCCACTCCGAGGATGAGATCGGCATCGTGACCCGGACATTCAACCAGATGGTGGGAAGTCTGGACGCCTACGTGGAGCAGGTCAGGGAGAGCGTCGAAAAAGAGCAGGCCCATCTGGAGCGGGAGCTTCTGATGGAAAATCACCTGAAGGAGGCAAGGCTCAAATACCTCCAATCCCAGATCAACCCCCACTTTCTATTTAATTCCCTGAACGCGGGAGCCCAGCTTGCAATGATGGAAAATGCGGAAAAGACCTGCATTTTTCTGGACAAGATGGCCGACTTTTTCCGGTATAATGTGAAAAAAGGGCTGGAGGACGCCACCATCGAAGATGAAATCGAGGCGGTGGAAAACTATATCTACATCCAGAACGTGCGGTTTGCCGGGGAAATCCAATATGAGGAGGATATCGACTGGGCGGTGACCGGTCAGAAGATGCCCAGTATGATCCTGCAGCCCATTGTGGAGAACGCGGTCCGCCACGGAATCCGCGAGATCGGACGGCAGGGAAAGATTCTTTTGAAGGTACAGGCGGTGGAGGACGGAGTCCGGATCACCGTGAAGGACAACGGAAAAGGTATCGAAAAAGAGCGGCTGGCAGAGATCATGGAGAAAAAGACGGCGGCAGTCGGCGATTCCACAGGGATCGGCCTGGACAACGTGATGAGCCGTCTGGAACTCTACTTCCAGAAAAAGGTTATCACAATCCGCAGCGATGGGGACAATCAGGGAACGGAAGTCATTCTCGATCTTCCGTCCAGGCGGGAGGAATCATAAATGTTTCGTATTTTACTGGCAGATGACGAGGGAATCATGCTGGAATCCCTCAAAAATATCATCACATCCAATTTTGGGAGCAACTGCGAAATCCGATGCGTAAAGACGGGCCGGGCGGTGGTGGAGCAGGCCGAGAGCTTTCACCCGGACATCGCCTTTGTGGATATCCACATGCCCGGGCTCAGCGGAATCCAGGCGATCCAGGAAATCCGCAAGTTTGATAAAGAGATGGTGGTCATTATCATCACGGCCTATGACAAGTTCAAATACGCCCAGGAAGCCGTGAATCTGGGCGTCATGGAGTATCTGACCAAACCCATCGCCAACCGGAACGTGATTCTGGACGCCTGCCGGAGAGCGATGCGCCAGGTGGAGGAGGCCCGGCAGAGACGGGACACGGATTTGAAAATCCGGGAAAAACTGGAGATCGTCCGCCCGATCATTGAGAGCGGTTTTATCTACAGCCTGATCCAGGACGAGGGGGATGTGTACCAGCACGGATATAAGGAAATACTCGGGGTTTCCGAAGACAGCGGATTCTGCGTGGTATTCGAGATGGGGGACAGCGAGGAGGCCGGGGTGATGACCAACGCGGTGGGAGCCGGGGTCAGGGCCAGCCGCAGATATTCTATGATCGTGGAGACGATTAAGGACTATTTTTCTTGTATTGTAGGCCCGCTCATGGGCAACCGGGTGGTGATCTTCGTGCCCACACAGGAGCAGAAAAATGATTATGAGCGGCGGGTGGAAGTGCTGACCCGGACCAGGAATCTGGTGCATCAGCTGGAGGACGCCGTGGACAGCCGGTTCCGGGGCGGAATCGGGAGCGTGATGCCCATCGGGGAGGCCAGGGAATCCTACCGGGAGGCCCTGAAAGCGCTCCGGGAGAGCGGGAGCCATATCGCGCACATTGCGGACATACCGGCAGTGCGGGAGTATGACGGGGAATACCCTCTGGACCTGGAAAATGAATACTACAAAAGAGGTCTGTCCGCCGACGCGGCGGGAACCACAGCCTGCGCCAACGAGCTGTTCGACTGGATGGCGGAGCGCTATTCGGACTACCGCGCAGATATCGAGATCAAGGTGCTGGAGCTGGTCATGCAGCTGGAATACCGGGCATTTTTCAACGGCGGAGTGAAATACGGGTTCCGGTACCGGGAAAACTACATCCGTGAGATTCAGACGGCGGACAACCTGGAGGAGCTGCGCCGCTGGTTCGTGGGAAAAACCAGGGACATCTGTGAACATCTGGTTTCCGGGAAAAAGAGGGAGTCCGAAAATCTGGTGGAGCAGGTGAAAACGTATATCGACCGGAATTTCCAGAAGGATCTCTCCCTGGACGAGGTATCCAGGATGGTCAACATCAGCCCCTACTATTTCAGCAAGCTGTTCAAACAGGGAACCGGGGAGAATTTTATTGAATATCTGACGCGCGTCCGGATGGAGCACGCCCGGCGTCTGCTGGAAGATCCCGATGCCAGTATCAAGCAGGTGTGCGTCATGTCGGGGTACGGAGACCCCAACTATTTCAGCCGCCTCTTCAAAAAATACGAGGGCGTGACGCCCAGCGAGTACCGGGAACGCTTCTTAAACGGGTGACGGGGCCGGGAGAAGCGCAAACACTCAGCGATACTTTAAAACAGAAATTCACATAGGAAGGGAGCAGATGAGTATGGTGAAGGAATGTTTCAAACGGTATGGCGCGGCGGCGTTCATGATAGCCGTGGTCTCGGCCGCACTGCTGCTGTCTGGCTGCGCCAAAACAGAGGGGACTGCTCCGACGGAGGAGGCAGAGTCGAAGGCGGTCTGCCGGATCGGACTCAGCAACGATTCCTACGTCATCGAGCGTTGGCTGCGCGAGCGGGATATCTTCGTGTCCGCGGCCCAGGAGCTGGGCGCGGAGGTCAACGTCCAGAATGCCAACGGGGACGTGGACGAGCAGATTTCCCAGATCGAATATTTCATCAAAAAACAGATGGACGTGATCGTGGTGGTCGCCGGGGACTGCGAAGCTTTGAGCGACGTGATGCGCCGGGCCAAGGAGGCTGGAATCAAGACGATCTGTTACGACCGGCTGATCCACAACAGCAACTGCGACCTCTACATTTCCTGTGACAGCACCCAGGTGGGACGGCTCATGGCGGAAAACATGGCCGCCAATATCCCGGAGGGAGGCAATATTTTCCTGATTCTGGGGCCGAAGAACGACGACAACGTGACGAAAATCCGGGACGGCGTCTTCGAGGTGCTGGACAAGAGCAGCATAAAGGTGGCCTACGAGGCCAACTGCGACGGCTGGCTGGCGGAACAGGCTTACACCTATGTGAAGGAAGGGCTGAAAAAGGAACGGAATATCAAGGGAATTATCTGCGGCAACGACGATCTGGCCAGCCAGGCGTTCAAGGCCCTGGCGGAGGAGCGCCTGGCCGGGAACGTGTTCCTGACCGGCCAGGACGGGGATCTGGCCGCCTGCCAGCGCATCGTGGAGGGTACCCAGGAGATGACCGCATTTAAATATACCGAAGAGCAGGCGAGGCTGGCCGCAAAGTACGCGGTGCTGCTGGCTCAGGGCGAGCCCCTTTCGGACGTCACGGCCACCATCCACGACGGGGCTTACGACGTCCCCTACTTAAGGATGGAACCCATCGCCGTCACAAAAGAGAATATGGACAGCGTCATGATCGAGGGTGGATTCCGCACGAAAGAGGACGTCTATCTGAATGTGGATTAGCACAAATTTGCACGAAAAAAAATACTGTCAAAAATGTCCTGTTTCCGCAGGGCATTTTTTTATTCTGCTAAAAGAGTACAGACAGCCGCCAAGTAAGTCCAGAAGGACCTATGGTATAGTAAAACCATCAAAAAACGTATCTGGAGGAGGTAAATCAATGAAAAAAAGATTGATTGCAACGATGCTTACGGCAGTGATGGTGGCCGGAATGATGGTTGGCTGTGGAAGTAAGAGCGAGCCGGCCACACAGGCAGCCGGTACGGAGGCGGCAAAGGCTGAGACTGAGGCCGCGAAGGCTGAGACCGAAGCTGCCACGGAAGCTGCGAAACCTGAGACCGAAGAGAAACATCTGGTCGGCGTTGCCATGCCCACCAAGGATCTGCAGAGATGGATTCAGGACGGCGCGAACATGAAGGAACAGCTGGAGAAGGCCGGTTACGAGGTGGATTTACAGTACGCCAGCAACGACGTGCAGACCCAGGTGTCCCAGGTGGAGAACATGATTTCCAACGGCTGCGAGCTTCTGGTAATCGCCTCCATCGACGGCAGCTCCCTGGGAGAGCCCTTAAGCCAGGCCAAGGAAGCCGGCATCCCGGTCATCTCCTATGACAGACTGCTCATGAATTCCGACGCGGTCAGCTACTATGCAACCTTTGACAACTATAAGGTCGGCCAGAAGCAGGGCGAATACATCGTGGAAGCCCTTGATCTGGAGACAAACGACGGGCCGTTCAATATCGAGCTTTTCTCCGGCGACCCGGCGGACAATAACTGTAACTTCTTCTTCGGCGGAGCCATGGACGTGCTTCAGCCCTACATCGACAGCGGCAAGCTGGTCGTAAAATCCGGCCAGACTGCATTCGAGCAGGTCGCGACGGCAAACTGGGATTCTGAGAAATCTCAGAACCGTATGGACACCATCATTGCAGGCAACTACTCCGACGGCACCACCCTTCACGCAGTGATGTGCTCCAACGATTCCACCGCTCTGGGCGTGGAGAATGCACTGGCTTCTTCCTACACCGGAGAGTACCCGATTATCACCGGACAGGACTGTGATATCGCCAACACCAAGAACATGATCGCAGGCAAACAGGCCATGTCCGTATTCAAGGACACGAGAACCCTTGCCACCCAGGTTGTCAAGATGGTAGACGCCGTTATGAAGGGCGGAGAAGCGGAAGTCAACGACACCAAATCCTACGACAACGGAACCGGTATCATCCCGACCTATCTGTGCGAGCCGGTGGTGGTTACCGTGGATAACTACAAAGAAATGCTGCTCGATTCCGGGTACTATACCGAGGATCAGCTCAAATAATCGGCCGGATAAAAAAACTGGTGCACAGGCGGGAGATCATAACCCGCCTGTGCCATTTAGAGGAGGGATAGAATGGCAGAAGTTATTTTGGAGATGAAAAATATTACCAAAACCTTCCCGGGAGTAAAAGCGCTAGACAATGTGAACCTGAAAGTGGAAAAAGGCGAAATCCATGCGCTGGTCGGCGAGAACGGAGCCGGAAAATCCACGCTGATGAACGTATTGAGCGGTATTTATCCCTATGGCACCTATGAGGGCGACATCATTTATGACGGCCAAATCTGTAAATTTGGAAAAATCAGCGACAGCGAGGAGAAGGGGATTGTGATCATTCACCAGGAGCTGGCGCTGATTCCGTATATGTCCATCGGAGAAAATATGTACCTTGGCAATGAAAAGGGGAAAAACTACGCGATTAACTGGGATGAGACCTACAGGGAAGCCGACCAGTACCTGCGTACCGTGGGACTCCACGAGTCCTCCCACACGCTGATCAAGGACATCGGCGTCGGAAAACAGCAGCTGGTGGAGATCGCCAAGGCGCTCTCCAAGAACGCGAAGCTGCTTATTCTTGACGAACCCACCGCCTCGCTCAACGAGGAGGATTCCAAGGCGCTGTTGGAGCTGCTGCTCAAATTTAAAAAGGAGGGAATGACCTCCATCCTGATTTCCCACAAGCTGAATGAGATCGCCTATGTGGCAGACAAGATCACCATTCTGCGGGACGGAGCCACCATTGAGACCCTGGACAAGGCCAGCGAGGACACCTCCGAGGACCGGATTATCCGGGGCATGGTGGGCCGAGAGCTGACGGACCGTTTCCCCAAACGGGAACACTCCGCCATCGGAGACGTAGCCATGGAAGTGAAGGACTGGACCGTCTATCACCCCCTCTACTCTGACCGGAAGGTGGTGGATCATGTCTCTCTCCACGTGAAAAAGGGGGAGGTGGTCGGAATCTGCGGCCTGATGGGCGCGGGCAGGACAGAGCTGGCCATGAGCATTTTCGGCGGCAGCTACGGGGCCAATATATCCGGCCAGCTGTTCATCAATGGAACGGAAGTCCGGCTCCACACGGTGGAAGACGCGATCCGCCACAAAATCGCCTATGTGACGGAGGACAGAAAAGGCAATGGCCTGATCCTGTCCAATCCGATCCGTATCAACACAACACTGTCAAATCTGAAAGAAGTCAGCAACCACGGCGTGATCGACAAAGACAAGGAATATATGGTCGCTGTTGAATATAAAGACAGGCTGAAGACGAAGTGTCCGGGAGTGGAGCAGAACGTCGGAAACTTAAGCGGCGGCAACCAGCAGAAGGTTCTGCTGGCCAAGTGGATGTTCGCGCAGCCGGACGTCCTGATCCTGGACGAACCGACCAGGGGTATCGACGTCGGGGCAAAATACGAGATTTACTGTATTATCAACAATCTGGTGGCCGAGGGAAAGTCCGTGATTATGATTTCCTCCGAGCTCCCCGAGGTGCTTGGCATGTCGGACCGGATCTACATCATGAATGAGGGAAAGATTGCCGGCGAGGTGAGCGCCGCCGAGGCGACCCAGGAGGCCATCATGGCGTGCATTCTCAAATCGGATAAAGGAGAGTAGACTTATGGATCAAAAAGCAAAATTTTCAGAAGTATTGAAGAAATATACCATGATTATAGCGCTTGCGGTGATCGTTATCCTGTTTACGGTGAATACGGGAGGGAAAATGCTGCTCCCGCAGAACGTGAACAACCTGATTGCCCAGAACGCGTATGTATTTATCCTGGCCACCGGCATGCTGTTCTGTATCCTGACAGGCGGCAATATCGACCTTTCGGTCGGCTCCGTCGTCTGCTTTGTGGGCGCCGTTGGCGGCAAAATGATGATCGAGAGCGGGATCAGCCCGTATCTCACCATCCTGGCGATGGTGGTGATCGGGGCCCTGGTGGGGGCCTGGCAGGGCTTCTGGATCGCCTATGTGAGAATTCCCCCGTTCATCGTCACACTGGCGGGCATGCTAATGTTCCGCGGACTCTCCAACGTGGTGCTGCAGGGCATGACGCTGGCTCCTGTTCCGGAAAAATTCCTGGTGCTGTTCAACAGCTACGTGCCGGACTTCTTCGGTATGGAAGGTTTTAATCTGACCTGCTTCGCGGTGGGAATCCTGGCTTGTATGGTCTATATTTTTGTGGTAATGTATGGGAGAAAGCAGAAGCGCGCGAAGGGATACCAGCTGGAGCCGCTGACGGGAGTCGTCATCAAAATGGCGGTGATCTGCACCGTGCTGATGGCGTTTATGTTCCGTCTGGCGCAGTACAAAGGAATCCCCAACGCGCTGATCTGGGTCGCCGCGATCATCGGCATTTACAGCTACATCTCTTCCAGGACCACCACGGGACGTTACTTTTACGCCGTGGGCGGAAATGAGAAGGCCACAAAGCTGTCCGGTATCAATACCAACCGGGTTTATTTTCTGGCCTATCTGAACATGGGGCTGCTGGCGGCCGTCGCAGGCATGGTGACCGTGGCGAGGCTGAATTCCGCCAACCCAACGGCAGGCAACAGCTATGAGATGGACGCCATCGGCGCCTGCTTCATCGGCGGAGCCTCCGCTTACGGCGGCACCGGAACCGTGCCGGGCGTGATCGTGGGCGCGACCCTGATGGGCGTTCTGAACCTGGGCATGAGCATCATGGGCGTGGACCAGAACCTTCAGAAGGTGGTAAAGGGCGGCGTTCTTCTGGCGGCGGTTATCTTCGACGTGGTGAGCAAGCGGAAATCGTTTATAGCGAAGTAAAAGGAGTGGTGGGATGAGATATCTTATTGGAATTGACGTGGGGACTTCTGCGACCAAAACGGTTCTATTTGACGAGGAGGGGCGCGTCACGGCTTCGGCCTCGCAGGAATACCCCTTATATCAGCCGCACAACGGCTGGGCGGAGCAGCGGCCGGAGGACTGGCGGGACGCGGTTCTCTCCACCTTAAAGCAGGTGGTGGCGGGCGCCGGGATCCCTGCGGATGAGATCAAGGGAATCGGAATTTCCGGTCAGATGCACGGGCTTGTGATGCTGGATGAAATGGGTGAGGTCATCCGCCCGTCCATTATCTGGTGCGACCAGAGAACCGGGCGCGAGGTGGAGGATATGCTGCAAATCCTGCCCAGGGAGCGCTGGATTGAGATTACGGCCAATCCGCCGCTGACGGGATGGACCGCGGCAAAGATTCTGTGGGTGAGGAAACATGAGCCGGAATGTTATGAGCGGTGCCGGCACATTCTTCTGCCCAAGGACTACATCCGCTACATACTGACCGGAGACTTCGCGACGGAGGTGTCCGACGCCAGCGGCATGCAGCTTCTGGACGTTCCGGGCCGGTGCTGGTCGCAGGAGGTGTTGGAAAAGCTGGACATCGATCCTGTCCTCCTGGGACGCGTCTATGAATCCTGCGAAGTGACGGGTACGATACTGCCGGAAATCGCGGCAAAGACCGGCCTGTCCGAAGCCACAAAGGTGGTCGGCGGTGCCGGGGACAACGCGGCCGCGGCAGTGGGCACCGGCGTGGTAAAGGACGGGACCGCATTTACCACCATCGGGACCTCAGGCGTGGTGTTTGCCCACAGCGACCGGGTGACGATCGATCCCAAGGGACGCGTCCACACCTGCTGCTGCGCGGTGCCGGGGGCATTTCACGTGATGGGAGTGACCCAGGCGGCGGGGCTGTCCCTGAAATGGTTTAAGGACAATTTCTGTGAGGATTACGTGGAACAGGCCCGCGGCCTGGGAGTGGACGTCTACGACCTCATCAACCGGGATATCGCGGCGGTTCCCGCGGGAAGCGACCGGTTGATCTACCTGCCCTATCTGATGGGCGAGCGGACGCCGCACTTGGACCCCGACAGCCGGGGCGTCTTCTTCGGATTGTCCGCTATCCACACCAAGGCCCATCTGCTGCGCGCCGTGATGGAGGGCGTCTCCTACTCGCTCCGCGACTGCAACGAGATTCTGAAGGAAATGGGAATCCGGGTGGACGAGATGATGGCCTGCGGCGGCGGAGGGAAAAGCCCTGTCTGGAGGCAGATGCTGGCGGATTTGTACCGCTGCGCAGTGGGGACCGTGGAACAGACCGAAGGCCCGGCTCTGGGCGTGGCCATCCTGGCCGGAGTCGGCTGCGGACTATATGAATCCGTACCGGCGGCCTGCGAGCGGCTGGTCACAAAGGCTGAGAGCACCGGCCCGTCTGAAAACGCAGAGCGGTATGAAGCGTATCACCGCCTGTATGACGAGCTGTATCTGGCGCTTAAGGACAGTTACCGGAAGCTGGCGGACCTGTAAAATGCCGTCAAAGGGGCAGAAATGGGGGAATAAACAATGGGATTGGAGATAAAAAGTGTATATAGCCCGGAATTTGGGACTTACGGCCGGGTGATCGACGGTTACGACTGCGAAGAACTGCTGCAAAAGATGAAGGAACACACCCCGGTGCCGGAGGACGTCGTCTACGTGCCGTCCGACGCGGTGTTGGAGGGCATCAAGGCGGTCAAGGCGGTGGAACACAACCTTTACGGCCAGATGCCGATCCAGGCCGGTTACTGCAACGGGCACAACCGGAAGCTGAACGCGGTGGAGTATCACCGGGATTCCGAGATCAACGTGGCGGTGTCGGACCTGATCCTGATTCTCGGAAGGCAGCAGGAGATCGGGGCGGATTATACCTACGACACCGCCCGGATGGAGGCGTTTCTGGCGCCCGCGGGCGTCATGGTGGAAATTTACGCCACCACCCTCCACTACGCACCCTGCCAGGTCAATGAGGAAGGGTTCCGCTGTGTGGTCATTCTGCCCAGAGGCACGAACATGGATCTGGAGCCATTTGAGCCCAAAAATGAGGAGGACCGTCTCCTCTTTGCAAAGAACAAGTGGCTGATCGGCCATGCGGAGGGCGGGCTTCCCGAAGGCGCGTTCCTGGGGCTGAAAGGTGAAAATCTGACCGTGTAAGGCGCGGTTTTGTAACCATAATGATTCCACAAAAAGAAAGGAGAGCGAGGCTTTGTGCCGGGCGCTGGGGGCATTTCCCACAGTTCCAAAGGCACGGGTCTCCAGGTGCATTTTATGAATAATATTCCCAAAGTAAAATTAGGTATTGTAGCCGTCAGCCGGGACTGTTTTCCTGAGTCCCTTTCCGTCAACAGGAGAAAGGCGCTGGTCGCCGCCTACGCCGGGAAATATGACGCGGAAAATATTTACGAGTGCCCCATCTGTATCGTGGAGAGCGAGATTCATATGGTGCAGGCGCTGGAGGACATCAAGAAGGCCGGCTGCAACGCGCTGGCGGTCTATCTGGGCAACTTCGGCCCTGAGATATCCGAGACCCTTCTGGCCAAACACTTCGACGGGCCTGTCATGTTCCTGGCCGCGGCGGAGGAGAGCGGGGACAGCCTGACGGGAGGGCGCGGGGACGCCTACTGCGGCATGCTCAACGCCAGCTACAACTTAAAGCTGCGCGGCGTCAAAGCCTATATTCCAGAGTATCCGGTGGGGACGGCCGGCGAGTGCGCCGACATGATCGAGGAATTCCTTCCCATTGCCCGCGCCGTCATCGGGTTATCCCAACTGAAGATCATCAGCTTTGGGCCGAGGCCCTTAAACTTCCTGGCCTGCAACGCTCCGATCAAGCAGCTTTATAACCTGGGCGTGGAGATCGAGGAGAACTCAGAGCTGGATCTGTTTGAGGCGTTCAATCAGCACGCGGGCGACAAGCGCATCCCGGATGTGGTGAAGGACATGGAGGAGGAACTGGGAGAGGGCAACCTGAAGCCGGAAATCCTGCCCAAGCTGGCTCAGTATGAGCTGACCCTTTTAGACTGGGTGGAGGCGCACAAGGGCTACCGGAAATATGTGGCCATCGCAGGGAAATGCTGGCCCGCCTTCCAGACGCAGTTCGGCTTCGTGCCCTGCTATGTGAACAGCCGTCTCACCGGCCGAGGCATCCCCGTTTCCTGTGAGGTGGATATCTACGGAGCTTTAAGCGAGTACATCGGCACCTGCGTGACGCAGGACGCCGTGACCCTTTTGGATGTCAATAATTCCGTGCCGGACGACATGTACGCCGGGGATATCGAGGGAAAATTCCCTTATACCCACCGCGACGTCTTCATGGGATTCCACTGCGGCAATACCTGCTCCAGAAAGCTGTCCGCCTGCTCGATGAAATATCAGATGATTATGGCGAGGGCGCTCCCGGAGGAAGTGACCCAGGGAACCCTGGAGGGGGATATCCTTCCGGGAGACATCACCTTTTACCGTCTCCAGTCCACAGCCGACAGCCAGCTTCGGGCCTATGTGGCGGAGGGGGAGGTGCTTCCCGTCGCCACCCGTTCCTTCGGCTCCATCGGCATCTTCGCAATCCCGGAGATGGGCAGATTCTACCGCCATGTGCTGATCGAGAAGAACTATCCGCACCACGGCGCGGTAGCCTTCGGCCATTATGGAAAGGCACTGTTTGAGGTGTTTAAGTATCTGGGCGTGGAGGATATCGGATATAATCAGCCGAAGGGCGTGCGGTATCCGACGGAGAATCCGTTTTAAATATGATGCGATTCGGGGATAGGGAAGTTTAATGGAAATAAATGGGGCCGGCAGTATGGCGGGATAAACGTCATACTGCCGGCTTTGTCTGAATGTAATAGGCCGCGGGCAGAGCCTGCGGGCGATTATCTGAATCCAATGGGCCGCTGGCGCACCCTGCAAGCGATCATCTAGGAAACGCCGCCCCACCACTCCCCACCCTTCAACGCCTTCTCAAACACCCCAATACATTCCAGCGTATCCCGATGCGGCATCACCGCGCTCTCCAACTCCCCCATCTTTACGCACCGCATCACCTCCGCCGCCTCATACTCAAATCCATTCTCAACCTCAGATTCAAACCGCTCCGCCAACCGGAATTCCCCGTCATACAGCTCCACCGCAGAAGCCCGGTGGGTCTGCTCCAGGCGGATATACCCCTTGGGCCCATACAGGCCGCAGGGCGACGGAATCCGGGCGTGGGTGGTGGTCTGAACCGCCCCGCGGCAGGTCTCAAACTTCAGCAGAAAGCTGTTGTCCTCGTCCACTCCGCTGCTCCCCCACCCGATTTCCGCCCGCACATCCACCAAGGGCTGATTTACCAGATACGTGAGAATCTCAATGGGATACACCGTCAGATCATACATTGTCCCACCGCCCAGCTCCGGCTTAAAAATCCGGTGCTCCGCTGGGGCGTTGATCCCCCCAGTATAATTCGCAATCTGAACCGTCCCGATCCGCCCCTCTGCCACCCATTCCCTGGCCTTCTGCACGCAGGGCAGGAACCGGGACCACATGGCCTCCATCAGGAACACCTTCCTCTCCCGCGCAAAGACAAACGCCTTCTCCGCCTCCGCCAGGGTCATAAACATGCTCTTCTCGCACAGCACCGGCACCCCATGTCCAATACACAACATCACATTCTCAAAATGGAAATTATTGGTTGTCGCTACATACACCGCATCCGGCCTCTCCCGCTCCAACATCTCCTCATAATCCCCATAAAACCGCGCTACCCCGTTCTCCCGGGCGAAGCGCTCCGCCCGTTCCACGCTCTTGCTGGCCACGGCCGCCACCTCAGCGCCCTCCAGCCGTCTCACGGCGTCGCAAAACTTAGCGGCGATGCCCCCCGCTCCCATTATTCCAAACCGAAACATTTCCCCTCCTGCTCTGCGGCCTTGAGGATCGCCTCAATCAGCCGGCAGTTGCGGATCGTCTCCTGAAGTCCAAGGGCCGGTTCCCGGTCCTCCAGCACCGCGTCGGAGAACTCCTCCACCTCCAGCATATAGCAGTCGCTGTCCGCCACCGGCACCTCCTCCGTGCGGCCATCCGCGGACGTCACCAGAATAGGCAAATGGGTATCGATAAAGGTATCCCGGATCAAAATACTCCCTTTTGTGCCATTGATTTCGGTCAGCATACTGCTGCAGCCGTCAAACCCGCAGCTGATATTAGCCGTCACACCGCTTTTATATTTAAGACTGGCCACCAATGCGTGCTCCACCCCCTGAAACATGGTCTTTTCCGCCGAAACTGCCTGGGGATAATCATTTAACAGCCATCCGATCAGGTTCACCGGGTAACATCCAACATCCCGGAGCGAACCGCCGCCCAGCTCCCGGTTCACCCGCACGTCCCCGTCGTCCTGCAGATAGAACCTGTGAGTGGAATAAATGTGGCAGATTTCCCCGATGGCTCCGCTATCCAGAATCCCTTTGAGCGCCTTTATCCCCGGCAGAAACCGGTACATGAACGCCTCCATCAGCTTCACCCGGTTTTCCTTAAACACCGCCTCCAGCTCCCGGCAGTCCGCCGCGGTGAGGGCCAGGGGCTTCTCGCACAGCACATGCTTTCCGTGCCTTGCGGCCTTTATGGCCCATTCCTTGTGCAGGGCGTTGGGCAGCGGAATGTACACCGCGTCGATCTCCGGGTCCTCCAGCAGCCGGTCGTAGCTCTCGTACACCTTGCGGAACCCGAACCGCCCCACCGCCTCCTTAAGCTTTTCCCGGCTCCGGCTGGCAATGGCCACCACCTCGGCATTTCCCGCCTTCATCATAGCCGGTATTACATGATTTCTGGCAATCCCGGCGTAACCCAGGATGCCCCATCTCACTTTCCTGTCCATCTCTCAAAACTCCTTTCTATTCCTTCAGCGCCCCGTTTGTAGCGCCCTTGATAAACGTATCCTGAATCATAAAAAACAGAATCAGAATCGGCAGCGTCATCAGCGTGGCCGCCGCCAATATGGACGACCAGTCCACCTTAAACTCCGTCGAGAACATTTTAAGTCCGATGGAAATAGTTCTGGCCCGGCTGCTGGTGGAAAAGGTCATTGCGTACAAAAATTCCTCCCAGGATATCATAAACGCGTACATAGCCGTGGCGAAAATTCCCGACGAACACACCGGTACGATAATCTTAAAAATCGCCTGAAGCTTCGTGCACCCGTCGATCATGGCTGCCTCCTCCAGAGTGGGCGGTATAGTCCTGATAAACCCTTTCAGCATGATAATGGAAAACGGCAGCATACAAAGCAGATGGGTGAACGCGATCCCAAAATGGGTGTCAATGATCTGCAGCCGGTCCATAGCCCGGTACAGCGGAACCAGCGTGGACGCCTGGGGGATCATATTGCACAGCAGAATGCACACCATCACCAGATTCTTTCCCCGGTAATTGTGCCGGGCGAAGGAGTAAGCGGCCGGAATCGCCACGCAGATACACAACACCGTAGCCGTGGTGGCAATGATCACCGAGTTCATAAAATACCGCGGCACCTCAGTCTCAAACAGCACGTGGATAAAGCTGGACACCGTGGGGCTGGCCGGAAGCAGCCGGGGCGGGGATGTCAAAAGCTCGTTGGGCCGCCTGAACGCGCAGGAAATCATCCAGAAGAATGGGAAAATCATCACAATCCCCAGGGCGGTCAGAATCACGTAGAGCATATCTTTTTTCAGTTTCTTCATTCCGTCGCACCCCCTTCTATGTCATCTCATTTTCCCGTTTTTCCGTCATGGAAATGTACACGAAGGCGATTACCATGACGATGATCAGGAAAATATTTGCCGCAGCCGCGGAATACTCAAAGTTATACTGTTCGATACCGGTCTTGTAGATAAAGATCTGGACGATCTCCGAAACTCTCGCCGGACCGCCGCCCGAGATGCTGTACACATACACAAACGAGTTCAGGGACCAGATCACCGACACCAGGATCACGGAGCGCATCACCGGGAACAGCAGCGGCAGCGTGATGTAGCCGATCTGCTGCAGCCAGTTTGCCCCGTCCAGTCTGGCGCTCTCGTAAATATCCTCGGAAATGGACTGGAGCCCGCTTAAGTACATGATCATCACAAAAGGCGCGATCTTCCACACATAGACCACGGCGATGCATTTGAGCACCTGGTTGGGGTCCGAGACCCAGAGCTGGTTCTTCTGAATGATTCCGAACAGCTGCAAAATATAGTTGAGAATCCCGTAATCCGCGTTGTAGATCCATTTCCACACAATACACACCACCACCGACGGAATCACCCAGGGCACGATAAAAAGAGTGCGGAACAGCTTCTTCATGCGGACCTTGGTGTTCAGCAGAATGGCGATGATCAGCCCGAACACCATCTCAAAGGGCACGGTGTAGAGCAGCCACTGAAATGTATTCTTAAGGTCGGACCGGAAATAGCGGTCCGCAAACAGCTTCTGGTAATTCTTCACCGTTGGGAAGATTCCCCCCTGGGAAAAGCTGTTGATCAGGTTGTTGACCAGCGGATATGCCACCAGCAGGGTCAGAATCACAAATGTCGGCAGCAGATAGAGCAACGGATGCTCCCTCTTTTTTCGTTTCTTTGTCTGTACCATGGTCTCTCCCTTGTATATAAGATTCTCCGGCACAAAGCGTACCGGAGAACCCTCAAAACAGTTACTTTAACGTCTCATTCAGCGAATCGTTGGCCTGCTGCAGCGCCTCCTCAGGCGTGCTCATCCCGGTCAGCACGGACTGCACCGCATCCAGAATGATCTGCTGGGCTCCCGGGGTGTCCGGAAGGGGCTGGAAATTCTGGGTATGGGTCAGCTGCTCCGCAAATACCTTGGAAATGGGATCGTCAAACCGGTCCGTCTCCCTTGCCTTCAAGTTGGCCGGGAAGGAGATCGGGAAATACTCCTGCACTTCCTTAGACAGGAAATACTCGATAAAGGTCCAGGCGTCATCCGGGTTTGCCGCGTTCTTGGGAGTCGCAATGTAGTAACCGCCCAGTCCTGCGTTTAACGTGCCGCTCTTGCCCGGCCACAGCGCCACGCCCACGTCGATGTCCGGGGCGTCCTTCTGGATATTCTTCACCGCCGGCTGTCCGTCCACATACATAGCCACGTTCTTGTTGTTGAACAGCGTGCGTACCTCAGCCGCACCGTTGTTCACCGAGCCCTCGGGCGCCACGTGGTGTTCGGTCAGAAGGCCGGTATAGTGACTCATAGCCTCGATGGCCTCAGGGCTTGTCAGGGTGCCCTCCGTCATATCGGTGTTTGCCACCTCCCCGCCCGCGCTCCACAGCTCCGGCACAAAGCGGAACCAGGTGTTGCCGGTCAGGTTCCCCACCAGTCCATAGCCGTACTGGTCGATGGTCCCGTCGCCGTCCTTGTCCACGGTCAGGGCCTTGGCGCACTCCACCAATTCCTCCCAGTTCGTCGGCGGTTTCTCGGGATCCAGCCCAGCCTCGCGGAACATATCCTTGTTGTACACCAGGCACATGGCCTCCATGCTCCAGGGCAGACCGTAAATCTGTCCGTCCACCGTCCCCAGCTCCAGCGCCACCGGGTCGAAATCATTTTCCAGATCAATGGCCTCAGACTTCTCCAGGTACGGGCTGTAGGACGTGAGCAGCCCCATCTTGGCAAAGCTGTTGGTCCAGGCGTAGCTCTGCCACATCACATCCGGCCCCACCGCGGACTGGCAGGCCACCATCTCCTTGGTGGACAAATCGCTGTAAGGCACAATCTCAAACTGAAGGTCGATATCCGGGTGCAGCGCCTCAAATTCCGGCTCCAGCCGCTTCACGGACTCCTCCTCGGTTCCATCATACCAGATGGTCACCACCCGTTTCTCCCCGCTCGCAGCCGCCGCTTTGCTCTCCGGCGTTGCGCTCTCGCCTCCGGCAGACCCCGCGGGCGCCTGAGTCGTCCCGGCATCCGTTCCCGTCTTTCCCCCACAGCCCGCCGCCGCAAGGGCAATCGCTCCAACCAATAATCCCATTGCCAACTTTCGTTTCATTCCATTAACCTCCCCGTAAATGTCATATCAATATGTTCTGATCGTCATAATCCTCAACTACATAGCTCTGAATTTTTTCCTCATCCAGCTCGATCCCCAGCCCCGGCTCCTTCGAGGGGATAATGTACCCCTCCTGCCAGTCAAAGGGTTTCTTCATCACCTTGTCAAATCCCCCGAAACTGCCCATAGTTTCGATGGCTTCCTGGATCAGGAAGTTGGGACAGCAGGCGTCAAGCTGAATCTGTGCGGCGAAATTCACCGGCCCTGCCCAGAAATGGGTGGTAACCTGGGTGTGCCACGCCTCGCACATGGAGGCGATCTTCTTGGCCTCCAGTATGCCGCCCACCCCGGCCAGATCCAGCTGGAAAATATCGCAGCTCTTCTGCTCCAGAAGGGGCGCGAACTCGTATTTGGTGGACAGCCGTTCCCCTGTGGCGATGGGGATGGTGGTGGCCTCGGATACCTTCTTTAACACCGGGAAATTCTCCGGCGGCGTGGGCTCCTCGAACCAAAGCGGGTCGTATTTCTCCAGGCATTTCGCCACCCGGATGGCCCCCGCCGCGGTGAACTGGCCGTGGGTACCGATGATGATGTCGCAATTTTCCCCCACCGCCTCGCGGATTCCCGCGATGTTGCGCTCCGCCCGAAGCAGGGATTCCCGGCTGGGCATGTGCACCGCGTAGCTGTCCAGGTAGGGGGCCATAGGGTCCAGCTTTACCGCGGTGAACCCCATATCCACGTACTCCCTGGCCCGCTTGGCGCAGGCCTCAGGCATGGTCCAAAAATCCTCGCAGAAAATCTTGTCCTCCTTCTCGTACAGGTACGTGTAGGTGCGGATGCGCTCGTTCACCATACCGCCCAACAGGTTGTAAACAGGCTGCCCCGTCTCCTTGCCGATAATATCCCAGCAAGCGATCTCAAAGCCGCTGATCAGCCCCATTGTGGACAAATCCGTGTGCATCTTACAGTGCTTGGCGTAAATCTTTCCAAACACCTTCTCGATGGCAAAGGGACTCTCGCCGATGATGTAATTCTCCGCCACATCCATTACCATCCGCCGCAGCGTGCCCGGGTCGTAGGCATTCCAGATCACCTCGCCCCAGCCGCTCACATTGGAATCCGTGGTGAGCTTCAGCAAAAACCAGTAAACCCCTCCCTTTGCGTTATTGCGCACTTTAATAGGGTAAAATTTTACATCTACTATTTTCATATGCTCCACCTTACCAGGATCTTATTTTACTGATTTTTCCAGTCAGCAACCGTGTAAATCCCAGAAATATTACCATTTTTTAGTTAAAATACACATATTTAACTCGTATACGATTGGTTTTATATGTATTTTCTAAACTGATTATATCGATTCCGCGGGCAAATGAACATAGAACAAACGAACATGTGCATGTAATTTTTTGATCAGTACAAGGCGCTGTCCCGGTACTCGCTGGGCGAATAGCCGGTGATCCGCTTAAACTGCTGCGAAAAATAGAATTGGTCCGAGTAATAAAGCCTGGCGGCGATCTCCTTGATGGGGACCTGCGTCTTGGCCAGCATGCGTTTGGCCTCGGCGATCTTCACCTCGTTGATGTATTTCACCGGCGGAAGGCCGATCTTCTTTTTGAACATGCGGGAAAAATGCTCCTCGGAGACGTTCAGCTTGCGGGCGATCATCTCCACGGAGAGCCTGGCGTTGGTGATGTTCACGTTGATAAATTTGATGGCCTCGTCCACCATGTCCTCATCGTTGCGGGACGCCTGTCCGGTGCCCAGAATCAGTCCCTTTTTCATGTGCCAGAGCACCGCTTCCAGGTAGATGCCCAGCAGCCCCGCGTCGGCCATGCCGGTTTTCATGTAGCCCTTGTAAATCTCCGCGCACAGAAACTGAACCGCCCCATCGTAATCGTGGAGCTTGATGATCTGATCCTCCAGCAGCAATTTCCGGTCCGACAGCTCGAACCAGATCACGTAATTGTCAAATATATCGTAATCCGACTCGTACAGAATGTGCCTGATCCGGGGCGGGATCAGCACGAAGTCATAGGAATCGTACTCGATAATCTTCTCGTTCAGCTTCATTTTCGTGTTGCCCCTGGTCATAAAATTCAGTTCGTAGAAATCGTGGGCGTGAGGCGGCGCATCGCTGGTCGCGTCGCTGTGCCTTGCCCCCAGAAAGATCACCTGATCCCGTTTTTCTTCCATCCCGATTCTCCCCTCCCATAGTCAAATGCCAAAAAAGCAAAAATCAGACCGAAATTTTCTGATTTCTGCTTCAACTTCCAGGTCCCCGGGTTTTTTAGGGACCACAGTATACAATTATAACATAAAACCGCTGGCTGGGAATTCTTCTGGTGAAAAGATGGGGGAAATATTTGAGAAGATCGTTGAAGAAACCCCAGGGAATAGCCCTCCCTGGGGTTTCTTGGTGCTTACATGCAATATTACTATTAAACTTCCTGGTAACAACATATTACCCCGTTCTCCGCCAAATGTCAATAGGCTGTTACATGGGGAAAATTTCTGAGAAAATCGTTGGATGGACGGGCCAGGAAGAAAAGCAGTATAATGGACTTGCTGTCTACCCTATACTGAACAGCAGGAAGGGGGGATATCATGGTCAGTATATTCGATTTCCTGGCTGCGGTCGCGGCAAGTGTAGCGGGATACTACATATGCAAGTGGATAGACCACAGCCGTAAAGACAGCTAACCCAAGAGAAAGCCCCAAGGACCAGCACTCCTTGGGGCTTTCGATATCATGGTCTATTCGATTTCCTATTACCACTATACTACTTCGATTTCACAGAAATGTCAAGCGCCGTTTCCCGCAAAAAACATCACGACCACCGTCCCAACCGCCAGGCACACCCCCAGCGGAATCGCGGCCTCATCCCCGTCTCTCTCCCTATTATAATACGCAGCAATCTTTCCCGTAGCCAGATAATCCCTCACATACCCAGCCAGATACGAGAACCGTTTCCACAAAATCCCCCGCCTCACCAGACGCCCAAACGACCACACCGCGCCCAGGCACAGCCCGGCGAAAATCCCCGCGCCGCCCTGTGCGAACCCCAGCCAGGCCACGATCACCGCCGCAAGCTTCACATCCCCGGCCCCAATTACCCGAAACCGGTAAAAGCACATCCCCGCCGCCACCGCGGCAACCGCCCTGCCAAATGCAGCCATCCCCGCGCCATACATCCCAGCCGCCGCCCACATCCCCTGCATCCCAGCCATCACTACCCCGCCTGCCAATCCCACCACCGTCAGCCAATTCGGTATCCGCCTGGTCTTCCCGTCCCACCCGGCACAGACGGCCAGATAGATCATAAAAATCCAATTTTTCTGCATATCTCCCGCATTCTCCCCCTTTTTTATTCATAAAATGTTTATGGAATGGAATATAAGCCGGAATCTCGGCCCTTTTGAAAATGAGATCGTTCAGAACTGAACCCTTCCCAGATAATTGTCTATTATGCCTTATTTTTCCAGCGCTGTCAACCGGCTTTTATAATACTTGACGATACGCCCTTCTGATGGTACACTATAATTGGTTCAAAAAATTAAACCAAAGGAGGAAAGCGCATATGACGACGCCCCAAAAATTGCAGGAACAATTTCACCGCTGCATGCCATTATTCATGGCCCTGGGGGACGAGATGCGCCTTTCCATTATCGAGGTTTTAACTCAGGAGGCCTTCAACCGCCGCCCCGCCTCAGGGGAAATCCATTTTGAGGACCACGGTCTGAACGTGAACGAGATCACCCGTCGCACCAGCCTTTCGCGGCCGGCCATCTCCCACCATCTAAAGATTCTCAAGGACGCCGGTCTGGTGGGCGTGCGCCAGGAAGGCACGGCCAATTACTACTACCTGACCCTGCGGGAGTCCAATCGGGTTCTCATGGAATTGGGATACCGGCTGGAAGAATTCCTGTATTAAGGCCTTCCGTGAATAAGATGCCATTTTCCAGATATACTATTTCTATCAATATCTGGGAGATGAATCGTATGCTGAATCTGTTAAGAGCGAAAAAAGAGACCGCCGCCACACGGCTGGCCGCTGAGAACACGCGCTACCTTCGGTACGAGATCGAGCGCAGCAAATGCGCCATCGACACAGCGCAGAACCATTTCGAGCAGGTGGTGGACCCCACCCTGATCGACTGTTATATTTACGAGCTGAACGCAGCCCAGCTGCGCTACCAGTTCCTTCTCAGGAAATTTAAAAGCCAGGAGATCTGATTCTCCTGTACATAAACATCTTAGGTAACAGTTCGGCGGGCGGGAAAATTGGTGCGAGAAGCCACGTCAAGCTCGCTTGTAAGCGGATTTTCGTGCCGATTTTCACATCGGATGAACATCCGATGCTTCTTGACCGGCTTTTTCGGTCAAGAAGATGAGCCGTCTGAACCATAAATATCTTAGAGAGATTGCGAGGACAACATCATGAGCACTTGGTATGAGCGGGGCGTTTTTTACCACATGTACCCCCTGGGTATGACTGGAGCCCCCAAGCACAACGAAAACACGGAAATTACCCACCGTTTTGACCAGCTGAACCGCTATATCCCCCACTTAAACCAGCTGGGTTTCAACGCCATCTACATAGGACCGCTGTTCGAGTCCTCCAGCCACGGTTACGACACCCGGGATTACAAGCTGGTGGACCGGCGCCTGGGCGACAACGGCGACTTTAAAGAGTTTGTGGCCCCCTGCCACCAGAGCGGGATCAAGGTTGTGGTGGACGGCGTGTTCAACCACACAGGCCGGGAATTCTTCGCCTTCCGCGACATCTGCGAGAAACGCTGGGACTCCCCCTACAAAGACTGGTACAAGGGCGTCAACTTCGATTGGCGGAGCCCCCTGGGCGATCCCTTCGGCTTCGAGGCCTGGCAGGGACACTTCGAACTGCCCTGCCTGAATCTGTTTAACCCCGCGGTGCGGCAGTACCTCTTCGACGTGATCCGCTTCTGGGTCAATGAATTCGACATCGACGGCATCCGCCTGGACTGCGCAAATGTACTGGACTTCAACTTCATGAAGGAGCTGCGCCGTGAAACCGCCGCCATGAAGGAGGACTTCTGGCTCATGGGCGAGGTGATCCACGGCGACTACTCCCGCTGGGTCAACCCGGAGATGCTGCACTCCGTCACCAACTACGAGCTGCATAAGAGCATTTACTCCGGCTTCAACGACCACAACTTCTTCGAGATCGCCCACAATGTGCGGCGATTGGAAGCCATCGGCCGGGAGCTCTACACCTTCGTGGACAACCACGACGAGGACCGCATCGCCAGCAAGCTGACCAAGCGCGACCACCTGGCGCCGGTCTACATGTGCCTGTTCACCCTCCCCGGCATCCCCAGCGTCTACTACGGCGGCGAGTGGGGCGTGGAGGGGAAACGGACCCGCACCAGCGACGACGACCTGCGCCCCGCCATCTCCATGGATCAGGCGGAAACGCTCCACTGCCCCCTGACCGACCTCATCGGAAAGCTGGGCCATATCCACGCGGAAAACCCGGAATTTCACGCCGGGCGCTATCAGGAGCTGCTTCTGACCAACCGCCAGTACGCCTACGGCCGCTGGGACGGGGACTCTCTCATCGTCACCGCCCTCAACAGCGACGACAATCCGGCGGCCATAAGCATCCCAGTCCCCGTGAACGCCAACACAGCGGTCCACCTGCTGGAGCCGGAATTGGAAGAAGTTCCCATTGAAAATGGAAAAATCAATCTCACCGTCCCGGGCAACTGGGGCGCGATCCTAAAAATAAAAGGGGGTTCAAAATAATGGCAAACAGCAAAGCAGCCGGGAGCGGGCAAGAGGCTTCCAGACGCAAACGCGCGGTATCTGCCGCGGACAGAAAGGTTGAAACAGCCGGTAAAAAAGCCGGAGCAGCCGGCAAAGCGCCCGCCACGCGAAAGTCCTCCGGCAAATCCGCCGCCAGGACCGCTGCCAAAAAGTCATCAAAACCCGCTGAAACGGGATTCATAACCGATCTGGACCGCTACCTCTTCGGCGCGGGCACCCACTACGAGATCTTTGAGAAGCTGGGCGCCCACCCCAAGACCTACGGAGGCCGGCCGGGATACTACTTTGCGGTGTGGGCCCCCCATGCCGGCGCCGTTCACCTGGTAGGCGATTTCAACAGCTGGAACCCGGAAGCCACCCCCATGACCCAGCTGGCCCAGTCCGGTATCTGGGAGTGCTTTATCCCTGGCATGGGACCCGGCGAGCTCTACAAATTCGCCGTCACCACCCAGTCCGGCAAGATTCTGTTCAAAGCCGACCCCTACGCCAACTGCGCGGAATACCGCCCCGGCACCGCCTCCATGACCACGGACATTGAGACTTATAAATGGACGGACGGCCAGTGGATGGAAAAGCGCAGCCAGTCCGACCCGGTCACCGGCCCCATGAGCATCTACGAAGTCCACCTTGGCTCCTGGCGCAAGAAAAACCGCCTGGAGAAGGACGGCTTCTATACATATGTGGAGGCGGCTCACGAGCTGACCGCCTACGTGAAGGAGATGGGCTACACCCATGTGGAGCTGATGGGCATTGCGGAGCACCCCTATGACGGCTCCTGGGGGTATCAGGTGACGGGGTACTTTGCCCCCACCTCCCGCTACGGCTCCCCTTCCGACTTCATGTACTTTGTCAACTACCTCCACCGCCATGGAATCGGTGTGATTCTGGATTGGGTGCCCGCGCATTTCCCCAAGGACGCCCACGGACTGGCGGACTTCGACGGAGAACCCCTCTACGAGTACGCGGACCCCAGAAAGGGCGAGCACCCGGACTGGGGCACCAAGGTCTTTGACTACGGCAAGAATGAGGTGAAGGATTTTCTGATCAGCAACGCCATTTTCTGGGTTGAGAAGTTCCACGTGGACGGGCTAAGGGTGGATGCCGTGGCCTCCATGCTGTACCTGGACTACGGCCGCCAGAGCGGCCAGTGGATTCCCAACAAAAACGGCGGTAACCAGAATCTGGAAGCCATTGAATTTTTCAAACACTTAAACACCGTGCTGCGCGGCCGCAACAGCGGCGCTATGATGATCGCCGAGGAGTCCACCGCCTGGCCCAAGGTGACAGACCACCCGGAGGTGGACGGCCTGGGTTTCACCTTTAAGTGGAATATGGGCTGGATGCACGATTTCCTGGAATACATGAAGCTGGACCCCTATTTCCGCAAGTACAACCACCACCGCATGACCTTCGGCCTGACCTATTTCACCAGCGAGAACTATATCCTGGTGCTGTCCCACGACGAGGTGGTTCACTTAAAATGCTCCATGATCAATAAGATGCCGGGGCTTGGCAAGGACAAGTTCTCCAACTTAAAGGCCGGATACACCTTCATGCTTGGGCATCCCGGCAAGAAGCTGCTCTTCATGGGCCAGGATTTCGGCCAGTGCCACGAGTGGGATGAGAAGGTGGCTCTGGACTGGCAGCTGACCGACGACGAGGACCACCGGGACCTTCAGAACTATGTCCGGGACCTGCTTCAGCTCTACCGCAAATACCCCGCCCTCTACCAGCTGGACAACGACTGGAACGGCTTCATGTGGGTCAATGCCAACGACGGCGACCGGAGCATTTTCAGCTTCATCCGCAGGGATGAAACCGGCCGGAAAAGCCTATTGTTTGTTATTAATTTCACACCCGTGGCGCGGCCGGACTATCGGGTGGGCGTGCCGAAAAAAGGCAAATACACACGGCTGCTGGACAGTGAACACGGCGCATATAAAGCCTCTGAAGCGCAATCCTATGTTTCCGCCAAGGGCGAGTGCGACGGACAACCCTATTCCTTTGCCTATCCACTGCCCGGTTATGGCACTGCAATTTTCCGTTTTTAACAGGAGAACCCCTAAAAGAATGTTAAAAATTTATCAAAAAGGGTATGTACTTTTTAACCCGGATGTAGTAGAATAAAGGCAATGCGATATACACCATGTCGCACTACCGTTTATAATGTTTGGAAGGAGAGTATAAGTTATGGCAAAACAATTAATTTCCAGTAGCGAAACGAAATGTGTTTACCGCGACGGCGACCTTGCCATCAAGGAATTCTGCGAAGGATTCCCCAAAGCTGAGGTCCTGAACGAAGCCCTGTGCACTGCCCGCGTCGAGGATTTGCCCGGCCTGCATGTGCCGAAGGTTCTGAGTGTGTCCGTGATGGATGGTAAATGGTCCATTACCAGGGAATTTATCGAGGGCAAGACCCTGCAGCAGCTGATGGATGAGAACCCTGACAAGGTTCAGGAGTACATGGAGCAGATGGTAGACCTGCAGATCGATATCCACAGCAAGGCCTGCCCCCTGTTAAACAAACTGAAAGAAAAAACCATCCGCGCTCTTCAGGAAGAGGAGCAGCTGGACGCCAACACCCGCTACGACCTGCTGACCAGACTGGACGGCATGCCCAAGCATACCAAACTGTGCCATGGCGACTTTGAACCGTCCAACATCATTGTGGCGGCGGACGGCGCGATGTACGTGGTCGACTGGGTTCATGCTTCCCAGGGCAACGCCAGCGCCGACGTGGCGAGAACCTATCTCCTTCTGAGTCTGAAAGATGCCAAGAAAGCCGAAATGTACATGGATATGTTCTGTGAAAAGACAGGCACTGAAAAGCGCTATGTACAGGGCTGGCTTCCCATCGTGGCTGCCGCGCAGCTGGCGAAAAAGCGTCCTGAGGAGAAAGAGCTTCTGGAGAAATGGGTCAACGTATTCCCCTATGAGTAAAAACGGTTATAAAAAGCCCCGCGGTCCGTTCCCAATGGAACGGCCTGCGGGGCTTTTTCTCTCACTGTGTCCAGTTATCCGTACCGGATTTCGGTATGTTGCCGCCGGAATCCTCCGTTTCTATCATTTCCTTGTAAACCTCATCGGCTGTCCCCAGCTCTGTCCCAGGCTCATCCAGCTTGTCCAGACAATCCTCTATGGTGGTCCACTTCACAGGGAAGGACACCACGGCCTTGAACAGATCCCCGTCAATCACAATATCGAACTCCCCGCCCTGAAGCTGGGTCAGACTCTTGGCAATGGACAGGCCCAGGCCGCTTCCCTCCGTGGTTCTGGACACATCGCCGCGCACAAAGCGCTCGGTCAGCTCATCCGGAGAAATGTTCAGAGGGCTCTCTGAAACATTTTTAATTGTAAAAACTGCCCTCCCGTTCTGCTGAAACACATCCACATAAATCCGGCTCCGCTCCATCGCGTACTTGAAGGCGTTATTGTAAAGATTTTCCAAAATCCGCCACATGCGCCGTCCGTCCGCCCGGATCAAAAGCGGCTCTTTGGGCAGATGGCTCACCACCTCCAGATGGCGGCGCTCAAACTTCTCCGCAAACTCTCCACCGGTCTGCTGGACCAGCTCCACCAGATCGATGTCCGCGATCTCCAGCTTCAGATTGCCGGAGCTGGCCTTGGAAGCCTCCACCAGGTCCTCGGTCAAGGTCTTTAAACGCTGGGATTTCTGTTCCAGCACCTCCAGATATCCCTGAATCTTGGGATCCTGAATGTGTTCGCGCTTGAGCAGGTCCACATAGTTGATAATGGAGGTCAGCGGCGTCTTGATATCGTGGGACACGTTGGTGATCAAATCCGCCTTCAGGCGCTCGCTCTTCACCTTCTCCTGCAGGGCCGCGTCCAGGCCGATGCTGATGTTGTTGATGTGCTCGCCCATAATCCGCTCTTTGCCGTTCAGCCGTTCCAGGTTCATCTGCAGACTGGTATTTCCCTGGGAAATGCTGCGGATCGCGCCGTCCAGCTGGTCCATCTGCAGCGCCTTGGAGAACATGAGATGGAAAATCAACAGGTTGAAGAGCGCGAAAAACACCGCAATGGCGTAAAAAATCATCTTCTGCTTGATTGTCTTCTCTTCGATCAGGAACATGCTGAACATGCTCCAGATCATCATGCAGTTCAAAAACAGCACCATGGCGAAGCCGATTCCCATGCCGAAGGCAAAGGCGGCCCGATTCCGGTAATCCTGGGTGTGGTCGATCACCCTCTTGGTCAGGCTGTTGCTCCACAGGGTTCTGGCTTTATACCGCCGGATCATTCCGAAGAAGCAGATCATGCTGCCCGCATAGATCACCAGAATGCGCATCAGCTTAATCCAGTACCCCCACTGATCCTCCTTAAAAAACAGGCTGATCAGCCGGTTGCCCACAAGTTTCCCGAGATACAGGCAGGCGAACACGCAGATCACCCACATGGCCAGCCCCACCTCCGTGAACGTCTCGTCCGACGGGTACAGGCGGATATCCTCGCTTCCGGCAAAGGTGTGGCCGGACATCATCATGAGCAGCAGAATCGTAGCCAGGCAGCCCACCATTCCCACCACCACACCGGCCATACCCACGATAAAGTTATCTCTGGCGCTGTTGTACTGCGCCGCCTGTCTGGCGTAGGTGTCGTCATTGGGATAGGACGTGTCCACGGACACGATCAGGTAATACTTGTTGTTGCCGAAGGGGTTCCACATTTCCAGATAGGGAGCCACGTTCACCGGCACGTCGGCCAGATTGCTCTCCATGCGGATGGTATTTCCGGGGATGTAGAGATAGCGGCCCGAGGCCTTCATCTCCTCCACCGACAGTTCCGGCGCGTTGGTGTAAATCTGGTCCTTTCCGTCATCGCTGTGGTAGGCGATGCGGAAATGCATATTGGTCTTGTTCTCAATATAATTGTAGTAAATGGAATAATAGTCGCCCAGGTGATCCAGCACGTCCAGGGCCAGGTCCTCCCGGGTCATCCGGTTCTCCTCCAGCTCCCGGTCCATGAAGTTGGGGTTGTAGGACTGCCAATCCACGGTGATCTCATCGTCGTCGTCGTCCATGGAGGTGGGCACGCCCTGGACCGTGAAATTCTCATCCAGGTAATATCCCCGGGTCTTGGCGTAGCGGACCAGCTGGTCCAGGGTCAGCTCCTCGCTGAGCCCGGGGCCGTCGCTGATGCCCACAATGGTCCGCTCCATATCCAGCTTTCCATCTGTCTCAAACACATCCCGGTAGCCGACATAGCTGAATATCTTCTCAATGTCCTGCTCCAGACGGGTTGAAAACTGGGGGGAGTCCTCATACACCTCATCGTAAACCCAGCTGATCCCCTTGCCGTAGTCCGAGTTGAGGTACATGGCGCTGATGCCGGCCGCGGTGACGACCAGAAACAGCACATGCATCACGGTTAAAAATATTTTCTTTCGCTGGTAGCGATTCCGTTCTTCCGCCATAGGCCACCTACTGTTTCTCGATCTTGTAGCCCACGCCCCACACCACCTTCAGGTATTTGGGTTCCCTGGGATTGATCTCGATTTTCTCGCGGATATGGCGGATGTGCACCGCCACCGTGTTGTCCGCTCCGATGGCCTCCTCGTTCCAGATCTGCTCGTAAATCTCATCGATGGAGAACACCTTGCCCGCGTTCTTCACCAACAGCAGCAGAATATTGTATTCGATGGGCGTCAGCTTGATGGGGTCCCCGTCCACCGTCACTTCCTTATTGTCGTCGTTGATCTGAAGGCCGCCGCACTTGTAAACCTGGCCGTCGGGCTGCTGGTTTAAGTTCCCAAGCTGGGTGTAGCGCCGCAGCTGGGACTTCACCCGCGCCACCAGCTCCAGGGGATTGAAGGGCTTGGTGATATAGTCGTCCGCGCCGATGTTGAGCCCCAGAATCTTGTCCGTATCCTCGGACTTGGCTGAGAGTATGATGATGGGAATGCTGCTGTTCTCCCGCACCTTGAGCGTGGTGCGGATTCCGTCCAGCCCCGGCATCATCACGTCGATAATCAGAAGGTCCGCGTCATGGCTCTCCAGGTACTCCAAAACCTCGTACCCGTCGTAAGCCTTGATCACCTCAAAGCCTTCTCCGGTCAGATAAATATCAATGGCCTCCACAATCTGTTTATCATCATCACAAACCAGAATCGTCTGCATTGCTGTCCCTCCTCTTCGTTCGAACGAAACGCGCCGTCCGCTGTAAACTGTGCGTTTAGAAAATTCTCCAGGCGCAGATAAAGTTGTTTGCCCACCACTGGGTCAGTCCCCTGTGCACAACGCGTCCGTTACTGGAGGAAGCGTCGATCACAGTTCCGCCGCCGGCCGCAATTCCCACATGGCCGTTCACGACCACGATATCACCGGCCTGAATGTCGTTGAAATTGGTAATCTTTGTGTAACGTCCCGCATTTCTCCAGCCCGAGGACGTCATGTAGCTCTGGTTGACGCCAACCTGATTCAGGCACCAGTACACGAACCCGGAGCAGTCGAAGGCGTTCGGTCCCTTGGCTCCCCATACATAGGGGCTGCCCAGCTTGGAGCTGGCCACCGAGATCAGAGAGGACGCTCCGCCGCTGGCCGGCGCTCCTCCGGACGGCGGCTTATAGGTTCCGCCGCCGGTATTCCCTCCGGTGTTCCCACCGGTATTGCCTCCGGCATTTCCACCCGTGTTCCCGCCGGTGTGTCCGCCGGTATTCCCTCCGGTGTTGGCGCCCGCGTTGCCGGTTCCGGCCGCCGGCCGTCTCACGTTGTCGCTGGAGAGCTTGGCCAGGGTCTGCACGCCCACCAATCCGTCCACCGACAGTCCGTTGCGGGACTGGAAATTCTTTACAGCTGTCTGAGTGGCCTCGCCGTAGTAGCCGGTGACATTTCCGGAGTACAGGTAGCCGTGCTTGCTCAAAAGCTGCTGCATGCGCTTGACCGCGTCGCCGCGCTCGCCCAGCATCAGGCCGTTGGACCGGGCGCTGGGGCTGTCTAAGGCCATCCGGGTGGACGGTCCCAAATAGCCGTCCACGATCTGGTCGTTTCTGGCCTGGAACTGTTTGATGGCGATCGCCGTATCCTCACCGTAAGTGCCGTCGGGCTCCGTGGTCAAATACCCCAGCTCCTTCAGGCGCTGCTGGCAGGCCAGAACCACATCGCTCTTCTCGCCGTAGGACAGGAAATTGGGCTTGATCTCATCGCTGTACAGCAGGTTGATGGTCTTCTGCCCCACCTTACCGTCCATGTTGAGTCCGTTTACTTCCTGAAGCTTTAAAACCGCTGCCTCGGTGGAGTCGCCGAAGTTTCCGGTCACCAGATCCGCTGTCGCCAGATATCCCAGCTCGTACAAACGCTGCTGGATTCTCTGAATATCGTCGCCCTGAGTTCCCTTGGACACCGCGTAATATTTGGCGTCCGGGGACATGATCGCGTCCCAGGTGCTGTTTCCCACAATTCCGTCCTGCGCCAGCTCATTCTGCCGCTGGAAATGCTTCACCGCCTGCACGGTCATCTCGCCGTAATAATCCGTCGGCTCATCGTTGTCCATGAAGCCCAGCTCCATCAAGCGGGCCTGCAGCTTGGCCACAATGGCGTGCCGCACGCCGATCCGCAGATAATCCGGAATGGGCTCCGCGTCCCCCAGGTCCACATCTGCCAGATACGGCAGCACCTGCCCGCCAAGTCCAAGGGGCGCGATGGTCTCCGGGACCACCTGGATCACCCGTGCTTCGCTGGGCGTCGCCTCCGCTTTTTCCGCTCCGGCCGGGGCCGCCTTGCAGCCCCCCAGCCATAAAGCTCCGGCGCAAACTGCCGCCAGAACCGTATATTTCATGTATCTCTGATTCATAGTTTCTTATGTACCCTTCTGTATCAGTCGTATTTTTAAGCGCTAAATCATTCTTATTCTAACATATTTCGATCTGAATAGCGATAAAAACTTTCTTAAGAACCTCTGCAGAAAGGCATCAAAAAAAGCCCCGCCCGCTCAGGTCGTTGCTTTTTTGTTCCTCGCGGCCAAACCGCGGGCAAAGAGACAGGGCGCGGCAAAAGGGGCAGGCAAAACATTGCTTTGCGGACCGCAGGGACCCGCGTCCGGAAAGCGCAAAATCCTGGCAGAAGCCGTATTCACCAAGACACGGTTTCAGGAGGCCCGGGCGGAAAAATTGCTGAATCTTCCCGCAAAATGAGCCGTTGCCCACGATTTTGTGTTTTCCGGGCGTCAGTCCCTGCGCTCTGCAAAGCAGTCCCGCCTGCCCGTTTCGCCGCGCCCTGCCCGTTGCGCGTACCTTTTTACCGCTCCCCCTTCAATTTCTTTGCGCCTCTTCCAAACCGTTTCCGCTTGAAAAACGGCACCTTTGCGGCGGCGGCCTCTTCCCTTCCGTCCTTCTGGTAAGCGCGGATGGTCTCATCCAGCTGCCTGAATCGCTCCTCGTCCTTCTCGTCCGACACTCTGAGCAGATATTCCAACTCCCCTCTCAGCTTCTCGTTGACAAGATAACTCACGTCCTGACTGAGCTTCTCATTGTTCACTTCCAGGGCTCGTCCGATAATCAGGTTCATGATCTGCTGGAACTGCTCCATCTTCTCCTCATTGGAGAGCACCGGCATCGCGGCCGCGCCCTTCACCTGAGCCAGGCTTGTCCCGCCCTCGGCCGTCTCCTCCTTGAACTCCAGAAGAGCCGCGTTCATGTCCCGCTCCAGAATCTCATCGGTCAGCTTTGCCCCCTGTCCGTCGTTTTTCAGTACCTGATTCAGAGCGTGCTTGATCGCCTTCAGCTGATACCCTTTTTCTTTCAGGTTTTTCACCTGCTTAAACAGACGGATATGTAGGTCCGTGTAATACCGGTGCCCCATCTCGTTCCGTGGAATATCAAGTTCCAGTTCGTCTTCCCAGTACCTTAATACATGGGCCTCCACATCAACCTTTTTGGACGCATCCGATATCAGATAATGTACTTCATCCATAGCCATTCTC
>ENA-UOJP01000536-UOJP01000536.1-human-gut-metagenome-genome-assembly--contig:-C102-NODE-536-length-68748-cov-7.944055_pt1 | contig 68748 bp, 54 predicted proteins | sample MGYA00242353_ERZ723900 | MGnify/ENA metagenome assembly ERZ723900 | reverse complement strand
TATATCTTAGCACACTCACTAGCGTTTGTCAACAACTTTTTTAAAAACTTTTTTGCTGTGTTGTTGTTTCTTGTCGACAGCTTTGATATTTTATCATGCTGTTTTCAGTTTGTCAACAACTTTTTTATTTTTTTCTCTTGCGCCTGCCGTTCTCAGCGGCGCAAGAGATATAATACCAAACCCCTCGTCAAAAGTCAACACTATTTTTCAATTTTTTTAAATTATTTCTTTAGTTCGTATTTTTTCGACAATACAGCAGATTTCAGCAGGTTACCGGCTCAATGGGAACTGCCGTCCACTGTGAACCAGAATGAGACTCCATCCGGCCTGTTTTCCACGCCGCACTCCTTGTTGTGAGAGTCCATGATGGCTTTGACGATGGATAAACCGATTCCGCTTCCGCCGTAGGAACGGGTGTGCGCCTTATCGACTTTATAGAACTTTGTCCACAGCTTGTCCAGTTCCTCCTCGGGTATGGGAGTTCCCGTGTTAAACACCGATACCTTCACTTCCTGCCCCAAATTCTCCAGCCGGATCTCAATGCGGCGCTCTCCGCCCAGGTGATTCAGCGCGTTGTTCAGGTAATTGGTGATCACTTCTTCTATTTTAAATTCATCCGCCCACACCAGAACCGGAGTCTCCTGATCAAACACCACGGTGGCCTCCTTCTGCTGGAGCAGGATCCCGGCGGAGGAGAGAATCCCGCGAATCAGCGCCGTAATATCGAACTGCTCCATCACCGGCAGATCATTTCCAAACTCCAGAGCGGTCAGATTCAAAAGCTGTTTGACCATCTTATTCATCTTGTTGGCCTCGTCCATGATGACCTCGCAGTAATAATCCCGGCTGTCCGGGTCCTCGGCCATCCCTTCGGTCAGCCCCTCGGCGTAACCCTGGATCAGCGCGATGGGGGTTTTCAGTTCATGGGACACATTTGCAATAAAATCCTTGCGCGTCTCGTCGATGCGGATCTTCTCCTCAATATCCCGCTGTAGCTCATTGTTGGCGGTTTTCAACTCCCCGATGGTCTCCTTGAGCTTTTCGGACAAAGTATTCATGCTGCGGCCCAGCACGCCAATCTCATCCTCGGACCGCCCTTCGTAGCGCGCCTCAAAGTCCAGCTCCGACATACGCGCCGACAGGGACGCCAGGGACATGATGGGGGATGTGACCTTTTTGGTGGTAAAATACATCAGCGCGCTGCCTGCCACCAGGGCGGCCAGACCCACATAGGCCAGAAATTTGTTGGAGACCGCCACGCTGTCGTGGATGCTGGCAATGGGCATGGACATGATGAAAATGGTCCGGTTGTCCTCGAAAAATCCCCAGCTTTCCAGATAGTAGGCCTGGGAATGGCGGTCGTAGCTCTTCTGGATTTTATAATTATCCTGATTGACCAGCACCTCGGTACCGGGATTGTTACGCCCCAGTATGTACTGGTGTACCCGGTCCGCCAAAAAACGGGCGTCCCTGGCGGAGGGCATGGCGTCGTCGTTCATACTGTCCACGATGGCGATGTTGGTGTTGTATTTCTCGCTCATCAGCCGGAGCAGGCGGCTGAGTTCCGTCTGCTCCCCGTCGGCTGAGTACAGGCTCTGAAGGTCCTCGGTCAGGGATTCCCCGTTGTCGGCCTTCTCCACCACCAGCTGGTTGATCAGACCGTAGGCGCGCTCCAGAATTTTTAGCTTCTGGCGGGTGTAAAATCCCTCTAAAAAGAAACTGTTCACCGCCCAGGTAGTGAACAGCACCGCAGCCATCAGGCCTACGAATATCATCGTAAAACGTCCGCGTATGGAATGTTTCATCAATCGCTCACCTCGAATTTATAGCCCATTCCCCAGATGGTCTTGATGTACTCGCCCTTCTCCCCCATTTTGCTGCGCAGCTTCTTAACATGGGTGTCGATGGTCCGGGCGTCCCCGAAGTAGTCGTAATTCCATACATTATTTAAAATCTTTTCGCGGGACAGAGCCAGGCCCTGATTCTCCACAAAATAGGTGAGCAGCTCAAATTCCTTGTAGCTCAGCTCAATTTCACTGCCGTCAATGGTCACCTGGTGGGCCGCCTTGTCAATGCAGATTCCGCCCACGTTCAGGGTATCGGTGGAGACCATATTGCTCCGCCGCAGAATCGCGTCCACCCGGGCCACCAGAATCTTGGGGCTGAAGGGTTTGGAAATGTACTCGTCCACCCCCAGGGAAAAACCCTGGAGTTCGTCCCGCTCCTCGCCGCGGGCGGTGAGCATGATCACCGGAACCTGGGAGTATTTGCGGATTGTCTTTAACACCTCCCAGCCGTCCATTTTCGGCATCATCACGTCCAGAAGCACCAGAGCGATGTCCTTGTCCGCGAAGAAAATGTCCACGGCCTCTTCCCCGTCTCCTGCTTCTATTACCTGAAATCCTTTATTGGTCAAAAAATCCTTTACCAGCTTCCGCATTCTGGCTTCGTCGTCCACCACCAGTATCTTCAATGATTCCATGCACAATGCCTCCTTGCACTCATTCTTACCTGTTTAATAACATTTTAGCAAAAAGACATGCACATTTCTACCATTTCACAGAGATTTCACAGGTCCTCCTGCGGGCTGCGGCCGTCTGCGACGGCGATAGCGGATTTTCCGCTGCGCTTGGAAATGTAGAGGGCCTTATCGGCGTTCTGCCACAGACTCTCATAGTTATCTCCGTGTTGTGGATACAGGGCAATTCCCATACAGATGCTGATGCGGCGGCTCAGACCCAGACGTTTCTGCCGGCAATCCCAGTCCCTGCAAAACGCCCGCGCCATTTCCAGAAAGTCCTCCATCTCCGGCTCATCCCCTCCGGTGTAAACCAGAAATTCGTCCCCGCCGATCCGGCCGCTGAGGCAGCCGGTAAAGGAAGCTTTGAGGCTCTCGGCCAACAGGCTCAGCACCTGATCTCCAAAGGGATGGCCGTTCCGATCGTTTACCTGTTTAAAATCATCCACATCCATCATCATCATGGCTCCGTACGGTTTTTTCTTCATCAGGGCCTGGACCTCCGATTCCAGAAACGGACGGTTCATCAGATCGGTGAGATAATCGTATCGGGCGTAGTAAAGGGCCTCCCGGTTGGCATTTTCCAGTTCCTGTCTGCGGATTTCCAGCAACTCCTCCAGCTTCCGGTTGCTCTGCTGAATCAGGATACGCGGGTAAGGCTCCCCCTTCATCTGCTCCGGATCGGGTACGGAGCGGTGTATGTGGACCAACTGCCAGCTCTCCGGCACGCGGCGCACCACCATGGAAAAGCGGAACCCGGCATTGTACGCCAGAGGCTGGGATGATATCTGGCGGAGGGTCAGCTCACCGATGACCAGAAATGTTTCCTCCCCAAGGGGTGTAGTCTGGTACCACTGGCTGGTGATGGAAAAATGCCCGTCCCAAAGCGGCTCTTCCTCCGTCAGCTTACGCAAGGCCTGTTCCCGGTTCCGGCAGAGTTCATGGGCGCCCGTTCCAATCACGGACAGATCCGGAGCCAACAGGTTCTCCAGTGCCTGGTAATCCTTTTTCTCCAGATATATGTGCCAAACGAAACGGCAAAACTCCTGCGCTTCCATAAATGATCCCACCCTTTCCCTGCTCCGCGGACAGGGATTACAACAAAATTTCCCTTTTATTGTAAATCAGGCGGCGTTTCCACCGCCTCCCGTCCGGACAATCCATTGATAACACAAACAGAGACCGGTTTGCTGCTGGCAAAACCACCGGTCTTGTCTTTGCGCCCTCCCGTCCCACCTGCGTCTGTTTTGGTTGTAAAATGACTTTTGGTGTAGTATACTGGGTATGTAATTTTGTTCGAACGCGTATCCGGATTACAACAAAAGGGAAATTATGTGATCACAAGTCCCATGCGCTCCATCTGGCGGGCGTGGACTGTTCCGCTCTCCGCAGTGTAGATCCGCGTGGTTGAGACATTGGTATGCCCCAGAATATCGGCCAGGCGGGATAAGTCTTTTTCCAACATATAGTAAGTGCGCGCGAACAGGTGGCGCAGATTGTGCGGGAATACCTTGCCCGGTTCAACTCCGGCGCGCTCACACAGCGCTTTCATGTCCCGCCAGATATTGCTCCGGTCAAGTGGCCGTCCGCTGCGGGTTATAAATACCGCTCCGGCGGTCTTTTTTTGTTTCTTTATATAGATTCCAATCAGACGGCGCAGCTTTTCCGGCAGGAAAACGGTGCGCCGTTTGCCTTTGCAGTCCACCTGCGCATATCCCTTTTCCACTGCCTCCGCGGTGATAAAGCGCAGTTCGGATACCCGGATTCCGGTGGCACAGATGGTCTGAAGCACCAGGGATAAACGGCGGTTCCCGCTGCGGTCGGCTGCGTTTACCAGGCGGCCGTACTCGGACCGTGTCAACTCCCGCTCGGGGCGGATGAATAGCTCGCGCTGAATTTTCAGGGGCTTTACTTTGAATTGCGGACAGCCCGAAAATTCAGCAAAGCCGTTGACCGCGGCCAGCATGGCGTTGACGGTGTTGGGGGCATAGCGGCAAGTTAAGGTTTCCTTCCAGCGGATCGCAGTTTCTTTGGTGTATGGACGGCCGTCTAAAAAGACTGCGAATGCCTTGAGGCTGCGCAGGTAGGATTGGATTGTGGGGTTGGATTTTTCCTGTTCGTAGAGGTGTTGTTGGTATTGGGATAGGGTTTGGAGATCGATTGTGCAATGGTTGTTTGAGTCTTTCATTTTCTGTTCCTCCTTTTCCGGTCTAGTGTTTATTGTACCGGATTTTGGGAGGAAGTATCCTGATGGAGAGGAATTTTTGAGGAAATGTTGGGGGTGTTTGGGGGTGAGGGGCGGGTTTTGGGTAGAAGGTGGATGGAGGGGGAATAAAGGCGGAGGCTGTGAGTCATCGGCTAATAAATCAGCCGACCGCCTGTGGATTCCAATCTACACAGCCTTCGCAGGCTGTGACATAACAATCGCTCCTAATCCGGTTGATTGTGGAAATTTCAATCCACACAGCCCTCGCAGGCTGTGACTCTTACTTTCTGATAGACATATCAGGGTTAGGATATTTCAATCCACACAGCCCTCCCAGGCTGTGACAATGCAGTCTCTGGGAAAGATTTACTTCCTACAATTTCAATCCACACAGCCCTCCCAGGCTGTGACGCCGCCTCAATGCGGGAGACTGTGATCTCTCTGCCATTTCAATCCACACAGCCCTCCCAGGCTGTGACGCTTCTAAAGGCGGGTGTAGGTGGCACTATGCATATTTCAATCCACACAGCCCTCCCAGGCTGTGACTCCTGCAATGCATTATCCTCCTTAACCTGATACATTTCAATCCACACAGCCCTCCCAGGCTGTGACAAATAGCGTACAAAAATAGTTTCGTTGATGGCACATTTCAATCCACACAGCCCTCCCAGGCTGTGACACACTTGGATGCAATCACAATCGCAGGGGGACAATATCAATCCACACAGCCCTCCCAGGCTGTGACTCGAGGGTAAGCCCGAACCGCGCGTATTAAACAATTTCAATCCACACAGCCCTCCCAGGCTGTGACGAACAAAGCCGACAAGCGAACGCCAAGCACTGATATTTCAATCCACACAGCCCTCCCAGGCTGTGACGTCCATCATCAGCTTGCTTGCGTTGGCTGGGTCATTTCAATCCACACAGCCCTCCCAGGCTGTGACCATCGCGGTCGTCGGAGGCGTGGGCCTTGTGTTCACATTTCAATCCACACAGCCCTCCCAGGCTGTGACAAAAGGATTATAAGCGATTGCTGGCGCTTGAAGATTTCAATCCACACAGCCCTCCCAGGCTGTGACGCAATAACAGCGGCATAGCCCAGATAAAGGTGCATTTCAATCCACACAGCCCTCGCAGGCTGTGACTTTGGTATCAAAAAATGATGATGAATGCTGCTGTATTTCAATCCACACAGCCCTCGCAGGCTGTGACGTTATTTAATGAGGTATGTAATTATGAGTATGTCTATTTCAATCCACACAGCCCTCGCAGGCTGTGACCGGGCTTCTTTCAGGCAGCTTTCAAACTGATTAAATTTCAATCCACACAGCCCTCGCAGGCTGTGACACGTGATTCTTCATGAAGCACGGCAGGCGAGAAAATTTCAATCCACACAGCCCTCGCAGGCTGTGACCCAACCGTTTCCGCGTTGCGGAGTTGGCTGAAAGAATTTCAATCCACACAGCCCTCGCAGGCTGTGACCGTGCCAGTTGCTCTCACAGAGGGCAGGGGCGTATTTCAATCCACACAGCCCTCGCAGGCTGTGACTTTTGGAATACAATGTTGGAGATGTTTTTGAATCATTTCAATCCACACAGCCCTCGCAGGCTGTGACGCCATTACATTCAGAACGGGGGCCGCCGCCGTTGCATTTCAATCCACACAGCCCTCGCAGGCTGTGACGGCAAATCTCACCAATTTTTCTCCTTAAATCTCCACTCTCTTATTTCATATTCTACACGTTTCCCCCCACAAATCAACCCTCTTCTTACAACTTCTTCCTTTTTTCCTCCCATTTCCGGTGCGAATGTTCCTGGGATTTTATGTGGGCTTGTGGTTCGCACTTTGTGACTTATGATTTTTAAATTACGCTTACGTGTGCAGGCGTTTCCCACATATGTTTTGCGAATCCAGTTCCTCCTCGGCTTTGGGAAGAATCTTGGAAAATGTTGGCTGCAGCGTTGTTGTCTCTTTCCTTGTACGGTTATTGACAAACCAACGAAACGACTCGGTCTTGTTTCCATCTATTCGCGGATAACTGACGTCGTGGCGGAGAGGCTCGGCTGCCGCCATTATCTTCAGCGTTTTTACCGCCTCACTGTCCTCCGCTATATTATGGCCCAAATTCTCATAACACAATTCCGTCAGTTCCACACGCCCTGTATTCGCGTCAAGCTCCCGGATTTTGAGATTGTTGATGTGTATTCTCACACTTCCCAGCCCATAGGGCTTGCCTCTTCCAATTTTGTGTGCGCAAATCGGATCCATAAAGTCCAGCGACCACCTCAGACGTCCCAGTTCATCCCAATTCAGCTTATCAAAATAGACCCGGAAGATAAATTTCCGTTCCCTCTTTGCCATATGATCCGGAAGGAGCGGCCAGATCCGCTGCTTCATTTCACCATCTAACGGATTATTTTTTTCCAATTTTTCCCAGCCATCATGATGCCAATAAAACTTGCGTCCTCTCAGTTCCGGCAGAGATTCCTCCAATAACTCACGAACTTCTTTACCCTTCCGTTTAACGAACATATAATCATATGTCCAATACCCTTCCGTTTTCCAACCGCCTTTGTCCTTATCCTTGTAGGGTGACTCCGTATAGAACTCCACCGCGCTCGGACGCGGTTCACCTGCTTCCGGCAAAACGACGCAAGGGCCGTAGTAGTCTTCCACATTCTCGCTTCCCAATGTTCCGCCTAAACATGCGTCCGCAAAGCGAACGCGCGAGCAGACCGCCCCTTTCGTTCCATTTCCGTCTGAAACCATCCCGAATATCTTACACGCCGGACACAATTCGGACATATCCACACACGGCTGAAAACCTCCGTTAGACTCTAATATTTTCCTGAACGTTTTCTGAAAAATCTCGTTTCCAATACAGGCTGGGGAGAGGTTTCGCGGTACGCCATTTTGATTCACATAATAGACTAAAACACGGTTTTCATCTATGGGAGAGGCGGAATACGCCTTTCCATCCTTATATTTATCCATCACCTGCTGGTAGGCCCTGTATTCTTCCTCCGGTACCAGCATTTTCCTCTCCTCGTTTTTACAGTAGAACACGGACTCATGGTGCTTTTTCTTGCCAAACGGCTCCCCCTTATGAAACCAGGCCTGGCAATATCCATCCGGTATCCTTCCCCCGTCCGGTATCTTGTAACGCTCTACAACCTTATCCATGTAATTTCTGTTCTTATACCTGTTTTCCGACAGCTTAATCCAAAGCAACTGCCCCTCTTTCAGAGATGCGTATACCTCGACCGGCATCTTTTGGCCTTCCCTGGTCGGGCCCGCATTCAACATTGCGCGCTCACACGGATAGAGATACCAGCCATTTTTCCCCTCTCTCTCCATTATGCCCGGTCGCTTGGGGCTTGGGTTTCTCCGCCCTAAAGCCCCATCCACACGCATCGTAGACATGCATCCTCCAAACGCCGCCTCATACACGCTCCGAACCGCTCCCCTGATTTCGCTTCCGGGAATCACCGGGTCCTTTGGGCCCGCCTTTCCCAGCCGGGTGTCCCCGGAGAGATCTTCGTAAGAACAGAATTCGTATCCGGTATATTTTTTGATCCGCTCCTCCTCATTGCACAAGGCGGACTTATTGGAGGTGTTAGGAATGAACAGCGGGGTCAGAAGTTCCAATTCGCAGTCAAAATAGCCGGTCCGGCACTCCTTTGGCCCTAGTGTCAGCGCGCCCCTTTTGCAGGTTCCCGTAAACGGCACAAAATTGTATGGATTTGTAAAATACTCCACTATACACACCCCCTATGATTCGGCCACGGGCAAAATCCCAACAGCCGTTCGTCGATCTGGGCGACCAGACCGCGTTTTTCCGTTGCATTAGGAAATTCGAAGTATTTGCGGACCCTGAGGCCTATCGCCCCGCCGTCTATCCCCAATACTTCCGGTACCCAGACCGAAGCTCCCCGGCTTGACCGCAACACACTCCAGGCTTCGTCTGCCCTCTGCCCTTCTCCCCACATTTTCTGTTCCTCGTCCATCACATACGTCTGGCTGCCGCAAGCCTCGTCACGGCGCAGCCTTCCGAGAAAATATTGGCCGCGGCGAACCAACCTGAGCTCCTGTTCTTCATTGAAAATGACCAATTTCTGCACATGTTCCCATGGAAATGAATCCCAAATCCCCTGACCATCCGGGCGGACCCGCCAAACTCCCCTGTCATACAAGCCCAGAAGGACCTGATCGTCCATTTCCAAGTAAAGCTTCGCTTCACCCGGAAATTCCTGTTTCACGATTTCCCCGGCCTGCTTCTGCGGCAATTCCGTCTCATAACGCTTGCACGTGGATGTGATTTTCTGAATTTTTCCCATCCTGTACCTCCTTCTGCCGCCTGCACCAGAGCGCTGCCGCCTGCAAATACTGTTTTTCTTTCTCTTCCTCAATCTCCTGTCCGTCCAGAAGCACGTCTCCCGCCGTTTCAAATATCCCTCTTCCGACTCCGCTTTCTCCGCCTACAGTCAAAAGACCGCTGTTAAGCCCTTGAACCGCCCACAAAAGCATGCCGGGCAGCGCATTTTTTTCCTGTTCATCCAATCCCTGTTCCTGCCAGCGGACCGTCAGAAGCACATTTCCGCCCGCCCACAGCGTTTCACCAAAAAGAGCTCCCTTGGCGGCTCCCCCAGTGAAACGGTCCACTGCGGTTCTGCGCATCATCAGACTGTGGCCTCCCGAAATCCTGGTCTCCTCAAACACTATGCGGGAGGCGCGCAGAGCGCTCCGCTTTCTGCCGGAGCTCCAGGTTCCCCAAAATGGCTCCAGCGCCTTTTGCGCCTCTTCCCAGCTTATGAAGCCGCCTGTCTGCCTTGCCAAATCCGCAACATAGCTGCGGACCGCTCCAGCCCAGGTGCTTCCCGGAATCACAGCAGTGCCGTCTTTGAGTGCAAGCTGTCCGCAATCGGCGGTCAAGTCCCGGTCCTGCTCTGAGGCAGATTCCTTGCCCCACCCCGGACTTGCATAGCTGCGAATCAGAAGTGTGGCGCTGAGGGCGAGGGGAATCTGCATACAGCGCTCTCCCGCAGGACTTTCTGCCAGAAGCGCTTCCTCGCTCCACTTTTTACTGCCTTCAAAGGCCCCCTTCTGATCCCAGTTCCAATCCAGCCATGCCTGGAAATCATCGCGGTCGTCCATCCGGAACGTCCGGTAGCGCGCCCGGCGCACCTCCAGCTTTCCAAAGCCCCTGTTTTTCTTGGCCCCCAAGCGGAGACTTCCACGTTTCAGGCCGCTGACGCAGTATTTCACTCTGGCAAGATCCCGGTCAATGGCCGCTTCCAGATGATCCATCGCCTGACTATCCCTTATAATGATTTCTAACCGGAGGCGGCAGTCAGCCCCTGTCTCCACGGCCTGCATGTCAAACTTCATATTCTCATCGGATGTTTTCCCCTCGTTCAGGCGGACGCCATCCCGCCGCACCGTGTAGCTGTTCTTCAAAAGCGTGTCATATACCAAGATCCGGCTCTGTAACTCAAGGACTATGCCGTCCTCCCCACATTTCCCGTTGGTGCGCTGGGTCCAGCCCAGAGTCCCGAACAGCGCCTCCGCCTCGCGCAGTCCTGCCGCCTGTTCCAGGTAGGACCTGAGCACTCCGGCCATGGAGCTTCCCGGTATAAAGGGAATCCCGTCCGCGGTCAGGAGCTGGTCCATATCCGCCTTCTCATCTTCGCCGGAACCGACCAGCAGAGGCGCGTCCAGGTATCCGTCGATCTCAACCACAATCCGCGCGCGGATTCTATTTTCCTTGTTTTCCATTCCCTGCCGCCTCCCCTCTCGCACTCCATTTGCTGTTCAGCAAATAGAAGTAAATAAACTCGTGCATCTTTCCCTCACAGGGCTTCAAAAATTCCTGCGTCTTTAACTTTTTCTGCTCATCCCGAATCATATCGATCTCCCGTTTGAGCTCGGTGTAGGAATATTCCTCGTGCTCTTCCATTAGCGCGATCAGCTGCTCGATTGTCACCGCGCTGGGCAGCGATGCCTGGATGCTCATTGCCTCCCGGCGCTGGGCTTCCCTCTGGTTCTCCCGCTCCCGGTATGCCTCCAGCTCTGAAACCACTATGCCCTGGGCCGCCGGCTCGTCCTTCTCCACGGCTTCCCGGCTGTCCACTGCGATCTTATGGTAATTCTTCATGGACTCTGGGATTTCTTCCCATGGCAGCGCCTTTACCTGGCCGCAGCCTCTGCCCGCCATATCTCCCCAAAATTCAGCTTCCAGCTGGGAGGCACAGAGCTTCTCCCCCGCCTTAATGCAGATAACAGACCCTGGCGCCAGAGCTGTATACTGGGGCAGGGGAAGGTTCCATTTGCCGTTATATCCGCCGATTCTGGTGTATTTTAAAATTGTATCCCTGATTCCCACCGAACAGCCCAGGCGTTTTCTAATCTGCCTTTCCAAATGCTCCGGCTCCGGCGCTTCCGGACAGCCCTCACCGGCGAAAACCATGGGAGACAAGAGCCACAGCACCCACCGGTCGGAAATGGCTTCCTGCTGCCCGCCCCTTGCCGGGAACAGGCGTATCCTGGCGTTCCCATACTCCGCAGTGCGGGAGCGTCCCAGCCTCAGATTCCAGTCCCGTTTCTCCAGGCAGGCGGCAAGCTCACGCAAATCCCCGGCGTTTCCCCGTATTACTCCGGAAAAACGCTGTCCCCCGGAAATGCACATGTAGGAGAAGAATTGTCCCATGTCCACCGCCCCGGCCTGGAGACGGTCGTTGACTGCGTGACCGATTCCCCTGTCCTTTGGACGCTCGTGGTGCAGCCTGACCTCCTTGTCCACATCGGCCAGATAAACCGTGCCGTCTCTCCAGTCAAAGGCCACCTGGCCGGTGATTTCTTTTCTCCGCTCATTCTCGCCATCCGTAGCCAGGCGGTTGATCAGTCTGCCCTCCCCCCGCTTTTCCTGCGCCAGGAAGGCCGGAGACGGGTAAAAGGTTCTGTCCTGTCCGCCCGCGACGGCTTTCAGGAAACCATTTCCGAAGCACACTCCATCCCGGAGGAAGATTCTGGAAAATACCTCGTCCCGGTGGGCGTCTGCGCCAAGCCCATGGTCCGCTATGTACATGGCGGCCAGCGCGCCCATAATCGCGGAGCCAGGAATATAGTCGCAGCAATCCTCATACAGCCCTCTGCTGCCGGAAAACAGCACCGGATTCTGCAGCTCGATCTCGTATTCCATAGCATTTTCGCCCGGAAAAACCGGGGGTATCTCACTGTCCTTCGCAGCGTCCTGCTCATGCGGTACGTACTCTGTGAGGGTGCAGGACACCTCCCCATAGCCTCTCGTGATGCCCAGTCCCACATGGCGCAGCGCCTTTACGCACCATTTCAGCAGCTGCGGCTCCGCCTGATCCTGGGCGTCTGAAAGCTCCAACAGGCTGCGGAATACGATCCCCCGCGGGACGACCTGCATGGTCCGCAGGGTAGTTTTCTGCGCAGTTTTCAGCTCCTTGTCAATGGCGGTGCGGGTCCGCAGCCTGGTGAGGAGCCGCTCCGCCAAATCTTCACCGAGTTCTGGATGGCGGATCAGCTCCCTCAGCTCCTTCTCGTAGTTCTCGAGCACCACGTCGCCGTCCGCACGCTCCTTTCCCAACAGGAAACCGGGAATGCGGTAAATGTGCGCATCTCCGATATGGAGACGGGCGGGATGGGAGGCGCCGGGACGGCCGAACAGATCGGCCAGTTCGCTCTGCGCTGCAAAGCCGTTTGAAACGATTTCCTTTCCTTCATTTAACAGACAGCCCTTCAGCCGCTTGGCGGGGATGATGGGCAGGCCGTGTTCCAGCGCCGTTTTCATATTTGTGACTGCCTGCTCGCTGTCCCCTGTCGCCGCGCACAGACCGCTTTTCAATGTAATTTCAAGCCACCAGCGTTTCATAGAGCGTCCTCCTTATCAACTGCTTCCCAAAAGCCGCGCCAAATGTTCCCGTCGTAAAAGTCCAGCGTTTCCAGCGCGTCAAAGATGCCGCCGTCCTTCCGGCCGGTGACCCCTGTACGCTCTCCTGTCAGCTGCGAGACAGTGTAACCCCGGGAGGCGTATTCTTTTTTCAGCAAATCCACATGATCCTGGCCCAAACGGTACGCCTGATACAGGCGGCGCAGCCTGGTCATGGGCCACTGCCCCTGTATCCCGCCGTCGGGTGCCATCCGCCCCAGGGTCTGGCGCAGACGGTCGATGGAATCCTCGGACCGCAGGTCCACTTTTTCCGCAACGCGGAATGGGCGGACTCTAAGTGTTTCCAGCTGCGCTTCGTCCTTGAGTCCCTTTACAAATGCGCCCTGAACCACCTGAAAATCCAGGTATGCCGTTTTGTCGTCTTTCTCCTGGTACCAGCGGTTTTTCGCCCTGGAACAGCACGCCTCCGCAGCATCGTAGGCGACGCTGAAGGGGAAATGATTGTGGACAAATGCGATGCCGGCGCAGGCCGAGAGCGGCAGCTTCTGATCCGAGAGCTGAAGCAGCCTTCGCAGACAGGCAACCGCGGCACCGATTCCGGCCTTGCAGCAGCAGAGAAACGTCATGTCGTCCCCGTCCATGATCAGCGGGCGCAGGGGAAGCGTTTCCCTGTCAAATACGGACGCAAAGGCCGTCTCCATGGCCTCGCTGGCCTGGCGGTTCCGCTGTGCGATTCCGGCGGAAAGCTGCCGCATGGCCGGAACTGCCGTCTCATAGGTGGGGTTTTGATCCATGAGTTTTTGAACCAGCTCCCCCATGTTGTTGCCGTCGATGTGAATCACCGCGATATAGCTGTTTTCTCCTTTTTGTTCCGCCAAGTCCTCCATCTCCAGCGCGTACCGCCCGGGCTGGGTCTTTGCGCCGTTGGACAGGCTGTCCCTGCGCTTTTCATACCGCAATTCGGATAGTTTTGTGCTTGCTTCCCCACGGATTTCCAGGTAGGTGACCGGGCTGCCGTCGAATCCGTCCTGTTCCACAACCGCATAGGAGGACAAGGGCTGGGGACGGCGCAGGCGGCGCTTTATTTGGGCCATTTCCTGGTTTAAGCGCTCCAAGTCGCCGGGGAAATTGTCCGGGTTTGCTTCCACATGGGCGGAAAGCACGGTCACGCCCTGGCATTGTTCCATCATTTTCATGGCGAACAGTCTGCTGACTTGATTGTAGGCTGTCTCATCGCGGTAAACGACGAAAGCATTTCCGCCGCCGATGTATAAAATTTCCGCAAGCAGTTCCTCGGTTTTGGGCAGGGAAAATTCCCAGTTTTTAGGGTCTTCCCAGTTGGTTCTCACGGTATCCGGGCAGGACATTGCCCACTCCGTCAGTACGCCGGGGAGGGTTTCCCTCAGAATCCGCCCGACGTTTTGGGATGCGCCCACATTTTCCCGCAGCTGCCTTGAGGCGAAAATGTAGCTCTGAATTCCACTCACATCGTATTTTGCAAGAATATATTGACTCACGGTTTAATCCTCCTGTATTTTTCCGCCCAGGTTTTTCGTAAACATCCTTGCGTAGGCTCTGTGCGGGAACAGCATGGGGTTGTTGAGGAACATTAGCAGCTGGTTGAGCTGGAAGGTGAGGGACAGGATGGTGTTCTCCTCATCTTGATGGTTTGTGACGCGGAGTTGGGTGAGGTTGCGGGATTTTAGGGACGCAGACGACTTTAATTTTTTTTGCTGTCTCTCCTTCATGTAATTCTGGTACGAAATCCGCTCCATCTGCTCGTCATACCGGTCATGTCTCCAATGGTTCAATTGATTATTCCAATCGACAAAATTTATACTTTCATCTGTAATGACCTTGGTCAGCTTTGAAAAGCTTTCCTTTTGATCCGTTGCTTTTATATCTTCCACATACAAAAGTATATCGAAGTTCTCTTTCAGTGTTTCCATCATAGACTGATGAATTTTTGTAGCGCACAGAATTCTGATTGGGCGGGATGAAGTTTGTGTAAGGCTTTTATTATAAGGATTGTTCAGGAGATCCTCATCATAATTGTCCACTAAATCCGTAATAGTCCGGGTCACGGAATCCAGAGAGGTCTTTAAATCCGTGATAGATTTCGCCCACTTTTGCAGATTCTGGGTCATTGTCTCCCTGTTCTTACCGTTTTCATCCTTTAGTTGTTCTTTCTCCTCTCCTTTGCTTTCAATTTTGCTCTTACACTGCACCACCACCGCCACCGCTTCGATGGGAATGAACTTTATCTCCTCATAATTAAAGATGTAAGGCGTGTACATTTCATCATAAACCGCTAGGTCCACCTCCCTAGAAATATTCCCATAGGAGTCAATAATGAAAACGCTTTGTTCAATACAATATTTTTTGGGGATGATCATCTCGAAAAGGCTTTTCCAGATCCGCTCCCGATAGGTTCCAATAGTTACATTTTGCTTTGACAGCTCCAGCCGCAGCTGATTCACCAGTGACTGCTCCAACTGGTTATAATTCTTCGCAATTTTTTCAATCGCCGTATTCACAGCCTTTTTCGTCATACCCTAAACCCTCCGTCATAATACAGTTCATACCTACCAAACCCAATCGTAGTATTTTTCCCCACGTGCAGATAACGCCCTGCCTCCAGATAAGGCACAAATGCCCCCAGATCGCCTTCGTACAGCGCCCAGCCGGTCCGGGCGGGCAGTTCCAGCTTTCCGCTGGGGCTGTTGATGGAATACCGGGAAAAATCCAGATAATTCCAATGCTCGGCCACGGTCTTAATCTGCCCGGCCTGCCTGAGCATCTCCTCCTGATCCCACTCCATCACGTAATCCGTGTACGCCTGGGTCATCTGCGCAAAGCGCCCCATCAGGAAACGCACCAGCTCCTGGAAGGGCAGGCTGGTAAACAGCGTTTTCCCCGCCACGATCCGCACCGGCGTCTGGAAGGAGACCATGACGCTTCTGGCGTTTACAGGCCTGATCTCCATGGCGTGGGGCGCGAGATTGCGCAGATACGGTCTGCCCGCTCCGTAGATCAGCCTGCCCGTCTCCCAGTCCACCAACCGGTTCAGGGCGAAGGGGATCTTGGCCGCTCCCCATCCCCGTCTCTCCATTGCCAGCAGAGCGTCCATGTAGATTCCCGGGCTCTCCGCCGCAGTACCGAACAACGTCAGGCGGAACTTGCACTCGTCCCCCGGCTTCCACTCCGTCTTTCCTTGGGTGCAGGACAAAAGCACATAGGGGTTGATTGCGCCTCCCTGACCGCCGGTGTTGGCAAAATTGCGCACATAGAGACAACCGGACTGCTTTTCGCAGGCAAAACACTTGGCGGCCCGCATATCGCAGACAAAATCCCGGAAGCAGTGCCCCAATATTCCGCGTATGGTAGATCCCAGATACTCCGGCAGCCGCCCGGCCCCACTTGCGGTAAATACTGCCTCCAGGGTTGTTACCTTCAAATATTCAAACAAAAATCCCACCTTCTTCCATATTCTTTTAGTTTACCACATAATATCCAGAAAATCACCCCCATCCCCGACAAGCTTCGACATATTGTACACATTTCCCCCAAAACTCCTATCCGCTTTCCCTCTCCCAAGCGCAAAAAAATCCCCCGCAGCCATCCGGCCACAGGGGAAATAGGATTCATCGATTCATTTGTCCTGCAACAGTTTACTCTTCTTCCTCCAGCTCATCCTCGCCTACCAGCTCGTCGTACTCCTGCTCGTCCAGCAGCTCGTCGAATGCCTCGGCCACGATCTCGTACTCGTCGTCGTCCTCGATGTTGTCCAGGGTAGGCGCGCCGTCCTCGCTCTCGCTGTAACGGTAGAGATAAACCTCCCCTTCCTCCGAATCTGCGCCTTCCATGGGAAGCAGTGCGATGTACTCGCGCTCGCCAGCCTTAAAGATGGTCAGGACTACACACTCTACCTCCGTATCGTCGTCCAGGGTGAGGGTGACGGTCATCTCCTGATCTTCCTCTTCATTCAGATTCTTCTCATCTGCCATGTTTCAATACCTCTCTTAAATTGTAATATTTTACAGGTTCTTCTGTTTACACTCTATCAGACTATAGCCAAAAATGCAAGTTAATATTCTACGCCTTTTCTGGCTCCCACTCCTTTTTCGTAAGGGTGCTTCACCGCCCGCATCTCCGTCACATAGTCGGCCCGGGAGAGCAGCTCCTCAGACGGTCCGCGGCCGGTCAGCACCACCTCCAGGCCGTCCGGCCGGTGATCCAGAGCCGCTAAAAGGCGCTCGTTTGCCACAAATCCGCTGTTTACCGCGGCCATAATCTCGTCCAGCACCAGCAGCGCCCGGATTTCACAGGGCGGGGAGGTAAGGGGCACGGAGGCGGGGGGCACAGAAACAGGGGACCCAGAGACAGGGGACCCAGAGACGGGGGACCCAGAGACAGGGGACCCAGAAACAGGGGACCCAGAAACAGGGGACCCAGAAACGGGGGACCCAGAAGTGGGGGACCCAGAAACGGGGGACCCAGAAGCGGGGGGACCAGATACGGGAGACCCAGAAACGAGGGACCCAGAAACAGGGGCGCCAGAGACAGGGGACCCAGAAACGGAGGCCCCAGTACCCCAAACACCGCTATCCCGTCGACTGGAACCATCTGACACAGAATCACTTTCCCAGTTTTCCCCAGCCATGCAGCCATCCGCCTTTCCAGCGCCCTCCACATCCTCTCGCGCCGTCTTACACCCCATCTCCCACGCGCGTTCAAATAACCAGGTGAAATACTCCCCCGCTTCCGCCTTCTGCTCCTCGCTCATAGTCCAGGTGAATCCGAACTGGCGCTCGCAGTGGAACAAATACACGCCGGGTACATTTTCCAGAATTCCCACTTCCCCGGACCCGTCATTTTTTAAAAAACGGGCGATCACCACCGGGACGCCGTTGCCCGCTGCCCGCAGGGCCAGTCCCAGGGCCGCGGTGGTCTTTCCCTTGCCGTCGCCACAGTAAATATGCACCAAACCGTTCAAATAATCTGCGCCTCCTCCACAAAACGCGATACCGCCTGTTTCTTGTGGTACCGCTCTTTCACATAATAGACATGAAGCCGGTCCTTCGCCCTGGTCATGGCCACGTAGAACATCCGGCGTTCTTCCTCCAGGTCGGCGGCCAGCGCCGCCTTGTGATGGGGCGTCACGCCCTCGTTGGCGTCCAAAATGAACACCACCCGGAATTCCAGCCCCTTGGAGCTGTGCATGGTCATGAGATGCACGCCCTCCTGCCGGAGCTGCCGGGAAGCCGCCTGCTCCTCCAGTTTCCGCCTGTAATTCTCCATGTACGCCTCCCACTCCTCCAAAGAGGCGTGGGGCATGGCGCTCTCCTGAAGCTGGTCCAGCACTTCCCGCAGCTCCTCGGGGTCCAGCTGGCGTTCCCCCGCGTATTCCCGCAGGTAATCGTCGTAGCCCACCGCCTTGCGGATATAGTTCACCGCCTTGCCGGGGGGCAGGCTGCGGATGTTTTTCAGATCGTACTCCAGCTGCTCCACCCGCTCCACCATCCACTCCCGGTCCTGGTAAAAGGATTTCACCGCTTCCAGGGAGATGGTCTTTCCGTCCAGGGCGTCACGGCTGATATACCGTATGGGCCGGTTGATGATCCGCAGCAGGTTTGCCCGGCTCATGTCCCCTGCCGCAGCCCGCAGATAGGCCAGAATATCCCTGGCGATCCAGTGTTCGTAGAGATTCGGCAATTTGTCCCGCATGTGGAAGGGAATATTGTACTCCATCAATACCTCCACCAGGCGGCGGGGGCCGATGTTGGTCCGGTACAGCACGGCGATGTCCTCGTAGGGCACGCCCAGGCGCATGTAGTCCCGCAGCTGGGCGGCGATGGCCCTGGCCTCCGCCCCCGGATCGGCGAACTCCTTTGCCACCACGGAGTGTCCCGGCCCGCGGACCGCCGTGATATCCTTGGAAAAACGGGTTTTGTTGTGGCCGATCAGCTGTCCGGCCGCTCCGATGATCTGCGCGGTGGAGCGGTAATTCTGATCCAGAAGAATCTTCTCGGTTCCCGGGTAATCCCTCTCAAATCCCAGCATGATCTCCGGCCTGGCTCCCCGGAACCGGTATATGGACTGGTCGTCGTCGCCCACGATAAACAGGTTGTTCTCCGGCAGGGCCATCATGCGGATCACCTCATACTGGATGCGGTTGATATCCTGGAACTCATCGATTAGTATGTACCGGTATTTCCTCTGCCATGCCTGCAAAATGTCCGTCCGCTGTTCAAACAGCTCCCGGCACATCACCAACATGTCGTCGAAATCCAGAAGGCCCGCTCCCCGAAGGGCCAAATCATAACCCTTGTACAGCCGCCGGAACACGTCGGCGGAGCAGCTTTTGGCGTAATAGTGCTCCACGCCGATCATCTCCCCCTTGACCATGCTGATCTCGCTGAGCACGCCGGAGATAAACTCGCTCTCGTCCTCCGTCTCGATCTCGTGCCGTTTTAACAGCTCCCGCAGAAATTCCACCCGCTGCTCCTCCCGCACAATACTGTTCGCATCGTAGCGGTAGGCCAGTTTGAGTATCATAAAAAAGACAGAATGGAAGGTCCCGAAGGCGGGCTTTGCACATCCTGTCTGCGTCATCTGTTCATAGCGTTTCTGCATCTCCGTGGCCGCGGCCCGGGTGAAGGTGATCACCAGAATGGAGGAGGGGTTCACGCCCTCCTCCTCAGTCAGAAAACGGATGCGGTTGGTAATCACCGTGGTTTTTCCGGAACCGGGGCCGGCCAGAATCAGGGCCGGGCCGTCCCCATGCCGGATCGCTTGTAACTGGGCTTCATTAAACGCCATTCTGATCCCGCCTTATGATAATTTCTCGATTCCTTTGCGGATTCTGGCCAGGGATTCCGCCTTGCCCAGCACCTCCATAATCTCCGTGGCGCCCGCCGGGGTCATCTGCTTGCCGGAAACGGCGGTGCGGATGGGCCACATCACAAAACCGGTCTTGACGCCGGTGTCCGCCACGTACTTGGAGATAACCTCGTAGAGGCCGTCGTTGGTGAAATCCTCCTGGGCTTCCAGGATGGGCAGCACGTCGGTGAGCACCTTTAAGGAGGTCTCGCTGTTGGTCTTCATCTTCTTGTGGGTGTACATGGCTGCGTCGTACTCGGGCAGCTCCTGGAAGAAATCGATGTGTCCGGCAATGTCCGGGAACACCTCGATACGGGTTTTCACCATGGAGGCGATCTTCCTTAAGTCCAGGTCCTTGTGAATCACTTCCTTAATATAAGGAAGGGCCATCTCAAAGAAACGGTCAAAGTCCATGGACTTCATATACTCGCTGTTCATCCAGCGCAGCTTGGTCATATCAAATACGGCCGGTGACTTGCTCATGCGGCGGTAGTCGAATTCCTTCACCATCTCCTCCAGGGAGAAGATTTCCCGGTTGTCCTCCGGAGACCAGCCGAGAAGGGCCACGTAGTTCACCACGGCCTCAGCCAGAAAGCCCTGCTCCAGCAGGTCCTCGAAGGAGGAATGTCCGCTGCGCTTGCTCAGCTTGTGGTGGTTCTCGTCGGTGATCAGCGGGCAGTGCACGTACACAGGCACTTCCCAGCCAAATGCCTCGTAGAGGCGGTTGTACTTGGGCGAGGAGGACAGATACTCGTTGCCCCGCACCACGTGGGAGATAGACATCAGATGGTCGTCCACCACGTTGGCAAAATTGTAGGTGGGGTAGCCGTCGGACTTGATTAACACCATATCGTCCAGCTCAGAATTGTCCACCGTGATATCCCCGTAAATCTCGTCGTTGAAGGTGGTGGTCCCGGTGGTGGGGTTGTTCTGGCGGATCACAAAGGGGTTTCCGGCCTTTAAGTTGGCCTCCACCTCTTCTTTCGACAGGCTCAGGCAGTGCTTGTCATAGCTCATGATCTCCTCGCCGTTCACCGTGCGGCGCAGGCTCTCCAGGCGCTCCGGGGTGCAGAAGCAGTAGTAGGCCTCGCCCTTCTCCACCAGCATCTTCGCGTACTCCATGTAGATTCCGGCTTTGTGGCGCTCGCTCTGAACGTAGGGGCCACAGCCGCCGTCCTTGTCCGGGCCCTCGTCGTGGATCAGACCCGTGTCCTTTAAGGTCTGGTAGATGATCTCCACCGCGCCCTCCACGTAGCGCTCCTGGTCTGTATCTTCAATGCGGAGCAGGAAGTCTCCGCCTTCATGTTTTGCAATCAGATATGCGTACAGCGCCGTTCTCAGATTTCCCACATGCATCCGGCCCGTGGGGCTCGGTGCATACCTTGTCCTAACTCTGTTCATCTCACGATCTCCTATCGTTTTGTTCTGTTTCCATTAACACATTATATAACGCTCCACGAAAAAAGACAATGCCTGATTTTCACCGGCATTGTCTTTTCCGTCACGTTATTTCGGACTGTATTTCAGAGCGGTTCCCGCTTACTTGGACTCTTTTTTGGGAGCCAGATCGCTGGGTTTCATGCTCAGATTGATTCTGCCCATCTTGTCGACCTCGATTACCTTAACCGTAACCTCGTCGCCGATGTTGACCACGTCCTCGACCGTGTTCACGCGCTTCTCAGACAGCTTGGAGATGTGGATCATGCCGTCCTTACCCGGAGCCAGCTCCACAAACGCGCCGAAGTTCATCAGACGCACCACTTTGCCGGTAAAGATCATGCCGGGCTCGATCTCGGTCACAATGCTCTTGATAATCTGAACTGCGCGGTTGATCATCGCCTCGTCGGTGCCGCAGACATTCACGGAACCGTCGTCGTTGATATCGATCTTCACGCCGGTCTCCTCGATGATCTTGTTGATCACCTTACCCTGCTTGCCGACCACGTCGCCGATCTTCTGGGGATCGATGTTGATCTGCACGATCTTGGGGGCGTAGGGGCTTAAGTGCTTTCTGGGCTCAGAGATCACCGGGCGCATCACGTCGTCCAGGATGTGGATTCTGGCCTCTCTGGTTCTGGTAATCGCCTCCTCGATGATCGGGCGGGTCAGACCGTGGATCTTGATATCCATCTGAATGGCGGTGATACCCTTCTTGGTACCTGCCACCTTGAAGTCCATGTCGCCGAAGAAATCTTCCAGGCCCTGGATATCGGTCAGAACCAGGTAATCGTCGTCGGTCTCGCCGGTCACCAGACCGCAGGAGATTCCGGCCACCATATCCTTGATCGGCACGCCGGCGGCCATCAGGGACAGAGTGGAGGCGCAGATGCTGGCCTGGGAGGTGGAGCCGTTGGACTCCATGGTCTCAGACACGGTGCGGATGGCGTAGGGGAACTCTTCCTCGGAGGGAAGCACCGGCACCAGCGCGCGCTCCGCTAAAGCGCCATGGCCGATCTCGCGGCGTCCCGGTCCTCTGCTGGGCTTGGTCTCGCCTACGGAGAAGGACGGGAAATTGTAGTGGTGCATATAGCGCTTGCTGGTCTCGTTCTCATCCAGTCCGTCCAGGCGCTGTGCCTCGGACAGGGGAGCCAGGGTGCAGGCGTTTAAGATCTGAGTCTGTCCGCGGGTGAACATGCCGGAGCCGTGCACTCTGGGCAGCAGGTCCACTTCCGCGGCCAGGTGGCGGATCTCGGTGATCGCGCGGCCGTCGGGACGCTTGTGGTCCTTTAAGATCATCTTGCGGACGGTCTTTTTCTGATACTGGTAAACCGCCTCGTCGATCAGGCCCAGCCACTCCTCGTTCTCGGCAAACGCCTCCTCAAGGCGCTCGTTGATGGCGCGGATGTTGCCCTCGCGGGTCTGCTTGTCGTCGGTAAATACCGCTTCCTCCATCTCTGCCGGGGGAACCAGCTCCTTGATGGCTGCGAACAGCTCTTCCGGAATCGCACAGCTCTCGTAGGTGTGCTTTTCCTTGCCGCACTCGGCCACGATGGTGTCGATAAATGCGATGATCTCCTTGTTGACCTGGTCAGCCTTGAAAATGGCCTCGATCATCTTGTCCTCCGGCACCTCATTGGCGCCGGCTTCGATCATAATCACCTTTTCACGGGTGGAAGCCACGGTCAGGGCCAGATCGCTCACGTGCTTCTGGTCAGCGGTGGGGTTGATGATGAACTCGCCGTCGATCATGCCCACCTGGGTGGTTGCGCAGGGACCTGCGAAGGGGATATCGGAAATAGACGTTGCGATGGCGGAACCCAGCATAGCGGTCAGCTCAGGGCTGCAGTTGGGGTCCACGGACATCACGATGTTGTCCAGCGTCACGTCGTTGCGGTAATCCTTGGGGAACAGGGGACGCATGGGGCGGTCGATCACGCGGGCGGTCAGCACTGCGTTCTCGGAAGCCTTTCCCTCTCTCTTGTTGAAGCCGCCGGGAATCTTACCCACGGCGTAAAGCTTCTCCTCGAACTCCACGCTCAGGGGGAAGAAATCGATGCCCTCTCTGGGTTTGGTGGATGCGGTTGCGGTGGACAGCACCACTGTGTCGCCATAGTGCATAAAAACGGCGCCGTTCGCCTGGGCAGCCACTCTGCCTACCTCTACGGTCAGCTTGCGCCCTGCCAGGTCCATACTGTAACTTTTGAACATATGGTTATCTCCTTTTCTTTGAAATCATATCTTACACTGGCAGAAGACGCCGAAACTACTGATCTGTCCGCAAATCGCCGTTTTACGGCCACATCAGCGGTCTCGGGGTAATTCCTCTGCCAGAGAGAATGCAAAATTAAATCGTCCCTTGTCTGTCGCCACCGGGCTTTGCCGCCGCCTGAGCGCTCCGCAAAGGCCGCCGCGCGGGGACGAAGGGAACAGTAACTGCAAATATAGGGTGGAGCTCTGAAAACTCCACCCTAACGTTTGAAATTACTTTCTGATGCCTAATTTCTCAATTAAAGCACGGTAGCCTTCCAGGTCGGTCTTCTTTAAATAGTCCAGAAGTCCTCTTCTCTGTCCAACCATCATCAGAAGTCCTCTTCTGGAGTGATGATCTTTCTTGTTGTCCTGTAAGTGCTGGGTCAGCTCGGCAATTCTGGCGGTCAGGATCGCGATCTGTACCTCAGGTGAACCGGTATCTCCGGGCTTGCGGCCATACTCCGCGATGATCTGTGCTTTCTTTTCCTTAGAAATCATGATGTTTCCTCCTAAATTAAAATTAGTCTTACCGTAAACCAGGCCGTCGGCTGGAGTCACCGGACAACCGGGCATCGGCGTCATTTCATACCGATTCAGTATATCACACTCCGGTTCGGTTGTAAACCGGATTTTTGAGTAATTGAAAAACTTTGAAAAACATTAACAGGATTTCCATTTTTGAGTTTCTTATACCACTGTGTCCAACTTTTCCTCACATCACTTCCCATCTGATTTGAACCTTTACAATAACCGCGATTATGTTGTATTGTTCTCTATTATCGATAACGAGGGGGAGATTAATTTTTCCCCGCATCCGCGTAATATTTTTCAGCCGGGTAGCGTCCGTTCTGCTGTCCCGCCGGTATTGCCGGCCTCAGGGCTTGCCGGTCCGGCGGAAATCCCGCCTTCGGTCTGCTCCCGCTCCTCCCGCCCCGCCATGCGCCGCACAAGCAGCAGGGTGATTCCCAGGCAGGCCGCTTCGGACACTGTGGGCGCCCACCAGATGCCCTCGCCTCCGAACAGGGCGATGCAGCCGGCCAGGGCCGCAAACAGGATCACCACGCCGCGTCCCAGGGAGATGACCAGGGATTCCTTTGGCCGCTCAACCGCCGTGAAATATCCGGATCCCACCACGTTAAAGCCCACGATCAGGAAGGAGACGCTGAAGATCCGAAACACCGACGCGGAATAGACCCGCAATCCGGTCAGCTCCTTTGAGATAAAGACATTGACCAACAGCTGCGCCCCGCCCATGCAGGCAAGAAACGCGGCCCCGGCCAGGCCCACGGTGGCGGCCAGGGAGTAGCGCAGCAGCTTTTTGCAGACCTTATGGTCCTGTTTCCCGTAGTAGAAGCTGATGAGCGGCTGGATGCCCTGGCTGATGCCTGCCATGGACATGACCACGATCATATTGACATAGGCGATGATGGTATAGCTCACCACGCCCTGCTCCCCGATGTAGCGCAGAATGGCGTGGTTGAACATGAGCACCGTGATTCCCGCCGACAGCTCGGTGAGGCCGGAGGACAGTCCGATCTTCACCACCCGGCCCAGCTGCCCGAAATCCCAGCGCGGTTTTGCAAACCGGATGACGGCCTTTGGCCCGAGGAAATGCTTCAGGTATAAAAAGACCGGGATCATCTGGGAAATGCCCGTGGCCACCCCTGCGCCGGCAACTCCCCAGTGGAACACCATGACGAACAGGTAGTCCAGAATGCAGTTGATCACAGCGCCCAGGGAGACCACGATGGTGGCGAACCTGGGGTAGCCGTCGGTTTTCACCAGCGTCTCAAAGGTATAGGAGAGGATGAAACACCAGGCAAAGGGAAGAATGGACAGGATGTAATGGCGCGCATACTCCATGGTGGCCTCCCTGGCCCCCAGAAACCGGACCGCGGGGTTCACTCCCAGCCACATCACCACGGTGATCAACAGGGACACCGCCGCTGAAACAATCAGGTTCTGGGTGTTGGCCTGGTTGGCCTCCAGGTGTTTTCCCTGTCCCAGGTAGATGGCCACAATGGTGGACGTGCCCACTGCGAAGAGAATGGACACGGAAAACAAAAAGTTCACAAAGGGCGAGACAATGTTCACCGCTGCCAACGCCGACTCGGACACGCCCCTCGCCACAAACATGCCGTCCACCATGGTGTACAGCGCAAAGATCCACTGGGCCACCACCGACGGCCAGACAAATCTCCAGAAATTTTTCTTCAGTGAAATACCTTCGAAATTCATAAAATTCCCCCTTTTATTTCAACACGGCCAGCGCGGATGACTCCGTTTTGACAACCACCGTTGCAATTTCAGTATAAACCTTGGTATAATACCAAGGTATACAGCAAAATTTGCCAGATTTAGGGGGAATTCCATGTCTACATATTATAAAATCGGTGAGATCGCGGCCTTATACGGCATCAGCACGGATATTCTGCGCTATTACGAGGAGCTTGGCATCCTGGTGCCCCGGCGGGCGCCAAACGGATACCGGATCTACCGCACCGAGGATCTGTGGTGTCTGAATGTGATCCGCGACCTGAGGGATTTGGGATTTTCCATGGACCAGATCCGGTCCTATATTGAGAACAGAAGCGTGGGCTCCACCCTGGAGCTGTTTCAGCAGGAGCTGTGCTTGATCGACCATCAGATCGCCCGGCTTCAGGAGCTGCGGGACAACATTATCACCCGCCGCGAGACCATCGCCCAGGCAGTCCGGCTGCCACTGGGGACGATTTCGTTAAAAACGCTGCCCGGACGGCCCTGCCACCGGATCATGCAGAGCTATGAGACGGACGAGGAGATGGATGTCCTCATCAAGCAGCTGGTGGCGTTTGAGCCGGACCGCCAGTATATTATCGGCAACAACCAGATGGGCTCCTTCCTGAACCTGTCCGACGCGCTGGACGGGCGCTGCCAGCAGTATGAGGCGGTGTTCCTCCTCCACCCGGAGGGAGAGCATTCCATCGAGGCGGGGACCTATCTGTCCGTCTGTTACAGCGGCAGTTTCCGGCAGACCCGCCGGTTCGTGCCCCAGCTCCTGCAGTATGCCCGGGACCACGGCATGGCGGCCTGCGAGCCCCTGCTGGAGCTGCTCTGGATCGACAACCACACCACCAAACATGTGGAGGAGCAGGTGACGGAGCTTCAGTTGAAGGTTGAACTGGCTTAGAGAGGCAGGGCGCGCCTAGAGTTTTCTCGGATTGCACAGATACGCACCGGTCCGCTCAGATATCCTCCATCCCGCACAGCCTGTCCGCCCCAAGCTCCGCCAAAATACGGTTTTTTTCATTCATTGCTCCAAAATGGTCCGGGCAGCAGATCACCCGGCCGCAGGCTTGCAGCATTTCGGCCGCACGGGCAAACGCCTCCTCTCCGATGGGTTCGAAGGCGCGCTCTCCGATCAGGCGGGAGGCCAGGGCCTTTGCCACCGGATAATCGATGTCATTTTCGTGGAGCACTCCGGCTGCAAAGGGAATTCCCCTGCGCTGGAGCCTGCGGTAAACGGGGATTCCGCTGCCGTTTCCCCCGATGACAAAGACCTGGGGAGGTCCCTGTGCCGGTTCCATTTCCAGGCAGCCCAGCTCCGCCTGGTAGCTGCCCTTGGTAATCCCGTAGAGCCTGGTAATGTATGTGGAGGTGAAGATTTCCTCCGGGACGCCGCAGCGCTCGATGGAGTTTCCGTTGACGCAGACAATGTAATCGGAAATCTTCTGCGCCAGGTCCAGCTCGTGGAGGGACATCAGCACCGCAACCCGTTTCCGGTGTACCAAATCCTTCAGAATGGTGAGTAATTCCAGCTTGTGCCGGATGTCCAGAAACGACGTGGGCTCGTCCAGCACAATGGCCTCCGGCTCCTGGCAGACGGCGCGGGCCAGGAGCACGCGCTGCTTCTGGCCGTCGCTGACCTCCGTGAAAAACCGCCCGGCCAGCTCGCCCGCGTGCACCAGCTCCAGGGCCTCCCGCACCTTTCTCCGGTCCCCTGCGCCAAGAATTCCCATCCGGCCCGTGTAGGGATAGCGGCCCGTGCCCACCACGTCCTCGCAGGTCATTAGCTCCGGGTGGATCCGCTCCGTCATCAGGATCGCCATGCGCCTGGCGATCTCCTTCTCCGGCATGTCCTGCATGCGGGCGCCGTCCAGATAGACCGCGCCGCCCAACAGGTTTAGCTGCCGGATCACGCTCTTTAAAATCGTGGATTTTCCCGCTCCGTTTGGCCCGATGAGAGTCACGATCTCCCCCGGCCTGACGTGGAGTTCAATCTGCCGGATGAGAGGAACGCTCCCGTAGCCCACGTCCATCTGTTCCGTGTAAATGTAATCGCCCGTCATGTATTCCGCCTCCTCACTGCATGTTCCTTCTGCCGCGCACCATCATATAAATGACGATGGGCGCGCCAAACACCGCTGTGACCGAGCTGATCCCAAGCTCTGTTGGGGCGAACACCGTCCTCGCGATCAGATCGCAGAACAGGCAGAACACCGCCCCGCCCAGAAAACAGCCCGGGATCAAAAGCAGCGGTTTTGCGGTCCCGAACAGGCTTTTCACCAGATGGGGAACCGCGATGCCCACAAAGGAAATGGGACCGGCAAAGGCGGTCACGCAGGCCGAGAGCAGGCTGGAGAGTAAGATCAGCTCCACCCGAAACCGCAGGATGTTCACGCCCATGTTTTGGGCGTAGACCTCCCCCATCTGATAAGCCCCGATGGGCTTGGCCAGCAGAAATACCAGAACGAGGGAAAGAAACGTCACCGCTGCCATTACCCGGATGTTCTCCCAGGACATTCCTGAAAAACTGCCCATGGACCAGTTGTGCAGGTTCACAATGTTGGCGTCGTCCGCAAAGGTGACCACAAAATCCGTGACCGCGGAGCAGATGTAGCCGATCATCACGCCGCAAATCACCAGCATGGACATCTTCTTCACCTTTCCGGAGATCAGCAGCACGAACCCCATGGAGATCATGGCCCCCGCAAAGGCCGCCAGGATCATTCCCCCGGAGCCCATGGGCAGGCCGCGGCTTAAAAACGCAATCATCACCAGCGAAACCACCAGCTTTGCGCCCGAGGAGATTCCCAGCACAAAGGGACCGGCAATGGGGTTGGCGAAAAAGGTCTGCAGCAGAAAGCCGGACACCGACAGGCCGCCTCCCAGGATCGCCGCCGCCAGAATCCGCGGAAAACGGATATCCCAGACAATGCGCTGGGCAGTCTCTTCCCCGGCCCGCCGGAACAGAACCCGGCCGATCTCCCTTACGGACAGGGACACGCTTCCGGAATTGAGATTCCAGATCATTAACATACACATCAAAGCTGCCAGCACGGCAAATGAGAGGCCGTGCCTCAGGCAGGATCGTTTTGTCATAAAGATAACTCCTATCTGTTCGCGCTCTTCATCAGCGCAGAGGGTAGATGTAGGTCATTTCCGACGGATCCGGGTCCTCCTCCGTGAGCATCCGGTGGATGTCCAGGATCATTGTTCCCAGCCCCATACTTTCCTGAAACAGATTTTTTTCCGTGCACCACACATGGCCTTCCTTTACCGCTTTAAAATCGGCCAGAAGGCTGCTCTTGGCCAGCAGCGCATCCAGGGATTTCAACTCCCCGTCGATGGTGCTGTTGTAAATGATGTAGTCCGCGTCCCTGGCCGCGGCATAGTAAGCTTCCAACTGCAGGTGCATGGTGGACAGGGCGTTTTCCGGTTCCGCAGAATTCTGGGGCGCGTAGGTTCCACCGGCCAGCTCGATCATTTTTGCCACGTAGTCGCCGGGTTTTCTCACATTGACGTACCCGTTGGAGCTGACATAGAAAAATGCCACGGTTTTGCCCGTCGGCTCCTGTCCCATCACGGCGTTCAGCGCGCTCATCTGCCGGTCAAACAGCTCCCCTGCCATTTCCTCCCGGCCAAGCAGCACCGCGTACAGCTTCAGCCATTCCATCCGTCCCAGGGGATGGCTTTCGTAGCTGGACCGCTCCACCAGCACGGGGATGCCCAGCGTTTCCAGCTGCTCCTTCACCTCCGGGGAGTGATAGATCATGGTGGACTCCACGGCCAGATCGCAGGATTTGGAAAGGATCAGCTCGTAGTCCGGGGCGTTGTATTTACCCGCGTAGGACATGGCTCCGCTCTCGATGGCCTGACGGGCTTCCCGGATGTACCAGCCGGAGGCATCCGTGCCGGACAGGGTGATCCGGTCCACAGCGTCCAGACTGCAAAACAGGTCCATGGCCGAGGTTGCCACCAGGTAAATGTTGTTCAACGGGCGGCGGATCACGGTCACACCGTCCAGGAGGCCGCCCGGAACCGTCTCCCCCTCCGGAACTACAAGATAACGGTTGTCGTCCGCGATTGTAATCATGGCAAAGCCGTTGTCGTAGTAATCCACGGAAAACTGGTCGGCGTAGAGGAGCTCCATGCTGTGGTCGATCCGCATGTCGGACCAGTTTTGGGGCGTGGAGGGGGCAGGGGAGGCGACTTTACCGGAAGCCGCTGCACCGCCGGATGATGGGGGCTCGGCAGCGCCAGGTATGGGGGCGATGGCAGAGGCATCGGAGCCGGTTCCCGCTAAGCCGCTCTCCCGTTCCGATACCGGGCGCTCCGGGCCTGCGTTTTTCCCCGCTTGGCCGGAGCAGCCGCTGGCCGCGGCGGCAAACAGCGCGGCGGCGATTATGATTGTAAATATTTTACATTTCATCGTCAATCCACCCGCTTCAGTGTGGCGGAGTCAAAGGTCAGCGTGTATTCGATCTCGTGGGGCTGGCTCATGGCGATGGTGTCCGCGATCACCGGCATTCTCCAGTCAAACCCGGTCACCGGAATTTCAAACGTGGAATTGCCCCCGGTGGCGGCCAGGCCGTATTTCTCTCCGTCCACTTTCATGTAATCGTAGTTTGCGCTGCCCCAGACAATGGTGGCGGTAACATTTTTATTCTCCACCCGCAGCGTGGCAGGCGACTCCACCGCTGCCCGCCCGGAACCGCCGTCCAGCCTGACCTCACAGGTGTAAACGCCGTCCTCCAGCTTCAGGCTCTCCGCAGTGGCGATTTTCCCATCCGCAAATGCTTCGGCCGGCAGGGAGTCCGCCCGGAATACCAGCTCCCGGTCATACCATTTCTCTTTCTTCTTGCTGAAGGCGCTGCAATCGATTCCCATGTCCAGCGCTTCCACCGGAACCGCGTAGGTGTAAGCGCCGTCCGCCGTCTCCACATATGGAATGCAGTCCGCTTCGGAAGCCTGCGCCGCCTCCTCTCCGGTCCCCATGAACAGCTTTAAATAGCCGGTCCCGCTGGTAGCCATGACCGCGCTCATGACACCGTCCTTCACCGTCAGCTGGCAGGACGTGATTCGGAACATGCTGGAGCTGGAATCCACTTTTATAGGGTAAACGCCGTCCTTTATTTCCGTTCCATAAACCGGCACCATTCCCGCTTCCACTACATTTTTAGGGCTGACCGTCTCATTTTCCGATGCCACCTGTCCACCGGGGGCAGCGCTTGTGTTCTGTCCGCCGGGGGCAGCGCTTGTGCTCTGCGCGCCCGGGGTCTCCGAATGATCCACTCCGGCTGTGGTCCCTGCCACCTCTGCCGTCTCCGCGGACGCGGTCGTCCCGGCCGTTCCCGCGGCTTTGCCGCCACAGCCGCCTGCCATCAGAACAGCAACAAGAATGGCAGCGGATAAACATATTTTATGTATGCGCATTTTTATTTTACCTTCAAAAGGGCGATCAGCACATTTCCCCGACCGCCCCATCTTTCTTTTTTATTTACTTCGCCGGAACTTAAGCCCCGCCGAGGGCGTATTCCGGCCAATCAACTGCCGGGAAATATGCTACTTTGCCAGACTGTCCACAGCCGCCCTGGCGTGCTCCACAAAGATCTGCTGAATTCCCTCCATTTCGCCCAGACCGCGGACCAGACAGGTCACCTCATATCCGGCGTTCTCAAAGGTTGTTTTCCAGGAGTCCTCCTCGTCGCCTGCCATGTCGTTGTTGGCGTGATCGCCCGCAACAATCATGAGCGGCTCCAGAACCACTCGCTTGTAATCGCCGGCCTGAACCATGGCCAGCACGTCGTCCAGACTGGGGGCCGCCTCAACGGTTCCCACATAATAATTTTTATAACCGGCCTCGGTCAGCATTTCCTGCATCTTGGAGTACACCTGGTTGGACTCCGCCTCCGTGCCGTGACCCATAAAGCAGATCGCGGTCTCGCCGTCGTCGTACTGAGCGGTGGCTTCCGTGATCACCTTGATCACCGCCTTAAAGTCGTCCTCAGAGGTCAATAGCGGCTGGCCCACAGCCACCTGGTCAAAGGCGTCGGAATACTCCGCCACCTCGTTCACAAGGTCCGTGTACTCCAGACCGTTCATCAGATGGGTCGGCTGGATTACCAGATTCTTAACTCCATTTTTTTCCGCCCGCGCAAGGGCCTCCCCCACATTGTCGATGGCGATGTTGTCCCGCGTTTTCACGTGGTCGATGATAATCTGGCTGGTGAAGCCTCTCCTCACGGAGTAATCCGGAAACGCTTTCTCAATGGCCTCCTCGATTGCTCCGATGGTCAGTCGCCGGTTATCATTGTAGCTGGTGCCGAAACTGACGACCATAAGCTCATTCTCACCAATATCATCCTGATTTCTCACATTGTCCCTGGACGCATCTCCCGTATCGTAGTTCTCCTCGTCCATTTCCTCCGCTGCCGCAGTTGTCTCCGCCATGGTTGTCTCCTCTGCTGTGGCCTCCGCCTCTGTGGTTTTTGCAGAAGTCTCCGCCTCGGACTCTGCCGCGCTCTCCTTCTGTCCGCCGGAGCAGCCCGCCACCATCACCGCCGACAGCGCTGCTGCCGCAAATACGACCGCCAGTTTGTTCAGTCTCATCTTCTTTTCCTCCTTTTTTAGACGCCATATCGCTGCGTAAAAGGTAGGGGAATATGCCATCTGTCTGCATTGGAGGATGTGTCTCAAACTGGCGGGGGCGCTGGACAGCGCCGTAAAGCGGTTGCGCTATGCCATGGGCCGCCGCGAAATGCCGCAGAGCTGCCGCACAGTGCCATGGGCTACCGCGAAATGCCACGGAGCTGCCGCGCTATGCCACGGAGCTGCCGCGCTATGCCACGGAGCTGCCGCGCAACGCCATGGGCCACCGTGCAGCTCCTGTCTCTCAGAGACGCACTGTCCCCGGAGCTAAATCCGTCACCGTTTGAGTCAGAGACCTGCGGCGGTAAACCGCAGACCGGCACAACCAATTACTCGTGATTTGGAACTTCTATTCCCGTACCAACAGCCGGCAGGTTTCCTGACTTGCAGATCCGCGCGCAATGACCGCCTTCCCAATTCCGTTGGAATCAGTGACTGTCCATGACAATGGCCATGCACTCCCTGCTTACAGTGACGAGATCGTACAGGATTTTCACCTGTTTCCCTTTTACCCGCGTCCGCAAAGCGGACCTCGGCACCAGCTGCTCTTTACCCGATATGTTCTATATCCTATCACTGAATGGCGGAAAATGCAATAAATTCCATCTGCTGTCCCTATATTTCCCCGCACAACGGCACGACTTGCAAAAACAGCCGTGGGAGACAACATAGCTGCCGTTCCCGCGACTGTTCTTCTGAATAAAACCCCAACCAGAGTTCCTTATTTTTCCAAATAATATCCCGACACGCTCCAACCGTTCTCCTCCCGCACCAGCTCAACGCCAAGATAGCTGTAAGAGTCCTCGCCCGCCACCCGGTACTCGCACTGGACCTCCAGCTGGTCCCGATTTTCTGCGCCGCTCAAATCTCCTTTGATCTGAAACGCGTCCAGCCGGTCCCAGAGCTGCTCTCCGGCTCCCGCAATCTTCTTGGCCGCGCTTCCGGTCATGACCCGGGCCATGGCCGCGGGGTCGTCCCGGAAATACGCCTGAGCAAATTCCCCGACCACTGCCTTGACCGCCTCTGCCTCCGAATCCTCAGCCCCGTCTTCCGCACGCTCCGCCTTCGCTTCCGATAATTTCGCTTCCGATAATTCCGCCTCCGGTAATTCCGTCTCCGCACTCTCCGCTTCTTTTGACGCCGGCGTCACCCCCTCGTTCCCTTCATTCGCCCCGTCAACTTGTGCATCATCCGCCGCTTCCACCGCGCCGCTCCACCCGGTGGGCACCCAGATTCCGTCAGCGCCAAAGGGGCGCTCCATCTGGATCACAACGCCGCTTCCGTCCCGGAACTCATATGTAACCGAGGACTGATCCCCAACCGTTTCGGCGGCGGCGCTCCCGCCCTCCAGATTCAGCAAATAGGGGCCTGCCGTCTCCGGCGCAGCTAAAAACGCCATAACCGGATCGCCTTTTACATTCTCATTGAGGGCAGCTCCCATGCCGTTGGTCCGGTAATCCAAGGGCGTCCCTTCAATCCCCTGCCCGTAGGCAGCCTCAAATTCCGTCAGGCCGGAAACCGCGTCAAAAATCGAAAGGGCTTCCCGGTCCACATAGTAAATCCCATCGGACTTCTCCCATTCCAAGGTCTCCTTCCACACCCACAGGTGGGGCTCCGACGTCATAGCGTAGTAGGTAATCTGAGCTCGCGTGCCCTCCACCTGAATGTCGTACCGCCCGTCCATGGGCCAGGGGCTGGACCAGCCGAAGCCCAGGTAGTTCCCGCTCTCATCCGTACTCACCGGCTCCATCTCATAAAAACCGGCCTGGCGTTCCGGGCTGTACAGACCGGCCAGGGCCCGCCCGTCCCGGCTGCAGAAATACTCCGCCCACAGCCCGGTCCGCTTCTGCACTCCCTGGGCGGCTCTGCCGGTATAGGTGCAGGCGATCAACGCCGCGGAGACCGCCAGAATCAAAGCGGCTGTGAGCGCCGTCGTCCTGGGGCGTGCCGCCAGCAGCGTGATGCGCTCCTTCATGGTCTTGCGGCCAAACACGAAATCCGCGGAAATGCAGAACAAGTCGGAGAACGCCCGTTTTCCGGCCGTCAGGGCGATCAGCGTCCGGCCGTAGTCAAACCGCGCTTCTTCTCCCAGCCGCTTCACCGCCGCCTCGTCGCAGGCCAGCTCGCAGTCGCGCTTGGACAGATAGGCGGCCAGAAGCACAAAGGGATTGATCCAGTACGCGCAGACCAGCATGCAGCGCAGCGCTCCCCACACCGGATCCAGGTGGCGGGCATGGCACGTCTCATGGATCAGAATATGTTTCATCTGCTCCGGTTCCGCCTCCAGATCTTCGGGCAGATAAATGGACTGCTCGCCCAAAAACATCACCAGACACGGCGACCGCAAATCCGGCGCGCGGTAGACCGGCAGATGGGTAACTCCGTAGACTGCGCCCCGGCAGCGCACCCTGGTCCGCCGCAGTCTGGCCGCGAAATGAAAATTCACCCACAAAATCCACACCAGCAGCACCGCGCTCCCGGTCAGCCAGACCGCCAGAAACACCAACTGCCAGTCCACCCCCACCAGCTTCTGGGGCAGCGTACTAGGATTGACGTATCCCCTGACCCGGCCGGTGAGAATATTGTCCACAAGCGGCTCCATTTCCGTGCCCGCAATCACCTGCTCGTGCAGGCGGTCCACCGCGTTCATCACGCTGAAGGAGCTTCTCAGCGTTTTCAGCCACCGGTCCGCGGGGTAAAACAGCGGCATCAAAAGGCGCAGCGCCGGCAGTCCCCACATGGCGTACATAATCCTGGGGCTAATCCGCCCGCTAAACAGCAGTCGGCAAGCGCAGATTCCCGCAATCAACGCGGATGATGTAATCAAAGTTTCAACCATTCCGCCCCTCCTCCGCCTTTTTCAGAATCTCTTTCAGTTCCTCGATCTCCCGGTCCGAGAGCGACCGGCTGTTCACCATGGCGTCCACCATCAGTCCCAGGCTGCCGTTGTACACCCGGTTCAAAAATCCCCGGGTTTCCTCCAGCGCCGTATCCTCCCGGGAAACCGCGGGGTAAAACTGTTTGGCCCGCTCCCCCTCCTCGTGGCGCACCGCCCCTTTGGCTTCCAGGCGCTTCAGCATGGTGATAATCACGTTCTTTCCCCACCCGGTGTCCTCCTCCAGCGCCTTGGTGAGCTGTGTGATGGTTTTGGGCGGTTCCTCCCAAAGCGCATCCATTAATTTCCACTCCGTCTCCGACAAACCGATTTTTTTCATGGCGTTTTCTCCCGTTCAAACTTTCGAATTAGTATACATTTGTATACCTTTATTATAGGACAGCAAAAACGGTCTGTCAACCAATTCCGCAGCAACGGCCATTGCAGCAGCCAAAAAGACGCGGGGCCTCAATCGACCTCACGTCTCTTTGTTCTGACTATTTACTTAATTAAAACCGTCCGCCTGCCGCGATATTGCCTGCACCGTATACGCGTCCTCTTCTCCCCTGAAATACTTCTCAAGCACCTGCCGGAATACGGGCTCACGGCTCACCAGGCTGAACAGCGTCATCGAGGACTTCAGCTTTAAGTCGTCCGGCCAGCCCATGACCGCTGTAGCGTCGGAGGACTCCAGCTTCAGCAGTTCTGAGGATATCTCCAACAGGCGTTTCCCCAGAACCGGGTGAGCCAGGTACGCCTCCGCCTCCGCGCGGTCTCTGATCGCGTAATACCGGGCGGTCTGGCTGTGCCCCAACCCGCTCAGCTGTGGAAAAATATACCACATCCAATGGCTTGTCTTGCGGCCGCTCTTGATCTCCCGCAAGGCGCGGGCATAACTGTCCGCCTGGGCCTGCACAAAACGCTCCAATCCGTCCAAATTTTTATCCTCCCGCAAGCTGCCTATTTCAGCTGGCTACCGTCCTTAAACGCATTGCCGACCTTTTCGCCAAGCTTCAGGTAGGCGTTGTTGAAGGGGTCAAAGGTGATAGGACAAAGCTTTTCGGGATCGACCTTTCCCGCCTCGTTCAGAATCCGCTCGTCCGCGCTGACGTTGACAATCTCGCCAAACAGATGGCCTGTGGCGGGATCATAACTCAAAAGCCTGCACTCCAGGGACAGGGGCAGCTCGTCGATCAGTGGGGCGTCCACCAGCTCGCTTTTGGTGGTGTGGAATCCGGCTCTGGCCAGCTTATCCGGCACGTCGTTGGCCGACACCAGTCCCAGGTAATCGCACTCCGTCACATGGGCCTCGTCCGCCATGCTGACCGTGAACGCGCCCCGGGCCAGAATATTTTTCACCGTCTTGTGACCCTTGCTCAGGCACATGCCGATCTCCGTGGTGTCGCTGATCCCGCCCCAGGCCGCGTTCATGGCGTCCGGGGTTCCGTCCTCGCCGTAGGTGGCTACAATGAGCACCGGCTGCGGGTACAGGTAGGGTTTTGCTCCGAAGTTCTTTCTCATTTCCAATACCTCCTCGTGTTGTTCAACTTTACTTTTTACAATTCAGGTAATATGATACTTTGTCACCAGCCGCCAGGCTGATGATAAGGGCTACGTTTCCTTAATAATTATACTACAAATCCATGGGGCGCACCACTGGTATTTGTCAGGTAGGTACTGAGGTGTGTGTCTACGCACTCCCTGATATCATTGGCAATTCTTTTTGCACGTGTTTCCTTGATCCCGATTTCTCCCGCAATCGCCAGTATCTCCCCCATTCCTGGATTTACCCCGTTTCCAAATACAGTCGTTGCATGCTCTCCTCCGATGGAGCTGCTGTATGTCAGATCGTAAGCCGGAGCCAAACGCCAGCGGTCTTCTTCCTCGCTGTACAGAAAGGAAAAGTTCCTGGAATGATCATCCCTGTTGTGCGCAAATATGTTGAAGCACATCAGGCGGAACAGCTTTTCTACTTCCCCAAAGTCTTTTGTCAGCTCCAAAGTCAGTTTCATTAGAATACTGTAATCCAGATTGGGAATCCGATGGGAAGTTTCCAGCAATCCGCTGACCGATATCATGGGGATTTTCTGAATCCCCCCATCTATTTCAGAAGTATTCGTCCTGTCAAAACGTTTCGTTCCAAAATATCCGGCACATTGCTTTGAAGAAAACAGCCGGGTCTCAGTCATTTCAATTCCACATTGCTTTGCACAGAGAGAGTAATCATATTCCTGCTTTCCCAGTTCCGGATCATCCCTATGGGATGGAAATTTAATGATCCATTCTTCACCGTCTATCTGGGTAAATATCTTGGGCCTGGCGCCTCCCGAAGAGCCTCCCATCACAAACAGTTCATCCAGATGATCTGAGGACTGTCTTTTTAGAATTTTGGCGCACTCCTCCGCCATCCTGTCTAAATCCTGACAAACCTCGTCACTTCCAAAATGGTAATCCGGCTCGTATGACAGGGCACCCATTCCCGTCGCACCCACAATCGCCAAACGTTCTAAATTCCCTAATGTTTTGGGATCTACATGATTCTTCTGCATAAGGCGGTCAACCAACAGCCTTCCCCAGCCATCGGGCAGGCTGTCCGCAAATACTCCGAAAATCCCTTCAAACGGATCTATTTTCGGAATAAATACTTTCTGTTCCAAGGGCAGGGAAAATGGGCTGATTGCAAAACCATCAATCAGCCACTCTTTGTCATATTCGAACGCGGCAAACCGTTCTTTGTACAACGCCATGGTACCCACTTTTCGTCCCCGGCAATATACATTTAGATGATTAATTGTTCTCACGAATGATCTCCTCAATGGACGCCGGAGGGATATCCTCAAATAAGCACTCCAGCTGATCACTGATATCCAGCGCTATGGCAATTTTAATCAGAGACAGCAGCGATATCTCACCGCTCTGCTCAAACCGCTTCACAGACCCCAGGCTTACTCCTGACTTCTCGCTCAGTTTTATCTGTGACACTTTCTTTCTCTTGCGGATATCGCGGATCCGGCTCGACAGGAGACGCGCGGTCTCTGCGGGTGTTTTTTGTTTTAAAAATGATAGATTCATAGATCATATTTTAGCCCAAATCAGCTTGATTTGCAAGTTTTAGCATATATATTAGCTTATTTTTTTCGCTTTTCTTTTTCCAATTCATCCATCGCACTCCCGCACCGCCGGCACCCCAACGCACAAAAACGCCGCCACCAGCACCAGCGCGCCCGCAATCAGAAACCACTTCTCAACCCCATACCGCTCCGCAAACGCGCCGGAGACCACCAGTCCCAGCGGCCCGCTGAGCAGCCGGATGCTGGAGGACAGGGACAATACCCGGCCCAGATACCGGTCCTCGAAGTTGCTCTGCAGCAGCGGCGTGTACATTCCCCAGTAAAATGGGCCGGACACGCCCATGAGCCAGGAACAGGCGGCGAACAGCCAGAAACCGCCGGGCGGCAGCATGCCGGAGATCAATAAGCTGAAGCTCATGAGAAGGAACGAACCAACAATGGTGTAGACCCTGTTTTTCGTCCCTCCCCACCTGGACAGCACCAGGGAACCGAACAGCAGGCCAACGGAGAATACCACCTCCACGATGCTGGCGTTTGTGCTGGTGCCGTTGAAATAGGACATGCTCATCAGGGGAAACAGGGCGCTGGTGGGCATCAGCGCCAGGGTGTACAGGCTGCCGATCAAAACCAGCCCCAGCATCCCCTTGTTGGTCTGAAGAATCCGAAATCCCTCCATCGCCTCCCGCAGCACCCGCACGCTGCCGCTGTTCTCATCCCGCTGCAATTCAGGTATCACGGCGATCCCCAGGGTAAACACCGCGATCAGCGCGCCGATGACGTCCAGAAAAACGATTCCACTTAAGCTCCAGGAGCTGTAGAGCACAGCCGCCACCGCCGGGCTTAAAATCTGGGACACGGACTCCAGGGCCTGGGAGTAACCGGAACACCTGGTCAGCTGGTCCGGCGGAACGATCTGGGGCGTGACCGCCTGCAGGCACGGCGTGTGGAAGGCGGCGCCCACAGAGCGGAGCAGCAGCACGACTAGAATCAGCTCCGTGGACAGCGCGCCCATCCATCCGGCCGCCACCATGGCAAAACTGGCCGCTGAGATCAGCAGGTCCGAGATGATCATGATCCGCTTTCGGCTGTACCGGTCGATGAACACTCCGATAAACGGCCCCAGCACGCCCTGGGGCAGAAAGCCCATCATCATGGCGATGGTCAGCACCATGGCAGAGCCGGTTTGGTCCGTCAGATACCACACGATGGCGAACTGGAGGACAGAGCTTGAGAACTGTGAAAAAGCCTGGCCGGTCCAGATGGTGAAGAAATTTTGTTTCCAGTTAGTTGATGCGGTGTTCATATCGATTCTCCCAACTTGTGGTCATTGTCCTATCAATCACTAAACCTGATCGACGGCTTATATGTACACGTACTCCGCTTTTCGAGATCATATTCATACAACTGGCATTTTCCAAATCCCATTGAATTTTGTCCCAGAAAAAACATAAATCCATTGGGCGCGGAAGCAAAAATATGCAGCGTTGCACGCCGTTCGTCAATCCTCCTGCCTGCGATCGCCTTGTATATCTGATTGGCCAGCAGCATGGCATGTGTGCCGTCTGCGATCGAAAAGTTTGTGGCTCCGTGAACAGGCAGCATACAGTTCACAATTCGGCCAATCTGCAAATTAGCTTCATCCATGTACTGGACCACTTCGTTGTATATATCACGTGTGACATTTAAAACCAATGCGGAATCCGATTGATTCTCCTGATACACCTCCTGGCGTATCTCCCACTCTGAGTATTCCCGACCGGAAAATGGCTTTATATTCCAAAGCTCGATGCCGTTTATGGCAGTCTTCTGCATCGGAAAAATGTTGATTCCCGACTTACTGTTCAAGAGCCTTCCCGCCGCAAACGCAATCGAACAATGTGCTGCCATATACAATTCATAGGCCTGTTCCCGATTCACTCTGGAAAGCAAAAATTCTTTTATTTCGCCATAAATGTCCCGGTTCCAGTCATATTCAGCTTTTAGGTTCCGACCCTGAAATTTATCTGTGAACGATAAATATCTCCCGGATGTTTTCCCCGCCTCGTCCACGTCATCTGGATAGCTGTTAATCCAGATGGCAGTCCGTTTTGGCGCATATTGATCCGCAACCAGACGAATCCTCTTTTCCAATCGTTCCTCGAATTCATTCCTGGCGATACCTTTCCCATCTGTCGAGGAAATCATATGATCATTTTCAATCGCCGCAGCGATGAAGTCGATCTGGTCGAATAACATCATTTGACCTTTGGTTGAAATATAACGGTGCAACGAGTCCCGCACGATTTGCTGAAATCTGTTCTTATCAAAGGGGATCGCATCAATCTTTACTTCCCGGTGATCGAGTAAACCCATATCAAAACCTTTCAGCGATTTCTCCATCTCCTGATCCGTTTTTTGCTCATAATACTTTTTGACCGATTTGATAAATACATTCGCCGCCTTATCGCAATGTCCGATTAGAAATAACTCATAAGCCGGACTCTCTGCATCCGAGATCAAATCGCGCAGCCATTTCTGCACATTTGATTTCGTAAATATATTAACCGTCGATTTTACTTGTATACACTTAATCAGCCGATTCTGCCTTTCCAGCGCAATATCAACCTTATCCCCTTTCGTCGGGTATTCAATGTATATTTTGTCCCAAGCATTGCCGTCTGTCAGCGCTTCTAATACTGAGACAAATCCCTGATATACAAAACCACGTGATGCATCTGATCCTCCCACGGTTCCCCCCCCTTATCTTGTTAATCTCCGCTGCCTTTCCCTACGGTATAGCCAAGGGCCGGACGCCCGGCAAATTTACAAATATTCAGGGATTTATCCCTCCTCCAGCTCATATGCACTCACCAAATAATAATGCCTCCCATTCGCGCTGGTCTCCATCTTAGCAAGCTTCCTCATCGCCGCCGCCTTCCACCTGCGGGCCTCCTGAATCATTTCCCCGGCATTTAACAGCAGGTCGCAAAGCTCCAGCGCCCACTGGTATTCCTTATCCTCCACCGCGGCTTGAACCGCGCGCAGGACCGCCTGCGGGCCGCCCATCAGGGCGACGGTCTTTTCACCCCGTTTCCCGGGGGCCAGTGGGTGCAGGTGGGTGGGGTTGCCGTCGAACCAGCCCGCGTAGGCCGTGAAGATCGCCCGGACCGTCCACTCTACCGTACCGTAATACTCCCCGAGGTAGGGCAGGTCTGCATATTTCTCCGGCAGGGCGATCTCTGCGGCCAGCGTATCCATGTCCTTGCCCTCGTTCATGCCGCGGAGGGTCTCTTCCAGCACATAGGCGATGGCGTTGCGGAAATTGGCCAGCACCTCCTCCACCTGTTCCCGGCCGCAGACAGGCTTCGTATGCCCGGGCAGCAGGTATTCGGCCTCATAGGAACGGATCTTGTCAAGGCTTCTGACCCAGGCGGCGATATCCCGGTACTGGCCGCCCCGGATGGCGTAGAGATTGGGCCAGCAGCCATAATAATTGTCGCCGCAGCAGAGCACTTTTTTCTCAGGAAGCCAGACCATAATCTGGTCGTCGGTCTCGCCCTGAATCCGCGTCATCTCCACGGTGACGCCGTCGATTTCCCGGATCACCTGATCCTGGTCGTAAACAACAGCCGGCTTGCGGAAGGCCCTGGCCTCCCCGTACACCGCGCCGGTGCGGATTCCGATTCCCTGGGAAATGTTCTCCTCGTCGCTCAGACTAAAGCCGAACTGGCGCGCGCCCCGTTTGTTCAGGATATCCTGCACCATGCCGCTGTGTTCCAGCACCGGGACGCAGGGCGAAAAAGCGATGGCCTCCGGATTCGAGAGATCGAAGGCACCGGCGCCGCCCCTGTGGTCCACGTGGCTGTGGGTGTAGATGATGGTCCCCACCTCTTTCCCGGTTGCAGCGTGGATAATCTCCCGGAGGCGCTCTCCCCGCTTGCCGGTGTCCAGGGTGTCAACCAGGATGACGGAGGTATTTCCTTCGATAAAGATTGCGTTGCTGTGGCCGATGCTTAAAGCAATCCAAACGCCCGGAACGATCTCCTCCACTGATTCCTGAAATGTATTCTCTGTGAAATTCCTTAAATCCTGTTCTCCATTTTGTTTTAACACTTCTTTACCCCCTAATCTGAAATATAGTTCGATGTTTCATCATCACGTTCATTGGATATCAATTCAAATCCGCATTGCCTGCAAAATCCTGATCCCAATTCTTACGATTCTCCGGGCTGAATAGGGACAGATAGAGGTCACCAAACCACCTTCCCGTCTTTCATTCAGGCTCCGGCTCAATATGTACAGAAGTCTTACATCATAAATACAACTATACTACAACCCCCTCCCAATGAAAAGCAAAAAACGGAAACAGCCCCGCGGATATCTCCGCGCAACCGTTCCCGTTTTCATTTCCATTTCGATCACTCACGTCCCCCGGCCGTCTCCTCCGCGATCATCTCCCGCAGAACCGACACCACCAGCGCGTGGTCCTCATGCTCGGCCAGGCCGGATACCGTCACCGTGCCCACAATGCCGGCGCCCTTCACGCACACCGGAACCGCGCCCCCGGCGGCCGCGTAGAGCCCGTCCTCCAGGCCGTACCGCGGCCCGATGGAATCACCCTTCAGCTTCATATACAGGGACATTTCATAGGAGCTCTTGAAAAACTTGTATACCGTATTTTCTTTCCGCCTGATCCACTCGTCGTTGATGGGGGTAGTCCCCGCCATGGCGCAGGCAAAGAGCCGCCTGCGGTTCAGCGTCACGGAAATGGCAACCGCGTACCCCTTCTCCAGGGCGGTCTGCCGAAGGCGTTTTCCCGTCTCCCAGGCCGTCTCTTCGTCAAAGGCGGTGAACACCAGCTCCTCCTGCTCCCGCCTGATTCTCTCTATCTCTTTTTGCAGTTCTTCCATATCACTTGCTGGTCTCCATGGTAACCCCTTTGCCGCACAGGCCCTCGAAGTCCTTCACAAAGGCCTCCACCGCCATGGTTACGGAATCATTTTTGATCAACGCCTCAATGACGTCCGGGGAAATGGTGGCGGCTCCAATGCCGTACTCGCACAACTCCTGCACCTGCTGGGAGTTCTTGAAGCTGGCCGCCAGCACCTGGCAGTCCAGGCCGTTCTTCCTGAAGATGTCGTGAATGTCCTGGGCCGTTTTCACGCCGTCGCCGCCCAGATTGTCGATGCGGTTCACGTAGGGCGCAGCGTAGTCCGCCCCCGCCTTGGCCGCGAGAAACGCCTGCATCCGGGTGTAGATGGCTGTGGCCGTAACCCGGATTCCCTCCCCGTGAAGCAGCTTCATGGCTCTCAGTCCCTCTTTGGTGGTGGGCACTTTAACGTAGGTGTTTTTCCCAAGCACCTCCACGATCCGGTGGCCGTCCCGCACCATACCCTCAGCGTCCGGCGCGATCACCTGCACATGCAGCTCCGCATCCGGCCCGATGAATTCCCGGATTTCCGTGAGCACCTCGTAGGGCTGACGGCCGCTTTTGGCCAGGATGGACGGGTTGGTCGTCACCCCGTCCACGGCAAAGGTGTTGTAAATGTCCTTGATTTTTGCAATATCCGCGTCATCGATTATAAATTTCATATTCTGTACCTATCCTTCCACAATCACATTTCTGACTCCATTTTCCCGCGCTGTCCGGGCAAATGCTTCCATCTCCTCCGCCGTGTAGCGCCCGGGGTTCTCTTTGAAACAGAACTCCCGGTCCACCAGATGATATTTAGCTTCCGCCAGCGGATTGTAATTGAGCAGCTCCCAGGTGACGTCCGGGTAGATGCCCGACAGAATCCTGGCGATTCCGGCGATATTTTCCCGGTACGCCGTGTATTCGGGGATCAGGGGGGTCCTGATGACGGCCCGGTCCCGCTTTTCGGATGTGAGCAGCAGCTCCAGATTGCTTAGAATCTGCTCATTGGAGGCCCCCACGTACCGTCTGTGGCGTTCCCTGTCACAAATCTTCACGTCCGCGTAGATCAGATCCAGGTACGGCAGCACCATACGCAGCGCCTCCGAACCGGCGTAAAGGGAGGTCTCCATGGCCGTGTGCACGCCTTCCTCCTGCATCCGCTTTAGCACCGCGGCCGCGAATTCCGGCTGGAGAAGCGGTTCCCCGCCCGATAAGGTGATCCCGCCCCCGTATTTGAAAAATGCCCGGTCCTTCAAAAGCTCCTCCACGGCCTGGCCGACTGTCACCGTCCTGGAATCCCAGGACAGGGCTCCGGCCGGACAGGCGTCCACCAGGGTAGGCCAGTCCTCCGGCCGGTCCGGGTGAATCCGCACGCCGTCCGCCTCCCGGGTCATTCCGCCCTGCTCTGCCAGGCGGCAGCAGATGCCGCAGCCCATGCATTTGGTCGGAAAATGCAGGGGCCGGGGCTTCACGGAGATTCCCTCCGGGTTGTGGCACCAGACGCAGGACAGGGGGCAGCCCTTCATGAACATGGTGGTTCTGATCCCGCCCCCGTCGTGGGTGGAAAATCGTCTGACATCAAAGATGGTTCCCGTCATTGGCCGGCCTCCCTATCAGATATCCGTATAGCTGGTTCTGGCTATGATTTCCTGCTGCAGCTCATCCGCCAGCTCCGTAAAGTAGGCGGTGTATCCGGCCACGCGGATGGTCAGGCCCCGGTACTGCTCAGGGTTCTCCCTGGCGGCGATCAGGTCCTCCCGGCGCACCACGTTGAACTGAATGTGGGGGATTTCCAGGTCCACGAAGGTTCTGAGAAATGCGGCGAACTTGTCGATTCCCGTCTCCGTCCTGAAAAACTCCGGCAGAAATTTCATGTTCAGAAGACCGCCGTTGCTGGTCAGGTTCCGGTCCAGCCGGGCCACTGAGTTCAGCACGGCCGTGGGGCCGGAAATGTCTCTGCCGTACACTGGCGACATCCCGCCGTCGGCTAACGGCGTCCCGGCCAGTCTCCCGTCCGGCCCAGCTCCCACGTTCTCCCCCATAGGCACATGGGCCGAAACCGTGTACATGCCGGTGTGGTAGCGGCCGCCCCTGTAATTCGTATAATGTGACAGCCTTTCCTTGAAATATTCCGCCCACTTGGCGCCCAGCCGGTCCACCCACTCCACGTCGTTGCCGTATTTGGGCGCTTTGTTGAGCAGGGTGGCGCGCAGGACTTCATCTCCCTCGAAATTGTGCTCCAGGGCCCGCAGCAGTTCCTCCCTGGTAATGCGCTTCTCGTCAAATACCAGCTTTTTTAGGGCCGCCAGGCTGTCCGCCAGGTTGGCCACCTGGATCATCTGGATGCCGGACAGGTTGTACCGGGCTCCGCCCGCGGTCACATCCATTCCCTTCTCCATACAGTCGTCGATCACCGTAGAGAGGAAGGGCGAGGGAAGAAGCTCCATGTGGGCCTTTTCCACCACCTCGCAGGCTTTCACCATCCGCTCCATGTACTCGTCCAGATACCGCTTCAGCACGGCCTCCAGCTCCTCGTAGGTGTCATAGGTGGTCAGGTCGCCGTAGTCCGGGCCCAGTTTTGCGCCGGTCAGAAGGCATTTCCCGCCGGTGAGGGTCAGCTCCAGGGCCTTGTTCAGATTGAACATGGCGGCGTCGCTCCACCCCAGGTTGTTCCCCTGGGTGGTCAGCTCCACACAGCCCACCACGGCGTAGTCCCGGGCGTCCTTCTCGTCGATTCCCAAAGATTCCAGAGCGGGTATCACCGCATTGTCGTTGAAGAACTGGGGCATCCCGCTGCCCTTTGCCACCACCCGGATGGCCGCCTTCAAAAACTCCTCCCCGGTCCCCGGGTGGAGACGGACGGAGAGATTGGGCTGGGGCAGGCCCAGATGCTCCTGGGCTTTCAAAAACAGGAAGGACAGGTCGTTGACAAAATCATTTCCGTCCTCATCCTGGCCGCCGGTGACGATGTTGAAGCCGATGGGAAAACCCGCGAAGAATTTGGCGCTGTTGGCATTTCTCAGGTAGACGATCTGGTTGAATTTCAGCCACAGGCACTCGATGATCTCCAGCGCCTTTTCCTGATCCAGCGTCCCGGCCTCAATATCTCTATTATAATACGGTTCCAGGTAGCTGTCCATCCGGCCCGGTGAAAAGGACGAGGCGTTGGACTCCATGTGCAGGATCACGAACAGAAACCAGATGGACTGTACGGCCTCGTGGAAGGTCTCTGCGGGGCGCTTAGACAGGTTCAGGCAGTTTTCCGCCACGGTTCTCATGCTCTCCTGAAGTTTCAGGTCCTGTTCCTGACCGGCCAGCTCCTCCATCAGATCGTGGTAGCGGCCCATGAACGTGGCAGCGCCCTCCATCACCAGCGCCACGCTCCTGTAGAAATCCGCCTCCTGGCCGTCCGCGTTCTCAAGGCGCTCATGGGCCTCCTCCCGCAGCGCCGCCGGGCCCATTTTCAGCCATCGGGCGCAGTCCGGGCAGATGTGGCCCTGGGCGTGGTCCTTCTGGTTGATCTTCACTACTTTGGCGATCTGGTCCAGCTCCCCGCCGTAGCGCGCCCGCAGCACGTCCTCCAGGGATTTCCCCTCCCAGTAGGGCTTTATCTCCTCCCGGAAGCAGCGGATATCCTCCTCCCGCACCTGGAAGCGGTCCTGGGGGCGGGTGGGGAGCGTTTCAAACTCCCTGTCCACCCAGGAACTGCCGCTCTCGGGAAATACCACCCCGTAGCGGACTCCCGCCGTCCGGTTGCCCACGATCAGCTCCTCCGGCTCCACCCGAATCTCCATCTGCTCCAGCGCGGCTTTCAGCGCCAGCGCCCTCTGGATGATCCTGGGCTTCTCCTCATTGGCCTGGTAGGTCTTTGTGATAATCTTTGCCTGTTCAATGGACGCGTACCGCGGTTCGGACAGCATCCGCTCCTTCAGCCGCCCGATCCGGGCGGTCATCTTTAATTCCTCCACCGGCTCACACCTCCCGCGGTCAAGCATTCTGATTCTTCTCGTTCAACAGTTTTTCAATCTTTCCGATAATGGCGTCCGCCTTCTTGATGGCGTCCCCGATCCACACTCTCACGATGGGAATATCCTTAAAATGGTCCTCGCCCAGAATCGACATATCCTTTGTCAGGATAATGGCTTCGGCCGCAGCCACGTCCTCGGCCGTAATCTCATTTTCCACTCCGATGGAGCCCTGAGTCTCCACCTTAATCTCAATTCCGCGTTTCTTAGCCGCCTTTTGTAATGCCTCAGCCGCCATATAGGTATGGGCAACGCCCGATGGACAGGATGTAATTGCCAGTAATTTCATAATCTATGTTCTCCTTTCGCTCTACTCAAAGCTGATATCGATATCGTCCCCGGAATCTTCCACCGTCTTTTCAGCAGCCGGTTTTTTCACCAGGTTCACCAGGATCGCAGTCACCGCGGCTCCCACCAGCACGGAGATGATCCAGCCGATCCGGTTGCTGATGGCCGGAAGTACGATGAATCCGCCCCACGCAACGGTACAGGTGGTGTTGAGGGTAAATGCCAGGGCGCTGCCCACGGCGTCGCCGATCATCAGACAGGGGATAACGCGCAGAGGATCGTTGGCCGCAAAGGGGATAGCTCCCTCCGTGATTCCCACACAGCCCATGGCCAGCGCGGCCTTTCCGGCTTCCTTCTCCTCAGAGGTGTACTTCTTGGGGGCCAAAAATGTAGCCAGCGCCATGCCCAGCGGAGGGATACAGACGGCGGCTGCGGAGGGTCCTGCGTAGGTGTAGATTCCCGCGCTGACCGTTCCAACACAGAATGCATAAGAAACCTTGTTTACCGGGCCGCCCATGTCGAAGGCCGTCATCAGGCCGCAGATCACGCCCAGAAGAATCTTGTTGCCCTGGGACATTCCGGTCAGCCATGCGGTCAGCGCTTCCATCAGGCCCGCGATGGGGGCTCCGATTACCCAGTACATGATGCCGGCGGACACCGTCACGCCCACAACCGGGATAATGATAATGGACTTCAGAGAACTAAGCGATTTCGGCAGTTTAATTTTCTTCAGATAGAAGCATGTCACACCGGCGATAAAGCCTCCTGCGATGCCGCCCAAAAATCCAGCTCCGATGCTGTTGGCGATGAAACCAGCGGCCATGCCGGGGGCCAGACCGGGACGGTCGGCGATGGAAAATGCGATAAATCCGGCCAGAATCGGCACCATGAAGCCCATGGCGGCGGCGCCCAGCGCCCACAGGTCAGCCGCAAACCCGGTATCGGGAACCGCGCCCTCCCCGTTGATGATGACTGCAGCGGCAAACAGCACGCCGCCTGCAACTACGAAGGGGATCATGTGCGACACGCCCTTCATCAAATGTTTCCTTGCATCCTTTAAAATCCCTAATAAATCATTCATATTCCCTAAACCCTCCTAATTATTTTTCATCTATTGTAATGATACAGGCTACTGAACCCCGATCTGGTCCCCGATCAATGCCAGAATCTCCTCCGCGCTGGCTGCGGCCGCGATCTGATCCCTGAACTCGTCGTAGATCAGTTTCCGCGAAAGGGCCGCCAGAATCTGAAGGTGAAGGTCTCCCGCCCCCGTGCAGGGCACAGCCAGCTGGAAAATCATGGTGACGTCGTCCTCGTCGTCCCAGTGGATCGCCTTTTTCAGGCGGGCGAAGGCCACGCTGGCCGTTTTCACCGCGTCCGTCTTGGCATGGGGCGTGGCCACGGAGAATCCCACTCCCGTGGCGTAGGTTTCCTCCCGTTTGAAAACCTCTGCGATGTACTCGTCCTTGTCGTTCAGCCTTCCGGCCTTGTCAAGCTTCTCCGCCAGCAGGCGGATGACGTCCTCCTTGGACTCTGCCTCCACATCCAGACAGATCAAATCCGTTGTAATGACCTGTTCCATTATAAATCTCCCCTCTCTGAATTACTGCTTAATTATACACACTGCTCCGATATCACCCGGATCAGTTCCCCCGGGCTTGTCACGCCCCGCAAAAGCTCCACAATCTTCACTTCGCAGGTCAGGTGATAAAAGCCGTTGAAAAATGCCCTGGTACTCTCGATATCTTTAAAGTTCAGCGCCAGCATGAAGATCAGACTGACCGGCTCCCCCGCCCAGTCCATACTCTCCTCCAGGCGCACCACGCTGACCGCGGGGCGGTTGACGTACCCGGACACGCCGTGGGGAATCGCCACGCCAAATCCCAGAGCCGTGCTCCCCCGGCTCTCTCTGGCCATGACGTCCTCCAGAAACTGTTCCGTCACATACCCTTTCCGCTCCAGCCCCTCCGCCATGAAGCGCAGCACCTGATCCTTGTCTCTCCCCTGGTAATCCAGAAAAATCAGGTCCTCGTCCAGCAGGCCGGCCAGGCCGTTCCTGCAGCTCTCGGCCTTGGTGTACACCTCGGCGCAGGCCCGGTTTAAAAGCTTTAAATCCCGCTCTCCCAGCACCGGCGAGATGAGCACCGACGGGCATGAGGTCTGAATCCCGCTCACCGTGGTGATCACCAGCTGGGGGCGCAGCCTTGCGGCCTCCCTGACCTGCTCCGAGCCGAAGATTCCCAGAATCATCAGCTGGGGCAGCCGGTCTCCCAGCTTCCTTGCCAGAATCTGGGAGGTTCCCACGCCTCCGTTGCAGATCACCACTACGCTGATCTTTTTCTCCGACCGGACAATGGCGCCTCCGATCAGGAGGGAAAGGTAGGACACCTCGTTTTCCGAGAGCTCCTCGCCCGTCACCTTAGGGTAGATCACGCTGCCCGCCGCAAAGCAGGCCGAGAACACCGCGGGGTAGGTCTTTTTCACGTCCTCCAAAAACGGATTCTCCAGCTCGATGCCGTACCGGCACCGCAGCGCGGCGGACCGGTGATACCAGTTTAAGGTCTGCCGCAACAGCGTGTCGCCCGTGAAGTCCAGGCCGATAACGCCGGAGACATAGCGGATCAGGTCGTCGGTCAGGAGTTCGGCCTCGGTTTTTGCGGGCTTGGCGGCGATTCCGGCTCCCCCGGACCCGGCGGCGTTTTCCCCTGCCTCGGCTTCGTCTCCCCAGACCTCCGGCGGCTCCCCCGCCCCGGTCTCCACCTGTCCCTGATACTCCATGCAGTCTAAAAGCAGCTGCACGTAAGCCCGCTCCTCCTTCGGCAGCTCCAGAGCCTTCGCCAGAAATGCGGCCTGCTTCGCGGCTCCCTCGCATATCTCCCGCTCGCCGGCCCTGAAGTCCTTCTGGATCACGTGGGCGTTCTTTGCCCTGAGGCAGGTGACGATCAGATATTCCGTCAGCGCTTCCAGGGCCCGGTCAGACAGCTTTCTCCCCCAGCTGTCCTCCATTTTCCGAATCAGCTCCACGCAGGTCTTCACACGGCAGCCGCGGTAGCAGGTCTCCAGCCTGACCAGGGTCTCTGCCTTCATCCGGCAGTCCCCGGTCTCCCGTTCCGCCTGCTTCCCAGCCCCTTTTTTCTCCGGGCCGGCCATGCGGTTGACCCGCACCATGGCCCGTCTGAGCTTGGGCTCCGGTCCCCGGACATAGATACCGGCTCCCGTCTTCTTCACCACCTCCAGGCCCATCCGGTTCAGCTGCTCCTCCGCCCGCTTTAAATCCTGGCAGACCGTGTTCTTCGACACCTTCAGGTCCTCGGCGAAGAGCGCCGTGGTGTAGCTGTTCCAGTTGTTTAAGAGAACCCGGACCATATAGCGGACCCGGGAATCCGAGGAATCCGCCCGGCCGATCTGTCCCGAGAGAAGCCGTTCAAGCTCCTCCTCCCTTCCGGGACAGCTGACCGCGATTCCCACGCCGGTCTTGTTGCTCACACGGATGTTCTCTTCCCGGCAGAAGTCGTAGACCTCTTTCAAATATGTATTGACGCTGCGCTCCGAAATCCCCAGCGCACCGGCGATTTTCCCGGCCGTCATGGTCCTGTTTCCATGCCGGATCAACAATAACAATATCCTTGCAGCCTTTTCCGACAGCATATGATCCCCCACCGTTCTGTCAGCCAATGCCTCCGAACTTCTCGATCAGCGCCTGTTCCATCACCTCGTAGTCCGGCCGGATTCCCAGATACAGCTCATCCTGGGCAATGGCCTGAAGTATCAGCATTTTCGTTCCCCTTACCACCCGGCAGCCGGCCTTCAAAGCCTCCGCCGCAAAGGTAGTGTGTATGGGATTGAACACCACGTCCAGCACCACGATTCCCGGCGGAAATTCCTCCGCCCTCAACAGCGTCTCGCTGGACTGATTCCCCACCGGCGTGGCGTTGATCAGCACATCCCACCCGGCATTTTTGTCAAACGCCTCAGGCAGGCCGCCGAACTGCGCGCCCATCTCCCGGCACAAAGCCTCTGCCTGCTCGGGAATCACATTGTACACGGTCACCCTGGCCCCTTCCTTTAAGAGTCCGTAGAGAATGGCCCTTCCCACTCCCCCGGAGCCAAACAGCGCCACCTTCTTATCCCGCAGCTCTGTCTCCTCCAGCAGCCCGTCGATGGCCCCGCGGTAGTCCGTGTTGTACCCGGTCAGCTTTCCCTGGTCGTTGACAATGGTGTTCACCGCCCCTATGGCGGCCGCCGTCTCGTCAATCTCGTCCAGATACTCCATAACCTCCGTCTTGTAAGGCATTGTGACGCCCATTCCGCGGATTCCCAGATTTCTCATGGCCTCCACCGCTTCCTTTGCCCCTGTGGGCTCAAAGGATACATAGACTGCCTCGAGCCCCGCCTTCTGGTAGGCTCTGTTGTGCATCACAACGCCCAGTCCCCCGATCTTCCCCGCGATGGAACCGCAGAGTATGGGTCTTGATCCCGGCATATCTTTCCCTCCTTATTCCAGCAATACGCCCGCCTTCCGGGCCTTCTCCCCGATCTCCCGATCCGGTTCCCGGTCCAGAATCACCGCTTCAAACTGGGTCAGCCTGGCAAATTCAAAATTGCCGTCCTTGTGAAACTTCTCCTGCTCCGCCACCAGAAACGCCCTTCTGCACGACCGGATCGCGGCGCTCTTCACGCTGCCGTCCTCCAGGTCGTAGGTGAACGCCCCGCCGGTATCCATATCCATGCCGACGGTCCCGAAGAAGCCCTTGTCAAAGCGGAAGCTTTCGATGAACCGGATCGCGCCCGAGCCCCAGAAACCGTCGCCGGTTCTGTTGAGCTCCCCGCCGGTGAAAAACAGCTGGATTCCGCCCGAGGCGGCCAGCGGAATCAAGTCCACCATATTGGTCACCACCTTGACCTCCAGACTGTTTCGCACAATCTCCTTCATCAGCTCCAGGTTGGAGGTGGAAATATCCAGATAGATCGTATCCCCTCTGGACAGATGGGCGAACGCCTTTTTGGCGATCATCTGCTTCCCCTCGATATCCTCCGACTTCCGGTCGCTGACATGGAATTTATGCGGATTGCTGCGAAGCTCCATGGCCCCGCCGTAGGTTCTCTTCAAAAATCCCTGATTCTCCAGAAACGCCAGGTCCTTGCGGATACAGTCTTCCGTCACGGCGAACCGCTCGCTCAAGTCCTTCACCAGCACCGTTCCATCCTGGTGCAGCACCTGAAGAATCACGTCCCTACGCTCCTGTGCAAACATCCTCTCACCTCCTGTTGTCAATCCTGTTCTGTAACTTTACTTTACTATTATTATTTATCATTGTCAATCGTTTAGAATTGTTTTCGCTTGTTTGTTATCCTTCTTTTTCGGTATGATACTGCAAAAGGGGAACCCTGATTTCAGGATTCCCCGCATTCGTCTCACGATCTCAATTTGTTTACATCAATCACTTTCATCCCGTTGCGCGCAGCGTCTATCACACCGGGCAGCTCCCGGGCCAAATCTGCTTCCCCGGACGCCATCACCGCCAGCTGGAGCAAAACCGCCAGGTTGGTACCAGTGGCTGCGGTAACACGTTCATTTTCAAACGCGATTTTCACGGATATCTTAAATGGTGTTCCACCCTCCACATCCGTCAACAGCAGAATGGATGGACAGTTCTGCATACGCCCGATCTCGCTCAGAACCGCCTCCTCCAGCGCCTCCTCCGACATCCCCACGGGGAATTCCACCCCGGCAAAATTCTCAGGAATCCCGGCCAGCATGTTTAAAGGGCTGAACATCCCCTCGGCAAACCTTCCGTGCCCGATCAGAATCACTCCCGTTCCAGCGCTCAATGTCCTTCCCCCTTCTCCCTCGCCGCCTTCGCCGCCAGGATTTCCGACAGAAACAGCTGGGCGCGGTCCTTATCGATAGGGTTTCTCATATTTCCGTTCTTGATCCAGGTAGCCACGCTGACTCCGTCGTAATAGGTCATCAGCTCCCGGATATTCTCCCCCGTGGCCCCGCCGCCCAAAAATACCGGCACGCCGGGAAGCAGCGCCTTGATCTCCTTGACGTATTGCAGGCTTTCCGCCGTATTGCTCCCACTGACAAATACTCCATCCGCAAAAGCGCCCCGCACCACATCCACCGCTGCCTGAGCCTTGGGCTTAGGCGCCAGATAGGTGCTGTTGACCTCCTGAACGTCGGCAAATACGGGAATCCCGCTTCCTAAGCGTTTTCTCATGTTGCAGATCGCCTCGCACTGTCCGAACATGAATCCGGTGTTGCCCACGCTCACCCCCGTATACAGATGTTCCACCCGCACGAAGTCCGCCTCCACCGCCTCGGCCACCGCAAGCGATGCCAGCCCGTCCCAGTTCACAAGCACGCCCAGCACCAGCTCCGGGAAATGTCTTCTCAGCTCCACCCCCAGCCGCGTCATAAACGCAATGGTCTCCGGCCTCGCGGTCTGTCCAATCGGGCCGTCATGCATATCCTGAAGGATGAATCCGTCAAACCCCATATCTGCAATCATCTGCGCCTCGGCCAGCACCGTCTCCAGAATCTGGTTCAGCGTTTTACCGCCTCCCAGGTAGCTGCCCGGCATCGCGTCCGGTTGGATCATCACCAGGGACAGCGGATATTCTTTTCTCACCTTCGACTCCTCCCCTCATTGACTCTTCTGTCATACGCCGCAGCCGTATGGAACATGGCTGTGGCCGGTATGATACCTTCTTCCGTCACAAAGGCAGTGACCAGCTTGGGCCCAACAGCCACCAGCTCAATGGAGTGAAAGTCAACCGCCTCCCTCAAATCCTGTTCCCATCCAGCCCCCAGCCGGCCGGCCAGGTCGGCGGAAATCACCTGTTTTAAAGTTCCTGCTGCGGCGCGCATGTCCACCTTCAGCAGCGGCGTCAGCACATAGTACGGCACATGGTAAAGCCCGCATACCTCCGCCAGGAGATCCGACCCGGCTGTATTAAACGCCGTCCCATCCGGGTAGAACGTCTCCGCGCCGATAAATACCCCGTCCACATCCCGCAGTACCGTCAACATGGCCGCATCGGCGATGAAGCGGACCTTGTGGCCGGCCCGCACAAAGGGGCCCACGAAGGGGCGTCCTCCGTCGATCACCCGGCTCTCAGGCACATACACGGTCACCGGCTGATCCAGCGCGCAGAGGCATTTTTCCACCGTGCTGGAATAGTCGAACACCATCAACGTCTTCATGTGCCGGTTTTCCACCAGCCGGGTGAAATATTCCACGATTTTCCCCGTGGCTTTGGCGGAATCCGCAAAAAACGCCTCCACGGAGTCCCGGATCAGCTGCGCGCTCTCCAGCCCCGGTTCACAATCTGCGAAACCGCCCGTCATCAAATTCACGGCGCTGATAATGGCATAGCTGGATTTGCCGCGCGTCTCCTTAAAATATTCCCCCAGGGCGGTACACCTGGAAATCATCTCCCCGGAAGGAATATCCAATCCGGCGATGGCCAGCATCATATTTCCGATCATTCGGATATGCGTCCCGGCTCCCAATACCCTGCCCTGGATAATGTCGTCAAACTGCCTGGCCGCTTCTTTGGGAAGCAGTTCTCTGATTTTTTCTGCTGCCTGCACCTTTACACCATCCTGTCCTGTAAATTTAGTAGCTTCTTCGCGTTTTGGCAGAACATTTTCTCCCGCTCTTCTTCACTGAAATGAAGCAGGTCAAATGTATCCACGGACCATCTTGTCGCCTGTGTGGGGTAATTGGAACCAAACAAAAATTTCTCCATAGGCAGCTGCCTGAACGCCTCGTGCAGCACCTGCATCTCCGTCTGCTCAGACGTCTCGAACAGCAGGTTGTCATAACTGCCCACAAACGGAATACTGCCATAGCCAAAATCAATGCCGCCGATGTGGAGCACCACAAAGGTCACATCAGGATGGCGCTTTATGTATTTCTCCCACTGCTGAGGCATGGTTCTGGGCCCCCACCCTGCAAACAGCTTCACAACCAGGCCGTATTTTGCCGCGATATCGAAAATCGGGTCCAGATGATACTCATATTTTTCGGGCAGGAAGCCATGCTCCCAGGAATTAAACTCCAGGGCCCGTATTTCAGGCATCTGCGCCACCCGCTCCGCTTCCTCCACACAGTCGTCCTCTTTGGGATTTATGACCGCGCAGCCCAGCAGCCGGTTCGGATACTGCCTGACAAAGCCTGCGATGGCATCATTTTGATCCTTTATGCATTTCCCTTCAAGTGTGGAAATCATCCGAAGATCGATGGAATTCTCATCCATATCCTTCAGAATCCCTTCTATATCATATACTTTTGTAATGGGATCGCGTTCCACATGGGCGTGAAAATCAATGATCATGTTATTCCCCTCCTTATCAGGCCAGAATCCCCGCGTAAACGCACACAATCCCAAGCACCATAGTGCCGACCATCAGAAGAATTGGGGATACCTTCTTCTTCATCAGCAGATAATACATGAGCAGCGTGTACAGCAGCGGGATCACATTGGGCATAATGCCGTCCAATGTCTCCTGCAGGCCGATGGTCGCCTCCTGGGACTCATAGATAATGGGCGTACTGCAGTAAACTAGCGATGAGATGAATCCGCCGCAGACGATGAACGCCGCGATGGCCGCGTACTGGGTCAGCTTGTCCAGCATACCGCCCTCCTGCATGCCCGCCACCAGCTTCAGACCGCCGTGATAGCCCTGGAAAATGCCGAAGTAGCGCATCACCATCACGGTTGCAAACATTACCAGCAGAAATATGGCCGGTCCCGCAATGCTGGTATATCCGCTCGCCACCACCATCGAACAGGCGATGCCCGCCATAATCGGGCGCAGGGTGCCGTGCAGAAGGGAATCCCCGATTCCGGCCAGCGGCCCCATGAGCGCCACTTTGACCGCATTGATGGACTCAGGATCAATATCCTTCTCCAGCGCCAGCCGTTCCTCCATAGCGGCAGAAACACCCACGCAGAAGGCCGCCACCCTTCCCTCAGTCAGGAACAGCTGCGTATGGCGCGTATACGCCTCCGCCTTATCTTCCTTATTATCATAAACCTTCTCCACCACCGGAATCATGGACTGGCAGTAGCCGGGTGCTTCCTGTTTGGTCACGCTGCAGCCGCTTTCAATGGCCAGAGAATACCACAAGGTCTTCCACAGGTCCTTTTTTGTCAAACGTTTCTCTTCCATATGTTTCATTCTCCTTTCCCCGCCTAAACCGCTTTCTCCTTATCCCCATAGTATTTCAGCGCCACACAGACAGCCGCCACAACAGCCACACCAATCATATTCACTCCCAGGTAGGAAGCGAAGAAAAATCCAACCAGGAAATAGGGCCAGGATTGTTTACTTTTGATCGTGCTCAGCAGCAGGGCCACGCCCACTGCGCCGATCAGTCCTCCGCCTGCCGCGATTCCCGCGATCATCTTCTCAGGAATAAAGTCGATCAGGTTCTGTACATAATCCGCTCCAAAATAGACCGCGATAAAGGTGGGCAGGCCAAACAGCACATACTCCACAAAGCTGGGAATAATGGTCGTCCATAAGATAATTCCCCGGGTATCGCCCCTTGCAGCCGCGCTCTCCACTTTCCTCTGGGTCACCTCATAGATGGTAGTATTTCTGGTCTGGCGGAAAATCTGTCCGATGACAGCCACGGGCAGCGCTGTGGCAATCCCCAGCTGGGTGCTGCCTGCCAGACATGCAAACGCGGTGGCAATGGCAGAGCTCAAAACCTCGTCCGGCGGAATCGCCACGCCCACGAATACTACCGCAAGAAACATCAGTTCAACCGCCACGCCCACTTCCAGACCGATGGAGACATTCCCCATCACCAGCCCCACTAACGGACCGATACAGATCGGCCGGTATATGAACGAATGCAGAAACGCCTTATCCAAAAACCCCAGCCAAGCAATCAACGAAACCAACAATGCCTGTACAAATAAACTCATACCTTCTCCTTTCTAAACGCCTAACCCGCCTAAATACTTCTTAACCATCTCCACCCCGTCATGTGAACGCTCGGTTGGTATCGCCCGGACATCCAGCGCCACCCCTCTGGCGGCCAGTGCCTGAAGCGCCTGAGCATCCTGCTCTTCAAGGTAGATATAGTCCATCATTTTCTTCCTGCCTGTGACCGACTTGGAATTACTGATATTTCCCACGTTAATCTTCTCAATCTCAAATCCCATGTCAAAAAATGCATTGGCCTCCGCGGGATTGCGCATCAGCAGCAGTACATTTTCTTTCGTAGTGTCCTCCCGGAGCCGTTTGAGTCCGTCCGCCTTGGTGAGTATCTCCAGCTTCACACCGCTGGGCACTGCCAGTTTCAACAGCATCTGCTGCATGGCGTCCCCCGCGGCCTTGTCGTCTACCACCAGTATCCGTTTTGCCTCCGCATAGTCAATCCATCTTGTCACAATCTGTCCATGGATCAGACGGTCATCGATCCGCATCACCGTAACCTGCATACTGCCCCCTCCTTACCTGCTATACGGACCAGAGATATTCCGCATTCCTGTAGTAAACATCCTCCAGCTCCTGGTCGTTAAATCCCAGATCCATCAGCTTCTCAATCTCCACATTGGTGGGTTTATATGGCCAGTCGGTGCCGAATACAATCCGCTTTGATCCCAGCTCCGCAGCAGCCTTCTTCAGGTTCTCATACTGCATCTGGCAGGATGTCTCTACCCAGATATTAGGAACCTCCCTCACCGCCTCAATGGTGCTGTAGCCAAACTCCCGGCAGCCCATGTGGGTAAACAGTACCCTAAGCTTAGGATGGGCTTTGGCGTAATCGATCCATGGAAATGGCGTACACAGCGGCGATGTCCCCACATGCACCTGGATATGAACGCCATACCGCTCAATGGCGGTCAGAACTCCATCGATCTGACGGCAGTTGTCACTGTAGTAACCATGCTTCCATGGATGGAATTTCACCCCGTTCATCCGGTAATCGCCCAGACAACGGTCGATCTCGTCATAGACGTCCGGCGCTTTGGGATTGATAAACGCATATCCCATTACAAAATCCGGGAATTCCATCATGGCGCTGTGTACCAGGTCGTTCTGTTCCCTGGTGCACGTCCCCGACAGACTGCTGATCCCCACCTTGGAGATGCCGAATTCCTGCAGCTCCCTCACCAACAGTCCTGCGCTGTTCTCCTCGCCTGAGCTTGTCTTGCCCAGGTGAGAGTGTACATCATACATTTTCATTCGCAGCCACACCTACCCTTTCTTCTTTCGTTCCATGTGAATACAATACTTCTGCTGATCGGGCTTATCATAGTTCCTGGAGAATTCCACGGGCGTCCCGTCATCCAGGTAAGAGATGCGCTCGCGGTACAGCAGCGCTTTTGATTCCTTCATAAACAGCTCCGTGCGGACCTGGCTGGAAGGCTCCTTCACCTCAATGGTCTCGTCCGCATATCCAAGCTCCACACCATGCTTTTCATAGAATTCATACAGAGATGTGTTGGCGTCGAAATCCTCCGGCAGAATATGGAAACCAAACCTGAGGCTGATAAATGTCTCGTGCAGCGCCATAATCCGGCCGTCCATCAACCGGATTCTCTTTAAATAGCCAATCTGTTCTCCCGGCCTGACCTCGAGCATCTCACTGATCTTCCCGTCTGCCTCTATCTCCCCGCAGTCCAGAATGATCGAGCTGGGCGTCTTTCCCTTCATTCTGACCTCCTCCGAAAAGCTGCTGAACGAGAAATACTCCTTGTTCTTCTTCTGGGCCAGCACATAAGTGCCCACCCCCTTTTTCTTCTTCACATACCCGTACTTCTCCAGGTCCGATATAGCCCTCCTCACGGTGATTCTGCTGATCCCATACTGGCTTTGAAGCTCCGCCTCTGAGGGCATGATAGATCCCGCCGGATAATCACCGTCCTGGATTTTCTTCTCCAGAATCAGATACAGCTGATGATGAATGGGGATATCGGAATCCTTGTCAATCTCACTGTACATCCTATTCCCTCCTCGTTCTACCTGTTATAATAAGTATACTATCATGTTATCATAGGTATGTCAATAAATTTGTGCATTTTGTTTAATATTTCTTTTAAATATTGTATTTTTAATGCTTAATAACTATTTTTATGTCTGTCTTGCTTTTGTGCGAATTTATTCGCCCCTTTCCTGTTATAATATGTTGTCTGGCAGATTGGGCAATACCGTCAGATTGCAAAAGCAAACAGGAGCCGGACGCCCGGTGATGGGCTGTCCGACTCCTGATTAAGGCAGATATTCTTTTGTGATTGTTTTTAATGATCACTTTCCCAAAACAAACCGCTTTTCCTCATCCTGCACGATCTCCCCGGTCTTTCTCCCGTACTTCAGCCCCTTCTCAACAGCAGCCGCCAGCGCGGGGCTGCTGCGGGCATAGCCCATGATTCGGATTGCGCTTTTCACAAGGCTCTCCTTATCCTGAGCCCCCTTTTCCTTCAGCGCGATACAGACAGCATTTTTCAGTTCCTGCTGGCAGATTTCGTCCGCTGACCGCTTATCACCGGAACTCGTTTCCGTTCTGCAAATTCTGTATTGATCCGGGTCCTGCTCCCTGCGCCAGTAGAATTTACATCCGGCCTGTTTATTCATTCGCGCTGAAACCTTCTTTAACGCCTTGTCGGTCGCTTCCAATGTCTGCGGGCTTGATCTTGCAATGTGAAATGCCCGCAGCGTTTTCTTCACCAGCCGGTCATATATGATCGGAGCCTCAGCATCGATAATCCGCTGCATGCGATCCACAATCAGCGCCAGATTTTCCTTTTTAATGTAATCGGCAGTGGACAGGTCCGTCACTTCAATGTCCGCGCATCTATATTCTGTCACACGGTAATCCAATTCCTCAGGCTCAATCTGTGTAATGGCTCCCGTTGTTTCGCTCTTACCCGAAGCCACTTTCACATCTTCTATGGCAGAAACTGGATTCTGGGCCACAAAACGCCCCTTGGTAACAGGCTCCGGTTCCTGCTCCGAAATCACCTCATCTGCCGTTTCTCCCTCAGAAGCTTCTTCCTGATCAGTCTTCACTTCCGGCTTTACTTCCTCTGCGGCGGCGTTGCAGACCGTTTCCTCCAGTTCTTCAGTCTCCTCCGCCAAATCACTATCCTGCTGCTGATAAGCCCGGCGTGCCGCTTCCTTCTTTTCACTGAGGAGCTGCATCAACTTCATAAGCTCTTTATCCCGGTTGTCCCACCAATCCATGGTCCAGATTCGGTGCAGCTCCCATCCCAATCCATTCAGCACACTGATCTGGGCCACTTCCCGATCCCTGGTATTCGTGGATTGCCGGTAGGATTCTCCATCCAGCATGATTCCCAGCAGATATGCTTCTGGATTGTATGGATTGATCACAGCGATATCCACCTTGAATTTCGAATGGCCCACCGCCCGCTGGTACTCATATCCGCCATCCGCAATCGCCCGGCAGATATGTTCCATAATTCCCTGTTCCTTCTGCACTCTGGTTTCGATATATTCCCCCTGCAATCTGCCCTTCTGGGCAAATTCCAGGAAATCCCTGAGCGCTTCGACCCCTTTGGACTTTGTCCGTTTGAGATTGATCATATCGGAAGTCATCGTCGTAAATACCACCATCTCGGATCGCGCGCGTGACACTGCCACATTCAGCCGCTTCCATCCGCCGGCTTTATTCAGCGGGCCGAAATTCATGGACAGCTTGCCCTCTGCATCCGGGCCGAAGGCAATGGAGAACAGGATAACATCCCGCTCGTCCCCCTGGACATTTTCCAGGTTCTTGACAAACAACGGCTCCTCCCCTGCATTGGCCCACTGGTCAAATGCAGCGTCCTTCTGGTATTCCACCTGCAGCAGGTCCTCGATCAAGGTCTGCTGACTGATATTGAACGTAACCACCCCGACGGTCTGATCCTTTCGCGCTGGATCTTCATATCGTTTGCGGATCTCCTCAACAATCGCCTTTGCTTCTCCTTCATTTACACGGCCTTTCCCGCGGTCAAAGAATCCTTCTGTTTTAACCAGGCTCACGCGTCTCTCCCTGTCATTTACCGACGGGAACGTAAACATCGAATTCTCATAGAATTCCTGATTGCTGAAGGCGATCAGACTCTCATGGCGGCTTCGGTAATGCCAGTGCAGATATGCGGACGGCATCCCCAGCGCAAGACAGTCATCCAGAATGCTGTCCAAATCCTCAATGTCCAGGTTATCCTCGTCCACCGTATTCCCTGCAAAGAAGCTGGTCGGCGGCATCTGGTTCGGATCGCCTACAATGACGGCATTTTTTCCTCTGGCCAACACGCCCACCGCCTTGCAGGTCGGAAGCTGCGAAGCCTCATCGAAAATGACGATGTCAAACAGATCGTTCTCCGCCTTCAGGTACTGAGCCGCTGAAATCGGGCTCATCAGCATGCAGGGGCACAGTCTTGTCAGAATCTGCGGAATCTGCTCAAACAGGGCCCTGATGGACAGTCCTCTTCCGTTGCTGCTAATTGCTCGTCTCAATATGTTCAATTCCTTGCTGATTTCCACACTATCGTAAGAAGTGGGCAGCTGATGAGTCAGCTTATAGAACATCTCATCTTTTGTCAGATCCATGAATTCCTGATCCAGCTTTTTAAACTGTGCGATTTTTTCATTGAATCCGATTCCGGTGAATCCATTCAGTACCGGCTCATGTTCAATCACCGACAAAATAATCGTCCTGTAGACCGAGCGCAGATATACGATCATAACCTCGTCGTGGGGCAGACCGGCCTCATACGCGTCACAGATCGGACCCAGCCCCTTTTGCCTGCACTCCACGGTAAATTGCCGATATATAATCCAATCCTTGATAGAAGAAGCGTGTTCGAGAATGCATGCACACAGTCTCAGCCTGCTCTCCAGAAAATTCTCATCAGCATAATCAAACGACAGATCCAAAAGTTCCGTTGCCCTGGCCTCGGTCTGCTGCACGGTATCCAGATCCGCGGTCAGTGATTTCGCCATCTGAATGCAGGACTTTAGGTTTCCCTCGGCTTCCAGCTTCCGTATCTGATCCGAGAATTGAGACAAAATCTGCCGCTGCCTCTTGACTTCGTTTTTATAAGCCTGCAATGCTTCTGCCGTAAAATGAGCATCTAAAACCTGTTTCCAGTCATATGACAGTTCCGCCTCAGCCTCCGCCATTTCCCGTGATTCCTGCTGATAAAAGATAATATCTGCCAGATAAACCGGAATCCGCTCCGTCTCTACCTCAAACGCCGCAAATGCCTGCAGCTCTGCCGTCAGAGCAGCCAGTGCCTTCCCCTTGCCAAAGAATTTCTTGTTCGCTTGGTCATATTTTTCCCGATAGAAATTCATATCCATGCGGAGGAAATTTTCGTTCCATTTTGAGAGGACAGCCGCCTGCTTCAAAGAAAAGGCCTGTTTCTTTTTCAGAAATGCCTCCGGCGCCGCAAATTCCCAGTCCGCGTTGTCTGTCTGGCGCAAAAATGCCGGTATCTCTTCCGCCGCAATTACGCTGTCCGCATAATGACAGATGGTTCGATACTGTTCCTCGCTAACAGGAGCCTGAAGCTCCATCATCGTCACAAAGCCCGTCACATCTGCCTGAAATTTCGTCAACGCATCCGTATATGCGCGGATAATCGATTCCAGATCGAATTTCAGGCGCTGGCTGTACTCTGTCTTGTGAACGGCCATCAGCGGATGATTGTGCGGATGGCCAATTCCCTTTCCCGCCGCAACCAGGCGTTCCAGGCTGTAAGCCTGATGGTCCAGATCACTTTCAGTAAGGGCTCCGGCATAAGCGTGGTCAAAATGAACGCTTTTATTCAGCTCAGGAATCATTTCATAGATATCCATCAGCTGACGAAGGCTCTTTCCAAATGGCCGCTTTACGTGCAGAGCTCTCGCATATCCGTCCAGCTCCCCACGCATTTTACGAATATCCTGAATCTTTTTATCGTAGTCTGTCTTCATTCCCTGAAGGCCGATCTCAAGTCCACGCCTCAGTTGATCCAGCACCGCCTTCTTCGTCGCTTTATTGGAATGCAGCTCCAGGCAAAAATCCTGAATCCCCAGGGCAGTCAGTCTCTTCTGAACCACCTCCAGAGCCGCCATCTTCTCCGCCACAAAAAGCACAGTCTTCCCCTTCGTGAGGGCGTTGGCCACCATTGCCGTGATGGTCTGTGATTTTCCGGTTCCGGGCGGCCCATGAAGAACAAAGCTGACGTCTGCCGCCGCCATATTAATGGCACGGAGCTGGGACGAATCTACGGTAACCGGCAAATAAGCCTCGTCCGTGTCCACACTTTCCGGGATCGCACAATCCCAGTCTACCGCCCCCGCCATCAGACTGTGTACAATTTTATTGTTTTCAAGAAATGAGCTGTTGCTGTGAATATCATTCCACATGACAAACTGTGAGAAAGAGAAATTCCCGATGAACCCGGCTTCTACCACATCCCACATCGGCAGATTCATCACGGCATGGCGGATAATTGCAAATACCTTAGGCATATCCAGCCCATGCATATCCACAGGCGGTGGATTCAGCCCATATATCTCAGTATCAAACTTCTGTTTCAGAAATTCCAAAAGCGTAATATTGATCTGCGCATCCTCATCCCGCATGCGCATCGCATATCCTTTGCTGGCGGATTTTCGGACAATATCAATTGGAACCAGCACAATCGGAGCATATCTGGCAGTCGTACTGTTTTTAGTTTCAAACCACCGCAGTAACCCCAGCGCCAGATATAAGGTACTTGCGCCGTTCTCTTCCATGGATGTTTTGGCAGAACGATACATTTTAGTCAGACAGCTGTTCAGCTCCTTCTCCATATAGAGGGAATGCAGCCTCTTGTGCTTACTTTCCAAGGCGATAAAATCCGCAAACGGACCCAGATCGCCCAGCGCCTCAACCGGAACGCCGCCATCCCCGGCAATTGCCATTTCCGCCGGCCGCGGCATAACCTGAAACTCTTCGCCGTCAGACAGCGCATCTTCAAGAATACTCACATCAGAAGACAACAGCGGGACCACCGCCTTCGTCATCCGCATATTGATCAGCATATTTCGCAGACTCAAATCCAGCAGCTTGCGTTCCCACTGCGTCAGTTTTGTGACCGGTTCCTTCCTTACCGCATCCGAAATGTCAAATATTTCAACTGTATTTCTGGAAGCCTCTGTAACGTCCGTTTCATTTCTGTCCTCATGCTGTATTTCGAATCCTTCAGCCGTCTTTACACGAACCGGCAGCGGACGGATTCCCATGCTTCTGGCACGTTTTACGTCAATCACGAAAGCAAAACGGCCATAATCCGAAACGTTATGTTCCGCCAAAGCCACCGCTTCATCAAAGCTAGTGCTTTTTCCGGCACACATGGCGGTGCACTCCACTACAACCATCTCATGGATGCCCCTTGACATACGCTTTTCCAGCTGAGAAGGATCATCCATAATCATGTCCGAAAAAGATCCATCGATCAGCCAGACGCCGGCGAAGATATGCCCCTTCATCATGACCATGATGGGGTTCAGCCCCATTGCCTCCAGGCATGCCACATACAACAGCGTCATATCCAAACAGGTTCCCAGATGCTGATCCAAAACGGCGTCCGCCAAACGGACTCTCTGGCCGAACGTCTCAAAGCTGGACGGCGGCTCTGCATATGTAATATTTTTCTGCTGAATCGCCGCATAAGCAGAAGCAGCCATACTTTTAACCCGGTTCGGATCTTCAAACTGATACCCCGCCAGGGACGGATCTCCTGTCCATTTCTCCAGATATCCGGCCGCAAGCTGAATCATACCGGTCACCACAGGATGATTCGGCATGGCAAATGCGGCCAACAGCTCCGGCGTGTACTGCAGGCCCGGCCACTGATCAAATGCCAGCGCCGTCACATTTGTTGTCTCCGAGACCAACAGATGATCCCCGGAATATATACCTACCTTCAGCCGGAAGGAACTGCGTTCCGTAAGGGCGGCCAGATACTCTGCATTGACCGGCACATTCAAATTCTTAAAGTGAAGTTCCTCACCGGCCTTTATCTTCTCAATCCCCAGCTTGAACTCCTCCGTAAGCTCATTACTGGAACTGATCCGAATCAACAAATGGTCCAGATCGGTCTCAGATACATTCTTTAGACATATATCCCTGACAATATGCGCGCCATTATGGATGTTCGCATAGGTAAGCATATCATCAACACTGCAGGTCAGCTGCAGACCACTTTCCGCGGTGTTCACAACAGCCGTATTCTCTTCCTCTGCCGGAACCGTCTCTGTCTTCTCACTCCATTCCATCTTTGAACCCCCGATTTTTCTTATGCCACCGCATTGGTGTTAATCTGCTCGATCACGTTCCGTATGCCCAGCCAGACATTCATATCCGTAAATATCTCCGCCACACTGCCCCTGTCCGTGAAGGGTGGTTCCTGCAGCACAGACAAATCTTTCATCATTCCGTTGTGAACAATATATTCCACAATCTGATTGACAAAATAAATCTGTCTGCTATCCAAATTAGTCTCGTCCAAATACCCGGCGAAAGCCTCTTTGGCTGCATTCATGTCTAACCCAACAATTTCACGAACGAACTCACCCAGCGGTTTTTCTCCATATTCCTTCTTATAATCTTCTTTTGTTCCCAGTTCGCTCCACAGTATTTCCTGCAATGTTTTCACATCTGTTTCGGTAAGGGGACGATTCGTCTTAAGCTTAGCGATTGCAAGTGTATCCTGATGCTGGCGGACATAGTATTCGGCTTTTGCCTTATAATTCGCCAATTCATCATTATCCAGGTCCGAATCATTCCAGGTCATATTTAAAATATCATCCGTAAAATCTGTCACATATTTCACCGATTCTTTTTCTGGAATATATTTCATCAAGCTGCGCAATTCTTCTCTTATATATTCAAACTCCTCAATCCCGGCTTTTTCCAAATAATCAGTGTGAAGGACTTTTTGAATCAATTCTGTTTTCGCCTGTATTTCAGGAATATTGGCCACACCGGCAACTGCCCTGATCTTCCCGAGCATATCCTTACGCGCCTTGGTATACCTCTGCCCAAGCAGACAGGCCAATTCAATCCCGTACAGCAATGCGTCAAAGCGCACCGCGCTGGCGTCGTCTTGATCCGGTAAAATCAGCGGAACTATCTCATCTCTGACAGTCAATGTAGACTCATATGTCAATCCGTTATAGTTCTCTGCATTTGCGTAAAAATCCACATATTTTAAATGCTGACGCACCGCAAAGCTTTCCCGGCTCAGTTTCGAGACCTTACCCGCCATCAATTCTACAAGTTTTTTCCGATATTCAATCAATCGCTTCGTCTGGCGCTCGATATCCTGCAGCTTATAAGCAATCTGAAATTCCAGGTTAAATACTGCCCCCTGAAGCGCCACCATATTTGCGGTCGGTTTACCTGTGCTCACACGAAAGAACTCGAAATTTCCACAAAAATCAAAAATATAAAACTTGTTCTTATCATTTCCATCCAGCAATCCCGGGCAGAGTCTGGTACCTCTTCCGATCATCTGCCAGAATTTTGCCTTACTCATCACTTTTTTAAAAAACACAAGATTCAGTATTTCTGGGACGTCGATACCAGTATCCAGCATATCAACAGAGATTGCAATCTGTGGGAGTTTCCTGGGATCGGAAAACTCATCAATGGCACTTTGGGCATATTTGATCCGATTATCAATGACCTTCGCATAATCATTGGGCAGATGCGGATATTCCTTATGAAATATTTCATAAATTTTCTCTGCGTGGTCATGGTTCTTTGCAAAAATAATGGTCTTACCAAGCTGTTCTCCATAGTTGATGCGGATTCCTTCCGTCATCAGTATATGAAGCACTTTCCGTATGGTATCTTCATTGAAAATCCATGTGTTCAGAGCGGAGGAACTAATCGCTTCCGGTATCTCTCCCTTTTCGTTTTCAAACGTAATCTCATACAGCTCTTTATCTTCTTCCGAAAGTTCATCATACACAATCCCGTGATCAACGAATTTCAGCGTGGTTTCCACTGATTGAAAATCCACCAGATATCCATCCTTCACCGCCTGTGCAAGTTCATAGCCGTAAGTGGGGACCCCGCTTTCCAGTTCAAAAACAGAATATGTGTTTTTATCGATCTCGTCCTTCGGCGTAGCCGTAAGTCCAACCAGTGGCGCATCAAAATAGTTGAAAATATCCAGATATTTATTATAAATAGACCTGTGTGCCTCATCGCAGATTACTAAATCGAAATGACCGCAGGAAAACACCTTTCCGCTCTCGTCCTTTGCCTCATCAATCACATTGATCATAGTCTGATATGTTGAAAATACGCAATGGGCGTTATAGTTATCTTTATCCTCGCATAAATTGGTGCAGGACAGATCCGGCACCAGATTCACAAAGTTTCTCTTTGCCTGCGTGACAAGCGAATTCCGGTCTGCAAGAAACAGAATATTCTTAATCCATCCCGCATTCAGAAGCACATGGCAAAGCTCAATCACGGTTCTGGTTTTACCAGATCCTGTAGCCATCACCAGCAATGCCTTGCGCTTATTCTTCACATCGAAGCCATCACAGACAGCCTTAATTGCCGCTTCCTGATAATAGCGCCCTGCAATACGTTTATCAATTGTGATATTGCGAAGACCGGTTCTCATTGCAAGCAGATTAAACCATTTTTCCAAATCCCGCTTGGAATATATGGCCGCACATTTCCGCTCTGGATACTGTCCGTCGATAATTCGCGTTTCAAAGCCATTTGTCAGGAATATCGCCGGCCTGCGCTTGTACTGTTTTTCCAATAAATCAGCATATAATTTTGCCTGCTGCCTGCCCTTGGAGACATCCTCGCAGGTGCGCTTCGCTTCAATCAAAGCCAGGGGTCTGTGAGAATCATCATAAAGCACATAGTCTGCAAATCCCACGCCGGATTTGTTGGGCATGCCGGAAAGCTCCACCTCATTCAGCCAATCCCGCCCCTCTGTCCATCCAGCATCCATCAGCATGGAATCAATATAAATCTTGCGTGTTTTGTATTCGGATAGCGCAAGCGGTTTTGGCACATATTCCGGAGCCTGCACCTCACGCCTGGCTGTCAACTCTTCTTTTAGCGCAGCATTTTCCGCTATCAGAGCCTTTAAATCTAGCTCTGTGAATTGTTCTTTTTCCGGCTTACCGCCCTGCTTTTCCGTCTCAAGGAGAGAGGCGTCATAATAGCGCTCATCATAATGGTCCGCATAACAGTATGCGATGAAATCCAGGAAAATAAACAAATCCTGCAGGCACAATTCCGCCTGATCGAAGGATGCCTTTTTGCCGCCATGGGCGGCATTATTCCCCATTCGCCTGATAAAATCAAGCCGCTTCCAAAGATCTTCGTCAACAATATCCCGAAATTCCTCCGTATGCATCAGACTGCATAAATTATCCTGATAAGGCCGGACCAGCGATTGATCGACCGAATACATCCACTTGAGCGC
>ENA-UOJP01000532-UOJP01000532.1-human-gut-metagenome-genome-assembly--contig:-C102-NODE-532-length-69245-cov-45.799740_pt1 | contig 69245 bp, 82 predicted proteins | sample MGYA00242353_ERZ723900 | MGnify/ENA metagenome assembly ERZ723900 | reverse complement strand
CTTGAGGGTGCCGATACCGTCTACTATGGCGGTAAGGGAACCTATCGGGCAGTTCGCGGCATCCAGAAACGCATGGCTGGCAAGGATGCCCTTTCTTCTAAGAAAAGCCTCGGTAAGTTATCTGAGAAGAAATCGCAGTCCAAATCCATGGATACCTTAGAGGCGAAGCGAAAAGCACAAGCGAAGGGCTATTTCAAGAAAACCGTCTACGACACGGCTGAGAAAGTCAAAGCCGCTGCGGTTGCCGAAAAGACCATCGGCGGAAAAGTACTGGTTTCCAAAGGTGGCTCCGGTCTCCTCATGTCCGTCGCGCCTATCATACTGCCAGTGCTGATTATAGCGATGCTCGTCATAATCCTGTTTCTAGGCATCCTTGGAGGCATCGCCGGAGATGATGCGCAGAAAAAAGCATCTCTTGACGGTATGCCGAGTTGGGTGACTTACGACCTCGTGCTTTCCTGTCTTAAAGCACATGAGGAGTACGGGTATCCTCCAAGCGCTCTGCTCGGGCAGATGATGATTGAGAACGGTACGAGCGATGAAGGTTCCGACTTGGGCCGCTTGTACCACAACTACGGCGGCGTGAAATACTTCGGCACCATCGACGGACTTATCACTGGCTCCGTGAGCATGCTAACGACCGAGTACATAAACGGCAGGCCTGTTCAGATGTACTGCAACTTCGCGGTGTTCGCCTCGGATGCCGCCTATATGAAGTATCGCTGCGAATACCTTTATAAGCAGCCGAATTATACGAGTGTCCCCAATTTTCAAAAGGCGATTGACGAAAAAAACTCCGAGTTGTTCCTGAAAGCCCTCGGCGAAGGTGGTTACTACACCGCTTCGACGGACTCATATGTCGCACAGTATCGTTCAATCTGCGAAGCCTATCCACTTGTCCCGCGTCTCGACATCATGACCTCCGAGGAGTTCGAGAACGGCTTCGGCAACGCGTTTTATCCGGGTGGCGGTCAGGATTATGCTAGTGCCGAGCAATGGCAGAAAGACATCGTGAATGCGTGCAGTCGAGTGAGTTGGCCGGGAGCAAGTCTTTGCGCAACTTGGACGAGCCGCGTCTATGCGGCAGCCGGTCATCCTTGCAGTGGAAACGGCAACAGCGTCCTCGGACATCAGGGATATGGTGCAAGCTATTATCCCTCCCGTGCCACGACGGACTTGTCCCAGATAAAGGTCGGAATGCTGGTATCGGCCCAGTTCGGTTCCAACACCGCTGCGGGTAACACCTACGGTCATGTGGGCATCTATATCGGTGACGGCATGGTCATGGATAGCGTCAACTCTGGAATCCGAACCATCTCCCTTTCCGAATGGGTCTCCCAGAACGGCAGGGGATGGGTCGTCTGTGGCTACCCTTGGGATTGGCGCTGACGGAAAGCAGAAAGGATATAGATATGGATAAGTTCAAGCAACTCATTATCGAGCACAAAAAGGCCACTCTCATCGCCCTCTTCTTCCTCATCGTGTTCATCGGCGGCTCTGCCGTGAGCGCAATCAACGTGGCAAAGCACCGCGCCGAACAGGAGCAGACTGAACAGGATGCACCTATAACCGAAGTCGTTGACAAAGGGGAATCTGATAAAGAAGTAACCCTCACCGACACTCAGAAGAAGGCCATCAAAAATTACGATGACGATACGAAGGGGTTCATCGAAACCCTTTCTGCATCCATCTGGTCTGCGGACGGCGGTCGATACACCCTGCGTTTCTCAGATAATTCATACGTGGAGACTGCGAACGGGAAATCCAGTGTCCATAGTTACGCCATCACCCGTATCGACAGGGAGGGGGATGGTTATGGTGGGAGCCTTCTCACCATCGTCTTTGAGACGGATACCGGCACCCATATCGTCTCATACGTCGATGGAAAGGGTGCCGCTGTACATGATGGAGATTCCAGCAAGAGCGATTCCACCATCCTCACGACAATCCAGAGCGCTTCGATGTTCTCAAAAAAAGACACGCCTTATAAACGGGCAGAATCCATAGAGAACATCACCGTGAAAGGCCTGAACAGTGAAATCACCGAACTCCTCGGTGGGGACTCCAAGAATCTCTCCTCTGAATTGAGTAAATGGTGCTCCGTTCACTATCCGTCCGTCACCGAAGCGACTTGGAACAAAGTCGCTTCAATCGACTATGAGAACAAGGCCATTACCACTGGGTTCACGCTCAATACGGAAAACCCCTATGAGCTGACGGTCATCTACATGACTGAATCCAATGAGTTCGTCTTCGGGAACTAGTCGTGATAGAAACACGCAGTTTGTTTTTATCTGCGCATTCAGGGCTTTCCAGCCTTGCAGAAAGGCAAGTAAAAATATGAATGAGAAAACACCAAAATCGAATCTGATGAAAAGGATTCGCAACTTCATGCTCAAACCAAAGTTCATGGCCGTCATACCGCTCGCGTTGACGGGTTCCATGCTCATCCCTAATGTGGCATACGCAGGTATCTTCGATGATTTAAGCAACTGGGTCGAAGGGTTCATGGTTGACATCGGAATCACGCTCTGGAATGCCTATTTCGGTATCATCGGCTCCGCATCTGATACCTCTACCATCGTGGGTAGCTTCACCACACTCTTCGGCAACGATAGCGTCTGGAATCTCGCAAAAACAGCCCATAGTACTGTCGTCATCCCATTGGGTGAATCAATCCTAGCGTTGTTCATGCTCGTGCAGCTCGTGAAGATAAGCCAGCGAATCGACGCGACGGCAACGCTTCCGGCGGTAAAAGACATAGTTTTCTTGGCCGTTGCCTATGTTCTATTCCACTGGCTCATTATCAACTCGCTCGACATCATCAGTGCGATTTACTCCGAGTTCAACAAGATTGCCGCCAGTTTTGTCGGCGAGAACTCTTTAGTCTCATCCGCCTTGGATAAGGCTCAGTGGGACGCTGACCAAGCGAGTATCGGCGGATGTGCCCTGTTCATCGTCATGGGATTCTTCTCCATGTGCGTGGGATTCATCGCTTATGTCGTATCCCTTGTCGTGGCTTTGGCTCGCGGCATTCAGCTATATGCCATGGCGGCGTTCTCCCCCATTCCATTATCCCTGCTCGGATTCGATGAGACACGGCAAATGGGCATCGGATTCCTCAAGAACTTCTGTGCCGCCGCGTTGGCCGGTGCCATCATGGTCTTCTTGATGGTTGCCTATCCGTTCATCGTCACATCTATCGGTGGAAGTCCGACGGCGGGAAACACGATTTTCGCCCTGACTTATGAGGGAGAGTTCATCGACACTGTTGGTATCGTTCTAGGCTGGATTGCAACCTCCTTCATGTTAATCATCGGTCTCGTAAAGTCCGGTGCTTGGGCAAGGGAGATTTTGGGCAGCTAACCGTTTACCGAGAAAATGTCACCATCAACCGAAAAGGGGCGGTCTTCGGCACCGTCCCTTTCCTTTAATAATATATTATTGGGCAATCGCAAGAGCCTTGGAAAAGGTCATGGGCGAGCCTGAGCGGCCGGTGAGCCTGAAAACCGCCTCAAAGGAGTCCCGCGAGGCTTCGGCTGCCTTGGCCGGTAACGATGCACATAAGGACATCGGGCAGGATGCCCGTTAGGAGGGAGTGATTCAAATGGCACAGGAGAATCGTGAAGCCTATATCGCGTGGCTGCGCGAGAAACTTGAGGACTACTGCAACGATGATGGGAGCTACGAGGTCTATTGGGACTACGACGATTCCGTCACGCCGGACCAACTGGTCGAGGCGGTCGATAACTGGAAGTCAGAGGGCTATACCAGCCCGGAAAGCTATCTCGCATCGACCTTGTACGATACAGTCGGGGAGGCTCAGGAGAGCCAGCTGTACGTCTCCATCCTCGACGACCTCAACGACGCGCCCGATGAGGTAAGGGCATGTTGGGATGAATCGACGGGCATCTGGGACGACCTTTACGAGGCCGGGTACACCGGCATCAACATGAACCTCGACGACCTGCTCTCCCGCTCCTCATTCAACGTCAACCTCTTCTTTGCCACCGAGACCGAGAAGAACTTCGACATGGGGAGCATCGTCGATTCCTTCGGCAACGACTATCGCGAGCCTCGCCTTGAGGACATCGACGCTGAGAGCTTGGACAACGCCCTCTCCTACCTCGTCAACCAGCAGGGCCACAGCGTCGAGGAGGTCTTCGGGAATCCCGATAACGCCTTCATCCACTCAATCCGCGAGGAGATAGACGAGAACAGTAGCGAGGCGATGAGCGAGCTTTGCGCACTCGTGCGCATGGACGCACGCGAGATGCTGGACCTCATCGGAAAGCGCTCCGAGGCAAAGGGCAGTCTCGTGCTCCCGAGGGATTGCGCCACCATGGGCATCTTCAACCAGTGGTCCGGCTGCGGCGGCGTGCTCGACATCCTGCTTGAGAAGGATGCCGTCATGCCCCTCTCCATGATTCGCGGGTTCCAAATCGAGGGTCAGTCCGACCCCGAGGGGTACACGGTCAACGACGTCTACGGTCTCGTCGGTTCCTGCTGGAAACCAGCCCAACTCAGCGACGACATCGAGACCGACGTGAAGGAGGACTACGCGCTCGTTTTGCAGAAGGCCCGCGCCGCGGACTGGGAAATCGAGGAGCAAGAGGCCGTCGAGCCGGTGAGCCTGAAAACCGCAGCCAAGGAGGCGCGCGCGGCATCCGAGGCGCTGGCAGCACATGGGGCACCGACCGTGGACCTCGAACATGAGGCCGAGGACGCCCGCAAGGCATCCGAAGCTCTCTCCTGCACACATGACGACCATTAGGAAGGAGGCGGCTCTATGGATTTCTATGATGCGACCGAGCTGATGCGGCTGGTTCAGGCGGTCGAGAACGACCCCATCGTATCGAGCGGGGCCGGTGAATCCCTCGCGTCCAAGGTCCGCGAGTTCATCGAGGACGAGGCCGAGATGGGCGGCTGGTACACCGAGCTGATGGACGCAATCGGCGAGGCAGAGCACGAAGAACCGACCTTCAAGGAGTGCGGAACCTTCACCGACCACGGCTTCGGCTTCCATGCGCAGGTCGGTACGAGAACCGATTATATCATCGGCTATCCTTACGAGAATAACGGGTGGGCCGTCCTGACCGGCAGTTACGACCTTGAGAGCGATGAGCTGGCGGACTACCATCTTCCCGAAGATTACCTGAACGGCCTGCTGTCCCGTTACGGCTACTCGTCGCTCGCCGACTTCAAATCCGTCAACGGGGAGGCATGGCGCGACGCGCTCACGGGAATCATCGCCGGGAATCAGGAAGCGAATCGCTTCGAGGTTCCCCATCTTTTCCCCGACCCATCAGCCGCAGAGCGGTTCTGCACTTATCAAGGCGTCCCCGGCGACCTGCTCCGCCCCGCCATGGAGAAGGCGCGGGCCGAGTACGAGAAGGTGAAAGCCCGCCACTCTCCCGAGAAAGCCGTGTCCCTCAAGGGCGAGGTGGAGACGGCCCGTGGCGCTTCCGCCGCGATGGCCGATAACGGAAACCATTCAAATCGCGGGCAGGACGCCCGATAGGAAGGAGGATTGCGACATGAAGGGCATGCTCATCCCGACAAACGGGAACCCGGTCGAAATCGACATCAAGGTTGATGAGGAGGGTTCGACGCTACACGACCTGCAACGCCTCGTCGGCGGGAACATCGAGCCGTTCGATGTCATCTTCGGCGAGGGCATCAGCCTCTACGTCAATGAGGAGGGCCTGTTCACCTGTCCGCCCAACCGCGCGGTGTACGCGACGAAGGGCATGGAAGAGGCCGGGTACCTCTCCATGATGGATTACAGTTCACCGGTCAAGGAGGGAGAACTGTACTCCATCCTCTGCGGCGACCTCGTGGCCGTCGGGTTCGACTTCGAGACCGGAGAGAATCGCGACCTCTCAGCCGATGAGATGTCCCGCGTAGCCGACTACTTCACCGAGGTCAGCAAACCCGGCAGCGGCATCGAGGAGGTCATCGCAATCCGCACGGGACAGCGCCGTGAGGAAGCCCGCTCGGAGGATGGCCGCGTCACCCTCAAGGGGGAGGCTCAGGCATCACGTGCCGCCTCCGAGAAGCTGGCAGAGGGACGCGGCACCGGCTCACCGGCACGCGACGACCACTCCATCGTGTAGATATATAGAAAGCCATCATGGCAGAAAGGTAGGAAAACACCATGGCATACGACAAGAACATCCCCAACGTGCTGCAACTGCTGCGCCTCGACCTCGGAAACGTCGATTACACTGTACCGAGCGACACGACCATCGCGCGATACGCCATCGTCGGCGACTACTTCCCCCGCTACTGCATCGCGGATGTGGCCGACGATGCGGACACCATGGACATCCAAGGCGCTATTGAGGAGACGATGCACACCATCCTCGACTATGGCGGCACGCCAGAGGATTTGCGCACCGCCATGGGCCTCGTGCCCGATGCGGAAATCGACTCGGACATCATCGAGTCCGGTGAGTACGTCCCCGTAGACCTCGGCTACTGCCTCGACGGACAGCTCACGAGTTTCGAGGTGCTTCCACTCGATGAATGCGACATCAAAGACGTGTTGAACGGGCACCAGATTGAGAACGTCATGACGGCGCTTAACAACTTGCCCGTGAACCTACGCCTGCCAGCAGCCAAAGCTCTCTCGCAGGGAGACTACACCGAGTGGCAGGCATACCAAATCTGCAAGGCTTTCGAGGTAGGCGTCGATGCGGATGTCATCGCGAAGCGCATCGCGAACCCGGTCCTGAACCATGCCCAGATGCGCGAGCTTCGCCGCATCGCCGTGCATACCGACTTCGCCGACCACGATGCAAGCCCCTATAAAAAGGATGTCTTCAAGACGCTCTCGAACGGTGAGTACACCGCCGAGCATCTACATCAGGCTCGTGAGCTTATGAAAACCACTGCCATCCATGACATCGCGTTCCCTCGCGACTGGCTGAAACTCGACTCACGCCAAATGGAGGTCGTGCGTCACGCCCTCAAGTCCGATGTCCCCATGGACGCTTTAGAGGAATACGCGGACGGCACTTACACCGCCGACCACATGAATGTCATCACCATGGCGCTCACCGAAGGCATGGAAAAGCCGGGAATCGAGCGTCTGATGAACCATGACCTCTCCATGGAGCAGGTCTGGGGCTTCTATTCGGCCATCTCGGGTGGTCGCTTCACGAGCGAGCAGCTTGACGTGCTGTGCGACCCGACCAAGCCCGCCGAAGTCATGAACGCCATGCGCACCGGCATGACCTATGGACTGGATACCCAGACGGTGACGCGCTTCGCCGACGGCACCTTCAAACCCGGCCAGATGGAGACCATCTATCATGCCGCAGCCGACAAGAAGTGGGTCACAGATGAGATTCTTGATGTAATCGCCGACCCGCGTTACAGCGCGAACCAGATTGGCGCTCTTCATATCAGCGCCGCTCAGGGCGCGACCCTCGACGAAATCAAGCGCGAGAAGGAGGTCATGGGCATGTCCATGAACCTCAAGGACGATGCCGCGAAGTCCGGTTCCGTCCACGAGGCAGCCAAGGAATCCCGCGAGGCATCCGCCCAGCTCGGCTCTGAGAGCCATGGCGATAAGGCCGTCGAGCGCGAGGAGTTGGAGTAGAGAATAAGCGGTTCTCCACGCTTTCAATGGCCGGAGGGTTCTCAACCCGACCCGCAGGCTGTTGGAAGGGTGGGAAACCGCCCCAACTATACATATTGGAAACTATCAGACCACAAAGGAAGGAGGCCATATGCCAGATGAGATGAACAAGCGAGAGGTCATCCTGACCATCCGCGAGTATGAGAACTCGGTGGCGATGCCCGAGGGCGAGCGCGTCACCTACCTCGACCCGCGCGGCGGGGTGCATCTGAAAGACGGCGACGATAAGGCATCGGATTACATGGGGCGCGCCGCGAAGTGCGCGGAGTACCTTCGCTTCGGCGATGAGGTCGATGCCGTCACTTGCGGGGAGTATCCCCGTTCCAGCGCGGTCAAGTTCTGCGACACGCCGGAGCTGTTCGTGCAGGCCGGATTCCGCCCGCTGCCGATGCTCTACACCCAACGCCACCTGCGCGATGCAATCCGACCGAAGAGCAGCTACGACCCCCACCGCCATGGACTCACCGTTGAGCAGATGAAGCGCCTGCCCGAGCTGATGGAGCATCCCGTAATGCTCTGCGACAGCCCCGCCCGCGAGGACACCATGCTCGCGGTGCTGTGCGATGTGGATTGCGATGACCTGCCGCTCATCATGGCCGTGCGTCCCGATGGGCGCGGTTATTACGAGGCTGGCGAGATTGAGACCAACTTCATCTTGGCTGTCTACGGTAGGACGAACTTCCCCCGCTACTTCGACAACCTCATCACGCCCGATAGGGTCGTCTATTATGACGAAGAAAGAGGCCGGGAACTCAATGCACTTGCGAAGCTACATTTGCTTCGGAGCCACATCGTCGAACCCGACCTCAATAGGACTATTATACGCCGACCGCAGTGCATAGTCAAGAGCGAAACCGCAGGTCAAGAGGGGTATCGGTTGGAATCGAAGGTCAAAGAGACCCGTGATTCGAGTGCGAAGTTGGCTTCGGAACACGCTAGTCAAATGTCAAGGGATTCCGCCATTGAGGAAATAACGGAAAAGGAGGAGACGCATGAAACTGGTAATCGCTGAGAAGCCGATGCTAGCACGCGACATCGCCCGCGCCATCTGCGGTAAGCAGGTGTCCGAGACTGCGCGGCTGCCCATCTCAGGCAACGGGTACACGGTCATCGCCTGCGCCGGTCACCTGCTCGAACTGGTGGAGCCGGATGCGGTGAACCCCGCATGGGGCAAACCATGGTCGTTGGACGTGCTGCCCATCCAAATCGACGATTGGGCGAAGGAGCCGACCGAGGACAAGAAAGACTTGGTGGAGCGCATCGACTCGCTTTTGCCGGAGGCCGAGTGCGTCATCAACGCCGGTGACCCCGACGATGAAGGCCAGCTCATCGTTGATGAGGTGCTGGACTACCTCGGCTACAAGGGCGAGGTGCTGCGCGTCTACGTCAACGACAACATCGAAAAGAACATCGTCAAGGCGTTCGAGCGTCTGGTACCCAACGAGCAGTGCCGCCCTGCCGGTGACGCGGCATACGCCCGTCAGATGGCGGACAAGTGCTTCGGCGTGAACGAGACCCGCCTTGCCACCAAGCGGCTCGGGGGCCTGTTCTCCGTCGGTCGCGTGCAGACCCCGACCCTCGGACTGGTGGTCAACCGCGATGAGGCGATAGAGAACCACATCACCCGGAAGTATTACGAGCTGACCGCCACCGGCGGCTGTGCAGACGCGTCGGGAGCACCGGTGTTCAAGTTCAAGCCGGACAAGGACATGTTGGCCGGTGAAAAGCACGTATTCGACCGCGATGCCCTCGGTGGCATCAAGACGAAGCTGGACGGCTCGGGTATGTCCTTCTCCACGGTCATCTCGAAGAAGGTCGAGAACCCTCCCCTGCCCTACAACCTGACGGTGCTGCTGTCCGACATGTCCCGCCGCTACGGCTTCTCCGCATCGAAGACCCAGCAAATCACGCAGGACTTGCGTGATAAGTACAAGGCGATAACCTACAACCGCTCGGACTCCCAGTACCTCAAGGAGGAGCACTTCGCGCAGGCACCGGTGGTGCTGGCGCAGGCCATGGAGAACGTCGGGGCAACATGGCCGCTCGACTACTCCATTCACTCCAAGGCGTTCAACGAGAAGAACGTGACCGCTCATCACGGCATCATCCCGCAGGAGGTCAGCGCCCCCGTGGCCGACATGACCGGGGATGAGGCCAAGGTCTACACGGCCATCGTGGAGCGCTACGCCATGCAGTTCCTCCCACCCGCCACCTACGATGTGAGCACCAGCGCCTTCGCGGTCGATGGCGGGGAGTTCCAAGCCGTCGCGCGGCGCGTGCGCGAGGCCGGTTTCAAGGCCGTGTTCGGCAACGTCTCCGATGAGGACGGCGATGACGCGGCATCCGGCAACCCTTGGATTGACGAAGGCGACCATCGCCTTGAGCGCATCGAGTGCGCCGTCACCGAGAAGGAGACCGCCCCGCCCAAGCCCTACACGGAAGGCACGCTCATCGCCGACATGGCCTCCATCGCCAAATACGTCACCGACCCGGAGGTCAAGGCCATCCTCAAGCAGAAGGACGACGGAAAGAAGGGCGAGCACGGCGGCATCGGAACCACGGCCACCCGCGCCTCCATCATCGAGAAGTTGAAGGAACGCGGGTACCTTGAGAACGTGAAGGGCAAGATTCGCTCCACCGAGAAGGCCCGCGCCTTCTACCATCTCCTCCCGCCCGAGATTCGCGGTGCGGACGTGACCGCCCGCTGGTGGCTCATCCAGCAGGACATCGCCGAGGGCAACGCGGATGTGAACGCCCTGCAACAGAGCGTCATCGAGGTCTTCAAGAGCCATCAGGACACCGCCTACGTCGGTGCGAGCATCGCGCCCAAGGCCACGGTCGTGGGCAAGTGCCCTCTCTGCGGCGCGGTCGTGGTGCAGCGCAAGTCGAAGTCCGGCAAGCCCTTCTACACCTGCTCCTCGAACAAGAGCGAGAAGCAGGAGGACGGGACTTGGAAGCAAATCGCGGGCTGCGGTTTCAAGCTACTGGGCTGGTGCGGCAAGACGTTCACGGCGAAGCAGGCTGCATCGCTGCTCGGAGGCAAGGCGGTGAAGCTCACCGGCTGCATATCCAAGACCACGGGCAAGACCTTCGACTGCAAGGCGAAGCTCAAGAAGGACGGTACGATAGAGCCGATGTTCGATAGCAAGCCCAAGGGCAAGTACAACAAGGCAAGGAGATAGCACATGGACATGGTGAATGACGGCAAGGACATCCGCCTCGACACGCCGCAGGCGGTCAAAGAGGCACTGGCTTCTGGCAAGGACCTCTACAACCCTCAGACCGGCGAGTTCTGGTGGGAATATAACTACACGGGAAGCATCGCCAATACATACGTCCACCTCGACGACCCGAACCTGCTGGCGGTCGTCGATAACCCTGATTTCGACCTGTATGAGGACATCGTGGGCGGGCTGAACTACACTGGTTACATCACCGACAGCATCGAGACCATCATCGAGGACGGTGAGGAGAATGCCCCGCTAATCGACCCACGCGATGAGGTGTTCGCTCAAATCGCCTCCGAGGACGGTTGGGTCATCGCGTCCCCCGAGAACGTGAGAAAGGCCGTGCAATCGCACATGGCTGAAAATGGGGCCGATGCCCCCGAGGGTGATGCGACCGAACCGGGCAGCTTCGACAGGGCAATCGAGTGTCACCAGTTGCACAGTACGCGCGGAATGCCCGGTGACGACCGCATCACCCTCGGGGGCGAGGCTCAAGCCATGAAGGCCGCGTCAGCCGAGATGGCGGATGGCGCGGGAAAACATGACATCGGGCTAGATGCCCGGTAAGGAAAGGACGTGATGGAATATGCTCACCGATTACGAGCGCTATCAGCTCGAATGGATGATTGAACACGGGCACAGCCTCAAGGAGTTCGTGCAGGGACTCGACCTCGTTGACCGTGACGGCATCGACAGCCTTGAAGAGGCCTATGCCATCTGGGAAAACGACTACGGTTTCGGCGGTGAAGTCTTCTCCAACGAGCGCGAGTTCAAAGAGGAGGACCTGCCCGCAATCATGAGGAAGCCCGAGCATGAGACAGAGATGGGACGCATCTTGGAAAAGGGAGGTGCCCTTTACAGCCCGGAGCGTGGAATCGTCATCGCGAGTTACCTCAAAGAGGAGGTATCGCCTCGCATAGAGGTCTACTACGGCTATCCTCCCTACGCTCTTGCCTCCCTCGTCGGAAGGAACTCCGGCGTGACGGTCGATTCAAGCATCATGGACATCCAAGACGCCCTCGCCGACCCGAGCCTCCCCCGCCGTTTCGACCATGAACTCGCCGACTTCTCCTCGGTCGATGAATTCATGTCGAGCAGATTCCCCAACTCCGCTACGGATTGGCTGGATGTCTCGGGAAATACCGGACTTGAGGACATGTTGCAGCTCCTCGACATCAAGCAGACCGATAACGTGCGCGAGTGGTACTTGCTCGCTTTCCCAGACGATGAGCTTGGGGCCGAACTCAACCCCGACCTTACCTTCGATGACGCCCTCGCGGCGATACCGTCGGGTACCGGCTTTTACGATTCCATCGGCGCGGGCGATTCCGTGGTGCGCGAGCGCATCTTCGAGGAGCTGTGCAACCGCTATGGATACACCTACGATGAGGTCTATGATAGTTGGCTCAATGAGTCGCCCTTGCCCTCCCCCGCCATCTCGCAGCAGCCCGAGAAAATCGCGGTCGCAGCTGGTTACCGCTTCAACCTCGTGGACACGCGTGAGACCTCCGGCATCGACCTCAAGGGCTGCGGCACCGTGGTCACGGTGGACGGCCATGAATACGAAGTCATGAAGGGCGCGACCTACGAGGACTCCCGCAAGGTCGATGACCTGCTCGACTCCCATGGGGACAGGCCCATCTCCGATTACCGCAAGCGTCCGCAGGGCATGAGCCTCAAGCAGGCCGTGAGGGAGTCCCGCGAGGCATCCGCCAAGCTCGCCGAGAATAACAGCGGCACCGATGCACCCGATGGCAAGGATGAGCGCTAGGAGGGATGCCAGATGGGACTTGAACGCGACACCTACCTCGACGCGGATGACACCACCGTCTCCGTCACCCAATCGCTCCTCGACGCGCAGGCACCCTCGCATGACGATGCCGATGCGCATGAGGATGACCCTGCCGTCCTGCGCGAGGCGGTTCAGGTGACCTCGCATGGGCGCGTGGTGTCCAGTGCGGTGCAAGAGCGCCCGGTCTCCATCCACGGGGAATCGACCCGCGCCCGCGCGGCGGCTGCCGCGTTGGCCGCGCATGTGGATGCCGAGGATGAAGTCGAGGAAAAGGAAGACAAGCGCAGGAGCCGTTAGGGCAACCGCTACCCAGATGGTGTGGTTTCCCTTCACCACCTGCCGTTTGATATACAATGTAGGGTGTCTTAGGCACTCTATGGACAGAAAGGATGAGTGATAGACATGTCAGAGAACGCGAAGTACGCCAACGTCAAGATGCCTGCGGCGTTCCTCACGCCGCACGAGTTCACCGCCAAGGACGGTCGGACCTTCGAGAAGGCCTACGTCCATTTCCCGGAGGGCACCAAGGTCAATGGAATCGACCTCGGCCACTACTCCTGCGATGTGTTCCTCAACGAGCGCATGAAGCAGCAGATGCTCTCCGGCGAGCAGGTCACCATCGGCTTCAAGGCCGACGAGCCTGTTCAGGTCTGGACGGGCAAGGCCGGTGACGAGCAGAACCCGTACAAGAAGTACGAGGTCAAGCCTTGGGATTTGGTCAAGGGCCTCAAGGCCGCCAACGAGGGCTTCAAGGCCGAGAAGGCCGCTGAGCGCGAGACGGCCAAGGAGCAGGGCGCGACCCTCAAGGGCGAGTCCGAGCAGATGCGCGAGTCCTCCGCCAAGCTGGCCGGGGACAACACGCCCGAGGAGCACGCCAACACCCGCTAGGGTCCAAGGAAGGGGGAATACGGTAGATGAAGGTCGAGGTGCTTTTCAAGAGCCACCGCTACGAGGAGTTCGATTCGTCCACGCAGACGTGCCCGGAGCCGTATCGCGGCAAGGGGCTGAACGTCCTCACCGACTGGAACCTCTATCTCGGCTCCCTTGAGGAGAACGGCATCATCCTCGTGCAGCACTGGTATGACGGGAACCCGGCATCCTCCCAAGGCAAGGTGACCTTGGAGGGGGTCGAGGTTCCCGCCTCCGTGCGCAAGGTCGGATGCGCCATGCTGCTCGTCTCCCCTGACGAGCTGGACGAAATCGTGTGGCTCAAGAAGGACGGCGAGAAGCTACTTTGGCGCGAGGGCGAAGACCTCATCAACGGCGAGCGCTTCTTCGCGCAGGAGCAGCTTTGCTACTCCGATGAGACCACCAAGTCCATCAACCGCCGCGCCGTGGCGGTCTACGATTATCTCGCGAACGCCCATCCGACATGGGACGAGGAGGAGGTGGCCGAGAGCATGGGCTACACCGCATCGGCCATCCGCCGCATCCGAGATGCGGAGCTATGCCAAGACCCCGAGTTCATCGAGGTCGAGGACGAAGATGACACCGAGGATGCCGAGGGCGGTATCGGCGGCTACAACTTCGGTTAGAGATAGCAATCAGGCAAACCACCAAGCAATCAAGAAAGGAGTCTTTCATGGAACGAATCTTCTGCAAGATTAAACGCGTGAAGCGCAAGCTCGATGGCAAGCGCATCACCGCCAAAGTCATGTCAGCCGTGCTCATCGCCAGCTCCATGCTCAATGCGTTCGCGCCCGTCGCGGCTTACGCAGCCGAGCCTGAGCTTGCGACCGTCTCGCTCTCCGAGACCCAGCACGGCAAGCTCTCCTTCGACGGCACCGAGGACATGACGCTGGCCGTCGAGGTCGGCACCGATGTCACGGTGAACGTCACTCCGGATGAGGGGTACTTCTCCGACGGCATCACCGTGTTCAAGGGTGAGGAGGACGGCACCGCCGTCGATGTCAAGGACGGCAAGGCCACCTTCACCGTCGAGGGAGACACCATCGTCACCTCCACCTTCTACGCGAATGGAACTCCCGGCTCAGCGCCCTTCAAGGCCGTCGATGTCGATGAGGGCAAGGCATTCACCAGCATCGAGGGCTTCATCCGCGAACATGCAGATGCCCAGTACGTCGGCGAGGGCGATGAGCTGACCCGCGCGGACGTGCTCACCGTCACCACCTCCGTGGTCGATGGCGGCAAGCTCCCCGACGCGACTCTCGACAAGCTCTGGGCTGATGAGGACGGTGACGGCTTCTCCGAGCATTGGGATGCGCTTCTCTCCCAACCGGTCTCCCACGCCGTGCTCTTCGAGGTTGACCCGGATGCCGACTACTACGTCGGTTGGGCCGGTGCCGACATCTCAGGCGCAAAACTCACCGACTGGGGCGCTTCCGAGAACAACGCCGACGCGAAGATGCGCGAGGGTTTCATCGTGGACGAGGCCACCGGCCTCGTCTATGTGCCCAAGTCCTATACCGAGCTGAACGACAAGGGCGAGCCGATGGTGGCCTCCTCTCGAATCCAGCTCGTCTATACCGTCGAGAATGAGTCCGCCGAGGCGGCTTTCGATTTCAACAGCACCGTCAACGACGTGCGCGGCGACGTGGCCGGTAAGGGCAAGGTATCCCTTCCCGTGACCGCCGCGTCTACCAAGGTCACCCTAGCGACCGACGATGTGGCGCTTGAATCCCTGACCGGGCGCACCATCGACAGCGTTACGGTCAACGGCATCGAGTACACGCCCGACATGGGAATGTGGCAGTACGATGCGGATACCGGTTCGCTTGAGTTCGCCATGGCCCCGGCGGGCATCCACGCCATGAACGTGAAGATGTCCGACAACTTCGGCAAGGGGGTCGCCAGCTTCTTCCGCATGCCCGAACCCCGCATGTCAGTGAACAACATCGGCACGTGGGAGTTCAAGAGCGCCCCTTGGGCCGGTCAGACATTCATCACCCGTGGAAAGAACGCCTACACCGGGCGCAACGTTCCCGGATACACGCTTCCGGCAGTCGAGAACCCCGGCGGCGGTAGGTACGAGAACAAGACAATCAATCAGGCCATGGGTTGGCAGGGCGTCGATGTCTCCCGCCTCCAAGCGGGCAACTACTCCATCGAGCGCACCGCTGAGATTTACGCCCAAGACAATGGAACGGTGAAAATCAACACGCCCGCTAAGCTGGCGCTCACCTGCGGCCATGTCGGCGTGAACCCGAGTTTCGGCTATGACCCGAACTACAACGAGCCAGCCGCCTCCGAAGACCAATACGGCCAGCACGTCCGCGTCTTCTCTGTATCCGGTAACGAGGCGATTGTTGGTGTGACAGTTCCCACATCCCATACTCAGGCGGGAGCGGGATTCTTCCGCATCGGATGGCGTGTTCTCGCCGGTCACATCAACCTGCACAAGACCAGCGCCAACCCCGACATCACCAATGGCAACGACTGCTACTCCCTTGAGGGGGCGGAGTTCACCGTCTACAACGGGGCCGGTCAGTCCATGGGTGTACTCACCACCAACGCCAACGGCGACACCAACACCCTTGAGCTTCCCGAGGGCACCTACACGGTACGCGAGACCAAACCGCCCAAGGGCTATCTTCCCGCACCCGACCAGCAGGTCACGGTTCACGGCGGTCAGACCACCACGGTGCAGGTGGCAGACAAGCCCTCTGGCGACCCGATGCGCATGGTCATCGGCAAGTATGACGGCGATAAGGAGTACAACGCCAACAACTTGCCGCAGGGTTCTGCATCCCTTGAGGGCGCGGAGTTCACCATCGAGTACTTCGACACCGTGGATTACGATAATTATGATGCCCTCAAAAAAGCCGGTGTGAAGCCGACTCGTAGTTGGGTGTTCAGAACCAACGCGAATGGCTTTGCGTACTTTGATAAGACTTTCTTTGTTTCAGGTGATGACTTCTATCTTTCTGAAAGCGGAAGCATTACTATGCCTCGTGGTTCCGTGGCCGCATACGAATCCAAGGCTCCGACCGGTTACAAGTTGAATCCCGAAGTGAATTTCCAGAAGATTCAGGAGCAGCCTCTTGATGGTGTCACGACCTTCAACCTTCCTGAAATCCCAGAGACGGTGATTCGCGGCGGCGTGTCCGTCCAGAAGCTCGACTCCGAGACTGGTGAAGTGCCGCAGGGAGACGCCGATTTCAGCGGAATCACCTTCTCCATCATCAACGACAACCCCAACGCGGTCACGGTCGATGGCAAGAGCCACAACCCCGGTCAGACGGTGAAGACCATCGTCACCGACAAGAACGGCGTGGCGAAGACCTCCGCGGACTGCCTGCCCTTCGGCAAGTACATCATCCGCGAGACGGCCACCAACGACGATTACCTCAACACCTCCAACGAGATGCGAGTGACGGTCTCTGAGGACGGTAAGATGTATTCCTTCACCGCCAAGGATGACATCGTTCGCGGCGGCGTGAAAATCACAAAGCACGACATCGAGACCGGCACCGGCGACCCGCTCGGCGGCGCGTCCATCGACGGCACGCAGTTCGAGATTAAGACCCTCAACGATAAGCCCGTCATCGTGGGCGGCGTGACCTACACCAAGGGTCAGGTCATCCACCCCACCTTGACCATCAAGGACGGCGAGGCGAAGACCGGCGAACACTGGCTGCCATTCGGCCTCTACTCCATTCAGGAGGTCAAGGCGGGTGAGGGTTACCTGCTCACCGACGGCGAGCCGCATGAGTTCCGCATCGCCAAGGACGGCGTGCTGGTGAACCCCTTCGGCGGAGCGTTCGAGAATCAGGTCATGCGCAGCGACCTTGAGTTCACCAAGAAGGGCGATGACGGCCAAGACCGCCTCGCCGGAGTGGCCTTCAAGCTCACCTCCAAGACCACCGGCGAGAGCCATGTGGTCGTGACGGATGAGAACGGCTACTTCTCCTCCGCATCCTCTTGGAACAAGCACACCCATGAGACCAACGCCAACGACTGGGCGCTGGATGCCGAGGATGTCATAGACAGCTCCAAGCTGGATGCCACGGCTGGTGTCTGGTTCGGCGGAACCACGCCGGATGACTCCAAGGGAGCGCTGCCCTACGACACCTACGACATCGAGGAGCTGCGCTGCACCGCAAACGAGGGCTACCAGCTCATCGAGACCTCTGTCATCGTGAGCCGCGACGGCAAGGTGTACGACTTCGGCACCCTCACCGACGTGAAGGCCTCCATCACCACCAAGGCCTACGACCCGATGGACGGTGACTCGAACATCGGCATGGGTGATTACCTCCATATCGAAGACAAGGTGTCTTACGCCAACCTCTTCCCCGGTCGCAGCTACACGCTGGTGGCTGAGCTGCACGATGCCAAGACCGGTGAGGTGCTGTTCGACGGCAAGACCGAGGAGCACACCTTCACGGCTCAGGAGCCTAGCGGCTTCGAGGTCATCCGCATCGACGGCATCGACACCCTCGAACTCGCCGGTAAGACCATCACGGTCTACGAGAAGCTGTACGATGCGGGCGGCTCCCTCATCGCCAAGCACACCGATAAGGACGACGTGAACCAGCAGGTCACGGTCATCGTCCCCGAAATCGGCACCACCGCAGTGGATGGCGCGGACGGCGACAAACTCGTCTCCACCGACGATGCCGCCACGGTGGTCGATACCGTCCATTACAAGAACCTCATCCCCGGCAACCGCTACGCCCTCGTCGGTGCGCTCTTCGTTAAGAAGACCGCCGAGGATGGCGAGGTCACCGGTGAACCCCTTATGGTCGATGGCGCTCCCGTGGTGTCCCACACCACCTTCACGCCCGAGACCGCAGACGGCGATGCCGATGTGACCTTCACCTTCGACTCGCTGGCCCTCAAGGACGGAACCCAACTCGTGGCCTGCGAAGTCCTCTTCGGCCTCGGCTTCGAGCCTGAATCTTTTACTGACATCGAGGCTGCGACCCTTCTGGATTTGGTGGAGGAGCCTGACACCGGCCTCGACGGCCTGTATCCCCTCGCCTACCACGCGGATATGGAGGACTTGGGTCAGACGGTCACCATCAAGAACCCCAAGATTGCCACCACCGCGCTGGACGGCATCGACAACGACAAGAACGTGGTCACCGACAGCGAGACGGTCATCGTGGATACCGTCGAGTACCACAACCTCGTCCCCGGCAAGGAATACACCCTCAAGGGTTCCATGCAGGTGAAGGGCGAGAAGGACGGCAAGCCCGTCGCGACGCCCCTTGAGGTGGGCGGCGAAACCGTCACCGCAGAGACCACCTTCACCCCCGAGGCCGCGCACGGCACGGTCAACGTGACCTTCGCCTTCGACTCCCGCGACCTTGAGGACGGCACCCAGCTCGTGGTGTTCGAGAACCTTGAGCGAAACGGCAATGTGCTCGTGACCCATGAGGACATCGAGGACATCAACCAGATGGTGGTCGTGACCGTCCCCGGCATCTCCACCTCCGCACGCGACGGTATCGACGGCGACAAGGATGTGGTCGTGGATGACGAGACCACGGTCATCGACACCGTGGAGTACAAGAACCTCGTCCCCGGCAAGGAGTACACCCTGAACGGCAAGCTCTACTCCAAGAGCACCGGCAAACCCCTGATGGTGGGCGACAAGCCCGTCACGGGCCAGACCGTCTTCACGCCCGAGAAGGCCGACGGCAAGGTCGATGTGACCTTCACCTTCGACTCCCGCGACCTTGAGGACAAGATGGACATCGTTGTCTTCGAGAGCCTTGTGCGCTCCGGCACCGAGCTTGCGTCCCACGCCGACATCGACGATAAGAACCAGACCGTCACCGTGACCCATCCTGAAATCGGCACCACCGCCGTGGACGGCGCGGATGGCGACAAGAACGTCATCACCGATGACACCACCGAGGTCATCGACACCGTGGAGTACACGGGTCTCATTCCCGGCAAGGAGTACACCTTGAAGGGCACCCTCCATGTGAAGGTGACCGACGAGGAGGGCAATGTCACGGAGAAACCTCTTGAGGTGGACGGCAAGCCCGTCACGGGCCAGACCGTCTTCACGCCCGAGAAGGCCGACGGCAAGGTCGATGTGGTGTTCCACTTCAACTCCCTGACCGTCCCCCACGACACGGAAATCGTGGCCTTCGAGTCCCTTGAGAAGAACGGCGTTGAAATCGCCGCCCATGCGGACATCGAGGACAAGGCGCAGACCGTCACGGTCAAGCACCCGTTCATCACCACCTCCGCGCTGGACGGCATCGACGGCGACAAGAACATCGTCACCGATGACGAGACGGTCATCGTGGACACCGTGAAATACTCCGGCATCATCCCCGGTAAGGAATACACCTTGAAGGGTTCCATGCAGATGAAGAAGTCCGATGAGGACGGCAGCCTCACGGCGGAGCCTCTTGAGGTGGATGGCGAGCCGGTGACGGCTGAGACCACCTTCACGCCTGAGACCGCCAGCGGCGAGGTCGAGGTGACCTTCACCTTCGACTCCCGCGCCATCGCCGACAAGACGGACATCGTTGTCTTCGAGTCCCTTGAGCGCACCGGCGTTGAAATCGCCAGCCATGAGGACATCGAGGACGGCAAGCAGACCACCACGGTCACCCGCCCGCAAATCGGCACCACCGCGCTGGACGGCCATGACGGCGACAAGAACGTCGTGACCGACGGCAAGACCACGGTCATCGACACCGTGGAGTACAAGAACGTCATCCCCGGCAAGACCTACACCTTGAAGGGCAGCCTCCATGTGAAGGTGACCGACGAGGAGGGTAATGTCACGGAGAAGCCTCTTGAGGTGGACGGCAAGCCCGTCACCGCAGAGACCACCTTCACACCCGAGAAGAGCGACGGCAAGGTCGAGGTGACCTTCACCTTCGACTCCACCGGCATCCCGCAGGACACCGAGATGGTCGCATTCGAGAGCCTTGAGAAGAACGGCGTCGAGCTTGTGGCCCACGCCGACATCGAGGACGGCAAGCAGACCACGACCGCCCATGTGACGGGCATCTCCACCACGGCCAGCGACGGCCTCGATGGGGACAAGAACGTCATCGCGGATGCGGAGACCACCATCACCGATGAGGTGGCCTACGAGAACGCCCTGACCGGCATCGGTTACACCATGACCGGTATCCTCATGGATGCCGAGACCGGCCTTCCCATCCTCACGGGCGATGGCAGCGAGAAGTACACCGAGGCGGATGTCGCGGCGTTCATGCAGCAGCTCCTCGACGTGCTCGGACTCTCCGCGCAGGATGAGGATGAGGGTATCGCCGACATCGTGGTCTCCGATGAGACCGCCGAGGACGGTTCGGTGAAGAAGTCCCAGACCGTGCGCGTCCATGCGGACGGCACCTTCGAGGTCATCGACACCACCTATGAGACCGATGAGGACGGCCTGACCTCCGCCACCGTGGACACCACCGGCAAGGTGGGCTACGATGCCCTGACCGATGAGCAGAAGGAAGCCGTCTCTGACGTGGCCGTGCTCAAGGACTCCGGTATCGTGCTCAACTACTCCGCCACCGGCGAGCTGCCGGTGTCCATCGACATGGATGCCCTCGGCAAGTTCATCGCCGACAACGAAGACCTCATCTCCCATCTGGTCTACCAGACCGCCGAGTTCACCCCGGAGAAGTACGACGGCACCGTGACCATGGACTTCCACTTCAACGCCAACGATGTCATCGACCGCCTCGGCGGCGAGACCAAGGACATCGTGGTGTTCGAGGTCATGTCCAAGAACGCGGTCGCGGATGAGGAGGGTTCCGCCCCCGTCATCGTCGCCTCCGAATGCGACCTCGACTCCGAGGAGCAGACCGTGAACCTCGTGCCCACCGTCATCGGCACCACCGCCACGGACAAGTCCGACGGAGACCACACGCTGATGGCCGGTAAGGATGCGGTAATCACCGACCGCGTGACCTACGAGGGCCTGATTCCGGGCAAGGAATACACCCTCAAGGCGACGCTCATGGACAAGAAGACCGGCGAGATGCTGTCCATCAACGACCAGCACGTCACCGCCGAACTCAAGTTCACGCCCAACAGCCAGAACGGCACCATCGACATCGACCTCGGCAAGTTCGACGCCTCCTCCCTCGACGGCCACGACCTCGTGGTGTTCGAGGAGCTGTACAAGCAGACCGAGCAGGGCAACGAGGCCACCGAGGTTCTGGTCGCCGAGCACAAGGACATCGACGATGAGGGGCAGACGGTCACCGTGACCACCACGCCTCCCGGCGGGTTCTTCGGCAAGACCGGCGGCAACGACTTCTTCATCGTGGTCTCCATCGCGGCACTCGCCGTGCTCGCGTGCGGCTGCGCCTACTACGGCATCAAGAACCGCCGCGCCGCGAAGGCCGAGGATGCCGCAGCCGATGAAGGCGGCGACACTGACAACGGGGATGTCTCGGGCGACTCCGAGGCCTAACCCACTGCACATGCTGCGGGCGCTCCGTCCATGTAAATGGGGAGCGCCCGCCCTATCCCAGAAAGGGGGACACCCATGGATGACAAGAACCGTCTGAACGACGGAGAGAAACCGCAGACCCCCGCCGACCGTGAGGCCAAGGCCAAGCGTCGCATCCTCGTCGGTATCGCGGCGGGTGCCCTGCTCGTCGCCGGTCTCATCACCGGCGGCATCTACCTGTCCGGCAGGCAGGGCGGCACGCCCACAGCTCCCGGCTCCGGCACCCCGACCGGCCAACAGGAGCAAGTCGATGGCGAGAAGCCCTGCGAGCACGACTGGACGGTCACCTACAAGACGGTGCATCACGACGCGGTGACCCACACCGAGAACGTCCCACCGGTCTACGAGGCCAAGACCAGCTACCACACCGTGTGCAACGACTGCCAGCAGACCATCGACGGCATCGCCGATGCGCATATCAAGGACACCGGTCACTCCGGTTACTCCACCAACGTGCCCATCACCGGCGAGGTGCTGGTGAGCGAGGGCTTCACCCGCGAGGTCACCGATTCTCCGGCCTACGATGAGTCCGTGCCGGACAAGCTCATCTGCACGCTCTGCGGCGAGGAGAAACCGGCGGCTGCCGAGTAGCGAACCTCTCTCTCAAGACCCGGCACCCTGTAATCGGGATGCCGGGTCTTTCTCATGAAGGTGATTCAAAAGTCGGCAACGACGGATGATATGATTAGAAGCTAGGAGGTGAACGGACTTGAAGAAGAGAACGAAATCGCGCATCGCGCTCACGGCATCGGCGGTCTTCCTGCTGAGCGCCGCAGCGATGTTCGCCTTCCTCCTCTATTGCAGGCAGGCGGCGCATACACCGCCCTCGCCAGACGCGCCCCCCGAGTCCACGGTGGAGGACGACGATGGGTTTCCTACGGTCGATTGGGATTACTGGCAGGACATCAACCCGGATGTCATCGGTTGGGTCACCATCCCCGGCACCACCGTGGACTCCCCCATCTTGCAAGCCCATGGAGACGCCCCCGGCTATTACCTCAAGCACGACGTGTACGGCAACTACAACCCAGCCGGTGCCATCTACCTTGATGCCGATTGCGAGGAGCTGGGGCTGTCCAGCCGCAACGCCGTCATCTTGGGGCATCATTTCTGGAACGACAAGAAGGTGGCCCCCATGGGAACCGTCGCCGATTACAAGGACGAGGACTTCGCCCGCGAGCACGCCCGCGTGCTCATCCAGACTCCGACCGCGAAGATGACCTACGAGGCGCGGTTTGCGCAGATAGTCAACGGTCGCGAGCGCAACAAGCGCATCGACTTCGAGGGTGAGGCGGACTTCCGTGCATGGTATGGCGAATCGCGTGCGAACGCCGCCATGGTGCTCGATGCCGAGACGGAGCCGGAACAGGTCATCTCGCTCGTCACCTGCTCTTACAACATCTGGGTCGATAACGAACGCACCGTCCTTGTCACGAGTATGCAGGAAACAGCCAAGAATCAAGCCGAAAATGCGCAAATCGCGCCAGACGCATCCTGAGACCGTTCCAGGCGGTTTGTCATGTTGCCGGGGGCTGGACTCGACACCATCCTCCCAAGAGCCCGCAGAAACGATTCTGTGGGGTCGTTTTTTCTTCAACCACCGAAAATCGGCGTCAGGTGGCCCGCCACGCGCGTTGATATAATGATGCCATCGGCTGACGCGGAAAGGACTGAAATGAAAGAGCAGAAGAAATCAAAGTCGCTTGAAATCGTGGAGAAGCAACGTGCGCTCGTGGTCGAGAAGATTATCGAGGACATGAAGCGCGACGGACTCCATTGGTCGGAACCGTACATCCCCTCCCTCAGCCCGCACAACCCGGTATCCGGCACGGTGTATCAGGGCGGCAACCGCTTCCATCTCGGTTTCGTGGGATACATGCGCGGGTTCACGGACAACCGCTGGTGCACCTTCAACCAGATTCGCGATAGCGGCTGGCACCTCAAGAAGGGGGCCAAGGCCGCGCTCATCGAGAAATGGCGCGAGTTCTCCATCAAGGAGGAGAAGGAGGTCACCGGCCACTACCTGCGCTGCGTGGGCTATTGGAACGTCTTCAACGCAAGCGAGATTGAGGGCATCCCCGCCCCACCGGTACCGGAGCATGTGAGCGACCGCACCGCCGCCATCGCGGACGACCTCATCCTCTCCTCCCGCTGCCCCATCGTGGAATCCATGCGCTATCAGGGGAGCGCCGGTTACGCCCCCGGCTCCGACCGCATCCTCATCGCCCCGCGCGAGACCTTCCTATCGGATGAGACGTTCACCCGCGTGCTCCTGCACGAGATGACCCATTCGACCGGGCACCCATCCGCCCTCAATCGCGGCTGCAACACCAACTTCGGAAGTCCCGAGTACGCGCAGGAGGAGCTTGTGGCCGAACTCGGCTCCCTTTTCCTCTCCGCAGACCTCGGCATCCAGAACACCGACTACGAGGGGGAGCATTACGAGAATCACGTCTCCTATCTGCAATCGTGGATGCACGCGCTGGAAGACGACCCATCATACCTGTTCAAGGCGGCGGCGAAGGCCGATAAGGCGGGCACCCTCATCATCGGGCGCTACAACGATGTCTTGGAGAAGCGCCGCGACCGCGACGTGGAACGCGCACCCGAGAAGGTGTCCCTCAAGGGTGAAGTCGCAGCCATGAAGGGCGCGGCGAAGAGCCATGACGAACAGGCCAAAGCGCCTGAAATCGCGGTCTCCGCGCGGTAGAAAACAGTTGTGGAAATGGCTAAAATGTAGTATAATAGTAGTGTAGAAAGCTATCAAACTTTAGATATAGGAAGGAAATAAGAAAGAGGTGAAGTAGGATGAAATACTATGTCGAAAGCGGACTCAAGATTCCAACGTTTACGAAAGGATGGAAATTAGGCAGATTCATCACTGGCATGGTCTTCGGCATCTTTTCCATCTGGCCCACCTCCCACTTCTATAAAAAAACATGGCCGAACATTACGACAGTGAGAAAGGTCGCGCTCAGGTACACATGGTTGGGCGCAGCAGTGAATCTCATTCTCTTCGCCCTGTCTTTCAATGTCTAATCCATCTGGGACGACAAAGGTTGATGGAATCACCTATAAGGAGGCAATCAATATGGAGAACACATTAAAACCAGTGCCTTGGCACTTTACCATCGTATTCGATGAAGACAAGGCGAAGCGCAACGGGTACGACATTCAAACCCTCTACGACTACACCGACAGGAACGTCTCTCGGTACGGATGTGTCCGCATCGCGCAAGGGACTTGGAGGGCGGCGGAGGGCAACGAGGTTGAGTCGCAGTGCCTCGCGCTGTCGCTGCTGTCCAGAGCAGGATGGGTCATGCGCAACATCAAGTCCATGACCGCCTTCGAGGACGACTGCGATGAGCAGGTTGACTACCTCGATGTCTTGCGCCGCAACAATCCAGAGCGCTTATACGCATGACGGCGATGATGCACCATGCCACACAAACGCAAGGCGTTCAATTTCGATTTGGATAACGGGAAGTTGGAGGAGTTATATCCTTCTCCTTCCGGCAGTACCACGAGTTACAACAACGCATGGTCGAAAATCAAGGCTTTCATGGAGGCCAACGGATGATGGTCACGGCGGGAATTATCGCGGGGTTGTTCTCTACGATAGTCGCCTACGTCTTCTATAAGAAAACAGTCCCCGACTTCCCAGTAGCCAAGTTCGCCATGAAGTACAGCCTGATAGGAACTGGAATACATCTCTTTCTATTCTGCCTTCTCCCAATGCTTTCGACACTGGTACCATATCTCTAATATCCAAGCCACTCTGACCCCGGTCATATGGCCGGGGTTTTCTAAAAAGCTCCTGCTAAGCATAACCACAGGTAGACGCTAGAATAATGAGATTACAAATAAGATATAGTATAATAGCAATATACGAATATAGAATGATTTGAGGAGGGATAGTTATGACCGACATAAAGTACACGCTGATGAATAAGAACAGGCCCGTCCTCGATTTTCTTTATGACTTGGAAACCCATCGCGTCGTGAAGATTATCGAATCACGGGAGCTGGCTTATGCCCCACCGGCGATTCTCGACATGAAGGGCAATGCCACGAGGGCGAACCTCGATAGTTGGTGGCACAGGAGGGCAATCCCCGCTTCGCGTGCCCAGATTCAGCGCCTTATGAGCGAGCTGAACATCGACAGCACCCTCGCGCTCGCCGAAAAGAACTTCGGACTCTCCCTCTCCGACCGCTACTGGATAAACGATGCCGAGAACCCGCAGAAATGGGATGACATCAACTTCTTCGATAACGACTTCACGGATGACCTCGGCTTCCTCACCTTGGGGCAGGATTCATCAACCGACAACCCCAACCTCATGTCACCGAACTCGACCGTCGGCGGCGACCTGAGCAAGAAATGGACGATAGTCGATGGCTCGCGCATGCTCGTCAAGAGCGGCACGGGTTTCACCAATCAGGAGGTCTATAACGAGGTAATAGCCACGATGCTGCATCGTCGGCTTCTCGATGAGGGCGATTTCATACCGTATGCACTGCATCAGGAAGGCAGGCGGACTTTCTGCGCTTGCCCGAACATGCTCTGTGAGGATGAGGAGCTGATACCAGCACTGCATATCATACAGAACCACAGGAAATCGAACTCGCAGAACGATTACCAGTTCCTCGTCGAATGCCTTGAGGGTCTTGGTTTGGAGGATGTTGAGACCTTCCTGTCCAAGATGTTCACCTGCGATTGCATCATCGGGAACTTCGACCGCCATTACCAGAACTTCGGTGTCATCAGGAACGTCGAGACGTTGGAGTACACCCGCATAGCGCCTATTTTCGACACCGGCAACAGCCTTTGGTGCAATGTCGAGGCCTTGGATACCGCGAGGGACTTCGAGTACATCGCGAAACCCTTCGGTCGAGGCCTGAGTCCCGAGAGGCAGTTGCAGCTCCTCTCCCACTTCGAGTGGTTCAGACCTGAGAAGTTGGACGGCTTCGCAGAGGAGGCCGTGGCCGTGCTGAAACTCAACCCCAATATGCCACCCGCCCGTATCGAGAGAATCGAGCGCGGCATCGAGAGGCAGATTGAAAGAGCGATAAAGCACATCGAGAGACAGCCCAGCTACCAGTTGGCGCAAGAGCAGGCCCATCATGTGTCACTCAAAGCCGAGGTCGAGGCCTGCCGCAACGCCTCAAGGGCATTGGAGACCGACACGAAAGATGATATTCCCGAGCACGAACACGAAAGATGATATAAGGGGCTGTGACAGATAAGTCACAGCCCAGACATAAAAAATACACCCAATTCTATAGAGAAGAAGGTGTATTTTTTGGTATAATTTATGTATGACAAGTACTCAAATTAACCAAGGAAATTATACCGCATATCAACCATATATGCTACTAAATTTTGATTATTCTTTTCAAAATGATGTTCTTGATGATGATTTGAGCGTCACGATCTTGGAAGTCTTAGGGAGGATTAATCTAAATAAATTTATAGATTTCCATAATCTTGATTCTCGCTCTTATGACCCTGTCATGATGTTGACCATCATCCTCATGGCCTTTGCTGAAGACGGCTATGCTTCTTTACGAAAACTGGAAAAACTTTGTCGCTATGATATTCGTTACCGTAGTATCACGAACGGTTGTGTTCCAAGTTATAAGAGCTTTGAACGATTCATCAATCATACATTGAAAGAATCCATTCAAACGATTGCGAAAGAAATCTATCTGTATGTACAAGATGAAAAAGCATTGGAAGAACAGATTCTTTATATTGATGGTACAAAATTTGAGGCAAATGCCAATAAGATGACGTTCTGTTGGAAAGGTTGGAGTAAACGATACCTTCCCAGACACTGGCAGAAATGTATGGAACTGTTAAAACAAGTGAATCGATACTTTAAAAAACATGAAATCAATATCAATTATTCAATTTTGAAATATCCAAATATTGAGTATATGATCAAAATAGATGAAGCGCTTGAAAATTGGCTGAAGGAAAAAGAATATATCCGAAAAGGCAGAGGAAAACACGAAATCGCAAAATTGTGCGATGAATTGAAGAAAAGTGCAGTAAAGATGTGGGAGTATGCAATCCAGGAAGATATATTGGAAGACAGGAACAGTTTTTCCAAGACAGATCCAGATGCCACATTCATGCATATGAAATATGATTATTACAATCATACAAATGTATTCAAACCGGGATATAACGTACAAATAGGAGTAAATAATGGGTACATCGCCTATCAATATCTAAGTAGTGATCCAAATGATATAAAAACGTTACAACCATTTACAGAAGGATATAAAGAATTATATGGAAAATACCCTGATATAGAAGTAACGGATGCAGGATATGGGAGCTATGATAATTACTGTTACTGCAAAAGTAAAGGGATTAAAGGACTATTGAAATACAGTGGATATGAAAAGAAGAAAGAGAAAGTAAATGATAAGAATCGCTATCAACTGCGGCACATGGAACGACAAGAGGATGGTACTCCAGTATGTCCAGCCGGACATGTATTTGAGATAGAGCGAATAGGACTCAATATCAAAGGACAATATCCAAAAACGACGATGTATTACAGAAATAAAAACTGCGGTGAATGTCCACACAGGAGCAAATGCACGACATCAAAGAACGGAAGAAGTGCACGGATAGTCCCTGCCTTAGAAAAGATGCATAAAGAGATAGATGAATGTCTAAAGAGTGAAGAAGGAAAGAGATTGATGAGAAATCGTAGTGCACAGGCAGAGGGAGCGTTTGCGGACATCAAACAAGATTTTGAATATGTCCGCTTGCATCGACGAGGAGAAAGCGGAGTCAAGGTAGAACTAAGCTTAGTGTGTATTGGATATAACATAAGAAAGTACCATAATTATAAAATAAGGGATAAAAAGAGAAAAGCAGAGAAATGTAAGCAAACTGAATTAGTTTTCCACAATGGGATGGGGGATTTCTAACGAAAAAAGGGCCTAAAACCAGATTCACTCAAAAAGTTGTTTTCAGTGTACCCAAAATACAAAAATCATAATAAAAAAGGCTGTGATTTTCAGAGAAACACTAATTTCTCTTACTCGTCACAGCCCCTTTGCTTTATGGGTGCGGAGCTGTTGTCAACGGGAACGTGGAATACCGGAGCCTTGGCGAGGATATGCCGCGAAAGCCCGTTTACAAGAGGCTCACGGGGAATCCTCTCGGTGAAGGAAAGGAGGTCTCCTGCTTTCCCTGCCCTCCGGCGAGGATGGGTTCGGGTGAAACCCGAGATACGGGTCAAGGGACGCGTCCCTTGCGGGGTTCGGGGTGGAATCCCGAAATGAAGGACGTTGCTTCTGTGAAAACTGATATATGACGAAGCCCCCGACAATCAGAGTCAGGGGCTTTTCTATACGAACATATCTGTATGCTCTATTTGGTGGCGGGACATCCAGAACACTTGTAGCCAGTAGTCACCGTCTCATCCCAAGCATTGCTTACGAGAATCTGTTCATCCCATGCTGGTGAAGTCTCGATATATTTATTGCTATGCGATACGCAACTGCCTCCATTGAGAAAAGATTGTTCCATATGCCCTGCTACGTTACCTGTAATGTCCGCACCGCACTGATTGCAAATATCTCGACATTCAACCACCGCATCGTGATGAATCGTCTGATACACAGCATCGTGATGCACAACCGTGGTCTGGGGAACCCAGTTATGGGTGTGCTGCGGCTTGCTTCCTCCGCCACTATTGCTCGCCCCACCGTTCGAGCCGGAGTTTCCACCACTACCGGAACCGCCGTTGCTGCCACCGGTCTCGGGCTTGGACGCGCCCGTGTTCCCGCCTGACGGTTCGTCGGTCACTCCCTCCTCGGCCTTCTGGCTCTCTTCGTCCACCTTGTCCTTGTCGGCGTTCGGGTTGGCCTTGGCGTTCTCCTTGACCAGCTCGATGGCCTTGGTGCCGTTCGCGCCGGTCAGGGTATCGTCGCCCTTCTTCACGGCGTCGGCGACGGACTTCACGATGGCGTTGAGCGCATCCGCGTCGGCCTTGTCAGCTGCGATGGGCTTGAACTCGAAGGGCAGCTCGTCCCCCGTGTCCTTCCCATCCTTGTCCTCGGCCTCAGACTTCACCTTGGCGGTCTTGGGAACCTCGTAGATGGAGCCGTCCTTGTCCACGGGGCTGATGAAGGAGACCTCGTACTCGCCCTCTGCTGGCACGTCGAGCGCATGCGGCTCGTTCGCGTTGTAGGCGTGGTAGTAGTCCACCTTCTCTTCCTTGTTCACGATGTGGGCGATGACCGGTGAGGACTCGCCCTTCACCCAACCATCCGCCTTGGCACCGAGCTGGATGACCTGCTGCTCCTGCTTATCGGTCTGCTCGATAGGCGTAGGCTCCTTCGGCTCCGGCTTTTGCGAAGCCGCGTACCAGACACCGCCTCCGATGAGGGCGATTGCCAGCAGCCCACCGAGTCCAGCCATCACGGCCTTCTTCTTGTCGAACTCATGGCCGAAGAGCACGATGGTGCCTTTCTTCTCATCCTCCTCCCCATCGGTGGGGACGTGCGGCATCTGCTGCGTGCCCATCTCCTTCTTATCCTTATCGAAATCCTTCTTGTCTTCCATGACCATTCTTCCTTTCAATCCCGCGCCGATTATCCGGCGCTTTCTTCAACTTGAACTATATATATGCACCCGCATCATCCGCACAAGGCGAAATCATGCGCATCTTCGAGCCTGCGTGTCACGAGAACATCTGCCAGACGATATGGACCAAGATGAACAGCACGAGCATGAGTGCCGTCCACTTGAGGAAATGGAACATGCGGTCCGGCAGGGTTACCATCGCAAGCCGCTCGATGCGGCGCTTCGACTCCAAGACCATCGTGTCGATGGCCTTCTTGCTGCGCTGCGTCGCCTCGTCTATGTTGCGAAGGGTTATCTCCTGCGCCTTCTCCTGTGCCTTATTCACGCCATTGAGCGCGGCCTGCTCTGCGGAATGGGTCTCGTCCTTGGCGCTGTTGTAAAGCTCCTCGACTCTATCGACCAGATTGCGCATCTCATAGAGCGTCTGGTCCATCTTCTTCACAGCCTGATTGACCTCGGCCCTCTGGGCATCTACGCTCTCCTTGAGCTTCTTCACGGAACCGGAGAGCCTTCGGTAATCGCTGAGGTCATCGGCCTTCTCCTCGACCTCGCCCACCAGCTTGCGACCTGCGGCACGCATCTCACGCGCCTCCTCGCTGAGGTTCCTGACCCCGCTGATGTGCATCTCGACGCGCTCGTCATCGCGTTCCATATCCTCCCCTTGTCCTAGAGATTCCTTGAGGTGCTTCGCGCTATATGCCATGCCGTCACACCCCCTTCTCGCCCACCAGTCTGGTGCGGGTGTGGAAATCATCACCTATGAGACCGGTTCGCATGAAGTTCTGCAAGGCATCGGCCACGGTGATGGCGGTCTGGCCGTCATCACATTGGGCCACGCAGCACCAGTTGCCCGGTCGATGCTCCAACGCGTGGGCGCGGCGCACCTCCACGACCCACTTTTCCGTCACTTGTCCCTTACTCATAGAACTCCTCCTGCTCGTGATAATCCTCGCAACTGATGTATTCCGGGCAGTTGGACGGGTCGATGCGGAATCCATCCAAATCGGGGTATTCGCATCCCAGATTTCTGCCGAGCCAGTGGGCGCAATCCGCTTCTCTGCATTCCTTGTTAGCCATTCGTTCTCCTTTCCATACAATAGTATTATATCATACTATATCAATAGTAAACTACTTTTCTTCAATTTTACCCATCTCCGACCGAAGCTCGAAGATGTTTGCCAAGATGAAGGCGATGCCGAAGTGGGTCATGGCATCCGACCCCTCGGGTTCGCCACCGAGCCATCGCGCTATCGCGATGAGTTCCCAGATGGCGGCTATCGCGTACCAGAGGATGCTTTGGATGAGGTCGCCGTCCACCTTACTCATCGGTGCGGACCTCCCCGTTCTTCCTCATCTTATGACGCATCACCTGTATGGCACGCACGCTCCTGCCGGTCATGCGGGAGATTTCCCTATCGGGCATATCGTGCTCCATCACCAGCCTCCTCTCCCAGTCCCGCCACCTCGTGTGGCGAACCTCATCATCGCCGGGGCACAGGGCGTAGTTCCTCTTCCGTTGTCGGTTGCGGTACTCCCTTGCCCTCTCGCTGTCCGCGAAGTTCTTCAATGTCTTCGGCATTCACGCCTCCTCGAACTCGCCGCACGTCCGCTCCGGTTCAGGCTCGATGAGGTCGGCGAGGCGGCGATACGACGCGTCGGCCAAAACTACATCGAAGTCGCTCCGCTGCACGCCTATGATGTCCTCGACATCCTGCCCTGTGAATAGGGGTTTACCGATGTGCTTCCACAGCCGCGCCGCCACATCGCGTCGCTCTTTGTCAGACGCCCCTTCCATCACCTCCTTATCAATGGAAGCCGTCGCAGCGGCTCGGGCGTTCCATCGCTGTATCAGCTCATCTATGAACTCGCCGGTCATCTCCGCACCGCAATGGATGCAGGTGATGCCGAACAGAGGTGGCGACTTGCGCGTCGCCGGTCTGACCTCGCCGGACATGGGTTCACTCCCGCAGAAAGGACAGGGTTTCAAGGTGCTCGCTCTCATATCCTCCACCTTCCTATCATCAGTTGACGCTGAACTGATGCTCGCCCCAGCTACCCTCGGGCACATGGATGCGCGTCTGATGCTCGACCTCTCGGCACCTGCCTTTCATATCGAAGGCGAAGAAGGGCGAGCGTGTGACATCGTAATCGCGCACCACATCGACCTCCTCGACGTGGGCATCTTCCTCAGTCGAGTCAAATATCACCTTCACCTCACCGACCCCATAACGCCTCTTCTCGTAACCGCCGTTCCCATCAGAAACCATCACCGTATAAGCATCGTCTTCCTTGACTTCACCGCTCGCACCGCCGGTGCCCATGAACGAATACCCACCGATATGTCCTGAGATGTAGCTGTTCCCATCGAGGGCCGCAATCCGAACCGACTCCTCGTCCTCGACTCGCTCGTCCTTCAACTCGAAAGTCTCGGTCACAGAACCCGTCAAGATGAACAAGACCGGCACGGCGCTGATAAGGCAAGAGAGGTGCCATAAGCCAACGCCAGCCCTCCTCGCATCATCGGATGCGCAATGGCGCGCATCGTATGTAGATTCATATACGCATGCGAGTACGAGGGCAATAAAGCCCAACACCACCACGGATGCGAGCATCCAGTCCGGCTCTCTCATCTTCAATCACTCCTCTTCTACCAATATTCACGCGTTCGTCTTCTCGGTACCAGATGTCCTTTTTGGTGCCCTATTGTTGAACTTCGCGAGTGTCGCCTTGGCTTCCATTTCCAGCTCCACGCGGCTTCTCTCAATCGACGTCTCATTCTGTTCCTTTTCCGCCTCGATTTCGACGATTTCTGCATCGCTTATGAAGAAGTGGCTCAGGATGTCATCTCGAATCGACGGGGGCATATCGTCGAAGGTCTCCTCCTTGAACCGCACCAATGCCAGTGCTCCCGCAAACACCGATGTCAGCGCAACCGAGTCCATCACGTTGCGAAGCGGGCGCGGTACCTCCTCCACCAATTGCGGCATACTTATATGCAACACCATGTAGGCTGTCGCAAAGGCGACGCAGAACAGTGCCCACCGCGCGGTCGCTCTACTTCTCTCACCCTCTTTCTCGGAAAACCAGCGCCGCGCCGCCACCCAATCGCATCGGTCAATCGCCGCCTTGTACCCGTACAGGCACATATACGCCCGGAACGCCTCGGCGCGTTCATCGCTGTATGCAGGCTCAACCACGACCTACTCCTCTCTCATCTAATTCCAGTATCGGAAAGGCTCGCGCCACATCTTCATGACCACGGCTCCGATTGCCCTGTCCGGGCACACCTCAGCGAACAGCCGCTTCGACGGCCTCACCCCGTCCCGCTCCCACAACTTCCTCAGAACCCCCATGGTGACGAGCACCGCATCCAGGGCATCGTCTGGCGTGAGGAAGTAATCTTTGCCGTAAAGGGTTTCCCCATAGATGAAAATGGTGCCGGTGGAGGCTTCACGAATCACCTTGTTCATGATGACCATTGTGGCATGTGCCCACGCTTTGCGTCTGCGCTTCTCGATGATGTTCATTGTGCCTCCGCCCTAATACATGAGAAACGAGCCGCACTTCGGGCAGAAGCAGGGCACGTCCTCAGCCAAGGTATCGAATCGTGGTTCCGTGTCCTCATCCAAATCGGTCATGTCCTGCGCGATGACACCGGCCCAGCCGCAGTGCGAGCACCAGATGCCATCGACCGGGTTGGCCGAGGACTTGTTGGCGGAGTTCACGCGCGGCACGTACCTGCGGCTCTTGAAGCGCGAGGCCTCGTGGCTGACCTCGATGTGCTCGGGCCACTCGTCCTCGCGCCAATTACCGGGAAGAATCTCATTCAGATACATCAACGCCCCTCTCATGGTCGTGTATGTTGCTACCATTGTAGCATAACATAAACCTACCAATGTGGAGACGTTGGGTATCTTCACGGGAACGCTACTTAGCGCACGTCCGTTCGCTCATGCCCGCGCTCATCCTTGCCCATGGACGGTGCTTCGCGGCGCGGCTGGGTACCGGACCCGCTCGTGCCTCCGCCCTTCTTGGGCTTGCGTGCATAGGGAACCTCGGAAGCCATCTCGACGCGCAGCTCGTCGGCACCGCGACGATATGCGAGCCACAGGCGCTTCACCTCGGGGTCGTCCATGACCTCCTTGGGCGGGCGCTTGAGTTCGAGCTTCGGGAACGCGGCGAGGGCAGTGCCCTCCAAGCCATGCGCCTTCTTGCGGTAATCGAGGTAGGTCTTCCTCATGTCCTCTAGGTAGGCATCGCGGATGCCGGTGACGCGCTGGCGCTCGGCTTCGACTGCCGCTCGGGCCTCGGCGATTTCCGCGCCCTTGGCCTCGATGTCCGCTTCCACGTTCTGCAAGAACCGCTCCTCAAGGCCGTTCGCGTTCAGGTCGGCATCGAGCTTCGCGAGGGAGAAGGAGTATTTGGAGTTGTCGGTGTCGGTGACGTAGAGCCTGCCCTTGCGGAACTGGGTGTCAACGCCCCAGCCCTCAAGCATCTCACGGTACTCGTAGATGTTCTCGGCCCTGTCAGCTGCGAGACGGCACAGCTCGCGCAGGTTCATCTTGTAGGACTCTCCCCCGCGCCCCTCAATCTCCTTCTCCACCTTCGACGGTTGCTTCTTATGGACGGAGGAATTGCGCTCATCGCGCTCCACCTGCTTCAAGCCCCATGCCTTGTCCATCTTGCGGATGCGGGAGGCACGGCGGACTTTCGCCTCCTTCCCCCTCCCCTCATCCAAACGCTTCCCGGTTGAGAGGTCGCTGCGGTTTATGACGATATGAACGGCATAGCGATGGGTCTTGTCCTCCTTGCAATACTCGTTGTGCAGGGCGAACACAACCTCCTGATTCGGGTAATAGGTGCCGACGTAATCACGCGCGTACCTCATGCAGTCCTCCGGCGTGAGTTTCCCGCCGTTGATGTCGCACTCGTCGGGGAGAAAGGCCAAGATTTGATGGAACAGCACCGTGTTCTTGGCTTCCCTCAACTCACCGGTCTTCTTATCGCGGATACGCCGCGCGGCCTTATCATGCCCGAAGGTCTTGCGCGTCCCTTCCATGTAACTCGCCCACCGCTTCAAGTCCTTGCACTCCTCCATGTTCTGGGAATCGCGGAGAAGCACTTTCTTGTCATCGTTGATGTAGGCGCGGAGGTTGCGCTGATGGGATTTGCTGTTCACCCCTCCCTGCTTGATGATGGTCATGTCTCTACCTCCGTTTAGGCCGTTGTTTCATCGGCATCACCGCTATCGACATATTTCCAGTGATAACCGCCCGAGGTTCCACCACTCTTTAATGCACGCCAGACGGAACTTGCTGAAAACCCCATGCTCCGCGCAGCGGCACTCGCAGACCTAAATGTTTCCCCGGTCTCGCAGCACATGACGGCACGCCACCTTTCTTTCTTGAACGGAGGAACAGGTCTCTCAACATCTGCGAACCGCCAATGATAACCACCTGATTTTCCGCCAGACTTGAGAGCCACAATGATATTGCTGGGTGTTTTCTGACCCATGGCTAGGGCAGCATCGGTTATACTGTCGTATTTCTTTCCAGTCTCCACGCATATGACCGGAATTGTTTTGCTGGGTCTTATTGACATGGATGAATCATCTATATAGTGAAAATGAAAACCTTTCGTTGCTTGTCCAGACCTTGCAGATTTACTAACGCCACTAATGGTCAATCCCATCTCATATGCAGCAATGCCGGTGCTGTCAAAGACCTCGCCTGTCTCGACACATACTACGGCTTTGCGGACTTTAACTCTCTTGAAGCTATCCGGTGTTGGACGCTCGTCAGTTTCGTAATACCAGTGGTAGCCACCTGATGCTGTATGATTCTCGATTGAGATGGAAATTGCACGTTTGTGAACACCGATGGCGCGAGCGGCATCGGCTACGGATTCAAACAGCTCACCTGTTTCATAGCAAACAACGCTTTTTTTAGTCATGGGAATCATCTCAAAGCCGAGATTGACTAAACGCTGCTCTTGTTCTTTTGTGAGTTTCCCTTCCCTCCAAAGCCTTCTAAGGGACTCTTTTATGTTTTTGAAGTCGTTTCCATGCGAAGTATAAGTATAGCCACGCTCATCCGTTTCTACCGCTCCCACCGCAACGGCTTGTTCGAGAATGGAAATCCTCTCGTCAGCATCTACTTGTGGATGCAGAGCTTGTTGTAATTCCTTCGCTAAACTACGGGAGTCCTTGACTGCATCAATGACCTTGAAGTCGCGTGGCGTGTAAAGTGGATTTACTTTCTTGTCAGTCAGACTCTTGTATGCCCGCCGCATCCGCTCGCGCGTCACAGAGATACCACCAAGCAACCCAAAGTTGTTGCACAGGTCGAACACAACCGGGGCCTGATTCCCGCCAGAAGAGAGGGCGCGACCAAGCTGTTGATGGAAGATGACCGGGGATTTCGTAGGGCGAACCATCACAATCGCGTCGATTCCTTTGACATGAACCGCCTCGTTGAGTTGGTTGATGCAGTACAGTACCTTCAACGCACTACTGTCATCCGCCTTGAAGTTCTTGAACGATAGGGAAGCGTAAGGGTCTTTACTTGTTGTCTTATAAACATGGATTTCATCGTTCACTTCACCGAACCACTTATGAGAGAGAAGCATGAACTCGTTCAGCTTTGCTTCACGCGGGCAGAAGACGATGACCTTACCATCACGCTTTTTAAGATGCTTAGCGATGATGCGGTCGATGCCATCCGAATCTTGGAGCGAGCGGCGCAGCTCCTCGTATTTCTTGACGAACTTGGAATGTTTCTTCTTTTCGCGTACCTTGTCGATGGAGACCTTCAACTCGCCAAGCTCTTTCGGCGCATCGTAAAGGGCGATGATGTACTTTGGGATAGGCAGGATACCGCGAAGCCACGCCTCCTCAAGCTCCATACTGCTCGCCACATTGCCCTCGAACATCTCGTCTGCCATGTTGCGCCCGTTGTCCGAGTAGCGAATGGGTGTGGCGGTGAAGCCGAGGACCTTCGCTTCGGGATTGCTTTCAATAACGTATTGCACGCCCTTGCCCCACTCGGGCGCTCCGCAATGGTGGAACTCGTCGGCGATTATCACATCACATTTCGGGGCGGCAACCTCGTTCCTTGCCGCGACCATCGCTGCGGCATATGTCATAAATTGCAGGTTCTCCGGTGTGAATCCGGGCGCGAAGTCAGCAAGGTTCGCCATCTGGTCGGCGAACATGTACTCGTTGGTGCCGAGCAGGAGGAATCGCATCTTCGGATTGTCCTGCACAAGTTTGGCGATGATGACAAACTTGCCGGTGCCGGTGGGCTGCACCACGCAGGCGCGGTCGCTCACCTCAAGCATTTTGCAGAGCTTGTCATAGGCCGTCTGGTTGTGCGGGTAAAGCTCGATTTGGGAATCCATGTCAGTTGTCCTTTCTGTCCTTGATTTCCTTACATCCAATATAGGACCTTACGTTCGCAGTGCGGGCACTTCGCCGGTAACCCGGCGAGCACGCGGCGCTCATCCAAGTTGAAGCCATAGGCAAATGTATGGCCGCACTTGGAGCACTCGTACCACCACTCCACCGCATGACGTTTCCTGTTGTGCTTGGCTTTGCATTTGACGGTGCAGAACGAATCGTCCTTCGGTTGGATGGTGAGCATCAGGAATCCTCCTCTTCCATATCGTCACTCAACTCCAAATTGACCATGACGTTTCCTCTCCGTGCCTCTTCCTCAAGAGATAAGAGCGCCGCTTTCGTTTGCAAGAACACTGTTCGCTCGTTCTCAAGGGTCGGGATGACATGGCTCTCGTTGAACGCATCGAGTCCGTAAGTGTTGCAGAACTTCATGAGCTGGTTCAGGTTCACGCCGTGTTTGTGCAACTCGAAGAGCGTCTTGCTGAGAACCGAGGTGTCGATGACGTTGATGGTCAGGTTGTCCGAGTGGATGAGCGAGCTGCGCACGAAATCGGAAACGGTGAGGCCGACTTTCTTGGCTTTGCGTTTCAGGATATTCCGTTCCTTCTCTGTCACACGAACGAGAATGTACTTTTCTTTTTTCCCCACTTGTGATTACACCTCCCTCATAGCAATGATTAACCAAATAAGAAACGGTGCCGCCGCCGTTTCCAAAACTGCGAAAAGCCGCCTTTTCGCTTAAACGAAAATCAGTGGAATGGTATCTATTATTAGGTACCTGACAACCGATTGAGGAAACCCTTTTGGTAGGCTCCTAAAGCCGCCCAAAAGCAAGATGGAAGGGGATATACAAGTGCGGTTTTACCGCGATTGTATATACACTTCCCAAATCTTGCAACTCGAAGAGCGACCTTGGTCGGTGAGCACTGCTATTGTAGCAGTGCGAGAGCCTTCCCGGACGGGAAATAGGGGTGCCGCCGCCCCTATTTTCTGGTCGGGAAGGCGGTGTCTCCCGGAGCTTGCGGAGGGAGACAGAAAGGTGGGGTGCCGCCGCCCCACCTTTCTCAAATTCGCGAAACGCAGACAGATAATTTGGTTTTTCCCGACTTGGCAGTCATGTATTTTCAGACGCTCGCGAACGGATGAATGCCCTACGCCTCGGCATGAGAACGCCACTCCGCGAACCGACAATCGTGTGATTCTCAAAATCGGTCGCGCCGTTTTCTGGATGGCGGCGAACCGGAATCTGCGAAGGGCAGTAATGCGAAGCGGCGTGTCTCAGAAAGTGATAATCAGAATTACTTGTCGAGGGCTTCAGCAAAGACGCAGCAGCGGTAACCCGCGCTCGACATGTCGCCCTCCTTGGGCGGGTCGTTGTGCTTGTAAAGCACAGCACGCCTTCCGGGCCAGTAGTCCGTACCGTCATCGTTCTTCTTGGCCCACAGCCATTCGGTCACCTTGCCGTATCGGAAATCTCCGATGAGCGGAGACGGAATCGTCTCGTCCTCGTCCTTCCCGAACGTGCGGTAGGTGATTTCGTATTTGTCGTAACCGGTCTTCGTGGAGACACGCTTCACGCCGACGATGGTGCAGTGAATCTTGGTCGCCATCGCCACGCGATAGGCTAGGTTGTTCTCATCCTCGGCATCGACGATTGCCCTTGCGCATAGACCTACTTCTACGGGTCTGGGTTGACGGCCCTTCTCGATGGCGGCGGTCATATAGGCCATCGGAAGAATCTCGCGATAGCGTTGGTCGGTCATCTTGTTCTTGCGCTCGTCCATATTGCGTCTCCCTTCGTCGCGGACGGCTGATATGGGAAACCGCCCACACGGGCGGCTCCATATTCCTACTTCAACTTCGCGACCAACTCGACGATTCCCTCGCGCTGTCGGCTACCGAGACCCTGCACGCGTCGGTTCTCCGCGATGCCGAGCTTGCGCATGATGTCATCGGCCTTCGCCTTGCCGATGCCGGGGATGCACATCAGGAACTCGTGGACGCGGATGCGCTTGGCGCGGTCATCTGCAAGGGCGTCGGCAAGGGAAATCTCCCCCGTCTTCACGAGTCCCTTGAACTCCGTGCGCTCGCGGCGAGCCTCTGCGGCACGCTCAAGCGCGGCCTTGCGCTGCTCGTCGGTCATCTCGGGCAGGTTGTTGTTCTCCATCTTGATACTCCTCACTCTCCGGCTAAGCCGGTCTGTTTGTTCTCAGATGCCGCCTTGCGCAATCGCCAGCGGCGGTTCGAGATGGACTTCATCGAGCGCTTGATGATTCGTGAAAGCTCTCTATCGGGAATCCTTTGGATGAGAACCAACTTATCCTCGTCTTCCGTCCACTTTCGCCGCTCGTACTTGAAGGCAGTCTGGGCGTAGTAACGCTTGTGCTCGGCGCGTTTGCGGTCATGCCGCTCCGATGCACTCAGGCTACCTCTCATCTATGCCGTCCACATCTTGACCTCGACCACGTTGGTGGCGCAGTTGAACATGCGTCGGTCCATCTTGCCGTCGGGCATCTGGTACGTGCCCATGTACGTCGCCCCATGAGTCGGGCCGTAGAGCTTCCCGCGTCCGCCCTGTTGGTTGAATATAGGCTTATCGGGCTTCGACATCCGTCTCCTCCTTCACCTCGACCGCGACGCCCTCCTCGGCGGGCACGAGCCATGTGCGCCACTTGGAGACGACCACGCCCCCCTCGCGGTAGGCCGCGCGGAAGTTGCAGACGACGCATGTGCGCCCATCGCCCCCGCGTGCTACGCCGATGACCGTGCCCAGACCGAACTTCTGGGAGAGGATTCGACCCCCGATGTGATAGCGGTTCCCGTAGGCATCGCGGGGGAGCGCATGGATGTACTTGTACACCCCGATTCGCTTTCCCATCGCGCACCGCCTACGCGAACTCGGCTTCGAGGAGGCGGTTGATGAGGACGGTCATGTTCTCACCCGTCTCCACCTTGTGATATTGGAGCCTCGTGTGCATGGACTTCGGGATGCGGACGTTGATGCACACCAGCTCATCGACCTCCGGCTGCGCGTGCTGGATGGAGGCCTGCTGGCGCTTGGACTTCTTCGCGGAGGCCATGAAGGCGTTGCTGTTGTTAGACATACTTCTTCTCCTTCTCGTTGATGATGGAATCTGCCAGCTCCTCAAGAGCCGGGATGACGTGGCTGTGCGGACTGTGCTCCGCGACCGACTTGCCCTCGGCTGCGGCCTGCGAGAGCGCGACCGCGCGGGGCACCTTCGCGATGACCGGAACCTGCTCTGACTCAAGGAACTCCACGAGCTGCTTGTCGAGCTTGCCGAACGCGTAGAAGTTGTTGACCACGAGGCGGATTGCCGCACCCGTGCCGGAGTCCTTGGCGATTTGGTAGGTGCGCATGGTCGGCTCCACATCGCGCGTGCTCGGGAGCATGGGGATGAGGATGACATCGGCGGCGCGGCACCAATCGCCCATGCCGTCGTTCAGGACGCCCGCCGTATCGACAATCTGGTAATCGCAGGACTCGGCGTAATCCGGGTCATCGCAGACCCCGTGGACGGAGCCGCCCTGCGGGTCGGTGGAGACGAACGCCACCGTGGAGCCTCGGCGCTCAAGCGCGAACGCCAGCTCGTCGGCGAGGGTGGTCTTGCCGACACCGCCCTTCTGGTTGAGGAACAGAATCGTGAACATATACATCAGTCCTTTCTCGTCTTGATTCATGAGTTGCTTAATCCGCGAGGCCGCTCTTGCGGTATTCCAAGCAAAGGGCGCGAACCGTCACGGCATAGAGGGTGAGAAGCAGGGTGAAGCCTACCGAAACCATGACCACGCCGGTGGTGTTCAAACCGACGTAACAACCGAGTGCCAAGGCGACGATGACCGCCAAGGGGACTGCCGTTGCAACCGCGATGGGCAATCCAACCCCTTTTCTGCCAAAGCCTTTACACGGACGTTCGCGATGAAGGCCCTTCAAGGCCATCGTCATCACTTCCCTTCCGATTCGTCGGGACCGCACCCGTCTGAGACTGCGGCCATGCAGCAAAACGCATAGGAGAACAAAAGCATGAGCGCCACCGCGACCACGGCACCGAAAGCCCATCGCGGACCTCCCAGCGCCCATGCGAAGGCGGCTATGGCGATGAACTCCACGGTGAAGATGAGCGGGACCACGTAGCGCATGACGCACATCGCGACCTTATCCGACCTTGCCATCCGGCACCTCCATCAATTTGAGAACGATGCTATGAGGAACATGACGGCCAGAAGCAACAGGAAGCCGATTTGCAGCACCCTCGCGCGGGTCATCTTCCTCCTCGCGAAGATATACATGGAATCGTGGGAGATGCTGGCGGCGGCGAGGATGACCGCCAGCATCAGGAAAACCCAGCCGACTGCGAACGGGACCGGCCTCATCTCGAACCCTAGAACGGGATGTCCTCGTCATAGAGGTCGAGTTCAGATTCGGGGGCAGGAGTCACGGAAGCGTCGCCGGTCTGCTCGCGCTTGCCGCCGCTGAACTCAAGTTGGTCCACGATGACGCTCAGCTCATGGCGCTTCTCATCGTCCTTGACCCACTGCGAGTAGCGCAGCTTGCCGTCGATGGTGACCTTGGTTCCCTTGAGGAGGTACTTGGACAGCTTCTCGGCGCGGGTGCCGAACAGGGAGCACTTGACGAACACGGGGGCATCGACGTACTCGCCCTCGGCGTTCTTGCGCTTCTCGTTGACCGCGACGGTGAACCCTGCGACCGCGAGGCCGCTGGCGGTTGCGCGCATCTCCACGTCGCGCGTCAGGTTGCCCTCGATGATGACTCGGTTGATTGCCATGCCTGAATCCAATCTACTCGGATATGACTACCTGCCTTTCGGCACTACTAATATAGCAAACTATAATGCCAGTATAGTTGAAACGTAGTAACCTCCATATCCTCTACACGCCGTGTACGTCGGACGTGCCAAGGCTGCGCAATTCCTGCGTCTCGCCATCCATGTACTCCTCAAGCACGATGACCTCGCCCGGTTCGACCCCATCTTCATCAAGTCCCTGCTCGCGCACCAGATAACCGTCGAACGCCAACTTGCAGATGTTGTCCACGCAGCCGATGTAATAATCCTTGCACCAAGTGTCGTATATCTCCTTTGACACCTGCGCCACCGACCTGTCAACGACCTCGGCGATGTCGAGGAACGAGCACCCGGTGGCGAAGAAAGCCACGGTCTCAGCCCATTTCCTAGCTTCGCTGACGCGCCTCTTGCCGTAACGGGCACGTGCCCGTTCGAGCGTGAGGCCATGCTGCTCAAGGCTCGCGCGGATAATCCGAGCCGCCTTCTCGTCTTCTCCTGCATCCCCACGCCAGCTGCCGATACCGATAGACTGGCGGAGCCAACCGCATCCGTTGGACTCGAAGAACGCATCCAAATCGGCGTAGCTCACGGGCTTGCGCCACCACGGAGCGCACCAATCACCCAAGTCATATATGGAATTGATACCGAACGGGCTGTCTACCTCTCTTTGCAAAGCCAAACGCATGGTCAGCAGGTAATGGCAATCGCAGATTCCGTTGTCTTCGACAAGGTTCTCCATCTTCTTCATCCTCCCAATCCTTCAACAAATCAAGGAGGGGCCACCGGTCTTCCGGTGCCCCTCCCGTGCCGCGCCTAGCGCTTTCCAAAGCTCGTGACCGAGAAGAAGTCCCCATTGCCGACGGTCTTCCGCACACAGTAATAAATCCCCTCTGCGCAAGTCTCCTTCGCTATGATGACATCGGAGGGCTTGACGTTCTTCCATCCGTACATCTCGCGAACCCACTTGTCGAGGAACGCCTTGGTGGGGTGGAATGAACGGGGAGAGGCATTGCGGTAGAAGTCGCGCCTCGCCCTCTCGCGCCTCTTGGCCTTCGCTCCATCCGCCTCACGGGCATCATCGACGTACCAATCACCATCGACCTTGAAGAACACGCGCTCGCTAATGACGTTCCCCAGCTCGACCCAATCGAAGGACCCCTTCGGGGCGCGGCACTCGAACAGGATGCGCGAGTCCAGCCCCCGCAAGTTCGCGTAGCGACCACTTTCAGTCACCTCCTTCAACTCTGGGCGGCGGATGCCGACCGCGACGCGCTCGCGGCCACGGGAGAGAAAATGCACGCCCACGACATCGCTGTAACTCGCATTGTCCATCTCAAGGACCCAGCCGTCCTCGATGTAGCGATGCACGATGCCCGTGATGATGGCGTTCAGGTCGTTGCGCTTCATGGTGGGGTTCCTTCCCTCGCGGTTTGCGTTGCCTTAATTATAGCAACCTACAATACTACAAAAGTGGTAATACAGTATGCCACATAGACTCTCCATAAGGGAGGGGCACCCTCGCGGATGCCCCTCTTGCCACCTAGTCGAAGACGAAGCGACCATCTTGGACGTACATCTTCTCGCCATCGAACGTGTAGCGCCAGATGCGCGGGTCCTTCTCCTCGGCCTCGTCCCAGTTCTTCATGAACACGAGGACCGAACCCGCCCCGATGACGGGGGCGCAAGCCTCGAAGACGGCGCGGCCCATGTCGTCCCTGTATGCACCGTACCCGCTGTCTTCAAAGCAGACACACTCCAAGCCCCCCTCGGTCTCATCCGCCGAGAACCCAAGCCATTCGAGGATGCCGCGCGGCCCCTCCTTCTCTGCATCGAACCAGAACTCGCCGGTCTGCGTCTCCTCGTCGTAATCCCCGGCAAGCGCCTCCCTCATGCCCGCGTCAAGCGCCAGCTCGACGAACCTGCCGTAATCCTCGCGCTTGATGGAGAGGATGCCCTTCAACAGGACCGTCCTGTCCTCCCACTTAATCTTCCTCCACCAGTCGCACTTCGGCTCGAACATATCCGGTTCCTTTCTCTCGGTTGCCTGTGGCTTAATTATAGCAATGTGCCGTACTACCAATGTAGTAGACTATAATACTACACGCCCTCTCCACAAAGCCGCCCCCGCAGGGAACATGGGTCATAGGGGCTTGCCCCTATCCCTGCCCTCCCCCATCCGTCACCCATGCGCTCCGCATCGCCGCGCCTACTGCACCGCCCTTGCCATAACCGTCACCCTTCTCTCCCCCCTCCTTGCCTTCCATCCACACATGAGAAAAGGGGCCGCGCCGAAGCGCGACCCCTTCCGTGCAGGCATCTCCCTTTCAATTCAATTCCCGTCTTTTCCATCGCATCGCCGGTCTTACCCGAGGTGCCGTATCGGTGGAATCGGAAGATTGGCGGCTAATCGGCTGCATAGCGCTCCGGGTCGGCCTCCATGAGGGAGACGGTCAGCTCGACCTTCTCGGCATCGAGGAGGTCGGCGATACGATGAGCTATGTCTTGAGCAACCTGACCGTACAACGCGTCATGTCCTTATTCTTTCTCTCCTCAATCTCCGGGATGAGCTGATTATACAGCCCTGCCCGCACCCTCCATCAACGCGTCGATGTAGCCTCGCACGCGGTCGGCAATCTGCGCGGGGCACTTGATGTATACCATGCCGTCATCAGTCCGCCCCTCCTTGTCCGTAGGCGCTGGCAAAGCGTCCGCAGGAGCATCCGCATCGAACAGGGCGTCTTGCGACGGTTCGGGCGCTTTCTCGGTCTTGACGGAGAGGGAGTCGTAGAACTCGATGACAGACTCGTTTGCGTAGAGGCGTTGACGCTCTATCTTCGGCCACACGGTGAGTCCATCGAAAGTGGTGCAGCGGGACAGGGCGACGTAGAGCATGCCCGCGCCGAACACCTTGGAGTGGACGGCGCAGCGCTCGAAGGTCTGCCCTTGCGACTTGTGGATGGTGATGGCGAACGCAAGGCGCAGGGGAATCTGCGTGAACGCGCCCACCGTGTCGGTGACAAGCTCCTGCGCGGGGTTGCCGTCATCACCGATGAAGTCGCGCACGGAGGATTTCAGTACCTTCCATTCCTTCTCGCTCACCTCGACGGGGTACTCGCAGTCATCAAACTCGACTGTGACGCAATCCACCCCTGCTTCCAAGACCGTCCCCAGCGAGCCGTTCGCGAGACCGTGGTCGGGCATGTTGGCGAGCAGCATCACGCGTGCGCCCTCCACGAGGCGCAGCTTATCGTCGGTGGGCTTGTCCGAGGGCTTAACATCGCCATAGGAGTACGCCGTATACGTCCGCGCCCTCGCGCCCATGCGCTCCAACTCCCCCACGCGTTCGTCGTTGATGGTGGATGCCATGCGGTTCGTGGCGCACAGCCACAGGTCATCAGCCGGTGCCCGCTTGCGGTCGGAGACGGAGCGCTCATTGAAGTAGCCGATGCAGTCCCTATCGCCGATGCGGGCGCGGTTGAGCTGGCCGATGAACTCGGGGTCGCTCTGGCGCACGACCTCGGTGAGGACGTGCGGCTCGAAGTCCATGCCCTTCCACAGCTGGGACTTGAAGGCGTAGCCGTCATCGTTGCCCGGCCACAGCTGCATCAGCACCTTGCGGTCATCGTCGGTCACGACCGGCGGGAGCTGGAAGAAGTCGCCCACGAGCACGACCTGCTTCCTGCCCGAGACGCGCTTGGCGGCGAGCACCATGTTCATGACGCGCTCGAACAGGTCGATGCGGCACATGGAAACCTCGTCTATGATGATGACCTCGGCCTTGTTGAGCACCTTGCGCGTGAGTGTCTTCTTGTTCTCGTCGTGCGGGTCGAGCACGCCGAAACCGACCTGCAAGGTTCGGTGGATGGTCGTGCCGTTATGCAAGTTCTGCGCTGCGATTCCCGTCGGGGCCATGGCGAGGTAGGGAACCTCGCGCTCCTCAAGCTCCTCGATGAATGCGTTGAGCACGTAGCTCTTGCCCGTACCGGCGTTACCCGATAGGAACACGTTGCGGCCAGACAACAGGGCGTCCATGGCCTCCGCCTGACCGGGCGTGAACGTGCGCTCCCCCTCTTCCATGCGACCCCTTCCACTTCCAAGTCGAGATGATGCTATATGGATATGATTATATCAGACTATAAAGCAACAATGATGCGAATCCACAATACCATGAGTTGCGCACATGGCGTCTCAAGCGTCACGGCCACCGACCTCATGGACTGTGCCCTCAAGCTCGCCGCGCGAGGCGTTCACCACCGTCGGCGCGACCCACTTGATTTCAAGACCGGTGGGGTTCTCCCTCGGACCGGTCCAGTACCCGTGCCAATGGCCGCGCCTGACATGGGGTGCGACATGCCGCCCGGTCTCTCCGTCCTGCCGCTCATGCTCGTAGACGCGGCGTACCTCCGCGAGCTGAGGCGCGATGCGGAAGCCCACGTCATGGACTGTGCAATCGGTCTGGCGGCTCTTGCGGGTCTGGTTCTTCTGGGGGACGTAGACCGTGCGCACATCGGCCTCCTTGGAGGAGATGTAGAGAAGAGACCCCAAGATATGCTCAAGAAGATAGCTGTCCGCCCGCGCCGTCATCAATATTTCCTCATCGGTAACCTCTTGCGCATATGATATGGACTCGTTCGCTTCAAGAACGGCTTCTCGGTGCTCGGAATACCATCTCGCAAGCGAAATTCCTTCATCTATCGGCAATGCGATTGTTTCGAGAAACATCCGCATCCCGCGTCTAGCCTCCGCCGTCACCGCGCCGTAATCGTCCGTGTGCCTCATCTCGCAATGATGGGTCAAGCTGCCGACGAAGAGCGTTCTCCCTTCAATCCAGCAAAAACATCCTTCGTAATAACGCGTCACATAACAACTCGCCTCACCCCAGACATCAGCCAAATTTTTGGTTAGCAGTTGTTCATACTCATCTACCCATCTTCTCTCTATGAAGATACAGCCATATGGCAGTCGCAGCAGCGCATCCACCGGCACCTCGTCCGCCTCATCAATGCGAAGCTCATCCCAAAGCTCCTTGCCGATTCTATAAACCTGTTTGCTGTCATCCCAAGAAGACAGCAACATGCTCTCCACTTCATCCAAGTCGCCCCGCCGCCTCGCCTTGTCGGCCCACACCTGAGCCGGTACCTTGCTCGCCGGTATCTTCATGTCGGTCTCCTCTCAAACCGTGAATGCCATCCGCCCCCATTATCCATCGCGTGAGCCGTCGAGTCATGGGCGCAGCCGTGAATCGACGGGGAGGGCGATGCCTCTGGGGAGTCCGAGGGGATGAAGTTCCCTCGTCATCCCCGACATGGGCATATCCAATCATCCCAAGGCTCGTCAAGGTCATCTGATGATGCGAAGGTCTCGGGGATGCGGTCGTGATACGCGGTATGGGTGAGTCCGTATATCCGCCCCGATGTATCGCCGTCCCATGTGCGCGTGACGCGCTGGACAATCGCCTCCTCGCAAAACCCCGTGATTGCCGCCATATCGGCGAGGGTGCATCCGGTGGCGAGGAAGGCCACGGTCATGCCTACCGATTCCGCCCGCCTCACGTAGAGCGCACCTAGGTCATCCGCCCCGCCTCCCAAGGGGATGCCGTACAGGCGCATCACATCCGAGAACACGGACGCGGCGTGTCCGCGCCGTCCGGCATCATCAGGAAGGCTCCCGCCGTATCGCTTGAGGAAAGACCGCAGTCTGCGGGGCGTGAGGGGCTTTTTGTACCAAGGCTCATCGCAGCCGCCCATGAGCAGCGAGGTCTCGTCCCAGAAGGGGCTTTCCACCCCGGCTTGCAGGGCGAGCCGTTCGACCGTGAGGTAACAGGCGGCAGTCACCAGACCGCCTTCGCGCATATCCGGCATATCCCCTCCCCGACCTCTTATCTAGGCGTCATCACATCAAACCACAATACCATCAGGATAGATTAGTATCTATCTATATGAGACACATGCCAAAGGGCACCCTCTCGGGTGCCCCACGGTGTCACCATCCCCGGTTCTCCCGTTCGACCCTGCGGCGCTCGCGCTCGGCGCGACGGCGGGCGAACTCCGCTTGGATGCGGCGGTCTCGAAGCATACCGGCGATGTAGAGCGAGACGGTCGCGATGACGATGCAGGCGATTCCGACGCAGAACTCAACCACCGTGCCGTCGCAATATCCGTAGACGCGTGCGCAGACAACGGCATCCTCGCAGAGGAACACACCGCTCCCGCCGAAACAGAGACCCGCGACCGTGTACTTCTCGGTCTTGTCCATCTTCCCCATGTCCCCATCCCTTCCTCATTGGCTTGTGTTAATAGTATTGTAGCAAACCACAATACTACATAGGTAGTAAAACAGGTATCCACATATCCATCATAAAGAAGGGCACCCACTCGGATGCCCTCGCTTGGGTATATGTCCTGCCCTCACCATCGCGCGATATATACGTCTTGGTATTTGAAGAGGCCTTCCCGCCAGACCTCCTCGCCAATCTCAAACCCCCGCTCACGCATGACCTTCAACGCTTCCCGCTTGGCATCGTCAAGACCGCCGACGAAGAGAACCGCATGGAGTCTGCCTTCATTGACGGCCTTCTCGATGTTCTTCTCGCAGCGCTCGACCATCTCCCGCCGCCAGCGGGCCTCGTAACCCTTCTCGTTCTCCTCTGCCAAGATTCTCGCCGTCCTCGCATCGAGCATAGGTGTTCCCCTCTCTTCCAGTCCCACACGGGGAAGGGACACCGCCGAGGTGCCCCCTGATGTTTCCATATCCGGCTACTCGTTGAAACGGCAACGGGAATCTAACCAAACCGCCACCTCATGGAAGGCATCTGCATCCACGTCCCACGGCATGACCACCCAAATCTCGGTGAAGGGGTCGTTAGCCTTCCACTGGTCCACATCCTCCGCGAACACCACATGGAGGTCTGGCCGCTCGGCTCCCAACTCCTCTGCACGTCTGCGAGCCAGCTCGACAAGCTCCGGGTAGCCAATGCCGAGGTCCGCTGCGTAGCTCCCGTCATACATGGCGGAGAGCTGGACGCAGTACCGCCCATTCCACTCGACAAGGTAGCACTCCACCCCGTACCCGTCCGACCACAACTCGTCCAGCACGCGCCTGAGTTGCACGGGAAGGTCTTCCAAGGCGGCGTTGAGGTCACCGGTCGCGTTCGACCAGTAGCGGTGCCCCTTCGGGTACTCGCCCTTCTCCAACGTGTGCAGCATGTCATTTCCTCTCTTCTCGGTTGCCTGTGCCTTAATTATATCAATGCGGCATCCTACCAATGTAGCAAACCACATTCCTACATAGCCTTTCCATGAAAAAGGGCACCCCATCGGGTGCCCCTCGAACACCCCCTACTACTGCAACGCGATGCCGCATCCGGTCAACGGCTCACCCTCGCGGTACTGGCGGTCAAGCTCCTCAAGCTCCGCCCTCCGCCACTTGCGGGCGTTCTCCGCATCCCCGAGGCATCCCGCATCCTCGTGCTCGCAGATTTCCTCAAGGTAGTAATCCTTCACCTGACGGCACTTCTGTTTGTACTCTTCCTCGCGGCTCATATCCGGTTCCTTTCTCTCGGTTGCCTGTGGCTTAATTATATCAACCTACCATGCTATCAATGTAGTAAACTACATTCCTACACGCCCTCTCCACAAAGCCGCCCCCGCAGGGAACATGGGTCATAGGGGCTTGCCCCTATCCCTGCCCTCCCCCATCCGTCACCCATGCGAACCGCATCACCGCGCCTACTGCACCGCCCTTGCCATAGCCGTCACCCTCCCTCCTCTCTCCCTGCCTTCTCATCATCCCGGCATGAAAAGACCCTCCCGTGGCATCGAGCCGCCGAGAGGGTCTTTTCCTAGCCTTTATCGGGTAATCAGTAGAGCATCGCCGTGAAGGGCAGCATCGCGATGTAGCCGATGACCGACAGCGCGATTCGGATGCCGAGGCCGATGAGCGCGAACTTCGTGCAATCGGAGCGGTACGGCGCGTCCATGTTGCACAGGGACGCCAAGATTGCGCATCCCGCACCGCCGAGCAGGCCCGCGAAGAGGTAGCCCGCCTTCTGACCGCCCGTGAGGAACGTCTTGCGCGTCACGAGCACTTGGTCGTTCTGGTTCTCCATGATTTGACTCCAATCGGACAAGGGGACCGGGGGTGCGCGTCAGCGCCCCGCCGGTCCCCATATGCAACCACCGTCAAGAAAGGAGACGGCCCGTCCATCGTAACACACTCAGCCCCGATATAACGCCTTGTTCTCCCCGTACCATCGGCGGGCATCCTCGACGGTGCCCTCGCCGAAGTGGCCCACGACCTCGACACCCTCGTACAGGCAGTCGGCGAAGAACGGGTGGCACTCATCGCAGAAGCCGCGAAGCCCGCGCTTGACCCACGACGGGTTGCAGGCATTCACCCACAGGCCCTCCTCGCCCTCGATTGACACGAGGTAGTCGCGCCCGCCTCCCTCGTACTCGATGATGTCCCCGGCCCTGTACATGTCCCTCAAACCCATGGATTGAACTCCTCTCCCGACGGGCACCCGCCCGTGAACGGCAGATACCGTATATAAAACAACATTGCTAGTATACCACTATACTACAATGATAACAAGGCAACCACCTCTGTCGGTTTTCCACGCTTTCAATGGCCGAAGGGTTCCCAACCCGACCCGCAGGCTGTTGGAAGGGTGGGAAACCGACTCTGGCATATAATGGAGGCTCATGTCGGCGAATAGACGGAAAGGACCTAACATGGCAACGGTATCGGAAATCGACGGGAAGCTCGATGAGCTGAAACGGCAGGCCGCAGCGCTCAAGGAGCAGCGGAAGGTAGCCGCCGCCAAGGAGCGCGAGCAGGCGAGGAAGTGGAAGGCCGCGACCCTCGCGGCAATCGGCGAAACCGTGCTCAAGACACTCGGCGCGGATTGGACCGACATCGACCTCGAAGGGCTGCAAGGCTGGCTCGCCGACAACGCCGAGGACATCCGGCTCATGGCGGTCACCGACGCGCGCACTTCTGTGGAGGCGAAGGAGGCGCTTGACGCATTCAAGCGCTCCTCGAAGCCGAAGCGCACAGGGAAACCCGATGCGGTCGAGGTCGAGGATGCGACCGAGCTACCGGAAACCATCGACATGGCCGAGGATGAGAAGCAGGCGGACTGGTAGGCCGCAAAAGGGAAAAACCCGCAGCGGATGGCAGATGCCTCCCCCTGCGGGTCTCCCGTCTCTGCTGCAACTCATCAAGCAGAAAGGACTGACTCGATGATACGACACCTCGGCGCTTTCAGCACCCACATCTCACATTCCCGACCGATTTGGCACTCGGCTACCCCTCGCGCGTGTCCCTATAAATAATTAAATGGGTGTGTGAAGGATACGTGGAGAGTGATATGGCATATTGCAAGTATTGTAGGAGACTATCTTACTACAATGTGGTGGAAATATGGAACCGCCGCGTCATGTGCATCCCATCGCCGAATGGTGTATCCTCGGTATCGAGGTTTATTGCGGAACCGGACAACTTAGCTTTCTCAGCCCTCGTGGCGGGAAATATATAGAAATACCCCGTGGTGTCCGCAATCGCCACGGGGTATTGTCGTTTGGAGGCACTTACATGGAGGTCAGTTTCGATGCTGACGTGGCGACGGAGCACGGCATCCGCGCCGCAGTCGTGCTCAATCATATCGCGGACCTGATGCGGTTACCCGACGGGTCGCAGGTCGGTTATTTCAAGTCGTGCGGTCGCGCTTACGTGCATGTGTCGCCCGAGTACCTTTGGAAGATGTTTCCCTTCATGAGCCTCCGTCAGGCGACTGCGGCCTTGAGGGAGCTTCGCGAAGGCGGTCTCATCGCCGAGCGCGAATATGACGGTCTCGACCCCGATTACCGCAACTGGTACACGTTGACGGAGACGGGAAGCGCCGTCGCCTGACGGCCCCTTCAAGGCACCAAAAGGAAGGAAAACATCTATGGCGGTTCTTTGTAAAGCACACAAGAGCAATTTCACGGTCATCGACAACCAAGTTTTCAAGAGCAACCTGTCACTCAAAGCGCGGGGACTCCTGAGCACCATGCTCTCGCTTCCTGACAACTGGAATTTCAGCACGGCAGGGCTGACCTCAATCCTCCCGTCTGACGGAGAGAGCATCATCCGCTCCGCCATCAAGGAGTTGGAGGCAAATGGCTATCTGACTCGCGAGTGCATCCGCGACGACAAGGGAAAAATCACCGACTGGCTCTGGACCTTCTCGGACTATCCACAAGATGAAAACCCACATGTGGAAAATCAACATGTGGATAAACCACAACTGGATAACCCACATGTGGAGAATCAAGCGCAATTAAGTACTAAGCAATCAAATACGGATGGAGAAAGTAAAAAGGGAACAAGTACCGATGGATATGCGACCGCCCCGGCGAAGGCTGCCCCCGAGAAGAAGGGCACTTATGGGTGTTACGGCAACGTCAAGTTGTCGGACACCGACCTCTCGAAGCTCAAGGCCGAGTTCCCCGCAGATTGGCAGGAGCGCATCGACCGCCTGAGCACGTACATGGACAGCAGCGGCAAGAGCTACAAGAACCACCTCGCCACCATCCGCACCTGGGCAAGGAGGGACGCGGAGCGAGGAATGACACCCAAGGCCCAGGTGCAGGCCCAATCAACGGCACCTGCCCGACCGGAGATGAGCATCGACGACATCATGGAGAAGCACGGGGTCGATTACATGACCGCCATGGAGATGCACTTCGACGGCACGTATTGATGTAGCTGCAAGGCTACGAGATTGGATTTGCGGGGATTTGCCGACCATGTGCGAGTAAGTACGCAAGGCACCCATTAAAAGCCCGAGAAACGGTTCTCATCGGCTGTGGGAAGAAAGGAAGAGGCAGGACATGGAGAAATTGAACGAGACGTTGAACCGGGTCGATGTGACCCAAACCGCACCGAAGGAGAGCGGACACGGAGACCATCGCAATGAGGAAGGCCTTCTCATCTGCGGAAAGTGCGGGACACCGAAAGAGATGAGGCTGACCTGCGAGGCACTTGGGCGCTCAAGCATCGTGCCCATCCCATGTGAATGCGCGAAGGCCGAGGAGCGCGAGCGCGAAGAGCGCAAGAAGGCCGAGGAGCGCCGAGTGAAGGCGGAGCAGATGCGCAAGGAGTGCTTTCCGGCGAGCGGCTTCTACCGCGACTGCACCTTTGAGGCAGATGACGGCAAGACCCCCAACACGTCGTCGCTGTGCGAGCGCTATGCGGCTACCTTCGACCCGAAGGACCCCTACGGCCTTCTCCTGCTCGGCGATGTCGGCACCGGCAAATCGTATATGTCCTCGGCGATAGCCAACCGCGTCATCGACCTCGGCTTCTCCGCGTTTCAGACGGATGTCCGCTACATCGTGAACCTCATGGAGGAGTCGTTCGACAAACGCCAGAGCAAACTCGACCGCGTGCTCTCCTACGACCTGCTTCTCATCGAGGACTTGGGTGCTCAGCGTAACACGAGCTACATGATGGAGCAGGTCTACACCATCATCGACGGGCGCTACAAATCGGGCAAGCCCATGGTCATCACCACGAACCTCGACCCGAGGCGAATCAACGACGCGTCCGGCGATGAGGCTTGGAAACGCGTCTTCGACCGCATCTTGGAGCGCTGCTATCCCATCGAGTTCAACGGCTCGAACCGTCGCGCCGCAAAGAAGATGGAGATGCGCGAGGCCATGCGCAAGCGCCTCGGCCTGTGATATACTCGTAATCGCCTTGCGTGGATGGCCGGGTCGTACCCGAACCGCAGTTCCCCGTCATCCCTTCCACTCCTCCCAGATTCCTTCCTCTGGGGCGAAGAGACCCCCGGTGCCTTCTCCACACCGGGGGTCTCTTTCTGTCTCTGCCATATTGATAGCCTGATTGCATGCTTCAATGCCATGAATGTGGTCTTATGGGGGTCTCTCGCATCCCAAGGCCCTTTCCCAAAAGTAGTAATCCGGTAGTAAAACGGACCCCTCGACCTGCCGCGATGCCCGCAAACTGGGCGTTCCCGGCGATTATGCGTTGATTTCGTATAATCCATATCGGAAATTTTTTTCTTTTCATTGTACCTCAACTCCTCATATTAACTACTATTTTTCTACTCTAAACAAATATCCATGATGACCATATCCTTCAATAATTCCCTTATCCACGTTAATTACTGCATGAATATCCTGTTTTATAATAGCATCTCGTTCTGGCTTATTTATCCAATCTCCTGCTACCAATTCCATTGTTAATGTTTTTGTATCTATTTTTCCCGATATATTATATCCTCCTGACTGTGCATATGCTCTTGGTACATAGGAGTAATTTGCTTCAATTTCATCTCCTTCTACTTTAGTGATATTTAACGTTACCTTTCCATCTTCTCCTGCTCCCGTATATTCTCCTTCCCAACATCCTAATATATCAAACGATTTTACTTCGACCACAATATCCACATTATCAAACTCCCACTGTTCTTTATAGGAGTAATGAAATTCCGTTTGAATCCCTAACGCTACATTCTTTTTGTTTAGTATACAACTACAATAAATACTTTCTTCCGTACCTTTTACCTTTGATTCTTGTTTTTCGATTTTAAAGTCTGATATTTCATCTTTAGCTATCGTAATTTCTTGATTCATAGAAGAATCCTCACCATATGCTATTTTCTCTTCCACTAATTTCTCAATTAGTTCATCTTCTGTAATATTAAACTTTTTTTCTGGTATAGGTTCTGAAACAAATTCTCCTGTTTCTAACACCTCATCTTCTTCCCACTTTTTATCAAACTTATAATTTACAACTAATTTACCTTTCGCTTTCTGAACTTTTCCCTTTAACGTAATTGTCATTGTAACTTTATCAGATTTCTTATTTAATTCAGTTTCCTGTTTATCGATAGAAATTTCATCTACTTCTTTCTCTGAAATCTCCCATTCACTTCCATCAACTTCAATAACTTTCCCATCTAAAGTTTTGGGAATATCCTTTTCCGAAATTCCTTTTAAAGGTGTGATTTCCCATTCATCGGAATCTTCTACTTCTACTCCTTCTAAAATCCATCCTTTCTTATCATATTTATGATAAGAAAGAACCATTTCTTTTTCAGATGAAATTTTTGAATTTTGTGTCGTGACAATACACCAAATAGTGTCTTCGTTTTTATCTTTGTCTGTTTCTCTCTTGTCTATTACAATTTCATCTATTTTTTCTCCCTTTTTTAATAGTTCACTTTCTGAATAATTTTCCAAATCTTCTTTAATTACTTTTTCTTTTGGTACACTTGAGCAACCTGTACAAGCAAGAAGTATTATTGATGCTATAGACACAATTAGTAAATGTTTTTTTCTCATTCCTTTTCCTCCCTATCAGATAATATACAACTATATTATCGCATTACATTTCTTTTTGCAATACATTAAGCATTGCTTTTTGCAATGCATATTTATATTTCATTATGCAATATCATATATCTAACAGGAGGTACTAAATATGGCATTTCAACTTAAACCCAATCGAAAAGAAACAGAAAACAAAACGATTCGTTTTCCCATATCACTAATCGAAAAAATAGATATTGCTATTTCCAATCAAGAAGTTTCTTTTTCCAGTTTCGTCATACAAGCGTGCGAATACGCTCTAGAAAATATGGAAACCGATTCTAATCATATCAATGATAACAAATAAAAAACTACTGGTGTTCATTCCAGTAGTTTTTCTTTACACAATTTTAATAATAGTTTCCTATTATTTCTACTATTTCTCGCATATAATCACCTATGCACTTATCTTATTAAAAATAGAACTCCTATTTCTAGGAGTCCTATTTGAACGCATTCTCTTTATTAATACAATTTTGCACCTGCTGGAATCTTATCATCAAGAATCAGAACATTAAGTCCTTCTCTTCCTTCTACAAGATGTGTAGCGGAGATAATCATTCCGCATGAATCAATTCCCATCATCTTACGTGGGGGAAGGTTTGTGATTGCAAGTAATGTCTTTCCAACTAATTCTTCTGGTTCATAGTAATCGTGAATACCACTTAAAATTACACGTTCTTCATCTGAACCATCATCAAGAACGAATTTCAGAAGTTTCTTACTCTTAGGTACTGCTTCACATTCTTTAACCTTAACTGCTCTAAAATCAGACTTGCTGAATGTATCAAAATCCACCATTTCTTCAAATAATGGCTCAACCTTTACATTTGAAAAATCAATCTTTTCTACAGATTCAGTCGCAACTTGGTCGCAATTTACTGTTGTATTGCTCTTAGATGCCTTATTTTCCTGCTTGTCTCCGCCGATGGACTTCATTGTCGGGATTGCGATACCTAGCATATAGTATACAATTTATTTTCCTTTATTGCAACACTTAATCGGCTTTTATCACTTATTTTATGAACTCTTAAACCTGATTAAGACTTCTTAGTTTGTCGTACTCTTGTCGTACTTTACAAATTTTGTCGTACCTCCTCAGCAAAACCAAATCAGACTCTTTCCTAAAATACATCTAATTTTCTTGCCAGTTCTTGTATCGACTCATGTTTTTTTGTTTCGGTAACTTCTGCATAAATGTCCATCGTAGTTTCAATATCTGCATGTCCCATGATAGACTGAATTACCTTTAAATTTGTTTCATTTTCACAAAACCTAGAACAAAATGTATGCCTCAAATGATGACATGAAAAATGTGGTATTAAAATCGGCTCTCTTTTTTCCTTAGCAGCTTTTACTACTTCTTCAGCATTATACGCCTCATATATACGTTTAATGGCTCTATTGATAGCTTGCGGATTATGTACATTTCCAAAGCGATTCGAGAAAATAAATCCTGTCATGCCATCAATTTCTGTTTCATTAAATCCATTTTCTTCTTGAAAAGCATATTCTTTCTTTAGAGCTTCATAAACTGTATCCATCATAGGGATAATCCGTATACCCGCCTCAGTCTTTGGCAATGATATAGAAAATGAACACATAGAATGTTCTTTATATTCTCTACTGTAATAAACCAAACTATGATTGATGCTAATGAGCCTCTTTTTGAAATCTATGTCTTCCCATCGGATTCCTACTGCTTCGCCTATTCTGCAACCAGTACCAAGCAAAAACTTGAATAAGGTCACCCAGTTTTCAAATTTTTCATTATCTTCAACATATCTTATAAAAGCTCTTTGTTGCTCTAAGGTTAAGGCATGTCTTACACCATGATTTCTTCCGGGCAACTTCTTGATTTGTGCCATTACTCCATCGCTCGGATTATTTCTAATAATATTATCTCTTACTGCTAATTGAAAGGTTGGATGCAACACTGTTTGAATAATCTCAAGTGTGTTCACTTGTATCTTCTTATCGTTCAGTAAATGATGATAGAACTGTAGAACATCTGAGAACTTGACAGCAGCAATTTTCTTTTTCCCAAATCCATCTCTCACAAAACGATCATACATATATTTATAGTTCGTCCTCGTCGTAGCTCTTAACTCTGATTTTGTAGAAATATACCTATCAAAAACAAAATTAACCGTTGCACTCCCTGCAACATAAGTATCCAAACCATCTAATTGATCTTTGATTAACTGTTCTTCACGTTCTCTTAACGTCTTAATATCTTTTGAATAAATGCTCCGCCTTCTACCTAACGTATCCGTATATGTATATACATATTTCCCATCACATTTACGTTGTGTTTCTCCTTTTCTTAATACCCTGCCTTTCTTATCTTTCCTTGAATATGCCATTGTTCTCCTTTCTCAAGGAAAGAGTTCTCACATTTAGCTTCTTTCGGAATCTTCCATTGCATATTGCAAATCAATTCCTTTTTGTAACACATCTGTTATGGTCATGTCATGTTTGGACGCATATTCTCTTAATTTTGTGGCTTCTTCTTCCGTCAACTTCAATCCAATCAAAGTATTTTTCGGATTTGCTGACTTCGGTCTTCCCATCTTCGCCACTCTATGCACCTCCATTCATTTCTCCTTTATTATACTTTCAGTTTAACCATAAGTCAAGTGCAATTTTCTTTATTTTGAAAAATCTTTCCCCTGTATAAAATACATTTCTCCGCTATACTCGAAATGTTTCAAGATACTCATCAAATCTATCCAAATCAACCAATACCATGCGATCTATCTTTAAAATAGCTCTCGCATCTTTTGCTAACGCTTGAAACTTATTCATTCCCATGCTATACATCGTAGCACCTTCTTTATATCTTACTAATCTTTTCTTTTCTAATTTTTTTGGCGTCCTCTGCATTACATCATTCTCCCTTAAGTATTTGTAAACATATATAGCTTCACTACCATTACTTTTCTAACATCCTGCAGGCGGCTGTCGGAGAATAGCCTCATTGGTATCTCACCATCTTTTCAGACCGGAGCAGCCTCTCCGGAAGTATCATTATCAAAAACAGGATCTTCGCCACAAAGTTCCCACACTCTGCTCGCAGCATAATATTTCTTCGCTCCTATTCATCTTCAAATTTCTTATCTATATATACAAACTTTACGACATCATGTCGGAAAGTGAAAATTGATTCTGAATCATCCTGGCGTATTTGCTCCCCGGCTCCACTGTTTTCTTTTGTCCTGCAGGATAAAATATTCAATTTTCAAGGTTCAATTCGCTCAAACGTAGAAATAGAAAGGGAATATATCCACCCTTGAGCTATAGCTGGATCTCAAAATCCAGAATCTTTGTAATCAGCTTTGTCTCTAATCGTCGTTTCATATATTCATCGGTTACATAATAGGTTCTTCCAAATTCATCCTTGTATTCTCTCTTGCACTCACTTTGAATAAACGGCTGAAAATAGCACAATATCTGATTAATCGCATCGACATCACCTTTGATAGCCGCTTGGATAGTTTCAAATTCTGGCAGTTGTCTATGTTTCTTTGAATTCATCTGTAATTTCACTCCATCAATTTTCTCAAAAGCTTTAATGAATCATCTTTGTGATAATGTACAGTACTCTGCACCAATTTCAGGCAGGCGGCAATTTCTTTCTCTGTCATATCCAAAAAGTAAAGCATTAGAATAATTTCTCTCTTTTTTGATGGAAGTTTTTTCAATGCTTTACTAATCCACTCGTCACGAACAGGAATCTGCCTGCCCATAACGGTAAAATACTCTGCCATATTATAATCATCACAGTAATACAGAGAATCCATATCTTTCTGCAGAAGTTCAGAAAAGGTCACTTCCCGCGTTCTCTGCCGCTCCAGCTCATCAAAATAATTCAGTGCTTCACCATGCATAACTTTAATGCAATAAGCACAAAATTTTCTCCGCACGATTTCTTTGTCCTGACGGTTAAGTGTCATAGGGGATCACCTCCCCTCTGCATAAAGCCGTAATAAAAAACGTCTGATCCTCCCTTTCACAGCGAGGACAGATTATATCGACAAAAAAATCGAAAAAAAGTGAAATTTAAGTAAAAAACTTTTTCTGTCTTCTACCATTTTTATCATCATTACTTTTATATTGTTATGCATTACAATTGTAATTGTTGATTTACCATTTAACTTAATCATGAACCATGGTATAAAAATACTTCTTGCCCTTAATTACTTCTAATCTTTTCATAGTGTAACTATTAATGCTGTCTTTCCCCTAATAAAGTCATGTCTCAGACAAGACTTCCAGTAGTGGTATTTGGACAATATTGAATTTAAAGAATGAATATAAATCAATGAGAATAGCCATAATAATTAATAAAAAACCAGGAAGTTTCATAACTTCCTGGCACAAGTTATTAAAGTTATAATTAAAAAACTTCACTAAATCTCTATTTTTTAATTCATAACATCATTATTTTATAAAATCATGTCAAAATATATATTACTAATCGCGAAAAAAAACAAAGATATTCTATCAAAACTAATAGTTTATTTCCTTTTCCCATACACGCCGCATAAGAATTGGTTTTAACCTTTCACATCGCGAATTAAATGCAGCTTCTGTATTAATATCAAGCAATTCCCCTGGACAAGTCCAACAAAACAATTTAACCGGACATTTCTGACATCTAGGCAAATTAATTGGCGCTACTTCTGCGATAAAATCACATAAATATTGATCTGCTGATTTATCTGTTATATCAAAAAGTGATTCAACATTTAAAATATTACCTAATATACACGTGTCAAGTATAAAATTGGGACAAGGATATATATTTCCATTGCATCCGATAAATAGTTCTCTTTTTCCGGCACTACATATCCCAATTGAGAATGCCTTTTTATAATCTTCTACTAAATAATCATTTGGGATATAATAATCTGTTTTACTCGTTTCAGAAATAATATTTCTATTTTCATCCCCTCTTCCTTTCGGCGAAAATATTCTACATACCGGAGTTGTATTTAATTGTTTATTTAATTCATAAAATCGTTCTTTCAAGTGCTCATTTTTATCTGAAAAGACCATTGATAAATTAATATGTTCTGCTCCGTATTCTTTTAACAATTTAATCTTAGAACATACTTTTTCAAAAACGCCTTTCCCTCTAATTATGGCACAAGATTCTTCATCTACTCCATCAATACTAATTTCAAAATGTTCACAATGCTTAACTAAAGACTCGACATTTCTCTCATTTATTAGTAATGCATTTGTTGATAAAATAATATTTCCCGAATATCTTTGATCTAAATATTCTAACAGTTCAAAAAAATCATCTCTAATCATTGGTTCACCACCGCTAAGCATAATATTTAACGGATTCCACTCAATAACTGTATCCAAAGCCCGCTTCATCTGCAGAGTAGTTAACTCCTCAATAACCTTATCCCCGGCGGAAACACAACAGTGCTTACACCTCAAATTACACCTGTTAGTCATTTGAATAGAAACTATTTTATTATCCAAACGCTTTTCTTCATCCGATTCGCATAAAATACCACAATCTTCTAACGTTTGAATTGTATTTTTCACAAAAATATAATCTTCTTTTTCTTCAAAACTGTTCTCCAATTCTTCTATTTTTTCCCCACTTTTTATTATCTCTTGAATAACTTCATAAACTTCTCTCGACATTCGCATCCACTCACCGCTAATTCTATTAGCTAAGATTATCTTGTTCTGGTTCTCAATTATTTCTGTGCTTTTTGCGATTAACATATTTTCTCTCCTTCGTCTGTATTATCTAATTTTTTATAAAACCCATTCTTACTCAGTAAATAATCTTCTGTACCACTTTCAACAATTTCTCCTTTATGCATTACTATAATGCGATCTGCAGATTTTATTGTTGACAATCTATGTGCAATAATAATGACTATTTTATCTTTGAAATAAGAACTAATATTATTCATTATTTCTTTTTGAGAAAGATTATCCAAATTTGATGTGGCCTCATCGAATACTATCACATTTGAATCTCTCAAAAGAGCTCTTGCTATCGCTACTCTTTGTTTTTGACCTCCTGATAAATTATTACCCTTTTCTCCAACATTTTCTTCTTCCTTTTCTTCTATCAACATTTCCAATCCGACGCATTTAATTACTTGATCTATCTTCTCTTGGTCATTCCCCTCATTTCCCATTTTTATATTATCTATTATACTAGAATTAAATAAAAACGGTTCTTGACACACAATGGTTATGTTATTTCGCACACTCTTTATGTTTAGTTTTTCATATGGCCAAGAATTAAAATATATATTTCCCGACTGCGGTTTCCATAATCCATACAATATGTTCAATATAGTAGATTTTCCGCATCCACTTTCTCCTACTATTGCTGTGATACTATTTTTCTCAAATTCAATGTTAATATTTTTTAAAACATCTTTTTCAGAATATCTAAAACTGACATTTTCAAAAGATATCTTATCAATTTTATCTATTCTTTCTTTTTTCTTGTCATCCTCAATAGTATCAATTCGGTCTAACTCGCCATATATTCGATTTAATGCAACTTCGATTTGTTTTATCTCTATATTTGAATTTGCAATCAAAACGCACGGTGCAATTAACATATTTACATATTGAATAAAAGCAATTAACTCCCCTAATGTTAATCTTGCATTTATTATCATTATTCCCCCTACTAGATAGCTAGCAACTAAACTAAAAGATTGCAAAAATCCGATAATTTCTCGCTGGTATAAAATAAATTTATTTGTTTTCTTTGATTTTTCACAATAATTCTGTTGCTCAGCATTGAAAATCCTCAAAAAAAAGTCTGCTACATCAGACAAAATCACTGTCTTTAAGTTAGAAACAAATTGTTCTTGCAAATTGGATAACTCACCTATAACATCTCTTACATTTCTAATTGCAGTTGTTATTTTAACAGACATAATTTTTTGAAATATTATCATCAATATTTGAATTATTCCCACAAGAAATAACATTTCTATATTCAATCTTAATAGAATAACAAATACAACAACAGCAGTTATTACATTCATTATTAACTCTAAGAAAAATTCAATTCCAAAACCTTCCAGTTGATAGATATCATTATCCAAAATGTATAATATCTCTCCGGTAGCTTGTCCAGAAATATAAGTACCTTGTGCTCTGGCTAATTTTTCCATTAGCGCTTTTTTTAATTTTGTAGCAGTAACCAATTTTAATGTCTCAAAATAATTATTCGTATGTATATTTAAAATTCGAACTATAACATTGCATAAAATATAGCTTCCTGTCATAATAAATAGTATATTTATACTTTTCCCACCGATCCCCTTATCTATTAAATATGATAGAATCTTAGGTTGAATCACATTTAAAGCAGATGTCAAAATCATGAATATAAACATCAATAGAATTTTCCATCCTCCACTCTTTATTACCAACCTAACATATCTTTTAATTTGAGTATTTTTCCATTTCATTTACTACCCCCTAATATATCGCATTGAATTGCTCTTTTTATCTTAGAATTAAAATTTTGTCACCTCTAAACATTCAGCACATAGTCTATCACTTATTTAATTTCTAATTATTAATATAACTTTCTACTAATTGCGTTATATGGTAAACAGTATAAAAATTTTCTCGAGAAATCATTGTATAATCAGGAACTGTAAATCCAATTTCTTTTTCTAGTAATTTAAGGATCTCAAAGCAATTGCTGTAATGTATTCGACCACGATTTGATAATAGCAACATTCCCTTTAGCATTTCTTCTTTATCGTTATTCAAGTAATTCTCTAATATTTGCACAACATAACTACATAATCTCTTATCTACTTTGTCTAATAGCGGTTCTCTTTCAGGTAATCTTCTACTTTTTCTCAAATTCAAATTACACCATATTTTTTTTTCTGACATTTGTTGCAACTTAGCAAATATTAGCTCCTTATTTTTAAGGCCATACATTTTCATAAGCAATGCAATTATTCCTGTTAATCTAGCAGCGGCATAGCTATTGCTCTTCCCAAACATAGAATATGTATTTTCAATATTACAATGTAAATACGGTGTGCTATCTACAACTCCTTGAATTCTTCGATAAGGATTAAACCAAATCGCATCTACAGTATCTAGTATCGCTCCCTGCACGCCAATACACTCTCTGAATGCAGCAGGATAACTAATTCTTTTATTATTTTCAAGCGATACAACTACTATTTTCCCTTGTAAGCTCAAGCCTTTAATAATATGTTTCAAATTTCGTAAATCTGTCCATTGATTAACTGATAAACTCAAATTAACTATATCCATTGGTAAATTTAAAATATAGTTCAACACTGTTTCCAAAATACATAAATTACTACTTCCGTCTTTGTTCACGATACAAAACGAATATATCTCAATGTTTTTACATTCCTTTTTTATTACTGATGCACATCCTGTACCATGTCCAATTAAATCATCGCTAACTTGTTCTTTCTTTTTTAAAACTTCATATTTTCCATTATAGTTTTTCACATAATATTGTTGTTTAATTATATCTTTTAAAAAGTTATGCTTAACATTTACACCTGTATCCACCAAGGCAATCTTTATATTTTTCATATTTTCAAAAAGGCAGCTGCCTCCAGCTGCCTTTCTCCTTTTTTGCGTTATTACATGTTTACTAATATTTCCATGTTTTGTAATAACGAGGTTCTCCGCTCGTTTTGCAGTCATAAGTACAATCATATGCACCCTCCTGACCAGCATACTTGCAAGGATCGCTCTGCATAGTTACCTGTGCAAGTTTTTTGTCCTTGATAGCCTTAATCTTTAACATGGTATCACTCCTTTCTAAATAATCTTTATACTAAAAGCTTTTGCTTTAGTATCTGATAAAAACATTAACAAATTCCATTTACTTCATATAGAATATTAGTTAAATTACATTCGATTTCTGTTGGTCTATGAAAGTCACCAGTAGCCAGTTTATTAATCAATGAGCATCTTGCTGCTGAACAATAATTTTTGACATCACAATGTTGGCAACTCTCATAAAGCGAAGAAATACTTTTTTGCAAATTTTGAATTTTTTTTCTATCTGTTCCTTCATAAACATTACCTATAGAAAACTCTTTATATCCGCAAACAACAGTACACGGATATAAATCTCCGGTATAATATATATGTTTTGTATTCATTCCTGCAGAGCAATAGGTTCCGCAATAATTTAAAGGTTCACATAGACTAATTTTCAAATCATTGCTCTTTCCATATTTTTTCTTTATTTTTAAAATTTCTAGTCTCAACTTCTCTACAGATTCTTCATTCCAACTTTTATCAAATATGTCTATGCCTGGAACAATGACTCTAAATCCTTGAAGGATTAGAAATTCGATGTTATCGTACAATTCCATAACATTATTGGTATTTACCGTCATTCTAACTCTTAAATCTCTGTTATAATTTAGTAATTTTAACGAGTTCTTTAATGCCAAATCAAAACTTCCACGTCCATCGCCAAATACTCTCTGTTTATTATGAGATTCTTTTTTACCGTCTAAACTCACAGTAATATCCATGTTATTTTCAACTATAAAATCTATTACTTGTTGCGATAACAAAGTTGCATTTGTTGTTGCAGAAAACATTAAACTGCATTGGTTATCAAATTGCTTTTTGATATTATGGATAAAGTACTCCATTAACTCAACTTGTAAAAATGGCTCTCCCCCATGAAAGTTAATAAGAAGTTCGTTATGAGAAGACGGATCAAAGTCATCAATAATAAACTGAAGCGTTTGCTTGGAAATCTCTGAAGACATATGTTTGTTTATTTTTTCTATTCCTTCATAACAGTATTTACATTTCAAATTACAGGCTCCAGTAACCCATATCATGTAAGCCATATCAGCGCCCCCCTACATAATAATTTTTTTGATTTCCTACGCACACTAAAACTGTCGTCATAACAATAGCCGCTACAATTCCTTGATAAAGAAATTTGTCATTCATCAATATTCCGATTAAACTTATGAAAATTTCCAAGCACATAATTAATAAAGCTTTTCTTCGAAATACTTTTCTTTCATGAAGCGTAAGTCTGTGCTTATAATTATCAGCAGGAACTAATTTGTATAAAAGTGCACCTGCAAAGCCAAGAATCACACAACTATTTCCTTGACTCCACATTGACTGTTTGAAAGAAAATAGGGTAAAAACCATTAGCACTATTGTTATGATATAACATCTTAATATTGTTTTAGCATGATAACCTCCTGCATATGTACGCAAAGGAATGAATGCCAAGAGAAAAATGATACTTGATACTGTCTCATTAAAAATTTTCCCCAAAAATAATATTGTAATTACATTGATAAAAAAGTATTCTACTTGGCGTATTCCAAATGAAACGACTTCCTTATTTGCAGGATCTATCACATCTGCTTTTACTAATACATCAACGATCTTTTTATCCATTTATTATTTATACTTTCTTAATTTTTCAGCATCTTCTGGTAGTTCAGGCTGAAAAGTAACAAATGGACAAGTCGAATTGACTGTTAAATTAGTAAAGCATAAAGCAATAACAACTATATACTTTCCATATTTTTTTATTATATTATTTATCATATCCATTTCATCCCTTTCGATATGTTGTCATTAAGGATTGAACCCTTATTCGCTACTTAAAATATCACAAATTTCCCACTTTTTTTACAAACGACATAATTAGTACATGTTAATGTCATAATTAATAGTTTACGACACCTTTTCTGACATAAAATTTTATATAAAACTACTCTAATGAGTATTCCGATTTCAAGAAATCATGATTAGTAACATGGAAAATCAACGTATATCCCCTCCGTTTACTCACCATGATTATCTTCGTCAACTATAGAGTAAGCCGTTGGCTTAATTTTGAGCCACCCAGTGATGTCAGGAAGTAAGCCACATCTATATCCTAGCTTCTTTGGTTTTGGACAATCGGTATAATTTTCTGTTCACTTCCAGCACATATGATTGAAAATTCAGACGTTCTTGAACGTGCAGTGGCACTAATTCATCAGTATTTACAGTGCTCCATTTGCGCTGAAGAATCATCAACATGTACGTACTTACTAAACCGCCCCCACATATTTCGCACAAAATACTAGCCCATAGGAAAAAGCACCCTCAAATCGGCGCTTTTTCCTATGGGCTAGTATTTTGTATTTTACATCTATTGAAGTCATCCTCATACTAACTTTATTCATTATTCATATTTAAATACAACAATATATCTACCTCGAAAAAATTCTCATCATAATTTATATCTAACTGTCCACTATACTTATTTACAATAAATCTAATATTTTCCAACCCTATACCATGTGAAATTTTATCACTTTTTCTAGTCATTAAGTTATTGTCCTTAATCCGTACTACTTGATCATAGCTATTTTTAATATTAATATATAATACTTTTCTGTCTAATTCCATACTAAGCATAATTATTTTTTTCTCAGCATTTAATGTGCCTTCAATCGCATTATCCATAAGATTTCCTAAAATTATATTTAGATCGAAAAAATTAATTTTCATTTCCTTACCTATTTTAATATTGACCAGCACTTCTATATTTTTATTTTTTGCATTTTGAATAAAATAATTCAATATACTATCTATATCATTGTTCCCAGAATCAACATAGGTTTTTTCATCCTGAATAAAGGTTTTTATGTTATTAAGATATTCTATTATACCATTATAATCTCGCGTACTACTCAATTTAGTCAACGCTAAAATGTGATGTTTAAAATCATGTTTCAATGCATTTATCTTAGTTTGCGATTTTTTTATTAATACAAGTTGTTCTCTATATTCATTAATCTCTCTTTCCAAGACATCATTTTTATATTTTTGTTCATACGTGGAAAATAGAATATCGTAAAGTTTAAAAACTAACATATTTACAAATATCAACCCCATAGAAACTATAACAATCACTGCTTCATTGTCAATTCTATTTACCACTAATACACATATTATCAACAGACTAGAAATAGGTACTCCTGCAGCTATAATCACTGTACTGTATGATCCAAAATAATCATATTTTAACTGTATATATTTTTCAATAACAACTTCAAATATAAATATCATGAAATATGAAGTTATGTTATTTACAATCCCCAGCCGTTCTCCTAATGTATACTGACCGATAATTGTTGCCACAAAAATATCGGAAATTGAACAAATACAATAAATCATAAATGTAACTATAGCACGTTTCAACCATGAAGATTTATATAAACAAGATATAAGAAAAATTGCAATTATAGATGTAATCATATTAACTATTGGATTATTTAATAATAGATAACAAATGCTATTAATTAGATACGAAAATATAAGTATGAGCATTTTTATCTTTTTCTCTTCTCTGTCATCTACAAAGAAAATAGCCATAAAACGGATAATTATATAAAAGAAAAATATATTTAAAATTAAATACTCACTCACATACTTTATACCCATAATTTTTCTCCTTTTTTAATTTCAGCAATTTATTACGGATTTCTTTTCTATTAATCTGGCTTATAGGTAATTGTATTCCATTTTTCATTTTTACCCATTCATATGTATATTCAATAACATATTTATAATTAATAAAGTATGATTTATGTATTCTCCAAAATTCTAAGCTTTGTATACTTTTTTGAACATTATCCAATTTATCGTAAAATTCAAGTTGCTGATCTTCCATATTTATATAAATCTTTCTCTCATAGCTTTGAAAATACATTATTTTGTCAAGAGGAATTTTATAATACATATTTTTTATACAGCATTCAAAATTTCCAGTTCCACAATCAATCAACTTTTTTGCTTGCAAAAATGTGTTTTCAATATCATCTACGGTAAATGGTTTAACCAAGAAATCTGTTGTGATATAACATAGTTGTAACAACTCGACCTAATGAGATATAATCTTAG
>ENA-UOJP01000529-UOJP01000529.1-human-gut-metagenome-genome-assembly--contig:-C102-NODE-529-length-69571-cov-8.329032_pt1 | contig 69571 bp, 57 predicted proteins | sample MGYA00242353_ERZ723900 | MGnify/ENA metagenome assembly ERZ723900 | reverse complement strand
TCCGGGTAGGTTGCTTGAGGCTGCCGGCGACGGCAGTCCTAGATAGATGGCCATTCAACGACATAACCCGGCTTATCGTCCTGCTCACAATCTTTTAGGTTTCGGAGAGATCCGGGGCCTTTTTTCGTTTAATAAAATCAGAAGCCTTATATAAAACTAAAGAAAATGATTTTTATATTAGTTTTCAGAAAAATATTTTGTGAAAATGAATATAAAATTTGAAATGCACACAGAATCATGCTATAATAAAAGCCAGAAGGGAGGTTATCGAAATGTTGTGTCAGTTTTCCTTTAAAAATTTCAAATCATACAGAGATGAAACGGTATTTGACTTTCAGGCAGCCACCTTGCCGGAGTTTGCCGATACGCTGATCCGAATGGAAAAATGCGGCGATCTATTGCCGGTAGGCGTTATTTACGGTCCAAACGGCGGCGGCAAGACGAATCTGTTACAGGCGTTGTCCTGCTTGATCTCTACAGTCGTAAAACCTATTCACGATCTGGAAAAGAATCGTTTGAATGTGATTTTGCAGGAACGGGTCGCTTGTGTTCCGTTTTTATTCAACGAAGACTCGGTTAAGGAACCGTCCGAGTTTCAGATATATTTTCGCACAGCGCAAAATGAGTTCCGCTACTATTTGGCAATTCTGAGAGAGGAGATCGTGGCCGAATCACTGTACAGGAAAAAAATCGGAGGAAAGAAACCGGCTCGTATTTTTGAGCGGGAAGGGGAGGAGATCGTTCTCGGCCCAAGCATCAGCAAAAGTAACATAAATACAGATGTGAATGCGAAAATGCCATATCTTTCCTTTTTGGCAATCAACTATAATCTGCCGGTTATTTCCGAAGTACAGGAATGGTTCGAGTCCTGCATGATCCGCAGTTACGCAAACCCGATGGCGGAATTTCAGATCATGCTTTCAGAAAAAGAGGCGTTTAAAGAAAAAATTCTGTGCTTTTTGAATGATATGGGAATTGACATCGACGATTACCGCCTGGACTCCGAGGAAAAGCAGCTTTATCTAAAACGGACGATACATGGAAAAGGATATGAGCTGCCCTTTCATTATGAATCGGATGGAACGAAGAAATTGATCGCCGCCTTGCCGGTAATTTTGCTGGCAATGTATGAAGGGCGATTGGTCATCATCGATGAATTGGACGCGAAATTACATCCGAAGCTTTTGCGCTATGTCATTTCACTATTCAAGAATCCTGGGATTAATATGAAGGGAGCACAGTTGCTGTTTACGTCCCATGATATGAGTACGATGAAAAACACGGTCTTTCGCCGGGATGAAATATGGTTTGCCGCGGAAAACCAGGAACACGGCAGCGAGCTTTATTCGCTCTATGAGATCAGGCGCGAGGATAACGAGCGGGTGAATTATACGGCCGCCTATGATAAACAGTATCTGGAAGGAAGATATGGCGCAGATCCCTACCTCCAGAATATGCTGAATGGAGGCGATTGGAAGTGAGCTTAAAGCCTCTTAAAAAGAGCGATATGAATAAAGAGTGGATGAGAACCAGAAGAGACAAGTCCAGAAAGATCCAGCCGGAATACCATCTGATTGTGACAGAAGGGACGAATACGGAACCGGCATATTTTGGCGCAGTTAGAGACACGGTCAATCGCAGATATCGCGGTAAAGTTCAGCTAGATATTTTTGGGGAAGGCGATAACACACTGAGTCTTCTGGAACGAGCACGCCAAAGAAAACGGATGAGCCCATATGTTTATAAGCACGTATGGGTTGTATATGATACCGACGATTTTCCTGCCCGGCATATTGATAAAACTGCGGTTCTGTGTAAGGAAATTTCCACGGAGGAGACGGAATATCATGCAATCTGGTCCAACCAATGCATCGAATTATGGTTTTTACTGCATTTCGGATATATGCACTCGGACCTGCATCGGAATGCATATTGGCCGAAACTGTCGGAGTGTCTGGAGCGTATCGATGCCGGATGCTATAGAAAGAATCGCGAGGATATGTATACGATTCTTTGTCCCTATATTGGATTTGCGATTCACAACGCGAAGCGGTTGGATGCGGAAAACGCAGGTAAGCCACCGTCGCAATCCGCACCCGGAACAAAAGTGTTTGAGCTGATTGAAAAGCTTAGCCCATATCTGCTGGCAGAAGATATGGGACGGCTCAGCCCATATAGATCCTATAATAGACAAAAGAACCGTGAGAATCAATTCTCAGCGGTTTTTTTGTTCCCCACATCATTGCTCAGCGTACTCTTAAGCGTCTCAATAAACCGCAGATCCGCCTTCGACAGATAAGCCTCCGGCATCGTGGTGATACACATATTCCAATACGGATCATACTGATCATGGATGGAGAAGAAGGCGGGCTTTTTGTCGTAGGACACGGCCACGGAGTAGGAGGTGGGCACCAGGGTGACGCCGTAGCCCTCGGTGGCGAGGAGCTGTGCGGTGCGGTAGTTGCCCAGGGTCAGGGCCAGATTGAACTGGTTCAGCCCGGCGTTTCGCAGGATTCCCTCGGATACCTGGCGGATGCGCTGCTGTTTTTGGAGCAGAAGCAGAGGTTCCTCCTTTATATAGGAGAGATCCAGCAGCGGAAACGGGTAGTCCGGGTCCGAAACGGCCAGCTGGTTTAAGTGGCTGTCCTCCGAAGCCACCACGATAAAAGGATCCCGGCGCAGGGAATTGTATTTGAACATGGGCTTATGGCAGACCGGCGACACGTGGATGACGGCGAAGTCCAGGTCTCCGCTGACCAGCTTCTCCTCCAGGATGGTGGAGTTGGCCTCCGTGATAAAGATTTCGATGGCCGGACACTGGTCCTTGAATTTGGGCAGCACCTTGGGCAGCACGATGGAACTCAGGTGCGGCGTGATACCCAGGTGAATCCGGCCGGTTTTCAGATTGTTCAGGTCGCTGACCGCCACCTCCAGGTCCCCGTAAATCTTCAGAATCTGGTTGGCGGCCTGGTAATACTTTTCTCCGATATAGGTCAGCGTCAGCCCGCCCGGCGTCCGGTTGAACAGCGGAGCTCCCAGAGAGTCCTCCAGCCGCTGGAGCGACTGGCTCAGCGAGGGCTGGGCGATAAACAGTTTCTTAGCCGCCTTGGACATGTTTCCGATCTCGGCGATTGTCTTTACATAGAGCAGTTCTTTACTTGTCACAAAAATCCCCCCATATAAATAAAGCATTTTATAAAGTTACTCAAAATATAACCAAAGTATTGAGAAGAAGCTGTAAAAATCCATAGGTTTTTCCTATTGTACCGATACTTTTTTAGTATTTGCTTATAACTAAAAACAATTATATAATAAAAACAACCAATAAACAAGCTTGATTTTACGGAAATTTGACAATTTTGGAGGAAATAAATTGGAATTAAGGGATTTAACACATTTTTTGACTAATTTAGAATTGAAAAACATACCTAAAATTGTCAAAAAAACTGCGAACTTGTGCATTTTGGACTCCGTTGGAGTAGCCATCGGCGCAAAGGAAAACCCGCAGATCCAAAATGTGCTGCGCGATTATCTGGAAATATGCGGAAATAAAGGGAGCGCTCATATCTGGGGAACCGGGAAGCGAGTGCCGTTACTCACCGCGATTTTCATGAACGCCATGATGGGCCACACCCTGGAGCTGGACGACGTGCACACGGATTCCAAGACCCACATTGGCACCGTGGTGGTGCCTGCGGCCTGGAGCATGGCGGAGTACCTGGGAAAAACCGGGGACGAGTTCCTGCTGGCCGTGATCTGCGGTTACGAGACCATGGCCCGGATCGGAATGTCCCTGGGGGTCTCAGCCCACCGGAATCTGGGATGGCATGTGACGTCCACGGCCGGAACCTTCGGAGCGGCGGCGGCCTGCGCCAAGCTCCTGGGCCTTGACGAGGATCAGACTGTCAGTGCCCTGGGCCTGGCGGGAACCCAGTCCTTCGGGACCTGGGCGTTCCTGGCGGACGGAGCCACCAACAAGGTGCTTCACCCGGCCAGGGCAGCGGCAAGCGGCTGCGAAGCCGCGCTCCTGGCAAAGGCCGGGATGACCGGGCCGGAGTTCATTCTGACGGCTGAGGACGGCGGGCTGTTTAACAACATGACCAATGAGCCGAAGCCGGATATGGTGGCCAATGGCCTGGGAGAGAAGTGGTACATCATGGAGATGGACAACAAGCCTTACCCCTGCTGCAGAAGTACCCACTGCACCATCGACGGCACGCTGAGCCTGCGCAGGCAGGGGCTGCGGGCGGAGGATGTGGAGTCCATTGAGGTGCGAACCTACCTGGTGGGCAACAAGCAGTGCGGCATGAGCGATGGAAGCCGGAATCCGAAAAAGCCGGTGGACGCCAAGTTTTCCACCCCCTTTACCGTGGCCGCGGCGCTGCTGTACGGGGAGGTGACTCTGGAACATTTCAAGGAGGAGTATATCCTCCGGCCCGAGATTCAGGAGCTGCTTCACAAAGTGACGGTGGTGACGGACGGCCGGTTTACAGAGAAATACCCCGACCACTGGGGCTGCCGGGTCATTGCCACCTGCAAGGACGGCCGTGTGATGGAGCAGGAGGTGGAGGACGCTTCCGGCGGCGTGTACAATCCGCTGAGCGAGGAGCAGGTCCGCAGCAAGGTGACGGCCCTGGTCCGGGAGACCTGCGGAGCGCAGGCGGAGGAAATTGTGGCAGCGATACTGTCCCTGTCCGGGCGCAGCGGGCTGCCGGTAGTCTGAAGGAGGGAAAAATGACGACAATACGAGTTCCCTACGGGGACGGATGGCAGGAGGCGCAGATTCCGGACGGAGTATCCGTCCAGGTGATCGACCCGGCCTGCGAGCCGGTGGAAACGCCGGTGGAGGAGCTGATTGAGGAAGCACTGGATCGCCCAATCGGCACGCCCAGGCTGGAAGAGATGGTGTCGAAGCAGGACAAGGTGGCCATTATCGTAAACGACCACACCCGCCCCGGCCCCAACGCCCAGCTGGTGGACGCGCTGATGAAACGCCTTGAAGCCGCTGGCGTGGCGGACGAGCAGATTTGTTTTGTGATCGCCACGGGAAGCCACAGAGCTTCCACCACGGCGGAGCTGGACAAGATACTGGGAGAGAAGTACCACAAACGGATTCGGGTCCGCAACCACGACTGCCGGGACGGCGACCACGTGAACATCGGAACCACCCAGTCCGGCATGCCGGTCTGGATCGACCGGGAGGTGGCAGAGTCCAGCTTTATCATCACCACGGGGCTAATAAATCCCCACGCCACGGCGGGGTTCAGCGGCGGCAGAAAGAGCATTGTGCCGGGAGTTGCGGGGATCGAGACGCTTCACATCCACCATTCCCTGCCCATCAGGCCCTTTGACCCGGCCATGGGATATTTCGAGGAGAATCCCTTCCACCAGGCGGCGCTGGAGGCAGCCAAAATGACTAAAGTCCGCTTTATCGCCAATCTGGTGCAGGACACCCACAAACAGAACATCGCCTGTGTGGCCGGTGATCTGGAGCAGGCCCACCAGGCCGGAGTGGAGATTTGCCGCAAGGCCAATACCGTGAATATGGACAGCCTGGCCGAGGTGGTGATCGTAAGCCCCGGCGGAGCGCCCCGGGACAAGGATTTGTACCAGGCCCAGAAGGCCCTTTCCGTGGGCGAGGTATTTGCCAAAAAAGAGGGCTGCACCTTCATCCTCTGCGCCAAGGCGGACGAGGGCATCGGAGAAGGTCTGTTCCGCACCTGGCTGGAGGAGGCAAAGGAACCCGGGGAAGTGATCGAGCGTTTCCGGGAAGAGGGCTTTAACGTGGGAAATAACAAGGCGTTTATGTACGCCAGGGCCATGTTGAAGGGAAAGGTTCTGATCGTCAGCGATCAGGTGGACCGGTCGGATCTGCAGAATATGATGCTGGACGGAGTGCCGTCCCTTCAGGAAGCGGTGGACCTGGTCTGTGAGAGAGAAAAACCGGAGCATATCATCGTTCTCCCGAGAGCGGTCAATATTATTCCGGAACTATAAAAATGAAGTAGAGAGAGAGGAGTCAGAAAATGAAAAAAATGTTAGCGTTAGCCTTAAGCGCAGCTTTGGCTGCAGGCACTTTGGCAGGTTGTGGAGGTTCCGGCGGCTCTGACAGCGGAGCAACCACTCAGGCGGCGGCCCAGGGAGGGAGCGCCGAGACAAAGGCAGAAGCAAAAACAGAGGCAAAGGATGTGTTCTGGACCTTTGCAGCACCGCCCGCAAGTTCCGCGCTGTATCCGTACTGGGTGTCCGTGGGACAGGCTGTATCCACCGTTTTCCCACAGTATAAGATCACCACTTCCGAGTCCCAGGGCGCGGTAGCCATCACCAAGAGCGTGCGCAACGGCGAGGCGGATGTGGGCAACTCCGTGTCCTCCACCGACTATGAGAACTACAACGGAACCGGAACCTTTGAGGGCCAGCCCTTCAAGGATCTGAGAATGCTGTTCTACTACGAGGTAACCGCGGAAATGTTCTGCACCACCAAGGATTCCGGCATCACGGACTTAAAGGGACTGGACGGCCAGAGATTTAACCCCGGCGGCACAGGAACCTCCGCTGAGGACCTTTGCCACAAGATTCTGGGCCTGTTCGACGTGAACCCCGACTATTTTGTAGCCAGCCAGGCCGACGCCGCGGACGCTTACTCCAACCGTGAGATCGTGGGAACCATCAAGCTGGGCCCGGTGGTTGACAGCTACGTGATGCAGCTGAACGCCAGCGTTCCGGTGAACGTGATCAACTTAAGCGACGAGGAGATCGCCAAGATCATCGAGGCGTATCCCTTCTTAATCAAGGTTACCATTCCCGCGGGCACCTACGACGGAATCGATCAGGACGTCAACACCGTGGGCACGCCCCAGGGCGCGCAGACCACCACCAAGCTGTCCCAGCAGGATGGTTACAATATTGTGAAAGCCATGTTCGACGATGGAAAATCCATCTGGCAGGCAGCGTATCCTTCCGGCGCTGAGAACGACTATGTGGCCATGACCCTGGCCTCCACCGTTCCGCTGCACGCAGGCACGGTTCAGTATTTCGTGGAGCAGGGCATCGAAGTTCCGGAAGAGCTGATTCCGCCGGAATATGTAGCGGTTCAGTAAAACAGAGCGATCAATCACATTACGGCCCAACGGATTCCGGTTGGGCTGTAATACAATAGGAGGGTAAACAATGAGAAAACTTACCGGCTTTTGGCGGCATGTGGTGACGGCCCTGTCCGTTATGCTCGTGCTGTTCCAGCTTTACACCGCCGGCTTCGGCGTATTTCCGGATATTGTGCAGAGAAGCGTGCATCTGTTCTTTGTGCTGACCATGCTGTTTCTGCTCATGCCGGCGAACAAGAAGAAAAAGACGGACACGGTGCCGTGGTACGACGTGGTGCTGTCCATGATCTGTATGGTGTGTACCGGCTACATGATTTTGATTTACGAGAAAATCCTTTGGGATCCCAGCCAGTGGATCAACAGCTTTGACAAGATCTGCGCCGTGCTGCTGACGATTCTGATTCTGGAGGGAAGCCGCAGGGCCGTGGGCCTGACCTTCCCCATTATGGCGGCATTTTTCCTGTTCTACGCAGCCTTCGGCCAGATTTTCCCGGGCCTGTGGGCGCACAAGAACTTTAGCTTTAACCAGATTTTCCAGAACCTGTACCACACCACCAACGGAATCTGGGGTCAGATGGTGGGACTCTCCGCCGGAATGCTGGCCATGTTCGGCATTTTCGGGGCGATCCTGTCGGTGACCGGAGGTTCCCAGACCTTTATCCGCCTGGCCCAGAAGATGACGGGCAAAGCGGTGGGCGGGCCCGGCAAGGTGGCCCTGATCGCCAGCGGTCTGTTCGGAATGGTTTCCGGAAGCGCCATGGCCAACGTGGTGGCCACCGGCACCTTCACCATCCCCATGATGAAGGACGCGGGCTACAGCAAGGAGTGGTCCGCCGCCATCTCGGCCGTGGGTTCCACCGGCGGCCAGATCATGCCCCCGATCATGGGAGCCGGCGCCTTTATCATGGCCCAGCTGATCGGACTTTCCTACCTGACCATCGCCAAGGCGGCCATCGTTCCGGCCCTGCTGTACTACATGGGCGCGTTTGTGGCCCTGCACTACCTCTCCAAGCGGCTTAAGATCTTCGGCGAGGGCTGCAAAGAGAAGATCCGCGTGATCGAGTTTGCCATTATTTTCGTCCCGCTGGCCGTATTCATCGCGTTCCTGGCCGTGGGTTACACCGTTACCAAGGCCGCGTTCTACGCCACGGTGGTGTCCGTGATCGTGACCGTGTTCAGTTTCGCAATGGCTACAAAGAACCCCGCCCAGACGGCAAAGCAGGCCGGCGGGCTGTGCATGAAGGTGGCGAAATCCGGCGCGGAGAGCATCCTCAGCATGGCGGGACTGCTGGCGGGCGCGCAGATTTCCATCGCCCTGATCTCCCAGACCGGCTTCGGCGTCAAGCTTTCCAGCCTGATCATGAGCCTGGGCGGCAATTACCTGTTCCTCTGCCTGCTGCTCTCCATGGTGGTGTGCTTTATCCTGGGAATGGGCCTTCCGCCCACGGCGGCCTACGTCCTGGCGGCGGCAATCCTGGCTCCGGCCCTGATTTCCCTGGGACTGGATCCGCTGGTCGCCCATCTGTTCGTATTCTACTTTGCCAACTTCGGGGCCATCACGCCGCCTGTGTGCGCCGCGGTGTTCCTAAGCTCCGGCATCGCGGAATCCAACTGGCTCAAAACCGGCGGCCTGTCGGTGATGATCGCAATCCCGGCCTTTGTAGTGCCCTTTACCTTTGCCTACAATGACGCCCTGATGCTCAGCGGTTCCCTGATGGACATTGTTCTGGGCGTGATCACCAGCGCGATTGGCGTGTACTTTATCGGTCTTGCCATCGCCGGATTTATGAAGCGGGAGATGAGTCTTATACCCCGCGCCCTGATGTTTGTGGGCGGCATCGCCATGATCGTGCCCCACATGATGGTCAGCCTGATCGGCCTGGCGCTCTGCATCGTGGCGTTCGTGTTCTGTGCAGGCAACAAAAAGCAGTTAAAGGAGGCGTAATCAAATGGGATTAATTACAATGGAAGGCGCATGCGACCTTCATATTCATACAAGCCCGGATATATTTGAGCGGATCGCGGACGACGTCAGGACGGCGGAGGCCTGCCGGGACGCCGGAATGAAAGCCATCGTGTTCAAATGCCATGCGGACACCACCATGACCCGCGCCTGGCACACAGAACGCCAGGTGCCCGGAATCCGGGTGTTCGGCGGAATCGTGCTGAACTTAAACGTAGGCGGAATCAACCCCGCGGCCGTGGACGTGGCCCTGAAGCTGGGCGCGGTGGAGGTCTGGATGCCCTCCTACCATTCCCTGGCCCACTACAAGGCCACCGGTAAAATGGGCGGCTACGGCCACCAGGGCGCGGATGTGACCACCAACTACCCGGTAAAGCCCATCACCATTCTGGACGAGAAGGGGGAGCTGATCCCGGAGATTTGGCCCATCCTGGAGCTGGTCAAACAGCACGACGCTATCCTGGGAACCAGCCATCTGGGCTCTGAGGAGGGCTTGAAGCTGATCCGCGCGGCCAGGGAGGTGGGCTGCCGCAAGGTGGTGCTGACCCATCCCTTCTTCGCGCCGCCCTCCTGCACCGTCAAGCAGATTAAGGAAGCGGTGGAGCTGGGAGCGTTCTGCGAATTCTGTTCCGGCAACGCCTTAAGCCCCATTCCCGCGCCCATTCCGCTGGAGCTCTACAAGGAGGCGGTGGACGCCTGCGGCAGCGAGAACTTTATCATTTCCAGCGACACGGGACATCCCAGAAAGACCATGGCCCCGGAGACCAGCCGCATGTTCGCCCAGAGCCTGACCTACAAGGGTGTGAAGCAGGCGGACGTGGAGCGGATGCTGAAGGACAACTATCACAAGCTTTTGGATTTTGAGTAGGTTTAAGAGGCCGGAGTATCAGAAACCGGCGTATCAGAAACGGCCCGGCGGAGCGCTCATTGCTCCGGCCGGGCCGTTTCTTTGTAGCCTGTATTGAATTTAAAACCAGGTCTATTTCACCTCATCCAGTTTAAACCCGAAATACTTCACCGCGTTGTTGTAGGAGATGCCGCGAACCATGCTCTCCAGGGCCTTCATGTCGGCCGGATACTCGCCGTTCTCCACCCAGCTGCCGAACAGCTCGCAGAGGATACGGCGGAAATACTCGTGGCGGGTGTAGGACAGGAAGCTTCTGGAGTCGGTCAGCATGCCCACAAAATTGCCCAGGCAGCCCAGGTTTGCCAGTTCGCTCATCTGCTCGATCATACCCAGCTTGTGATCGTTGAACCACCAGGCGGAACCCTGCTGGATCTTGCCGGGAACATCCCCCTGGAAGCAGCCGATGATGGACGCGATGGACGCGTTGTCATTGGGATTCAAGGAGTAGAGGATGGTTTTGGGGATGTCATTGGTGGCGCTGAGTTCGTTGAGGAAATCCGCCATCTGTGCGCTGGGAGCGTAGTTGTTGATGCAGTCGTAGCCGGTGTCCGCGCCCAGCTTCTCGAACATGTAGGCGTTGTTGTCGCGCTTGCAGCCGTAGTGAATCTGCATTACCCAGTTCATCTTCGCGTACTGTCTCGCAACGAACAGCATGAACGCAGTCTTGTACTTGAGCTCATCCTCCTTGGAAATAGCCTCGCCCTTTAAGCCCCTTTTCAGGATCGCGTCCACTTCCTCGTCGGAGGCGGGAGCGTACATCACATACTCCAGAGCGTGGTCGGATACGGAGCAGCCGTTGGCGGCAAAGTATTCCATGCGGTTTTTAAGGGCATCCTTTAAGGAGGCCAGATCGGTCACGGCGATGCCGCTGACCTGGGAGAGCTGGGCGATGTAGGGGGCGAAGGTGGGTTTCTCCACGTTCATGGCCTTGTCCGGTCTCCAGGCGGGGAGCACCTGCACGTCAAAGGTATCGTCAGCGGCGATCTTCTGGTGCCATTCCAGGGTGTCCACCGGATCGTCGGTGGTGCAGATCAGGGTGACGCCGGACTGCTTGATCAGGCCGCGTACGGTCATGGAATCCTCCTGCAACTTGGCATTGCACAGGTTCCAGACCTCCTCAGCGGTGTCGCCGTTTAAATAGCCGTCGTAGCCAAAGTAGCGTCTCAGCTCCAGATGGCTCCAGTGGTACAGGGGATTGCCGATGAGCTTGGGCATGGTCTCGGCCCAGGCCTGGAACTTCTCGCGGTCGCTGCCGTCGCCGGTTACATACTTTTCATCTACGCCGTTGGTGCGCATCTGGCGCCACTTATAGTGATCGCCGCCCAGCCAAACCTGTGTGATATTGTCAAACTTGCGGTCCTCATAAATCTCCTGGGGATTGATATGGCAGTGGTAATCCAGAACCGGCATGGTCTCTGCGTACTGGTGGTACAGCGTCTTCGCCATATCGGTGGATAATAAGAAATCCTTGTCCATAAACTGTTTCATGTGGGTATTCCTCCTTGAATTTAAAAATTGGTTGTTTGCCTTTTTATAAGATCAGAGGCGATGGTGGTCCGGCTGGGGACGTTCATGCCGCTGAACACACCCATAAGCGTATTGATGGTGGTGGTGCACAGGGCCTCCACCTTGCTGTCGATGGAGGTGATCTCCGGGTCGGTGCAGCGGGAGAGGAGACTGTTGTTGTAGCCGATGACGGAGAGCTGGTCCGGTATGGAGATGCCGGCCTCGTGAGCGTATTTAACCGCGCCCACCGCCAGGGAGTCGTCGGAGGTGATGACCGCGTCGAACTCAAGTCCCTGCTCATGAAGCCCCAAAAGCGTGTCGCGGGCCACGGAAATATCCTTGGCGCACTGGCAGATCAGGGACTCGTCAAGCGGCAGCCCTAAGTCCCGGTGGGCGTCCTTGTAGCCCTCCATCTTGTTCACACCGCTGAAGGAATAGCTGGTGTACAGGTAGAGTATACGCCTTCTTCCGGATTTTAGCAACCCGGTGGCCGCGTGATGCATGGCGGCGTGGTCGTCGCAGAGGGTGCTGTAGATATTCTCCCCCTCCAAATAGCCGTTGACCAGCATGAGGGGCAGGTCCTTGGCTGCCTCGATCAGGTAGGAGTTGTCCTTGGGCCGCATCTCCACGAACTTGGAACCGGCCAGGATGATCGCGTCCACCCGCTTGGAGCGCAGCAGGTTAAAATACTTCTGCTTGGCGTCCAGGTCGTAGCCGGTGCAGCAGAGGATCGCGTCGTACTCAAAGCTTCTGAGGGCGCGCTCCAGATAGTAGATGGCGTTTGCCAGATAGGGGTCGGAAGAGTCGGAGCACATGATGCCGATGGTCTGCATGGTGTTAAGGCCAAGTCCCCTGGCAAACACGTTGGGTGTGTAGCCCAGCTCCGCCATCACATTCAAAACCTTGTTTCTCGTCTTTTCGCTGACATTGGGGTTGCCGTTTAAGACGCGGGAGACCGTGGCGATGGAAACGCCGGCGTGCTTGGAAACATCGTATATGTTCATGCTATCAACCTCACATTCTGTAAGCGCTTACACGCTATGTTTATTATACATATTCCCAGGCGGTAATGCAATACTTTTCTATTTTTTTATTGACTTATTTCGGGAACTTTTGTAGAATAATTGTAAGCACTTACATAAATAGGACCGGCGGGAGGGCAGTTTCCCGGCCGCGCCTGTTTGTGGGAACAACGCGGCAAACCATTCTAATTATAGTAGGAGAAGAAGATCATGCAGGACATTGTGAAAATCAATCAGAACGACAACGTAGCGGTAGCGCTCCGCCCCATTGCGGCGGGAGAGACCTTGCAGGTTGGCGGCGCGGCCGTGACCACCACCGAGGAGATTCCCCAGGGCCACAAGTTCGCTTTAAGGCCCATTCAGGCGGGGGAGGAGGTCGTCAAGTACGGCTTTCGCATCGGCTTTGCCAAGGAGGATATTTCCGCCGGCAGCTGGGTGCATGTACACAATGTAAAGACCGGGCTGGGAGACGTTCTTTCCTATACTTATGAGCCTGCGAAAATGGACGTGGAGCCCACGGAGCACGCGTATTTTCAGGGCTACCGCCGGGCGGACGGCAAGGTGGGCGTGCGAAACGAGATCTGGATCATCCCCACGGTGGGCTGCGTCAACTCCATCGCCAAGGCCCTGGAAGCCAGAGCCAGAGATCTGGTGAAGGGCACGGTGGAGGATATCATCGCATTTCCCCACCCCTACGGCTGTTCCCAGATGGGCGACGACCAGGAGAACACCCGCAAGGTATTGGCGGACATGATTCATCACCCCAACGCGGGCGGCGTGCTGGTGCTGGGACTGGGCTGTGAGAACAGCAATATCCCGGTGCTCATGGACTACATCGGGGAGTATGACGCACAGCGGGTGAAATTCCTCCAGTGCCAGGACGTGGAGGACGAGATGGAGACCGCCATGGAAATGCTGGAAGAGCTGGCAGAGTACGCAGGGGCCTTCTCACGGGAGCAGATTGACGCCAGCGAGCTGATCATCGGCATGAAATGCGGCGGCTCCGACGGCCTGTCCGGCATCACGGCCAATCCGGTGGTGGGGGCTTTCTCCGACCTGCTGGTGAGCAAGGGCGGCACCACCATCCTCACTGAGGTGCCGGAGATGTTCGGCGCTGAGACCATTCTGATGAACCGCTGCGAGACCCCGGAGCTGTTTGAGAAGACCGTGGATCTGATCAACGACTTTAAGAACTATTTCACCAGCCACAACCAGACCATCTACGAGAATCCCTCCCCGGGCAACAAAAAGGGCGGCATCAGCACCCTGGAGGACAAATCCCTGGGCTGCACCCAGAAGTCCGGCAGCGCTCTGGTAAAGGGCGTGCTGGGATACGCGGAGCCGGTGAAGGTCAAGGGCTTAAACCTGCTTTCCGCCCCTGGAAACGATCTGGTGGCCTCCACCGCCCTGGCGGTGTCCGGCGCCCACATCGTGCTGTTTACCACGGGCCGCGGAACGCCCTTCGCCTCCCCGGTTCCCACGGTGAAGATTTCCAGCAACAGCAAATTGGCGGGGCACAAGGACAACTGGATTGACTTCAACGCGGGCCGCATGGTGGAGGACAAGACCAAGGAGGAGATGGCCCAGGCCCTGTTCGACTATGTGCTGGAGGTGGCCAGCGGCCGCAAGGTGAAGGCCGAGGAGGCCGGGTTCCACGATATGGCGATTTTTAAGCAGGGTGTGACGCTGTAAGGACTGCGGATCCAGCCTGCCCCGCGGCGGAGACGGCGCGGGGCAGGCTGGAGCTGTTTGAACGGCGGAGACGGCGCGGGGCAGGCTGAATTTGTTTGACGGCGGAGACGGCGCAGGGCGGGCCGGAGCTGTTTGAGCGGCGTGTTTTCCCGTGAATTTACAGTTGCGAAACCTCACCGTCCGGTGTATACTGAGAACAGACGATATCGTATATACGGATTTGACATGGATATACGAATTATAAAAGAGTTGCAAACAGCACACACTCAGGAGGGGAAACATGAAACTGAACCGCACTACCCTGCGCACGGTGGACATTTTAAAGCTGGTTTCCAAGCGGCCGGACGGCATCACCCTGGACGAGATTTGCGAGCGCCTTGGGCTGCCCAAGACCAGCGCCTACGACATTGTGACCACCCTGGTACAGACCGGCATGATTCACGTGGCAAGGGAGCAGAAGCAGAGGTACCACATCGGCCTCACCGCCTACCGCATCGGCATCAACTACACCAACAATCTGGATTTTATCAGCGTCATCGAACCGGTGTTAAAGGCATTTGCCCGGGAGGTGGGCAAGACCGTGTTCTTCGGGGTCCGCTCCGAGGGGGAGATCATTTATATCTGTAAGTTCGAGCCGGAGAATCCCATCATCACCACAGCCACCGTGGGGACCAAGAATCCCCTCTACTGCACGTCTCTTGGAAAGGCGATCCTGGCCTTCGAGGAGGAGGACGTGGCGGGGCCGGTGATGGAACGCCTGAAATTCCAGCAAAAGACCGGCTGGACCATTGTGAGCCGAGAGGCCCTGGAGGCGGAGCTTGAGACCGTGCGGGAAAAGGGGTACGCCCTGGACGCCCGGGAGCTGGAGGAGCACATGGAGTGTGTGGGCGCGCCGGTGTTCGGCCAGGACGGCACGGTGATCGGCGCCATCAGCGTTTCCAGCCTGTACAAGCCCGCTGAGGATTACGAGGCCCTGGGCCGCCTGGTCCACAAAAAAGCCCTGGAATTATCCCGGCTGTTAGGGTATCTGGGGAAGTTCTAAAGCCGCGTTCCGGAATGATTTTTCCGCTGTCCGAATTGTTACGGAGAAAAAGGGAAAAATTCGTGATTTTTTAGCGGTTTTCCTGTTGACAAATGGTGTGGCAGCGATTAATATTTAAGTATAAATCGCAATTATGAAAATGATTCGCATATACGAATCACAGAAAAAAGGAGAAGCAAAATGAAAAAAGAGCAAGTTTTAGCGAGAATGAAAGAGGATTGTCTGGTTGCTGTTGTTCGTGCGAAGAACTACGAGCAGGGTGAGAAGGTTGTGGACGCAATCATCGCCGGCGGGATCAACTTCATCGAGCTGACCATGACCATGGATGACGGGGATCCGGTTGGATTCATCAAATTGATGGCTGAAAAGTATAAAAACAACGACAAGGTCGTGATCGGCGCGGGCACCGTTCTGGATCCCGAGACCGCAAGAGCCTGCATCCTGGCCGGAGCCAACTACATCGTAAGCCCCGCATTAAACCTGGATACCGTTAAGCTGTGCAACCGCTACAGAGTTCCCATGCTGCCCGGCGTTATGACTCCCACCGAGGCTGTTACTGCCATGGAAGCGGGCTGCGATATCATCAAGATCTTCCCCGGCAACATCGTGGGACCGGCTGCCATCAGCAGCTTCAAGGGACCCCTGCCCCAGGGCGAGTTCATGCCCTCCGGCGGCGTTGACGTGGACAACGTTGACAAGTGGATCAAGGCCGGCGCATACGCGGTCGGCACCGGAAGCAGCCTGACCAAGGGCGCCAAGACCGGCGACTTCGAGGCCGTTACCGCCAAGGCTCAGGAGTTCGTAAAGGCAGTTGCCGCAGCGAGAGCGTAAATCGAAATCCATCCCCGCCGGTTTTCCGGAGCTGGACCCGGCGGGAGATCCATAAAACTCCGGGATACAACCGGAGAAACCCCACCATATATATTAAGAGGAGAGAAAAACAATGGCAAAAGTAGTGACCATGGGCGAGATCATGTTAAGATTATCCACCCCCAACAATGAGAAATTCATTCAGGCGGACGAGTTCGACGTAGTTTACGGCGGCGGCGAGGCAAACGTAGCCGTTTCCCTGGCAAATTACGGACATGAGACTCAGTTCGTGACCGCTGTTCCCGCCAACCCCATCGGCGAGTGCGCAGTTGCCACCATGAGAAAATACAACGTAGGCACCAAGTACATTTCCAGAAGCGGCGAGAGACTGGGAATCTACTATCTGGAGACCGGCTCCGCCATGAGAGCTTCCAACGTGGTTTACGACCGCGCCCACAGCTCCATTTCCACCGCAACCCCCGACCAGTTTGATTTTGACGCGATCTTCTCCGACTGCGACTGGTTCCACTTCACCGGAATCACCCCCGCCATCAGCGACGCTGCCATCGCTCTGACCGAGGCCGCTTTGAAAGCTGCCAAGGCTCACGGCGTGACCGTTTCCGTGGACTTAAACTTCCGCAAGAAGCTGTGGAGCTCCGAGAAGGCTCAGAAGGTGATGACGAACTTCATGCAGTACGTTGACGTGTGCATCGGCAACGAGGAGGACGCTGAGAAGGTGCTGGGCTTCAAGCCGGGCAACACCGACGTTACCTCCGGCGAGCTGGAGCTGGGCGGCTACGTGGATATCTTCAACCAGATGGCTGACAAGTTCGGCTTCCAGTATATTGTGAGCTCCCTGCGCGAGAGCCACAGCGCTTCCGACAACGGCTGGTCCGCCTGCATCATGGACGGCAAGACCCGCGAGTTCTACCACTCCAAGAAGTACCGCGTGACCCCCATCGTGGACCGCGTGGGCGGCGGCGACTCCTTCGCGGCCGGCCTGATCTGCGGCCTGCTGGACGGCAAGGACATGAAGGCTGCCCTGGAGTTCGCAGTGGCTGCCTCCGCTCTGAAGCACACCATCCCGGGCGACTTGAACCTGGTGACCCGCGCAGAGGTTGAGAACCTGGCCGGCGGCGACGCTTCCGGACGCGTACAGCGCTAAGCGGCAGTTACGGTACAACAAGATTTGAGATTAAAACGGCTAATCCGACTGGGTATTAGCCGTTTTTCATAGACACCCGTCCGGGGACCGATCCGCCGGGCGCGGATTTTGAAGGCGTGGGCGCGGCAGGGAAATGGAACCGCCGCGGCTGTCCGGGCTGGGGCAGCCGCTCCCGGTCCGCAGCCTTCGCAAGAATAAAGGAGAGAGAGTATGGAACAGAAGAGCAGTAGGAATTTTGACCTTCTCACACTGGGGCAGGTGCTGTTGCGCCTTTCGCCGCCGGACAACGAGCGTTTGAGCCGCGGCGACACCTTTGTGAAGCAGGTGGGCGGCGCGGAGCTGAACGTTGCGGTGGGCGCATCCTTACTGGGGCTGCACACGGGCGTGATCTCCAAGCTGCCGGCCCACGACATCGGCAGCTTCATGAAGGGCAAAATCCGTTCCTTCGGCGTCAGCGACGATTTCTTCATGTACGACCATTCGCCGTCCGCCCGCCTGGGAATCTACTACTATGAGAACGGGGCCTACCCCAGAAAGCCCAAGGTGATCTACGACCGGAACAACAGCTCCTTCTTCTCGCTGGATATCAACGAGATTCCCCAGGAGGTGTACACGGCTTCCAAGTGCTTCCACACCACGGGAATCACCCTGGCTCTCAGCGAGCAGGTGCGGGAGACCACCATCGAGATGGTGAAGCGCTTCAAGGCTGCCGGAACCCTGGTGAGTTTTGACGTGAATTTCCGGGGAAATCTGTGGTCCGGGGATCAGGCAAGGGAGACGATCCTGAAAATCCTGCCCTACGTGGACATTTTCTTCTGCTCCGAGGACACGGCCCGTCTGACCTTCTTAAAGACCGGCACTGCGAAGGAGATGATGAAGAGCTTCACCGAGGAGTACCCCATCTCCATCGTGGCCTCCACCCAGCGGATCGTGCACAGCCCCAAGCTGCACACCTTCGGCTCCGTGATCTACGACGCGGCCAGGGGAGAATATTACGAGGAGGAGCCCTACCGCAATATTGAGGTGGTGGACCGCATCGGCAGCGGCGACGCCTATATTTCCGGCGCCCTCTACGGCCTGTTGTCCTCCGGCGGGGACTGCGCCAAGGCGGTGGCCTATGGAAATGCCACCGCTGCGGTGAAGAACACCATCCCCGGCGACCTGCCCTCCTCCAATCTGGACGAGATCGAGACCATTATCCAGGCCCACAACGCCACCGGCTACCAGAGCGAGATGGCCCGGTAGCACAGAGACGGGAGAACAGCCCCCTCTTTCATAATTTTTCCAAAATGATAAAGTCCCTGCGCGGAAAGTGTGGTATACTTTCCGTAATTGACGGCAGGCGGCGGAGTGATTAGGAAAAATTTGGAAGAGAGGGCTTTTTTGATGGGCAAAACGGTTTTACTATGGCTGATAATGGGCATGTTGGCGGTCTCAGGGGCGGAAGGCGGGATGGATGCATCGGACAGCCTGAGGGGACCGGTCGGTCTGGAGGGATCGGCCGGTCTGTGGAAATCGATCGGACTGGGGGGATCGGCCGGTCTGGGAGCGGGCAGCGGAGGGCAGACCGGCGGGCAGAAGGTGTGGCCGGGCACCTCGGGCGCTGTCTCGAAGGACTACGACGTGCAGGACGGACAGGGATTTGGGTTTGATCTGCCGGAGGGCGGCGGGGACCGGATCGACTGGGGGCCGGACGGCTACCATTTTAAGATGGAATATGAAGAGGAGGGGACGGACCTGCTGGCGGACGTGCGGGAAACGGACCCTGTAAGCCGTGAGTTTGCGCGGGATTGGGAGAATACCGCCCCCAATCTGGCCCGGCTGGCCCAGGAGAATCTGGGGGAGGAATTGCTGGCCTTCGGACCGGCTGAGTTAATGGACGAGCAGATGCCGGTTTGCAGCTTTTCCTACTCTGCCGCGAGGGCGGGGACTGTGTTCCACACGGCGGTATTTTACTGCTTCGGGGAAACTTACACGGCGGAGTTTGCCGCCGTGGGGCCGGATTCGGAGGCGGTTTACCGGCTGGCAAAAGAGGCCGCGGCGTCCTTTGCAGAGCTGGGCGGGGAGGCTCATATGATCGGACAGCGCGCCCCGGGCCTGGGAATGGACCGGTGGGATTATCCTTATCTGCACAATCCATTTGCCCTCACCGGCTATTACATGGATCTGGAGGCCCCGTCTTTACAGCGCAGCGCCACGGACTATGAGATTATGTGGAAGGACCGGACGGTTGAGGCGCTGGTGAGGGAGTTGGTGGGGAAGCCGGATGAGCCGGTGATGTCCAGCGACTTAGACCGGTTTTCATCTCTGGCGATCCGGTTTTTGGAGCAGACGGGAGAGTATGAGATCTCGGCCAATGAACTGAGTGCGTGGATTCCGGCGGACGGACTCGAGGTGATTACGCTGGAGGACCTGGCGGAGTTTCCGAATGTGGTTTCGTTGAGCCTTCAACTGCCTGAGATCCATGATTTTTCGCCCTTGTCCTCCATGACGGGGCTGAACGTACTGATGATTTTCACTGGAGGGGAGACGGAGAATCTGGACTGGCTGGCGCCGCTTTCTGAGCTGGTCTATCTGCGGATTGGAGGGCTTGACATCCGGACCTCGGATGTCCGGGTGTTGGGGCAGCTTGAAAATCTGGAACGGCTGGATCTGCGGCTGCCCATGGTGAGCGATCTCTCCGTATTTGCGGAAATGCCGGGGCTTAAGGAGCTGCTTCTCCAATGCGACGAGAACGCGGATACCAGCGTGCTGAGGGAGCGGGAGCAGATTGAATGTTTGTTTATCAACGGCGAGGAGGTGCGCTGACGGATGGGAGCGGACTTCGGTGCGCCGGTGAGGAGATGAAAAGATCAAGAAAAAAACGGTTATAGGTTGACAGGATAGATTAATTAAAGTATATTTAATAAAGTACATTTAATTAATGAGGAGCAAAGGAGATTCGTCCATGTCAATCCATGAAAACTACAACCATACGCTGCGGGCCAGCTACATCGGATACATATCCCAGGCGATTGTGAACAATTTTGCGCCCCTGCTGTTTCTGACCTTCCAGAAGACCTACGGCATCTCGCTGGATAAGATCACCCTGCTGGTGACCATGAACTTTGCGGTCCAGCTGCTGGTGGATTTTCTGGCCGCCGGGTTTGTGGACCGGATCGGGTACCGGAAGGCGATTGTGCTGGCCCACCTGCTCTGTGCAGGGGGAGTGGCCGGGCTGGGGATTCTGCCGGAGCTGACGGCGGACCCCTACCTGGGATTTCTGGGGGCGGTGCTGCTGTACGCGGCGGGCGGAGGACTGATCGAGGTGATGATCAGCCCTATCGTGGAGGCGTGCCCCACGGAGCGCAAGGAGGCGGCCATGAGCCTGCTGCACTCCTTTTACTGCTGGGGACATGTGCTGGTGGTAGTGGCCTCCACCGTGTTTTTCCGGGTGGCTGGAATCGGAAACTGGCGGATACTGGCCTTTATCTGGGCGCTGGTGCCATTTTTTAACTGCTTTTATTTTGCCAGAGTGCCCATCCGCAGTATGACCGGGGAGGACAGGGGCATGAGCATGCGGCAGCTGGCGGGCAGCGGGGTGTTCTGGCTGTTCGTGCTGCTGATGGTGTGTTCCGGCGCCTCCGAGCAAGCCATGAGCCAGTGGGCTTCCGCCTTTGCGGAGTCGGCTCTGCAGGTGGGCAAGACCATGGGCGATCTCTTGGGACCGTGCCTGTTTGCGCTGCTCATGGGGACTTCCAGGGCCGTGTACGCCAGGTTTTCACGGCATATGCCACTGATTCCTTTTATGGTGGGAAGCGGCTTTCTGTGTATTGCGGGGTATCTGCTGGCCGTGTGGTCCAAGGCGCCTGTTATGGCGCTGATGGGCTGCGGCCTGTGCGGGCTGTCGGTGGGGATTCTGTGGCCGGGAACCTTCAGCCTGTCCTGCGCCCGGATTCCCAGGGGCGGAACGGCCATGGCCGCGCTGCTGGCCCTGGGCGGGGACGTGGGCTGCTCTCTTGGCCCAACGGTGGTGGGGCTGGTGTCCAATACCGCGGGGGGAAGCATCCGCGCGGGACTGCTGGCGGCCGTGGTATTTCCGGTGCTTCTGCTGCTGTGCCTGAGCCGGGCGGGGAAGCGCGGCCGGAAGGCGGAGGTTATCGGGGAGGTCGTTTGACGGGGGCGAAAGGGCCCAGGGGAGAAAACGGGCTGTGTGAATTTTAAACGACAGGCGAATCGTCCGCGGTGAGCCGGTGCCACATACGAATCATCAAACACAAATTATCAAATTCGAGGAGGTAGGCAATATGGCAACAATCGATCTTCACATGCACTCTGTGATCAGCATAGACGGGGAACTGGAGCCGGAGGAGGTGATCCGGCGCGCCGCATCCCGGGGAATCAGGGCCGCCGCCCTGACCGACCACAATTCGGTCCGGGGCGTGAGCCGGGCCTTGGAGGAGGCGGCCCGGCTGGGAATCCGGCTGGCGAAGGGCGTGGAGCTGGACTGCCGCCTGGGGGAGCGCAATCTCCATCTTCTGGCTTACGGGATCGACGAGCGCCATCCGGTATTTGCGGAGATTGAGGAGGAGATTCTGGATCAGGAACGGCGGTGCTCGGCCCGCAGGCTGGAGATTTTCCACGAAATGGGGCTGAAATTCGACGACAGCCTGGTTCTGTCGCAGAATCCCTACCATCTGTCGGTGCCCGAGGATATCGCCATGGTGGCGCTTCAGAACCCGGAAAATGACGGCTGCGAGCTGTTAAAGCCCTACCGCCCGGGCGGGGCTAGGAGCGGCAATCCATACGTGAATTTCTATTGGGATTACGCCTCCCAGGGGAAACCGGCCTATCAGGAGGTGAAGTACCGCAGCTTTGAGGAGCTGAACCGGGCCATGCTGGACATGGGCGCGGTGACGGTGATCGCCCATCCCGGCGCCACCGTGAAGGAGGACGAGGAGGCGGTCCGCTATATGGCCGGCTGCGGGGTCAGCGGAATGGAAGTATTTTCCAGTTATCACAGGGCGGAGCAGCGCCGCTACTATGGGGATCTGGCCAGCCGCCTGGGCCTTACGGCCACCGCGGGAAGCGATTTCCACGGAAGAAGCAAGCCCAGCCTTATGCCCGGGGATACGGGCTGCGAACCGGCGGAGGAACAGGCCGTGCTGGAGGCCGCGGAGGCCGCGGGCATTTTCGGCGGACATGGAGGCGGGCGCTGATGGAGCGGGGAACCAATCTCATCCGGGAGCAGAACTTAAAGACCGTCCGGCGTCTGATGAACCGGCGCGTCCGGGCCACCAAGGCGGAGCTGTCCCGGGAGTCCGGCCTCAGCGTGGTGGCTCTTCAATCCCTGCTGCAGGCCATGGAGGAGCGGGGGGAAATACGCCGGGAAGGAATGTTCCAGCCGGACCACGGGCGTCCCGCTGCGGTTTACCGCTATGAGGAGCGGGCGCAAATGGTATTATCCATCTGTATGTACGAGAAGCAGGGGGAGGACACGGCGGTTTTCTCCGCCTGCGATTTGCTGGGAAATGTGGTGGAGACCCGGGAGATTCCCCTGGTGGAGCCGGAGGCGGACAGCTTTGACGGCGAGATCGCCTCGTTTCTGGAGGCCTATCCCTCCATCGCGGCCGTGGGTTTCGGAATCCCCGGCGAGGCGGTGGACGGCCGTCTGGTGACCAGCGACTACGAGCGCCTGACCGGCGCGGATATCTGCGGCCATGTGCAGCGGAATTTCGGGCGGCAGGCCTTTGTGCAGAACGACGTAAACGCGGCCATTGCCGGGTACTGCGCGCGCAGGCAGACGCCGGAGGACCAGGTGGCCGTCGGCATTTATGTGCCGAAAAAGTACGGGCCGGGCATGGGCGTGTGGATCCACGGCAGGCTCTGGTGCGGCAGAGACGGGATGGTGGGGGAGGTGGAGGGACTGCTTCCGGAAGTGAACTGGAGACAGCCCGGGGAAGCCGCCAGCCGCAGAAACGCCCTGGCGCGGCTGGCTAAGGTGTGCATTCTCATGTACAACCCTCACCGTCTGGTGATTTACGGAGACGTGGAGCAGGGCGGAATGGAGGAAATGATCCGGGAAGCCCTGGGGGAGCCGCTGGGCCGGATTATGATGCCCCAAATGGAGTTCTGCGCGGATCTGAGGCCGGATTTTGAGGCGGGAATTCTGAGTATGGGGTTGGAGCGGGTGAGGGGATATTGAGAGAAATTGAGAGGCTTCGAGATACGCGGACAAATTCATATTTGCCGCAAAGTCTGTATTTGTTCTTTCGCCTGAGGGTCCTGGTGGGAAATCGATGTATTTCTCATCAGGGCCCTTTTTTAAATTAACAGAACCGCAAATACAGTGGAGACATTTTTTTAATTCTATGTTACAATAGGTATTACCAATTTACGGAAATCAATGGGGCACACCAGTGCCGTGGCGGGCCTGACAGCCGCCAAATACAGGAATGAGGAGGAATAACGTGAGCGTTCAGGAAATATTCGAAATTTTAGGGATCGGGCCAACCCGGGACGAGGAGTCCATACGGGCCGCGTACCGCAGACGTCTGACTTCCGTTAACCCGGAGGATGATCCTCAGGGTTTTATGCGGTTGCGGGGGGCTTACGAGGAGGCCGTGAAGTATGCCCGGACCCCGGAGGGGGAGGCGGTGAACAGCGCGCTGTGGATGGAAGAGCTGGGGCCGGAGGGAGAATTTTTGAGACGGCTGGCGGATGTCTACGGCTGTCTCCCGAGACGGCTTGACGAGGCGGAGTGGAGCGGGCTGCTGCGGGAGCCGGTGCTCGCGTCCCTGGACGGAGGGGAGCAGGCCAAGTGGGGGCTGTTCTCATTTCTGGCGGAGCATTACAGGCTTCCAGGGAAAATATGGAAAATACTGGGAGAGACTTTCGGGATTGAGGAGAACGCGGAGGAGTTTAAGGAGCGTTTGCTGGAGCCCTTTGTGGAGTATATGCTGCGGCGGATTCAGGACGATGAGGAAGGGGACTTCCCACTGGAGAAGCTTTCCGGGGAGCCTCAGGCGGATTACGACGGTTTTATGCAGCTCTTCTTTAATCTCACCAACCGGGAGCGGGGGGATTCCCCGGAGCAGCTCAGGGAAGTGGGGGAGATTCTGGAGCAGCTGAAGCAGTTTGGGATCAGCCATCCCTGGTACGAGCTGGAACAGGCCGATTACCTGTCCAGGATTGGGGAGACGCAGCGGGCGGCGGAGATGGTCCGCGGCCTGATCCGGGAGAACCCGGAGGACGACCGGGTTTATATGTCCGGGGCGTTTATTCTGGGCGTCTGCGGATGTGGGGACGAGGCGGGGGAGCTCTATGTGGGCTACCTGAAACGGAACAATCAGACGGTCCGCGGCACCTACACGGCGCTTTTGAGCCTGGCCAGGATGGCGGTGATCCGGGAGGACTGGAAGAGCGTCCGGGAGCTGGCCGGAATGGCGGATGATCTGCGCAGCACCGATGCCACGGAAGAACTGATGAAACAGGCGGACGACGCGCTGATCGACGGGCTTACCGGGGAGGAGCAGCTGACGGAGGAGCAGGTGCTGCTCTTAGCCGGATGTTTTGTTCACGGGAAACGGACCGGGGAGGGGATCGGATTTTTTGAAAGCCACCCGGAGCTGGTGCCGGACCGGGCGGATTTTTATGAGCAGATGGCCCTGATGTACCGGGAAGAGGAGCGGTACTGGGAGTCGATGGAGGCGGTGAAGAGCTGGCGCAGTTGTCTGGATCGGGACGCCGGGGGAGCGGAAGGTCTTGCCGGCCCGGAGAATACCGCCGGTTCCGCCAAAAACCTCCGTTCCATGGCCGCCAGCCTGGACCTGGAAGGCCGTCTCTGGCGGGATATCTATTATGAAGAGAAGCGCGCGGGAAAGCTGCCCCCGGAGATGGCGGAGGAGCTCTCCGGTCGGGCCCTGGCCGCCTGTAGCCGGGCGATCGGGCTGGAACCGGAGAATCTGGATTTCCGCCTCCACCAGGTGCTGGTTTTAAAGGACAGGAACGCCTGGGAGGAAGCGGCGGGACAGTGCCGGGAGATTATCTCCATGGATGATGAAGCCTACTGGGCCTATTTCTATTTACAGGAAATCTGCGAGGAGCTGGGGCAGGACCAGGAGGTGGTGAACCTGTTTGGCCGCATGATCAAAATTTATCCCGGCCACCCGGAGGTTTATCTGCGGGCCCTTCGGGTATTCAAGCGCTACGGCCGGTACGAAGCGGCGCTGGACGTCATCCGGCGGGCAGAGCAGGCGGAGGTGAAAAGCGGCGAGCTGTTGGTGGAGAAAATCGGCGTTCTGGACCAGCTTGCGGAGGATGAGAAGGACTGGAAACGGGCGGACCGCTTCGCGGCAAATGTGATCGGCTGGCTGAAAAAGAGCAAAGCGCCCAGATGGCTGCTGGCCCAGGCGTACCTCAAACGGTCCTTTTTAAACGACAGCGGCGGGAAACACAATCAAAGTAAAAAACTGGGATTGGACCGGGTTTACGCTGAGGAATCCCTGCGGTTAAACGACAGCCTGTCCGCCCGGTACGCCCTCGGAAGGTACTGGATCGAGTACGGCGGCAGGCCGAAGATGGCTTATCTTCACCTGAAAATCTGCGAGAAGCGTGGAATGGATTACGACCGTCTCTGTTACTACATCGCCAGGTGCCACGAGCGGTTCCGCCAGTGGAACAAAGCCATCGCCTACTACCAGCAGGCATTGGAGAAAAATCCCGAGTTTTCCGGCTGCTACTGGCGGCTGGGACTGCTGTACAAACAGAAGTTCTGCCGGGTCTGCCAGCCCGAGTACGCGGAAAAAGCCCTGTATTATATCAATCTCTACGACGAGAAGTTCGGGGAGTCGGCGGAGAGCTTCCGCAGGCGGGCCGATATTTACCTGCGGATGGGAGAATACGACAAGGCGCTCAAGGAGATCGAGGAGGGCGTCAAGCGGGACGGAGACAGCGATATGTGGCTGCTGCGGGGCAAGGTCCTGCGGGCCATGAGGCGCTACGAGGAGGCCATCGGGAGCTGCGAGAAGAGCATGACGGCGGAGGACCTCTTCGGAAAGGACGACGAGGAATGCTTTAAGCGTGTGTTCCAGTGTTTCCTGCGCATGGGACAGCTGGAACAGGGCGCGGCGTACCTGGAAAATGCCCTGGACAAAGACATCGATGAGGACGGGCGGGAAAAATGCCTGGAGAGCCTGACGTACCTGGAGGCCACGGCGGGCCGCTATGACCGCGCCCTGGACTGGATCAGTGAGCGGTATGGAAGCGCGGACCTCACACGGCGCTGCTGTGACGACTGGGAGCGGGAGGCCGAGCGGATGGAAGAGGTTCTGGACATCTGGCTGCGTTTCCGGGAGAATCCCGGGAAGGAGATTCTGGAAAAATGCACCCAGGCCGCCGCGCTGGCGGACTTGGCGTACGCCGACAGCGGGAAGGACCCGGAGGGCAGAGCCCTGGCCTGCCAGAACGCAGGGGAGGCCTACTGCCGCCTTGGACAGTACGATACGGCCATTGGATATCTGAAAAATGCCTGGGAGCTGGCCTGCCAGTGCAAGAAATACGGCTATTACCGGAGTCTGACGCGCAAGCTGATGGAGACCTATTACTGGCTGGGCGATTTGGAGGAGGCAAGAGCCTTTGGGGACCTGTACCGGAAACGTATGGAATCCGTTTATGAGGAGTGCGATGATCTGGGACTGTCCGTGGAAGAGCTGATGACCAGGCCCAACATGGAGTCCAGGCAGACGCTCTACAACCTGTTCTGCTGGGCCTACTACACCGGCCGCGGCGATCAGGCCCGCCGGTACATCGGGCTGATGGAGCAGCGGGATATGTGCTGGTGGTGCGACGAGGACGGCTGTACGGAGTTCTGGGAGGCCAAGGGCCTTTTGGCTATGCTGGACGGCTCTGTGGAGGAAGCCCTTGCCGCCTTCCGGAAAGCCAACCAGGTGATCTGGCTGGGGATCAACAAGGACGCCTGCGCGGCCATTGCCAGGCTTTTAAAGGAGAGCAAAGAGACATGATAATCGGAATCGACCTGGGAACCACCAACAGTCTGGCCGCCTGCTTTCAGGACGGCCGGGCGGTGATCATTCCCAACCGTTTGAGAAAAAATCTGACCCCGTCCATTGTGGCGGTTGACGAGTTGGCGCAGATTCTGGTGGGGGAGACCGCCAGGGAGTACGGCCAGCTGCATCCGGAGCGCACGGCAGAGGTCTTTAAGCGGTTTATGGGCAGCGAGCGCCAGTACGATCTGGGCGGGCACAAATTCCGGGCGGAGGATCTCTCCGCCATGGTGCTGCGGTCCTTAAAGGAGGATGCGGAGGCATTTCTGGGGGAGCCGGTGACCGAGGCGGTGATCAGCGTGCCTGCCTATTTTGACGACAAGCGCAGAAGGGCTACCAAGGCGGCCGGGGAGCTGGCCGGGCTGAAGGTGGAGCGGATCATCAGCGAGCCCACGGCTGCGGCCATCACTTACGGATTGTATGAAAAGACCGAGAACACCCGGTTTCTGGTGTTCGACCTGGGCGGCGGGACCTTCGACGTGTCCATTCTGGAACTTGCAGGGCCCATTCTGGAGGTCCGGGCCGTGGCCGGGGACAATTACCTGGGCGGGGAGAATTTCACCCGGGTGCTGGAGGAGGCGTTTTTCACCCGAAATGAGATCGACGAGGAGAAGCTGGACCGGAAAACCGCGGCCATGATCCACCAGGCGGCGGAGAACTGCAAAAAGCGGTTCGGACAGGAGAATCCGGTGGAAATGTGCTGCGTGGTCGGCGGGCAGGAAAAACGCCTGGTCTTAAGCCACAAAGAGTACGAAGACCTCTGCGAACCGCTTCTGGAGCGCCTGCGAAAGCCCTTGCAGCGCAGCATCGCGGACGCCCACGTCCGTCTGTCGGATATCGACGAGGTGGTGCTGGTGGGCGGGGCCACCCGGATGCCGGTGGTGCGGGATTTTGTGGTGAAGCTGTTCCACAAGTTCCCGGACGTGACCGTGCACCCGGACGAGGCGGTGGCCCTGGGAGCCGCCGTCCAGGGCGCCATGAAGAGCCGGAACCGGGAAGTAAAGGAAATGATTCTCACCGACGTCTGCGCCTTCACCCTGGGCGTGGAGGTGGTGATGGAGCGCCGGGAAGGCGTGTTCGAGCCGGGACATTTCTGCCCGGTGATCGAGCGCAACACCGTGATACCCGCCAGCCGGACGGAGCGGTTTTACACGGTTTACAACAACCAGGACCGGATCCGCATCAGCGTCTACCAGGGCGAGAGCCGGCTGACCGCCAACAACCTGCTCCTGGGCAGCCTGGAGATTCAGGTGCCGAAGAACCGGGCGGGCCGGGAGGCGGTGGACGTGACCTACACCTACGACATCAACTCCATTTTGGAGGTGGAGGTGAAGGTGCTCTCCACCGGCCAGGTGAAACGGCAGATCATAAAGGGCAAGCACAACACCATGACGGACCAGGAGATACGGGCCCGGATGGAGGAGCTTTCCTATTTGAAAATACCGCCCCGGGATCAGGAGGAGAACCGCCTGCTGCTCTTAAAGGGGGAGCAGTGTTACGAGGAGAGCACCGGGGAGGCGCGGGAACGGATCGAGCGCTGCATGCGGGCCTTTGAGGCGGCGCTGGATGGCCGGGACCGGAACCAGATTCTGGAAACAGGCCAAATGCTGCGGGAGTGCATCGCAAAGACCGGGCTGTGAGGCAGAGTACAATCAAAATAAGTGAGGAGAGAACATTCCATGAGAACATTAGAGGAACTGAAGGAACTGGTCGCCTGCGGCAAGGGGGAGATTGCCTGCGACTGGAAGCTGGCTAATGTGCAGCTGGTGAACGTGTATTCCCGGGAGATTTATCCCACGGATATCTATATAAAAGGAAAACGCATCGTCTCCATCGAACCGGGCATCCATCTGGAGGCAAAGCAGGTGAAGGATTGCGGCAATCTGTACGCCATCCCGGGTATGATCGACTCCCACATGCATTTTGAGTCCACCATGCTGTCGCCGGAGGCATTGGCCGACGTGGTGGTGCCCAAGGGGACCACCACCATGATGGCGGACCTGATGGAGATCGCCAATGTGGCCGGGGAGGCGGGGCTCAAAGAAATGTTGAAATCCCTGGAGCGGATGCCCTGCCGCATGCTGATCGAGGTGTCCTCCCGGGTGCCCACCGCCCCGGGTCTTGAGACCACCGGCGCGGTGCTGGGCGCGGCCGAGGTGGACGCGCTTTTGGGCTGGAAGGAGAGCGTCAGCCTGGGGGAGATGGATTCCTCCAAGATTCTGTTGTCCAGGGAGGACGAGTACCTGGAGAAAATCTGCTCCGCCCTGAACCGGGGCAAACCGGCTAATGGACACGCCATCGGGCGGCTGGGCCAGGAGCTGAACATTTACGCCTCCTCCGGCATCTCCGACGACCACGAGTGCGTCACCGAGGAGGAGATGGTGCAGCGGCTGCGGGTGGGCATGAAGGTTTTTATCCGGGAGGGAAGCACGGAGCGGAACGTGGAGGGCCTGGTGCGCGCGGTGGTGGAACACGGGCTGGACACGGAAAATCTGATGTTCTGCACCGACGACAAGCACATCGGCGACATCCGGCGGGAAGGTCATATCAACTACAATGTGAACAAATCCATCGCTCTTGGCCTGGACCCCATGGAGGCCATCCGAATGGCGACAATCCACGCGGCCAAGCATTTCCGCATGGAGGAGGAGATCGGCAGCATCACGCCGGGCCGCATGGCGGATATTATTCTGGCAAAGGATATCCGGGATATCCAGCCGGAGGAGGTGTGGTTTGAGGGCAAACCGGCCGCGGTGGGCGGCGCTATGCTGGAGGAGACAAAGGTCCGTGTGTATCCCGACTGGATCAAGGACACGGTGAAGCTGAAAACGCCTGTGACGGCCGGGAGCTTTGCGGTACCCGCGGGCAGACACGGCGGCGGGGAAGCCGCGCCGGTTCGGGTGATCCGCCTGGTGAAGGACCAGATCATCAACGAAGAGGACCGGGCCGAGCTGCCGGTGAAGGACGGCTTCGTGCTGGCGGATCCGTCCCAGGACGTGGCCAAATTGTCCGTGGTGGAGCGCTACGGCAAGAACGGCAACGTGGGAACCGGGTTTGTCCGGGGCTTCCATCTGGAAAAGGGGGCCATGGCCTACTCCATGTCCCACGACCACCACAACATCGTGACCGCGGGCGTGGACGACGGGGATATGGCGGCCGCGGTGAACGAGGTAGCACGCCTGCGGGGCGGCCTGGCCGTGGTCTGCGGCGGTAAGGTGCTGGCTTCCATGGAGCTGCCCATCGGCGGCCTGATGAGCGAGGAGGGCCCCAGGGAGGTGGAGGAACGGCTGGACGGGCTGAACCGGGCTGCGGCTTCCCTGGGCTGCGACACCCCGGCGCCCTTTATGGCCCTGAGCTTTATCTCCCTGCCTACTGTGCCGGAGCTGGGGCTGACGGACATGGGACTGGTGGATGTTTTGGAACACAAACTGATTCCGGTGGTGCTGGAGTAATTGGAGTAATCAATGGCGCTATTCTCTAAAAAGATAAACGGTTTTGGTATCTTCAGATTGACAGAAAACAGAGAATGATATAGTATAAATAGGTAGTACCAATATAGGTACTACCTATTTTGCGCAATGCGCCCGGCGGTTCCATGTTCGAACCGCAGCCGGTGAAGCATGTTTAGCGGGCGCGGGCGCGGGTGTGGCCGCGGCCACCATATGGCGCTGCCGCAGGCTACGGTTGCGCACAGGGGCGGTGTGTGAGATAAATGGAGGAACGCATGGATCAGGGATTGCAGTTATCAGAGGAAGTGACCCGCAGGCTGCTGGAGGAGATACGCTTCGGCCGCTATCAGGATATGAAAAAACTTCCGCCGGAGGTGGAGCTGGCAGGCCAGCTGGGCGTCAGCAGGACGCTGCTTCGGGACTGCCTGGCCATATTGGAGCGGGAGGGATTTATCAGCCGCAAGCACGGCGTTGGCACGGTGATCAACAAACACGTGCTGGACGTAGAGACCAGGATGGACCTGGAAAAAGAGTTTCTGGACATGGTAAAGGACGCGGGTTATCAGGCGGAGATCGCCAGCGTGAAGGTGGAGATCATGGACTGCGACCGGGAGACGGCGGACAAGCTGAAGCTGGGGCCCGGAGAGCCCATTTTCCGGGTGGACAGGCTGATCACGGCGGACAGAAGGCCCGCGATCTACTGCGTGGACCACATCGGCCTGCGGCACGTGAAAACCGGCTTTTACGAGATGGCGGAGCTGAAAAAGCCGATTTTTTGGTTTTTGGAGCAGTATTGCAAGGAGACGGTTTACATGGATCTGACCGAGGTCCGTGCCGTGGCCGCGGACAGCAGGCTGGCAGCCGTGTTCAATACCGCGGAAGGTACGCCGCTGCTGCACATGGACGAGGTTGGATATAATTTCTGGGGAGAACCGATACTGATGTCGAAGGAATACTACATGGATGGAATTTTAAAGCATACGGTGATGCGTAAAAAAATATAGGCCGGCGGGATTTGCCGGCGCGGGGAAGTTTTTGGTGAACAATTTCATTCTCCCGGCAATGAGGCCGGGAACATGTGATTTCGCTGAAAACTTCTTTTTCTTGGAAATGGAGCAGCGGCGAGGGGATTGCCGGAGCGCCGGGCGTCGAAACGGCGCGTCCGGCGGATAATTGTAAGAAAATGGCGGGCAGAGGCCCGCCGGGAGGGAGCGGATCAAGATGGCGGAACACTATGTGGGCCTGGGCCTGGGACGGAGCGAGGGAATGGACAAGGCTTCGGGGCGGGCCATGTACGCGGGAGATTACCGGGAGGAAGGGATGCTGGAGCTGGCTCTGGTGCGCTCGCCCGTCAGCCACGGGATTCTGGAGGAGCTGGATTTCTCGGCGCTGCCGAAGGACGTGCTGGTATTTACGGCAAAGGATCTGGCGGTCAACGTGGTGGAGGACGTGATCGAGGACCAGCCGGTGCTGGCGGACCGTCATGTGCGGTTTAAGGGGGAGCCGGTGGCCATTGTGGCGGCGGCCACCCGGGAACGGGCCCGTGAGGCGGCGGCCCTTGCAAAAGTGGTCTGCCGGCCCCTGACGGTAGTCCGGGATGTGGCGGACGCGGCAGACCCAAAATTCCCTTCCCTCCACGAGAAGGGGAACCTGCTGGTGGACTTTGAAAATGAAAAGGGATCGGTGGAGCAGGGCTTTGCGGACAGCGCCCTGATTCTGGAGCAGGATTTTGAGACGCCGGTCCAGGACCACGGCTACATGGAGCCGGAGGCCTGCTTTGCCAGGATCGACGGGGAGGGGAGGCTTTTGGCCTACACCTCCACCCAGAACGTGTTCCACGACCACCGGATGATCTGCCGGGCCCTGGGCCTTGCGTCGGATCAGGTGCGGGTAAAGGCGGCCACGGTGGGGGGCGGTTTCGGCGGAAAGGACGGCAATACGGCCCAGATTTTCGCGGCGGCCGTGGCCTGGCTCACCAAGCGGCCCGCAAAGCTGGTGTTTGACCGACGGGAGTCCCTGGAAACCAGCTACAAACGCCATGGGGTGCGCATGCACGTGAAGATGGGATTTTCCCGGGACGGCCGTATCCTGGCCTTCGACGGGACCGGGGACCTGGACACCGGGGCTTACGCCGGGCTGGGACCGGCGGTGCTGGGGCTGTTCACGGAACATTTTGCGGGACCCTATGACATTCCCAACGTACATATTCAAAGCAGATTGTGGTACACCAACAAACCGGCGGCCCACGCCATGAGGGGGTTCGGAGCGCCTCAGGGGGCTTTTGCCACGGAGACTTTGATCAGCCGGGCGGCGGGAAAGCTGGGGCTGGACCCCATTGAAATCCGCCTGAAAAACGCCCTGGAGACCGGAAAATACGGCGCGCTTGGGCAGAAGATGGAACACTGCGTGGACTTTAAGGGCGCGCTGGAGCTGATCCGGGCCAGCGATCTGTGGAAGAGCCGGGAGGCTAACCGGGACCCGTACGTGGGTTACGGGATCGCGGGAGGCCATTTGAGCTGCGGGCTTGGCAAGAACATCCCCGACACGGCCAGTGTGGTGGTGGAGGAGACGAAGCCGGGATACTACCACATCCGCGTAGGTTTTGTGGATATCGGCCAGGGCAGCCGCACCGCCCTCAAGGCCATGGCGGCGGACGCTCTGGAGACGGACCTGGATCACATCGAGATGATTATGTCCGACACGGCCGAAACCCTGGACTGCGGCTCCGCCGCGGGCTCGCGTTCCACCTTTATCGCCGGAAACGCACTTTTGGCGGCGGTGAAGGAGTTCAGGAGAAAAAGGGCGGAGGAGGGCGGCGCTGCGCCCCTGGCTGCCACCGGCCATGCCTCTTTCCCCGAGTCCGCCAAGGCGTTTTCCACCCCGGGCTTCCCTCACGCCATGTACACCTTCATCGCCCAGGCGGTGAAGCTGCGGCTGGACCCGGTGACGGGAAATGTGATCCTGCTGGACGTGGCCGCGGCCACCGAGGCCGGGCGCATCATCAATCCGCTGTCCATGGCGGGGCAGATTCAGGGCGGCGTGGCCATGTCCGTCGGTTACGCCCTGGGCGAGAACTGCGTGTTTGAGGACGGAAGGCTGCTGAACGCGGACTTTTCCACCTACCTCATGCCCACGTCCCTGGACGTGCCCCACATCGCAAGCTACCACGTGGACGCCTACGAGCAGGCCGGGCCCATGGGAGTCAAGGGCGCGGCGGAGGTTTCCACCGTATCCATCGCCCCGGCCATCGGCGGGGCCATCGAACAGATATCAGGGGCCAGGCTCAACAGCCTGCCCTTCGATATAGATAAAATCTTACAAGCAATGGAGAAAAAGGAGGAGAAACAATGAAAAAGAGTGCAAGAATGCTGGCGGCCGCCATGGCCGCGGTGATGATGCTCACCGCCTGTGGTTCCGGAAGCGCCGGATCCACCACCGCGGCTCCCGCCGGGGACAGCAAGGCGGCCGAGACCCAGGCTGAGGCCGGAACCGAGGCTAAGGAGAGCGGCGCGGCGGAAGGCGAAAAAGCGGGCGCGGACGGCGTTTTAAAGGTGGCCCTGATCCTTCCGGGCAAGAAGGACGACGTGTCCTTTAACCAGGCCATGTTCCAGGGTATGCAGAAATATGTGGACGCTCACGCCAATGAGATCGATTTAAAGGTTGTGGAGAACGTGTACGAGGTGGCGGACATTGAGCCGGCGCTGATGGACTTCGCGGACCAGGGCTACGACGTGGTGTTCGGCCATGGTTTCCAGTTTATGGAACCCATCGTCAAGGTTGCCCCCAACTATCCGGATACAAAATTCCTGCTGGGAACCGGATACAAGTCAGTTGACAACTCTGCGATTTACGATGTGTCGCTGCAGAGCGGCGGTTATCTGATGGGCGTGATCGCGGCCCTGGCCTCCCAGTCGGGCAAGATCGGCGTGGTAGGCGGCGCGGATGCCTCCGAGATTTTCCGTGGACATGAGGGCTTTAAGTTCGGCGCAAAATCCGTGAATCCCGACATTGAGATTCAGGAGGTTTACACCGGAGACTGGACCGACACTGCTGGCGCCAAGGAGGCGGCCGTGGGCATGTATGATTCCGGTGTGGACGTGATCTGGCATTCCGGCGACGGCATCGGCCTGGGCGTTGTGCAGGCAGCCAAGGAGAAGGATATGTACTGCCTGGGCAACGTGGCGGATCAGAACTCCCTGGCGCCCGACAATGTGCTCAGCGGCGTGGTGTATCAGTGGGAAGCCGTTATCTCCGGAATTTTCGACGATATCCGCAGCGGCAGCTTTACCGGCCGCGAGGAAGCGGACCGCTTCTACTGGATCAACGCTGAGGACGGAGGCTTAAGTTATGCTCCCATCAGCGATCCCAAGGGATGGCTGACCGACGAGGACAAGGCGCAGATTGAGGATACCTTCAAGAAGCTTCAGGCCGGCGAGATCGAGATGCCGGAGTTCACTCAGGGCGAGGCGGCGAAGTAGGGCGCTTTTTACCGGCAAACGGGCTGCGGCGGGGCAGGTTTCATTTCCCCGCCGCGGTTTCCCTGCGTTTCGATTCAGGAGGTCTGTACAGATGGAAACATTAGCAGTTGAGATGCGTGACATAACCAAAATATTCGGAGGGGTAAAGGCCAACGACAGGATTCAGTTCTGCCTGCGGGCCGGCTCCATACACGGCCTGCTGGGTGAAAACGGCGCGGGCAAGACGACACTGATGAATATCCTGTACGGTCTGTACCGCCAGGAGGAGGGGGAAATCCTCATCCGCGGGCAGAAGCAGGAGATTTCATCGCCAATCAAAGCAATTTCTTTGGGCATCGGCATGGTGCACCAGCACTTTATGCTGGCCCGGTCCCTGACGGTGGTGGAAAATGTGATGCTGGGGCGCAAATCCCGCAAAGGCATCCTTTTGGACACCCGGGAGACGGCGGAGGAGCTGGTGGCTCTGGCCGAGCGGTACAAGATGAAGGTGGATCCCTATGCCAAGGTCTGGCAGCTGTCCGTGGGAGAGCAGCAGCGGGTGGAAATTCTCACCGCCATCTACCAGGGGGCGGATATCCTGATCCTGGACGAGCCGACGGCCGTGCTCACGCCCCAGGAGACCGAGGTGCTCTTTGAGACCCTGCGGCACATGAAGGAGGATGGCAAGTCCATCATCCTGATTACCCATAAATTGGAAGAAATTATTTCGATTGTCGATGAAGTGACGGTCCTTCGGGATGGAAAGCTGATCGGAACCCGCCTGGCCGGACCGGACATGACCAAGGAGGAGCTGACCCGCATGATGGTGGGCCGGGACGTGCTGTTTAACTTCACGGAGCCGGAGCGGTCCCCGGGGGAGGTGCGCCTCTGTCTGGAAGGAATCTGCGCCAGGAACGACAAGGATTACCCGGCTTTGACGGATTTTTCCCTGGAACTGCGGGAGGGCGAGGTGGTCGGCCTGGCCGGCGTGGACGGCAACGGGCAGAAAGAGCTCTGCGAGGTGATCACGGGGCTTCGGACCGCGGACAAGGGCGTTTTGAAAATGGACGGGGAGTCCATCACCAACCGTCCGCCGGTATTTTACATCAGAAAGGGCATCGCCCACATCCCGGAGGACCGGCACACCACGGGTCTGGCCCTCAAATGGAGCCTGAAAAAGAATCTGGTGTTAAAGGCCTTCGGCCGGGAGCCCTTCTCCCGCCACGGCTTTATCAATGAAAAAACCATCGATGCGTTCTGGGACAAGGCCCGGGCGGAATACCAGATCAAGGCTTCCTCCGGGGACGAGCAGGCCAGAAGCCTGTCCGGCGGCAACCAGCAGAAGGTGATTTTAGCCAGGGAGCTGTCGGAGCACCCGCGGGTGGTGGTGGCCAACCAGCCCACCAGGGGCCTCGACATCGGCGCTTCCGAGTACGTGCGCCAGAAACTGCTGGACGCCAGAAACGAGGGCTGCGCCGTGCTGCTGGTCAGCGCGGACCTGGAGGAGATTCTGCAGCTTTCGGACCGCATTGCGGTGATTTACGACGGCCGCCTGATGGGCATTTTGCCCAGGGGCGCGTCGGTGGACGAGATCGGCAGCCTGATGATGGGAAAGCAGAAGGAGGCAGACGAACATGGGAAATAAACTGAAATCAGCGGCCGGGGAGGTCTGCGCCGCAGTTCTCACCATCGCCATCGCGCTGGCCATCGGCGCAGTGCTGGTAAAGCTCTCCGGAAATGATCCGGTGGAGGCGTACCAGACCCTGTTCCGGGGCGCCTTTGGCTCCAAACAGCGCATCTCCGAAGTGTTTGTGAAAATGGTTCCCCTGTGCATGATGGCCTTCGGAACCAGCGTGGCCTTCCGGGCGCAGCTCTGGAACATCGGAGGCAACGGCCAGTTTATCCTGGGAGCCATTGCGGCCATCCTGCCGGGGCTCTACCTGAAGCTGCCGCCGGTGATCTTGCTGCCCCTGTCCCTGATCTGCGGCATGCTGGGCGGCGCGCTGTGGGCGGGGCTGGCTGCGGTCTTAAAGATCCGCTTCAGCGCCAACGAGGTGATCACCACACTGATGCTCAACTACATCGCCACCTATTTCCTGGCGTTTCTGGTTCACGGGCCTATGAAGGACCCGGTGGGCGGGGATTTCCCCCAGTCGCCCAATATCGCGGAGGCCCTGCGCCTTCCCCTGTTCTCGGACCGCCTGCGCATCCACGCGGGCATCTTCGTGGGGATTTTGGTGGTGGCCGTGATGTTGTTTTTCTGGAAAACCGTCCTTGGCTACCGCATCGACCTGGCGGGACAGGGGGAGAAGGTTGCCACCTACTCCGGCATGAGCGTGAAGCGCACCGTGCTGATCACCATGATGATCTCCGGAGCGTTGACCGGCCTGGCGGGCTGGAATGAGATTTACGGCGTGCAGTACCGCCTGTTGGAGGGCGTGGCCAGCGGTTACGGAGATATCGCGGTGGTAATCGCGCTGCTGGGAAGCCTAAACCCGGTGGGCATTGTGATCGCAGGATTTTTCTTCTCCGCCCTGATGGTGGGCGGGGCCACCATGCAGAGGATGACCGACGTCCCCTACTCCATCGTGGATATCATACAGGGCCTGGTGATCGTGTTCATCATCGCCCGGACCACCCTGAATCTGACGGTGGTAAAAAACTGGATTGGAAGGAGGCAGCGCCATGCTTAGCAATATTTTTACCGTAGGATTTCTGGTGAGCCTGTTCGCCAGCACCGTGCGTTTGGCAACGCCCATCCTGCTTCCGGCCCTGGGACAGATTTACACCCAGCGGGCGGGCGTCTTAAACCTGGGCGTGGAGGGCACCATGACCATGGGAGCGGTCACCGGTTTTGCGGCGGCCTTTATGACCGGCAGTCTCTGGGCCGGCGTGCTGGCGGGCATTCTCACCGGCGTGCTCTGGAGCACGGTTATGGCCTGGCTGTCCGTCACCATGCGGGCCAACCAGGTGATCGCGGGCACCGCCTTAAATATTCTGGGCGGAGGCGCGGCGGTTTACCTTTACCGGGTGATTTTCGGCATCCAGAGCCTGCCGCCCCAGGTGGAACCTTTTGCGGCGGTGCACGTGCCGGTGCTGTCGTCTATCCCGGTGATCGGCCCCATTTTCTTCCAGCACAATATTCTGGTGTACTTAAGCTACCTGATGGCTATCGTCACCTGGTTCATTTTGGAGAAAACCACCTTCGGTTTGAAGATCAAGGCGGTGGGAGAGAACCCAAGGGCCACGGATTCCAAGGGCATCAGCGTGGCGAAGACACGTTACGCGGCGGTGCTGATCGGCGGAGCCTACGCTGGGGCCGCGGGCGCTTTTATGTCCACCGCGTACATGAACCTGTTTACCGAGGACATTATCAGCGGGCGGGGATTTATCGCCGTGTCCGTGGTCATTTTCGCCCGGTTTATGCCCTTCCGGGCTATCTGGGGCGCGCTGCTGTTCGGCTTTGCAACGGCGCTTCAGATGCGTTTGCAGGCCTTGGGGATCAATATCGCCAACCAGTTGATGCTGATGCTGCCTTACGTGCTGACCATTCTGGCCCTGGTGACCGCGTCCCGGAAGGCGGAGTTCCCCAGCGCCTACACAGTGCCCTATTCGAGATTGGAGCGATGAGAATGAAGAAAAACAGCCGGCGTTGGGCCTGGATCTGCGCCGCGCTGGTCTGCCTGGGGCTTACGGCCGGTCTGTGCGCCTTTTCACAGGGGCGGGTCAGGCCCTCCCGCGAGGAGGCGGAGCGGACCGTGTGCGCGTTTGCGGAGGACTTAAACTACCATTACAAGGAGCCGGAGCGGTTGTACGATTATCTGACAAAGGATTTCCAGTCCCGGATGAGCCGGGAGGAATTTGTCCGGGCCTTTGTGAAGGAGCGCTCCTACCCCTATCTGACGCCGCTGTTTATCAATTACGAGTCCATGGAGCTGGCGGAGGACGGAAGGAGCGGGAAAGCCGTTTTCTCACAGGCCGCCAGACTGCCGGGCATGGTCTATGAGCTGCCGTTTGTGTACGAGGACGGGCGGTATAAGGTGATCGCCTTTGAAGATTTTCCGGACGGCAGCTACCTGGAAAAATTTGACAAGCTGACCTATTCCTTGGACAGCTATTTCGACAACATGGGGGAGGGAGAACAATGACTGTGTGCAGAATGATTCAGCCGGAAACGCTGGAGGAAGCCCTGGAGGCGCTGGCGGGAGAGCGGGCCATGGCCTGCGCCGGGGCCACCAATCTGTACGTGGACCGCAGACACGGCAAATATCTGGATTTTGATTATGTGAGCCTGGAACATTTGACGGAGCTTCGGGGAATCCGCAGGGAGGCCGACGGATGGCATATCGGCAGCATGACCAGCTTTTCCGAGCTGGAGCGCTGCGGGATCCCCTTTGCCGGGGCGCTGGTCACGGCGGCTTCCCAGGTGGGAGGGCCGCAGATCCGCAACCGTGGAACCGTGGGCGGCAACATTATCTCCGCCTCCCCGGCCGCGGATTCGGTGCCGCCCCTTCTGGTGCTGGACGCCGTGCTCCGCCTGGTGAAGGCGGGCGGCATTTCGCGGGAGGTGGCGCTTAAGGATTTCATGAAGGGGCCCGGGCGGACGGATTTAAGGCACGGCGAACTGCTGGCCGAGGTGATTCTGCCCCACAAGAGCGGCCGGTCGGTGTTCTACAAGGCCGGAAAACGCAACGCATTGGCTATCTCACTGTGCAGCTGCGCGGTGTATATGGAGGAACGCCAGGGCGCGGTGGGAGAGATCGCCGTGGCCCTGGGCTCGGTGGCACCCACCGCAGTGCGGGCCCAGAGGGCGGAGAAGGTGTTGGCTGGGGCTAGGCCTGGGGATTTGTGCCGAAGAGAGCTGACGGAGTTGGCCGGAGAGGCGTCGGCGGAGCTGGCCGGAGAGGTTCCGGCGGGGCCGGGCAAAGACGGGCCTGCAAAGCTTGCCGTGGGCCTTGCCGCCAGCGCGCCCGCCTGTCCGGCGGAGTCCGCGTTCCGGGAGCGCCTGCGCGCGGCCCTGATGGAGGATATCGCCCCCATCGCGGATATCCGCGCCACGGCGGAGTACAGAAGGCGCATCGCCTTTCGCATGGTGCTTCACAACGTGACGGAATTGTGGAGGTGTTTTGAGTGATGGAAAAGATTACGCTTTATATAAACGGCGAGGAGCGGCAGGTGGAAATCAGGCCAATGGACACTCTGCTTCATGTGATCCGTGAGGTCCTGGGTCTGACCGGGACCAAGGAGGGGTGCGGGGAAGGGGATTGCGGCGCCTGCACCGTGCTGGTGGACGGAAAGACCGTGAACTCCTGTATTTACCCGGCCATTCAGGCGGATGGCCGCCAGGTGATGACCATCGAGGGGGTGGAACGGGACCCGGAGCTGGCGAAGATCCAGAAAGCCTTTGTGGACCACGGAGCCGTGCAGTGCGGCTTCTGCTCGCCGGGTATGATCCTGGCCACCTGCGCGCTGCTGCGGGAGAATCCCAACCCCACGGAGGCCCAGATCCGCCGTGGCCTGTCCGGCAACCTGTGCCGCTGCACCGGCTATCAGGCGATGGTGGACGCGGTGGAATCCCTGACCGGCGGGGAGCGTTAAAGCGGAGGGAGAACCGCCCGCCTCTGTCCGCGGGGCTGCCGTGTGTGAACCGCCCGCCCCCGCCCTTGCGGCTGCCGTGTGTGAACCGCCCGCCCCCGCCCGCGCTGCTGCCGTGTGTGTGAACCGCCCGCCTCTGCCCGCGGGGCTGCCGGACCGGCCGCGTAAATGCGCCGTCCGGCCAGAAAATGACTGAAATATTCTGAATATTCTATGAATCTGATTTTGCATTTCTTAGGAATTGTTAAGAAAAACGTTATTGGAATCTATAGGAAAGTATTGTATACTCCTGATACAGTTATATGAATAAAATATGAACATAAGGAGAATACAAAATTGAGAAAATATCAGTTATTTGCAATCAGTGCATGCGCGGCTGTGGCGCTGGGAATCGGAGGCTGCGCGGCCAAGACCGAGGCGGTTACCACCACACCGGCTGAGACTGTGGAGACCACCGCTGAGACCACTGCGGATGTGATCGAGACCGTGGACGGAACCATTGAGAGCATGGAGGAGACTCAGGCCGAGGCGCTCCAGTCCATCCGGATTTACGGCACCGTTACCAGAGATGAGAGCGGACGGCTGACCATCGACAACCAGTCCGGCCAGAGCTACAGCGGCGAGATCGTTCTGAATGTCTCCGACGAGGAGACGCTGGTTTTAGACGCGGTGGAAGGGCTGCCGGTAAACATTGAGGACATCAAGGACGGCGATACCATTTATGTGTACATCAGCCAGGCCATGACCATGAGCCTGCCCCCGCAGACCAGCGCCGAGATGATTCTCTGCAACATTCCGGCTGATTTCAAGGTGCCGGATTATGTGACCGTGGATTCCGTGGTGACGGACGCGGCTTCCTCCAAAGCCGAGCTGACCACAGCGGACGGCGCAACGTTTGAGATTCCCTCCGACTGCACCATCCTTCCTTACCTGACGAAGAACATCGTGACCATGGACGATCTCAGCCAGGGAAGAACCTGCCTCATCTGGTCCGACGACCAGGGCGTTGCGCAGAAGATCGTGGTATTTGCGGAATAATCAAAGATCCCCCGGGATTTATCTCCCAAGAGATGCGGGCATCCGAATCGCGTAAGCGGCCGGATGCCCGTATTTTACATTTTGGTAAAGATTTTTAGGTGCGGTTGATGGTAGAATTAAGAGATCAAAGGGCATACAGGGAGGAGAAGCGTGAAGAACAGGATACTGGTAGTGGAGGACGAGCGGATCATTTCGGATCTGATCTGCATGAATCTGGAAGCGGCGGGCTACGAGACGAGGGCCGTTTACGACGGCAGCGAGGCGGCCGGGCTTCTGCGGGAACAGGGGCAGGAGGCCGCGGACCTGGCGCTGCTGGATATCATGCTGCCGGGGATGGACGGCTTTGCGCTGATGGAGCTGTTTCAGGGAAAACATATTCCGGTGATCTACCTGACGGCAAAGGCCGACGTGACGTCCAAGGTGCGGGGGCTGAAGCTGGGGGCGGAGGATTATATTGTCAAGCCCTTTGAAGTGCTGGAGCTGCTGGTCCGCATGGAAAAAGTGCTGGAGCGGACCGGGAAAATGAAACCGGAGCTCTGCTACGGCGATCTGGTGGTGGACTTAAACATGCACCGCGTCTGGGAAGGGGGAGCCGAGGTGGACCTAAAGCCCATGGAGTTCGGCCTGCTGACCGTGTTCCTGAAAAACCGGAACGTGGTGCTGGGCAGGGACCGGCTGCTGGATCTGGTCTGGGGCAGCGACTTCTACGGGGAGACCAGGACCGTGGACGTCCATGTGGCCAAGCTGCGCAAGAAACTGAAAAGCGCCGGGGCGATCAAGACGATCCCCAAGGCGGGATACATGTTTGAGGACGACGGCCTATGAAACTGAAAACGAAACTGGTGCTGCTGGTATTTTTCATCCTGGCGGTCTCCATGGGCGCCTGCGCGGCATTTTCCATCGCACGCCTTAAGGAGTACAGCCTGTCGGTACAGGTGGAGAGCGAGCGGGAAAAGCTGCGGATCGCAGGTCGGGCCTTCCGGCAGGTGGGAACCCGGGAGGACTTTGAGAACATGGGCGAGATCGCCCGGGACGCGTATTTGAAGTATCAGTTTAGCCGCTGTTACCAGAGCGGTTACGCGCTGATCAAGGACGGCGTGTGCATCGCCAATCAGACCGATTACGAGATTGTAAACCTAGACGGGCTGAAGGGCGAGTACATGGTTCAGGAGCTGGGCAAAAAGCACATCCTGCTGCTGCGCCGGGCCCTGGAATACCCGGACGGCTTCGAGGTGCTGGCGGCCCGGGACATCTCGGATTCCTGGGAGCTGTTGGAGCGGCAGGCGGGGCTGTATTTGACCGTGTTCGGCGGCGTTTCCCTGGCAGCGGCCGTGATCTTCGCCCTGTGCCTTGGACGGGCCTTAAAGTCCCTGGAGGAGCTGCGCCAGGCGGCGGCCGCCATCAGCTGCGGGGAGTTGGGCAGCAAGGTGAAGGTGCGAGGGCGGGACGAGATCGCCCAGGTGGGGGAGGCGTTTAACCGTATGTCGGAGCAGGTGGAGGAGCAGGTGGAGAACCTGGAGCTGCTGTTAGGCGCTCTGGCCCACGAGATGAAAACGCCGGTGACCTCCATCATGGGATACTCGGAAAGCCTCTTAAACGTGCGCCTTTCGGAGCGGCAGAAAAAGCAGGCGCTGCAAAATATCCACAGCGCAGGCGTGCGCATGGAGCAGATGAGCGCCAAGCTGCTGGCGCTGGTGGGAATGTATGAGAACGAGGCCATCCGGAGGGAAGAGCTGTCCCTGAGAGACCTGCTGGAACAGGTGCGGGAGGAGACGAGGGCGCTGCCTGCCGCCAGGGATGTGACGCTGCGGGTGGAACTTCAGGAGGACATGCGGATTCTGGGCGACCGGGAGCTGCTGTGCAGCCTGTTTGTCAATCTGGTTCACAACGGCTGTAAGGCCTCCGAACCGGGCGGGGAGGTGCTTGTGAGCGCCCGCGGGCGGACGGTGACAGTGGAGGACAAGGGCTGCGGAATCCCGGAGAAGGACCTGCCTCATGTGACGGAGGCATTTTACATGGCGGACAAGTCCCGCAGCCGCAGCGAGGGCGGCTCCGGCCTGGGACTAGCCCTGGGACAGCGCATCGTGCAGCTCCACGGGGGAACCATGGAGATCGAGAGCAAGGTGGGGGAGGGGACGCGGGTGTCGGTAACATTTCCTTAAAAGAGGGAATGGGAGCGCCGGAAAACAGAAGAGATGCGGTTTTTACAACTATTTTACACGCCGGTGATTTCTTTGCGGACCATGTCTGTTATCATGGGGTCATCAGGAGAGGAAACCGGGCAGGAAGCGGTTTCCGGGAAAGGAGCTATGACAAGATGGACAAGGAGAATCGTGGAAACTGGAGGCGTTTCTGCCTCCCGGCAGGGCTGGCTTTGTGCGCCGCCGCTATTTTGGCAGCGCAGACAGGCTGTTCTTCGCAGCAGGGGGAACCGGTGATCGCAGAGCGCACATCCCAGGCGGAACAGCCCCAGGGCGGCAAAGAGATATCCGACGCCGGGGGAGAGACAAAAGGAGCAGATGCGGAGAAACCGGAGAAACGCCTGTCGGAGCAGACGGAGGCGCCGGCCCGCTACGAGACGAAGCTGATCGGTGAAACCATGAGGCTGGAGGCCGACGCTGCGGTGAAGGTGCCGGAGGTGTACGCCGCGCCCGTGCTTCGGGTGGAGCGGGAAAAGCCCTATACGGAGGAGGATTTCGCCCGGTTTAAGGAAGTGGTGTCCGAGGCAGAGGGAATCCAGTGGAATGAGAACGAATATCCGCCGGAGAAGAACACGGACCTCAACAGCTGTACATCAAAGGACGACCGCTACTTTGTGTCCTTCAGCAAGGGGCCCGGCGGCGAGACGCCGCTCATCTGGCTGAACCAGCGTCAGCTCTCCCACGGCAGCGGGGACAGCTTTGATGCCACGGACCTCTCGGATATGACGCTCAGCGCGCAGGAGCGGGAACAGATTGAGGGGGAAATGCAGAAAAAGGCGGAGAAAATCCTGGCCGGCCTGGGCCTGGAGCATTTTGAGCTGAGAAGCAGCCAGTGGCGGGCTCTGTCCAGATCCACGGATTACAAGTGGGTCCCGGACGGCCGGTATGGTTTAAAACTGAGCTACTGCCGGAATGTGGACGGGATACTGGAGCCCTCCGGCGGCGGGGCGTCCTGGGGGATGGGCCCGGCCCTGAGCCAGTATGTGGAATTCGTCTACGCCCAGGACGGAGAGTTGGTGGAACTTAAGGATATCAACCGGGAAACCGTGGTGAAGGAGCGGGAGGAGGAAGGCTTTTTGCTGCCGTTCTCAGCCGTCACTGAGATTTTTGAACAGTACGCCAAGACATATTTTGAGCAGAGTAAGCCGGGGATTCCCGACGCGGATGAGGTGAGCCAGCTCCAGGAGGCCGACAGCGGAAAGACCAAGGCTAAGGCCGGGGATGAAACCCAAATCCAGGCCGCGGACAGCGGAAAGACCAAGGCTAAAGCCGGGGATGAAACCCAAATCCAGGCCGCGGACAGCGCTGCGCTGGAATGGGAGCCCGAAAGTACCCGGCCCTCCACGCTGCTCCCCGTATCCCCTGAACCCCGCACCTATATATTGGTGTCGGAGGTCAGGCTGGAATACCTGCTGACCTATGAGGTTGACCAGGGAAACACCACGGACCGGGGACGGCTGGAGCCGGTGTGGAGCTTTTATGGGGACGTGGTGATCACAGATCAGAACTGGGATAAACTGGAAAATAGCAGCCCCCTGCAGGAGTATGCCAAAAAGCGAAATCTGCTGGTGTCCATAAAAGCGGCGGACGGGCAGGTGGTGGGATTTTAAGATCATGCGACGGGCCTGCTGCATTCAACAAAAACAAAAAAACGGCGCGGGAGTCATTTACACCAACTCCCGCGCTGTTTTTCCGGTCAGGCATTCTACCTGCCCGCTAGTTCCCGCACTCAATACTGATCTCATTAAATTTCTTCAGAATATCGTCGATATCCATGGCCTGTTTCTCCACCCCTTCCCGGTCGATCACCACGTTCCCCTGGTGCATCATCAGCAGCCGGTCCCCGTACTCCACAGCGTAGCGCAGGTTGTGGGTGACCATGATGGTGGTCAGATTTTTTTCCCGGACCACCTTATCCGTGAGTTCCATGATGGTCTCGGCCGTCTTGGGGTCCAGGGCGGCGGTGTGTTCGTCCAAAATCAGAAACTCGATGGGGGTCATGGTGGACATGAGCAGGGCCATGGCCTGGCGCTGTCCGCCGGAGAGCACGCCAACCTTCACGTGCATTTTATCCTCCAGGCCCAGCCCCAGGGTCCGCAGGCTTTCCCGGTAATAATCGATGCGCTGGCGGTTGGTGCCCTTTCGCAGGTTGAAAGCCTTGCCTTTGTTGTCGGCCAGGGACATATTTTCAAGAATCGTCATACTTGGGCAGGTGCCCATTGCCGGGTTCTGATAAACCCGCCCGATGCGCCGCTGTCGTTTGTACTCCGGCATCCGGGTAATGTCCTGGCCGCTGATCAGGATGCGTCCGTCGTCCAGGGGGATGCTGCCGCAGATCAGATTCAGCATGGAGGTCTTGCCCGAGCCGTTGCTGCCCACCACGGAGACGAACTGGTGGTCCTTCACGGTCAGGGAAAAGTCGTCGAACAGGCACATTTCATTGACCGTCCCGGCGTTGTAGTATTTATTGATGTGCTTCAGCTCAAGCATGGCTCTTCACCTTCTTTCGTCTGTCTGTGCTGGCCAGCAGGATGACCAGGAAGAGGATGGACGTGATCAGCTTTAAATCCGAGGCCGTGATGGGGATGGATACGATATAGTCCCCCAGGCGGTACTGGCCGCCCAGATTCAAGGCCAGGGACACGCAGGCTTTATAGATAATGGAACCGGCGATCACAGCGGTTGTGCTCTTCACAAAACCGAACCGTTTAAACAGCTGGGTTCCGATGATCACGTTTGCCAGGCCGATGACAATGGTGCCGGTGCCCGTGGAAATCTCGAAAAATCCCTTCTGCTGGCAGTACACGCTGCCCGCCAGAGCGGCGAAACCGTTGGCGATGGCAAGGCCAACAATCTTCACCATACCCTTGTCCTTGGCCAAAGAAGTCACCAGCACGTCGTTGTCGCCCACCGCCCTCAGCAGGTAGCCGGAGCGGGTTTTCAGATAGAGGTCTAAGAGCACCTTGCAGACCGCCACGATGAGCAGCAGGATCAGCGCCACCGTGTAGGGCTTTAAGGCCTCAGGAACCTGTTTTTCCAGAAATTCATTAGCGAAAATGGTCTCCTGGCTGAAGATCGGCAGGTTGGCCTTTCCCGCGATCCGCAGGTTGATGGAGTAGAGGGCGGTCATGACGATGATTCCGGAGAGTAGGTCCCGCACCTTCAGCTTTACGTGGATGAGTCCGGTACAGCAGCCCGCCAGCGCGCCCACGAAAAAGGAAATGAACAGGGCGGCGATTGGGGAGATCTTTCCCACAAAGGGAAGCCCGTTTGCGATGCCCGCTGCGGTCAGCGCAGCCCCCAGGGGGAACGTGCCGTCCACGGACAAATCCGGAAAATCCAGGATTTTGTAGGTGATGTATACGCCCAGCGCCATGATGGCGTATACCAGGCCTTCTTCCAAAATACCGAGTAATATGGTTAACATGATCGTCCTCCGTCAAGGTTGTATCTTACTGTGTGCTGATTGAGTCGAACATTTCAGCGGCTTCCCCGGTCAGGCTGTCGGGAAGGGTGACTCCCAGGTTCTCAGCGACCTTGGTGTTGCCGTAGAATGCGGCTTCCTTTAAAATCTCATATTTGAGCTCGCTGGCCTTAGCCTCGCCCTTTAAAACCTGGGCGGCCATCAGTCCGGTCTGCTTGCCAAGCTCAATGTAGTCCAGTCCCATGGCTGCCAGACAGCCGATTTTAACCTGCTCGATCTCGCTGCCGAACACGGGGATGTTCTTGGCGTTGGCCTTATCCAGAATCACGGGAAGGGAAGCCACCACAGTGTTGTCGGTCAGGTTGGTCATGCAGTCCACCTTGCCCAGCAGCGCGTCGGCGGCCAGGGGAATGTCGCTGGAGGCGGAGATGCCGGACTCCACGATCTCAAAGCCGTAGGACGGAGCCAGAGCCTTGTACTCGGCGATGGTGGACTCGGAGTTCACCTCGCTGGTGGTGTACATGATGCCGATGGTTTTGGCATCGGGAAGAATCTCGCGGATCATTTTCAGCTGGGCCTCCACCGGCAGTTTGTCGCTGGTGCCGGTGATCTCGCCAACGGGGGTTCCGTCCTCAGTGGCAAGCTCGGCGGCCACCGGATCGGTGACGGCGGTGAAGATTACGGGGATACCGGATTTTTTGGCCACGCCGTACTGGGCCTGAGCCATGGGGGTGGCGATGCCACACATCAGGTCCACCTGTTTGCCTGCGAAGGTGGTGGCGATCTGGCTGGCCGTGCCGCCGTCCGCCTGGGAGTTCTCATAGAGAATGGTCAGGTTTTTGCCCTCCTCGATTCCCGCTTCCTTTAAGCCCAGGATAAAGCCCTCGCGGCAGTTGTCCAGGGAGCCGTGCTCCGCGAACTGTCCGATTCCGATGGTGTAGCCGTCCGCCTTGGCCTCCGCTGTTGTCTCGGTTTCTTTCTCGGTCTCAGCGGCGGTGTCCGCCTCCGTGGCGGTCTCGGTCACGGCCGTGGTGTCGGCGGCAGCGGTGGTGGTCGTGTCCGTGGCTTTGGTCACACAGCCGGTCAGCAGGGAAGCACCCAGAGCAGCGGTTAAGAGAATTGCGATAGACTTTTTCATAATAGTTTCCTCCTCATTCCATGAAATATGTGTATGGTTCGTAATAAAATGCCGTTTGATTTGCAGAGGTCAAGGGGAGCGGAGCGGGCCGGGACCAGGTTGTGCGCACAAAAAAAGTCCCAATCACAGCCGATGCTGCGATTGAGACGAATAAAATCCGCGGTGCCACTCAATATTGACTAAACAGTCCACTCTACACATACAAACATATGCGCCGCACGATTAACGGTTGCGGAATCCGTCGGTCCATACAGAGACGTTCGTCCGTTCAGGACCGCCCTCGAAAGTCCATTCAGCCGCCTGTCCTATACCGCAATCCCACCACCTGCGGCTCTCTGTGATAAAACGTCTGGAAGCTTACTCCTCTTTCTCAACGGTTTATTTTATTAACCCATATCCTAATACGGAACCGCCGGTTTGTCAAGAGCCGATTTAAAATAAAATGACTTTTATTGCCCGTGGAAATGTGATAGACTGTAATTGAACAATCAAACAGGAGGAAGCCGACATGAAACGGTTACTTGTAGTTGTGGACATGCAGAATGATTTTATAGACGGCGCTCTGGGGACCAAAGAGGCCCAGTCCATCGTCCCGGCCGTGGTGAAAAAGGCCGAAGCTTACGCGGCCGCGGGCGACGAGGTGGTGTTCACGCTGGACACCCATTTCGACGACTATATGGACACGGCGGAGGGCAGGAAGCTTCCGGTTCCCCACTGTATCAAGGGCACCCCAGGGTGGGAGCTCTGCGGGCAGTTAAAAGCCTTTGAGGGCAGGCGCTTTGAGAAACATACCTTTGGAAGCGGCTCGCTGTCCGAGTACGTCCGCGGCGGCGATTACCGGTCCGTGGAGCTGGTCGGGCTCTGTACCGATATCTGTGTGATCTCCAACGCGCTGATTTTAAAGGCCGCCGTGCCCGAGACGCCCATCGCGGTGGACCCGGCCTGCTGCGCCGGCGTCAGCCCGGAGAGCCACGACAACGCAATCGCTGCAATGAAAGTGTGCCAGATCGACATTCTGTAGATCGGTCGGCCATCAACATATTTTTAGGGGGCTATACTATGAACAAAAAACATTTTGTGATCACGGTTGAACGGCAGTACGGCAGCGGCGGACGCCTGACCGGCAAGCGCCTTGCCGAGGAGCTGGGCATCCACTTTTACGACGAGGAGATTCTGAAAATGACCTCCGAGACCAGCGCCATCGGCGAGCAGTATTACCGCCTTGCCGACGAGAAGGCGGGCAACAACCTGCTTTACCGCATCGTCACCGGCATGAAGCCGGACTTAGGCGAGCCGGTGCGGGACGGGGACAATATCACCTCCCCGGAGAACCTGTTCCGCTTCCAGTCCTCGGTGATCCGAAAGCTGGCGGGCCAGGAGAGCTGCATCATCGTGGGACGCTGCGGCAACTACGTGCTGCAGGACCAGCTGGACGACGTGATCCGAATCTTCGTCTACGCGGACACCGTCACCAGAGTGCGCCGGGTCATCGAGGTGGACCAGGTGGACGAGAAGGAAGCGCTGCGGCGCATGAAGCGCATCGACAAGGAGCGCAAGGAGTACCACCGATATTTTACCGGGCGCGAGTGGATGGACATGGAGAACTACGACCTGCCCATCAACGCCAGCCGCATCGACTACGACCAGATGATCAAGCTGATCAAGGACTATCTGGTGCTGCGGGGATACGAGATTTAAAGGCGGCCGGGCGTGAGCAGCGGGCGGCCATAAGCGGTGAGGGAGCGGGCGCGGGACATACACGGCGCCCGCTTCTGTATTTAGAAAGGCGGTTTAATCAATGAATATTTTTATTGGGATTATGATCCCGTTTATCGGAACCACGGCCGGGGCGGCCTGCGTGTATTTTCTGCGCCAGGGGATGCGCCAGGTGGTGCAGAAAGGGCTTCTGGGTTTTGCCTCGGGCGTGATGATCGCGGCCTCGGTGTGGTCTTTGCTGATCCCGGCCATGGATATGAGCGAGGGAATGGGGAAGCTGGCGTTTATTCCGGCTGCGGTGGGCTTCTGCCTGGGAATCGGATTTCTGCTGGCACTGGACCGGCTGATTCCCCATCTGCACCTGGACGCTGAGGAGCCGGAGGGCCCCAGCGGCAACTGGAAGAAGAGCACCATGCTGGTGTTGGCGGTGACGCTACACAACATCCCCGAGGGCATGGCGGTGGGCGTGGCCTTCGCGGGTCTGCTGGCTGACAACGGCACCATCACCATGGCGGGGGCTCTGGCCCTGGCAATCGGCATCGCCATCCAGAATTTCCCGGAGGGAGCCATCATTTCCCTGCCCTTAAAGGAGGCGGCGGGAAGGAACAAGGCCTTTGTCTACGGCATGCTTTCCGGGATCGTGGAGCCCATCGGCGCGGGGATCATGCTGGCGCTGTCGGATTTCCTCGGCCCGGCGCTGCCCTATATGCTGTCCTTCGCCGCAGGAGCCATGGTCTACGTGGTGGTGGAGGAGCTGATCCCGGAGTCCGCGGAGGGCGAACACTCCAATATCGGGACCATCGGGTTCGCGGCAGGGTTTGTGGTGATGATGATTCTGGACGTGGCGTTGGGATAATAAAAAGAGAAAAAGAAACAAAAGAGAATCCCCGGCCGGGATATCTGCCGCTGCGAGTGGCAGATATCCCGGGCTGGGGATTTTTGGTTGAATATAACAGTCTGTGGTCATCCAATGGTCAGATGATTTATTCCGTCAGCTTCTCCAAATCCCGATAGAACCCCGGATAGGAGATATTGACGCACTGGGCGTCCTTGATGGCGGTCACGCCGTCGGCGCAGAGGGCGGTCACCGCGAAGGTCATTGCGATGCGGTGATCCAGATGGCTATCGATCTCCGCTCCGTGCAGGGGGCGTCCGCCCCGGATGATCATGCCGTCCTCCGTCTCCGTGACGTCCGCTCCCATGGCGTTTAAGCTCTCCACCATGATGGCGATGCGGTTGGACTCCTTGACCTTCAGCTCCGCCGCGTCCTTTATGACGGTCTCGCCCTGGGCCGTGCAGGCCATGGCGGCGATCATGGGCAGCTCGTCGATGAGGGTGGGGATCACCTCGCCCTCCACCACGGTTCCGCTAAGGGGAGAGTGGCGCACCAGAAGGTCGGCGGTGGGTTCGGCGCCGCTGTGGTTTTCATTTAACAGCGTCAGATCCGCGCCCATGTCCCGGCAGACTTTCAGGATTCCGGCACGGGTGGGATTGATCCCCACGCCCTTGATCAGCACCTGGGAGCCGGGAACCATCAGAGCGCCCGCGATGAAATAAGCGGCGGAGGAGATGTCCCCGGGCACGGCAACCTTTGTTCCGAACAGCTCGTCCGCCGGGGAGATGGTGGCCGTGGCGCCGCAGGAACTTACCGCGGCTCCGAAGTGGCGCAGCATCAGCTCCGTGTGGTTGCGGGAGAGCGCCGGTTCGGTGACGCTTGTCTCGCCCTGGGCGTAGAGTCCGGCCAGAAGGACGGCGGACTTCACCTGGGCGGAGGCCACCTTGGAGTTGTAGTGGATGCCGGTGAGGCGGCGGCCCTTGATGCGCAGGGGCGCGCAGCCGTTTTTGTTGACGCTGGCGATATCCGCGCCCATCATGGACAGCGGGTCGATGATGCGCTTCATGGGGCGCTTCTGGATGGACGCGTCCCCAGTCAGGGTCACGTCGAAGTTCTGGGCCGCCAGGATGCCGGAGATCAGGCGCATGGTGGTGCCGCTGTTGCCGCAGTCCAGCAGTCCGGCGGGGCGCTTCAGTCCCCGCATGCCGTTTCCGTGCACCAGCACCCGGTCGCCCAGATTGTCGATGCCCACGCCCATACGCCGGAAGCAGGCGATGGTGGAGAGGCAGTCCGCGCCCTGGAGAAAGCCCCGAATCTCAGTCAATCCCTTGGCGATGGAGCCGAACATGACGGCCCGGTGCGAGATGGACTTGTCGCCGGGCACGGCCAGCTCGCCGTTTAACCCGGACATTGCTTTGGTAAATTCCATAGATTCCATTTTCAATTCCCCCTCGTAATCTTTGAAAGGGTGCGCCCTTACGGCTACACCCTGAACATTTCATATTTGTATTTGTCGAGATGCTTCCAGGCCGCCTCCATGGACTCCTGGTCGTAGAAGGCGATCTTGAGCGCTCCCTCGCCGTGCTCCCGGTTGTTGTTGATGCCAATGTTTTTGATGCTGATTCCCTTGGCGGCCAGGATCACGGAGATGGTGGAGATGGAACCCACCTCGTCCACCACGTCCACCGAGAACTCGTAGGCCGGCTCTAAGGGCCCCCTGGCCCGTTCGGTAATGGAGTTGCGGTAGTCCCGGGAGGTCTCAAACAGCTTGTAGATCCCCTCGTTGTCCCGCCCACGGATCTGGTCCAGCACCTGGTTTAAGGAGGCGATGTAGCGCTCCAGAACCTCCGCGATGGGGAGCGTGTTGGTCATGCAGATCTGCTCCCACATTTCCGGGGAGGAGGAGGCGATGCGGGTGATATCCTTGAAGCCTCCGGCCGCCACACGTTTCATGGTGCCCGCAGCCGTGTCGCTGTCCCGCACCAGGTTGACCAGGGAGGAGGCAATCAGATGGGGCAGATGGCTGATGGCGGCCACCACCCGGTCGTGCTCCCGGTAGTCCAACACCATGGGGATAGCGCCGATGATCCGGGACACGGTCAGGATGCGCCGTACATTTTCCGGCTGCTCCTCAAAGGGCAGGGAACCGTCTGCGCCCACGGGCGGCGTCACGATGTAGTAGGCGTTTTCCAGCAAATGGTCCGAGGAATTTTCATAGCCCGTCTTTTCTGAGCCTGCCATGGGGTGGCCCCCCACGAAGCGGTCCTCCAGGCCCTGGCGCGCGATCTCCTCGTGGATGCTGGTCTTGGTGCTGCCCACGTCCGTGATCAGGGCGCCCTCCTTTAAATAGGGCCGGATGGCCGTGAGATACTGGGCGTTGTACTCCACCGGGGTGCAGAGGAAGATCAGGTCGCACTGGGACAGCTGATCGCCGATGCCCTCCAGAATCACGTCCACGATGCCGTCCGCTTTGGCCTGCTCCAGCCTGGCGCGGGTCCGCATATAGGCCATGATGCGCACCTGGGGCTGCCTGCGCTTGATCGCCCTGGCGATGGAGCCGCCGATGAGCCCCAGGCCGATAAAACCGATGGTGGAATCCGTCATGTTCTGTTCTCCCATTTCCTATCCCTCTTTCTCTGTAAATGCGGCGGGAGGATTTTGCGGTTCCCGCGCCGCTATGATACGTTTTTGCCGGATAATGCCTCAGATTGTTTTTTCAACCGGCGTTCCCTTAAAAGTGCCTTCCCGCCAGCTCCACATATGGCTTTAAATCCCCCATCAGCTGATCAAAGGCGTCGAAGGTCAGGGACTGGGGCCCGTCGGAGAGGGCCTTGGCCGGGCAGGGATGGACCTCGATCATCAGACCGTCGGCTCCCACGGCCACGGCCGCCTTGGCCAAAGGCTCCACGTAGGCCCGCACGCCGGTGGCGTGGCTGGGGTCCACGATCACGGGCAAATGGCTCTTCTGGCGGATCACGGGCACCGCGCTGATGTCCAGGGTATTGCGGGTGCTTGTCTCGTAGGTGCGGATGCCCCGCTCGCAGAGCACGATGTTGGGGTTGCCCTCGGAAATGATGTACTCCGCCGCGTTGAGCCACTCGTCCACGGTGGCGGCGATGCCGCGCTTTAAGAGCACGGGGATGCCGGATTTCCCGGCCTCCTTTAACAGCTCGAAGTTCTGCATGTTGCGGGCGCCGATCTGAAGCATATCCACATATTGGACGGCCGCCTCGATGGCGTGGGCGCTGGTCACCTCACAGATGACGTTGAGGCCGGTGGCTTCCCTGGCCTCCTTCATGTATTTGAGCCCTTCCTCCTCCAGACCCTGGAAGGAGTAGGGGGAGGTCCTGGGCTTGTAAGCGCCGCCCCGCAGAAAGGTGGCGCCGGCCTTTTTCACGGCAAATGCCGTCTCCATCAACTGTTCCCTGCTCTCAATGGCGCAGGGACCGGCCATCACGGTCATGGTGCCGGGGCCGATGTGGGTGTTTCCAACCGGGATCACAGAGTCCTCGGGGTGGAACTTTTTGTTGACCAGCTTGTAGGACTCGGTTACAGGGACGATCTTTTCCACGCCCTCGCTCATCTCGATGTTGCAGCCTGCCAGCTGGGTCTTGTCGCCCACCACGCCTACGATGGTGACCTGGGAGCCCTTGGACAGATGGGCCTGCAGCCCTTTGGATTCAATGATATCCGTGACTTTGCGGATCGCCTCGTCGGAGGCGCTTGGTTTCATAATAATAATCATGAGAGAAATGCTCCATTATTCGGTATATTAAGAAAACGTATGCCGTCCGGACCGGCGCGTATGTATTTTTCTTCTGATAGTGTAAGCGATTGGAATTAAAATGTCAACACTTTATTGCGTTAAACTTTAAAACTTTGACGCGCACCAGAATCGGCGGGCGCAGAGCAGGAAATGGGAGGGGCTTCGGAGTATGTTTATAAAATGTTAAGGCAAATAGACGAAATTAGCCACAAAATTGTAAAATACCGATGGTATAATAAAAAAACAGGTACACCTTTTACGGAAAGGAGAGACGGAACATGAAACAGAAAGATGAGATAACGGAATTATTACAGCGCTTGTACGGCTTTTCCGATGACCAGCTGCTTAAGGATTTTAAGGAAGCCGAAGCCGAGGTGGAGGCGGAGGGCGGACCGACGCCCGACCCGGAAGGCTTTGCGCGGCTGTGGGAAAAGATGCGGGAGCAGGGCCTGTAGTTCCCTTCGGCGGGATGTACGTCCCGCCGGAACGGAAAGGATGGGGCCGCCTAAAATTTGGAAACTGTGGATTTGAGGGAATATATTGCGAAATTTCCCTTGTTTTACGGGGTTCTTTCCCGAAAGTGAAAAACGATTTTATAATTTTTGTCTAAATTTGAGCAAATTGCTTGATAAATTCCGAATAATTTAGTAAAATAGACCCATGGATTTAAAGGGATGCTTTGTCATCTTGAAGTATACACATATAAGGAGGGAAGTTTATGAACGTTTATGGTACTGAACAAATCCGCAACGTCGTATTACTTGGTCACGGAGGTTCCGGCAAGACGACCGTTGCGGAGGCTATGGCTTTTCTGACTGGAGTTACCAAACGTATGGGCAAGGTGCCGGACGGCAACACCATCAGCGATTATGACAAGGAAGAGATCAAGAGACAGTTCTCCATCTCAACAACTCTGATTCCGTTGGAGTATCAAGGCGAGAGCGGACCCATCAAGATCAATCTGCTGGACACTCCCGGATTTTTCGACTTTGTGGGCGAAGTGGAAGAGGCGATCAGCGTAGCCGACGCCGCCATTATCGTGGTAAACTGCAAGGCGGGTATCGAGCCCGGCACGGAGAAAGCCTGGGAGATCTGCGAGAAGTACAACCTGCCCCGCCTGATTTTTGTGACCAATATGGACGACGACCACGCCAGCTACCGCGAACTGGTCGTAAAGCTGGAGACTCGTTTCGGCCGTAAGATCGCGCCGTTCCAGCTGCCAATCCGTGAAAATGAAAAATTTGTGGGCTTTGTAAACGTGGTCAAGATGGCGGGCCGCCGCTTTACCACTCTCAGCGACTATGAAGAGTGCCCGATTCCCGACTATGTTCAGAAGAACCTGACCATTGCAAGGGATGCCCTGATCGAAGCCGTTGCAGAGACCAGTGAAGAATATATGGAGCGCTATTTCCTGGGCGAGGAATTTACACAGGAGGAGATCTCCACCGCCCTCAGAACCCACGTAATCCAGGGCGACATCGTTCCCGTGATGATGGGTTCCGGCCTCAACTGCCAGGGCTTTAAGGTTCTGCTGCAGGCTATTGACAAATACTTCCCGTCACCGGATCACTTCGAGTGCATCGGCGTGGACGTGTCCACGGGCGAGCGCTTTACCGCCAAGTACAACGACGACGTAAACCTTTCCGCCAGAGTGTTCAAGACCATTGTGGATCCCTTCATCGGCAAATACTCCCTGATGAAGATCTGTACCGGCACCTTAAAGGGCGACACGGTTGTCTACAACGTGAACAAGGACATGGAGGAGAAGATCGGCAAGCTGTACGTGCTGCGCGGCAAGGAGCAGATCGAGGTGCCTGAGCTGAAGGCCGGAGATATCGGAGCGGTTGCAAAGCTGACCGTTACCCAGACCGGCGACACCATGGCCGTGCGCACCGCACCCATCGTGTACCACAAACCGCAGATTTCCACTCCTTATACATATATGGCATACAAGGCCGTCAACAAGGGCGAGGACGACAAGGTTTCCACCGCTCTGGCCCGCATGATGGAAGAGGATCTGACCTTAAAGGTTGTAAACGATGCGGAGAACCGCCAGTCGCTGCTGTACGGCATCGGCGACCAGCAGCTGGACGTGGTGCTCAGCAAGCTGCAGAACCGCTACAAGGTGGACGTAACCTTAAGCAAACCGAAATTCGCTTTCCGCGAGACCATCCGCAAGAAAGTAAAGGTACAGGGCCGGCACAAGAAGCAGTCCGGCGGACACGGCCAGTTTGGCGACGTTATCATGGAATTCGAGCCCTCCGGCGATCTGGAGAAGCCCTATGTATTTGAGGAGAAGGTGTTCGGCGGCTCCGTGCCCAAGAACTACTTCCCGGCAGTTGAGAAGGGCCTGCAGGACTGCGTCGTCAAGGGACCGCTTGCCGGTTATCCGGTTGTTGGCCTTAAGGCTACGCTGTTAGACGGCTCTTACCATCCGGTTGACTCCTCCGAGATGGCATTCAAGATGGCCACGATCCTGGCGTTCAAGAGCGGCTTTATGGATGCCAACCCCGTGCTGCTGGAGCCCATCGCCTCCTTAAAGGTTACGGTTCCGGATAAGTTCACCGGCGACGTGATGGGCGATCTGAACCGCAGACGCGGCCGCGTGCTGGGTATGAACTCCGACCACCACGGCAAACAGGTGATCGAGGCAGATATCCCCATGAGCGAGCTGTTCGGCTACAACACGGATCTGCGCTCCATGACCGGCGGTATCGGACTGTACTCCTACGAGTTCAGCCGCTACGAGCAGGCTCCCGGCGATGTGCAGAAGCGTGAGGTTGAGGCCAGAGCCGCAGCCAAAGAGGCGGAGTAAACAATTCCTATGTTTTCTCTTAAAAATTTGCTTTTGTTGCATATATCACAGCAAATTAGGAATAACTATGATATTATCTGGATATCAAACGAATTGAGATCTTTATTTTAAGGAGGAAACGTAACGATGAAGAAATATGTATGTGATCCCTGCGGCTATGTCTATGATCCTGAGGTTGGCGATCCCGACGGCGGTATCGAACCGGGAACCGCGTTTGAGGACATTCCCGACGATTGGGTCTGCCCGCTGTGCGGCATGGGCAAGGACGTATTCTCTCCGGTGGAGGAATAGGGACCGGTAACAGGTGATTGACGCGATGCTTCTCCGGCGCCGTATGGGGCCGGGGGAGCATTTTTTTGTGAATGCAATGGGCCGCTGGCATAGCCTGCGGGCGATTGCCTGAATGCAATGGAACCGATTACTGGGGGCGCAGCGGTCAGGGCAGCGCCCCGCGCCCTTTGAGGCAAAAAAGGAGGATTTGAGGATGTACTGTAAGAACTGTGGAAAGCAGATTGAGAACAACTCCCGGTTCTGCAATTACTGCGGAGCAAGCCAGGGGGAGATAAGGGCGGCAGAGGAGGAAAAAGCGGCCGGAGCGGCATGCGCAGAACAGGCCGGGAGCGGCGGGGAGAGCAGGAGCTGCGCCGGGAATGGAAGGATGGACGGGCAATATGCCGGGAATAGCGGGGAGGACGCGGAGCCTGCCGGTGGCGGCAGAGGCGCGATCCTCCGGTGGCTGCTGGTCGCGGCTCTGTTCCTGGCGGCGATTATGGGGATGGCGGTGGTTATGCCGTCGCTGTTGGGCGGACTCGCCCAGAAAATGGGATGATCCCTTTAGACGGCGGCTTCGATGTGCAGCCGGATATTTCTCCGGTTGATCTCGATCAGCCCCTCCTCCTTCATCCGTTTCAGCTCCCGGGTCATGGCGCTGCGGTCGATGGACAGATAGTCCGCCAGATCCACCATGGTGAAGGGCAGGGTGAAGGACTCGCTTTTCTGGCGGCCTGCCATCTGCAAAAAGAAGCAGATCAGCTTTTCACGGATGGTGCGCTGGGAGAGGACCTCCACCCGCTCGCTCAAATCCACCGCCTTCTCGGAGATCAGGGTCAGCATATTCTGGATCAGCTGCTGGTGATAGGTGCAGGCCTTGGCGCAGGGGCGGCTGATGCCGTCGTAGTTGATGAACAGCACGTCGCAGGGCTCGTCACAGACTACGGAGATGCCGTTTAAGGGATTTTTCTGGTAGGCGGACAGCAGCTGGCCGAAAATATCCTGTGGCTCCAGGCGCTCCAAAATGGTGCGGGCGCCGATTTCGTAGCGGACCACCAGGGCGCTGCCCTTGCCCAGGATGCCGATGCTGTGAAACGCCTGGTCGTAGGAACAGACGGTTTCGCCGCCGGTAAAATGCTTTTCCCTGGCATTCAGACAGCCCAGCAGATGTTTGTACTCCTCCAGCGATATATTGTAGAATAAATTTTTTTGAAAATATTCGGTCATGTCCCTTTCCCCTCCTGATTTTCTGTGTTATGATATGCAGCGGATGATTATCTTTATCATACCGCATTTTTGTTGCAAATGCAACAGAAATGCGGCCGGTATTTTGTTAAGATAAGGACGATCAAGACGAAATGGGGTATTGTAACCCTGGACGGACAGAAGAAACACTTGCAAGGAGGACATATTTTATGAGAGCGACAGAGATTCGCGAGGGTATCTATTGGGTCGGAGCCATCGACTGGCATATACGCAATTTTCACGGCTATACCACCAACCGGGGGGCCACCTACAACGCATATCTGATTCTGGATGAGAAGGTGACGCTGATCGACACCGTGAAGGAAGGATTTTCCGACGAGCTTTTGGAGCGGATTTCCGATGTGATCGATCCGGCGAAGATCGATTATATTATCTCAAACCATGTGGAGATGGACCATTCCGGAGCCCTTCCCGCCATGGTGCGGGCCTGCCCCAACGCGACGATCATCACCAGCGCGCCCAGCGGATTAAAGGGCCTGAGCGCCCACTACGGCAATTTAAACTACAAGCCCATGAAGACGGGGGATTCCCTCAACATCGGCAGACGCAATCTGACCTTTGTGACCACTCCCATGCTGCACTGGCCGGACAACATGGTCACCTACTGCCCGGAGGAGCGGATTCTGTTCTCCAACGACGCCTTCGGTCAGCACTATGCAACCAGCGAGCGCTTTGACGACGAGACAGACCTGGCTGTGGCTATGGAGGAGGCGAAAAAGTATTACGCCAACATCGTGATGTGCTACGGCAGACAGGCGGCAGCGGCCTGGAACGTGGTCCACGAGCTGGGTCTGGACATGATCGCCCCCAGCCATGGGATTATCTGGAGAAGCCACATCGACACGATCATGGACGCCTACAAGCGCTGGAGCGCAAATGAACCGGAATCCGGGGCAATGGTGGTATTCGACAGCATGTGGCATTCCACGGAAATGATGGCGAAAACCATCGCCGAGGCGTTCGCGGACAAGGGCGTTTCCGTCAAGCTCTACGACTTAAAGAACACCCACCGCTCGGAGATCGTGCCGGAGATTCTGGAGCGCAAATATATCGCAGTGGGCTCCCCCACGCTGAACAACCAGATGATGCCCGAGGTGGCGGCCTTCCTGTGCTATTTAAAGGGCCTTTCGCCCAAGAACCGCAAAGCCTTTGCCTTCGGCTCCTACGGCTGGGGCGGACAGAGCATCGGACAGGTGGAGGACGAGCTTAAGGCCTGCGGATTTGAGATCTGCCTGGACAAGATCCGGGTCAATTATATTCCCAAGAAAGAGGACCTTAAGGCCATCACAGAGCAGGTGGAGCGTCTGTTCGATTGATGTCCCGGGTCTGAGGATTCAATACAGATGGATGAACGTTTTGAACAGCCGGAGAGGGAGTCCCGCGGGGCTTCCGGTCAGCCGGACACGACGAGTCGGAGTGAGAGCGGCCGGGACCCGGAGCGGGAGCGGCTGCTGAGAGAGACGCAGATGGAGATAGACCGGATGAAGGCGGCTGCCATGGAGGAGATTAAGTCCTCCACGGCGGTCTACATCCAGATGCAGGTACAGCAGGCCTGCGCGATGGCGGAGGCCCAGACCCGGGCCAGGATTTTTATGGAGGAGCAGGAGAAAACGGCCCGCTCCAAAGAGCAGTCCCGTCAGTTTTCACGGCTGGGCCTGGTGCTGTTCGCCTTTATGGGTGTGGCCTTTGCGGCCCAGCTGGTGCTGATCGTGATCACGATGCTGGTGGGCCTGGTGGGAGGTCTGGACGTGGATTTCGAGAACCAGACCGTGCAGATTGTGATCTCGGCCATCTCCATGTACGGTGTGGCGTTTCCGGTGGCCGCCCTTCTCATGCGCCTGATCCCCAAGCAGGGGCGTCCGGGCGGTGAGAGCTGGAGCGCGATGAAGCTCACGGCCTGTTTTGTGATCTGCATCGGCATCGGGTTTGTGGGCATCCTGCTCAGCCAGTTTGTGGACGCCCTGTTTCCGGCCGGAGGAGACGGCGTTCAGCCCGAGGATATGATGACCGGGGTGGGGATGCTGCTCAATATCGCCATGGTGGTGTTCGCTGCCCCGATAGTGGAGGAACTGCTGTACCGGAAAATGCTCATCGACCGCATCGCGGCCTACGGCGACGGTGTGTCCGTTGTGGTGTCCGGTCTGCTGTTCGGCCTGGCCCATGGGAATTTTTCCCAGTTCTTCTACGCCTTCGGGCTGGGAGCTCTGTTTGCCTACGTGTACATCAAGACCGGACATATCGGCTACACCATCGGTTTTCACATGTTTTTCAATCTGATCGGCGGCGTGTTCACCGTGGAGCTGAACAAGGGACTGATGGAGGTTCGGGATCCCGCGGGAATGGTGGCGCGGCTGGAGCAGATTTTCGGCGTGGACTTAGGACCGGTGGTGCCCCTGGTCTGCAATGCGCTTTTGACGCTTTATCTGGTGATGAGCGTCGTCTGCGCGGTGGGCGGTCTGGTGATTCTCATTTCCAGGCGCAAGGAGATCGTGTTCAGGCCCGGGGAGAAGCCTATGGTCTGGGGACGGCGTTTTTCCGCCGTGGTGCTCAATCCCGGCGTGATCCTCTACCTTCTGCTCTGCGCGGGCCTTTTTTGGATGTCCTCCCTGGCGTGAACTGTTCCGATACCATCATAGGTTATGGCAGATATAGGAAATAGATATTTGACGGGGCGGGCGGATCGCGTTATACTTTGTCTGATTGTGGCTGCCGGGAGTCCGGGCAGTTATGTCTGATTCTAATGAAAAGACAGAGGACGGATGGACATGGATTTCAACAATTTATTTATTATGCAGGGAATGTTATTTTCCCTTATGCTCCTGGGGCTGTATCTGCGCAAGATCGGAATGATCACGGACAGCAACCGGGAGCTTTTGACGGACCTGGTGGTGAATGTCACCCTGCCGTGCAGCATCGTAAAATCCTTTGAGATGGAATTTAACGGCGAGATTCTGCGCAGCTGCCTGGTGATCTTCCTGGTGGCCATCGGCATACAGATCGGCAGCTTCCTGCTCAGCTATATGTTGTATCCGGGAGTGGAGGAAAAGCACAAAAAGGTGCTCCAGTACGCGACCATCTGCTCCAACGCGGGAATTTTGGGCAACCCCATTGCGGAGGGCATATTCGGACCACTAGGCCTCATGTACGCCTCGGTGTACCTGATTCCCCAGCGGACGTTCATGTGGTCCATGGGCCTGACCTATTTTACGGAGTGCCCGGACAAAAAGTCCCTGGTGAAAAAGGTAGCCACCCACCCCTGTATCATTGCGGTGGCCATCGGCCTGTTTCTGATGATCGCCCAGCTGCGCCTGCCCGGCTTTGTGGGGCAGACGGTGCACACCCTGGCCGGGGCCAACACCGGAATCTCCATGTTGTTTATCGGCAGCATCCTGGCGGGGCAGTGCTTTAAGTCCATGTGGACCAGGCTGACGGTCTATTACGCCTTTGTGCGGCTGTTCCTGGTGCCGTTTCTGGTCTGGGCGGTATGCGCGCTGCTGCATCTGGATCCCCTGGTGACCGGCGTGTCCGTGGTGCTGGCAGGGATGCCCGCGGCCAGCGTGACGGCGATTCTGGCGGCGAAATACAGCTGCGACGAGGTGTTCGCAACCAAATGCGTGATCAGCTCCACCTTACTGTCCATGGTGACCGCGCCGCTGTGGTGCATTTTCCTGGCGTAGAGGCGGCGTGAGCGGAGTTGGATAGAAGTTGATAAGAGCAGAGTGTTCTGGCCTGAGCGGCCGGTGCGCTCTGTTTTTTTGCGTGGGACGGGCTTTGGCGGGGCTATATGATTTTGCCTATCACTTCCATATTAAATCATATATTTTACTTATGAGACGCTTTTCTATATAATGATGATAAAAGGTAACTGTTCAGTAAGCTTGCAGACGAAAATCCCATCGCCGAAGGCGATTTTAAATGGATTTTTGCTCGTACCGGTGAAGGCACTGAACAGATACGATAAAAGATGATTTCGGAGGTGCGGATTTTGGAGAAGGAGAGGGAACTCTTTGAGCGGCTGCGGGAGTTTACCGTGCCGGAGCTGTGCGACGGAGCCGGGGTATTCAGCGCTATGGACTACCACATCAAGCCGTGGATCGGGCGCACGAAGATCGTGGGCCGGGCGCTGACCGTCAAGGTTCCGGCGGGAGAGGGAGCCATTGTGAGCCGGGCCATCGAACTGGCCGGGGAGGGCGACGTGATCGTGATCGCCGGACAGGGCGTCTGCCAATGTTCCTACTGGGGAGACCACCGCAGCCTCTGCGCGCGGCTTCAGGGCGCGGCCGGGGTGGTGATCGACGGGGCGTTCCGGGATCTGGAGGGCTGTGAAGAAGCGGGATTTCCAATATTTGCCAGGGCGCTGACCTGTGGGACCGCTCAGAAGACGGGAGAGGGACAGATCAACGTGCCGGTGAGCTGCGCGGGCGTGGCGGTGAATCCCGGCGACTTTATCGTGGGCGACGTGAACGGCGTCTGTGTGATCCCAAGGGATCAGGCGGAGACTGTGCTGGAGCGGGCGGCGAAAAAAGTGGCGGCCCAGAAGCGGGCGGCGGCGGAGATGGAGCGCACGGGAAAGGCGGTCACAAGGATTCAAATGGACCGGTAGCAAATCGAACGAAAATGGCGGCGGTTTAGCCGCGGACAGCATTTAAAAGGAGCGGATATGATACGATTATTGGATTGCCCGGTCGTGCTGGGGACTCAGGGATGCCCTGCGCCGGCACCGGCGGGTTTTGATGTGGAACAGGGCCGGGAGAAAACCATGGCCTACGAAATTTTAAAAGCTCACAACCAGTGGGACGACATGGAAAACCTGCGGCTTAAATTCGACGCCCTGGTGTCCCCGGACAACAACTATGTGAGCATTCTGCAGACCGCGCGGGCCAGCGGAATCGAGAAATTTCCGGTGCCCTATGTGCTCAGCAACTGCCACAACACCCTGTGCGCGGTGGGCGGCACCATCAATGAGGACGACCATGTGTTCGGCCTGTCCAACGTCAAACGCTACGGCGGCATTTTCGTGCCTCCCTACCGGGCGGTGCTGCACCAGTACATGCGGGAGATGATGGCGGGCTGCGGGAAAATGATCCTTGGCTCGGACAGCCACACCCGCTACGGCGCTCTGGGAACCATGGGCATCGGGGAGGGCGGCGGCGAGGTGGCCAAGCAGCTTTTGGGCCGCACTTACGACCTGAAGCGCCCGCCGGTGATCGCCGTGTGGCTTGAAGGGAGTCCGAGGCCCGGCGTGGGCCCCATGGACGTGGCCCTGACTCTGGTGGGGGCAACCTTTGCCAATGGGTTTAACAAGAACAAAATTCTGGAATTTGTGGGTCCCGGCGTGGGCAGTCTGTCCGTGGAGTACCGCATGGGCATCGACGTGATGACCACCGAGAGCGCGGCCTTAAGCAGCATCTGGACCACGGACGGGGCGGTGGAGGCGTACCTGAAAATGCACGGGCGGGGCGGCGAATACCGGCCCCTTGCCCCCGGGGAGGGCGCCTGCTACGACGGGCTGATCGAGATCGACCTCTCTGCGGTGGAGTGCATGATCGCGTTGCCCTTCCACCCCAGCAGGGCGCTGCCCATACGGGAGTTAAAGGAAAATCTGGATGAGATCGTGGCCCAGGTGGAGGCGGAGGGCCAAAGAATCAAGGGGGAGGCGGGAGAGCCCTTCCGTCTGGCCGATAAGATCCGGGACGGGGAGCTGGTGGTGGACCAGGCCCTGGTCAGCGGCTGCAGTGGAGGCATGTTTGAGAACATCGCCGCCATGGCCGATATCCTGGACGGCTGCGCCATAAGCGGAAACGGAATCAGCCTGGGCGTGAACCCGGCCAGTGTGCCGGTGATGGCGGACCTGATGGATCAGGGCATCGCGGGGCGTCTGGCGGTCAGCGGGGCCACGCTGCGCCCGGCCATCTGCGGCCCCTGCTTCGGCGTGACCGACGTTCCGGCCAACAATCAGCTTTCCATCCGCCATGTGACCCGCAACTATCCCAACCGGGACGGTTCCAAGCCGGGACAGGGACAGATGGCGGCGGTGGCTCTGATGGACGCCAGGTCCATTGCCGCCACCGTGCGAAACGGCGGACGCCTGACGGCGGCCACGGAGCTGGATCAGGTGCATTACTCCTCCCCGGAATACCATTTCAATCCCGCGATCTACAAGGGGCAGGTGTACGACAATTTCGGCGGGGGAAATCCGGCCGAGCCCCTGGTGATGGGGCCGAATATCGGGGAATGGCCCGAGATGGCGCCTTTGGCGGAGCATCTGCTGCTCAAAGTGGCGGGGGCCTACGATTCGTCGGTGACCACCGATGAGCTGGTGCCGTCCGGTGAGGCCTCGTCCTACCGGTCCAACCCGGAAAAGCTGGCCGGATACACCCTGATCAGCCGTGATCCGGGTTATGTGGGCCGCGCCAGGGAGGTGCGGGCCCAGGAGCGCCTGCGCCGGGAAATGGGTCTGGCGGCGGTTACCGACCAGGAGGCCGGAACAATTTTACGGCGGCTTCAGGCGGAGCTTGGCTGTGAGGAAGGCGGGATCGCCCTGGGAAGCATCATCACCGGCCCTCAGATCGGGGACGGGTCCTCCCGGGAGCAGGCGGCCAGCAGCCAGAAGGTGTTGGGCGGCCTGGCGGATCTGGCGGGGGAGTACGCCACCAAACGTTACCGGTCCAACCTGATCAACTGGGGGATTCTGCCCCTCGTCACCGCGGAAAGCCTGGAGGACATCCGGGTGGGCGACTATCTGCTGGTGCCGGGAATCCGGAGCGCGTTAAAAGAGGGACGGAGCGACCTGCGGGTGAGGCGGGTGACGGGGGTGCAGCGGGAGATTTCGTGCACCCTGGGGCAGCTGACCGAAGAGGAACGCAAGATATTGCTTTCCGGCTGCCTGATCAACTATTATGCGCAGGAGCGCAGAACAATGGATGGAGGAGAAGAACATGAGCGTTGACGCGAATATTGCTGCGGCACAGGAGAAATTTGCGGAGCTGATCCGCTCCGAGTACGAGCGGATCGAGCGGATGAAGGCGGACAATGAGGTGACGGATTTCGCCAAACTGGAGAAAATTGTGGTGGGCATCCTGCCCGGCGACGGCATCGGCCCCATTATCATGAAGCAGGCCCTGCGGGTGCTGGACGATCTGCTGGGACCGGAGATCGCTTCCGGCCGGGTGGAGGTGAGGACCATCGAGGGTATGACCATTGAGAACCGGGCCGCCAAGCTTCAGAGCCTGCCGGACGAGGTGTTCGAGGAGGTCAAACAGTGCAACGTGCTGTTAAAGGGCCCCATGGTGACGCCTAGGGCATCCGATCCCTGGCCCAACCTGATCAGCGCCAACAGCCTGCTGCGCCGGGGCCTGGAGCTGTTCGCGGCCGTGCGCCCCATCCGCATCCCGGAGAAAAACATCGACTGGACCTTTTTCCGTGAAAATATCGAGGGCGAGTACATCTGGGGCAACAAGGGCATTCAGGTGAACGAGGACCTGGCCGTGGACTTCAAGGTGCAGACCAGACAGGGCAGCGAGCGTATCGCCCGGGCGGCCTTTGAGTTTGCCAGAAAGAACGGAAAGAAGAACGTGACCATTGTGACTAAGGCCAACATCGTGAAGCTGGCGGACGGCAACTTCATCAAGGCTGTGCGCAGGGTCGGCGAGGAGTACCCGGAGATCGAGATTCAGGAGCGTCTGGTGGACGCCATGAGCGCCAAGATGCTGGACCCGGAGTTCAACAAGGGCATCGAGGTGATCGTGCTGCCCAACCTCTACGGCGACATCGTGACCGACGTGGCGGCGGAGCACCAGGGCGGCCTTGGAACCGCTTCCTCCTCCAACCTGGGCAATAAATACGCCATGTTTGAGGCCATCCACGGCACGGCTCCCTTCCTGATCAACCACAACCGGGGCGATTACGCGGACCCCTGCAGCCTGATCCGGGCGGTGGGCATGCTCATGGCCCACATCGGTTACGCGGACCGCAAGCAGATTCTGGACCAGGCTCTGGATATCTGCACCATCACCGAGCGCAGGCTGGTGGTGACCACGGACCGGGACGGCGCCAGCGCGGCGGAATTCACGGATTACCTGCTGGAGACCATTGACGGGCTGAAAAAATAGAAGAATGGCGGACAAAACGGCACAGGCCGGGCGTCCGCCTTCCTGGCAAAAGATTTGGCGGCCCGATGGGACCGCCTTGTCCCTTAAACAAAATTATTTACAGATAGCCGGATATGGAATCCGGCGGAGAGGGGTAGACAATGAGAAAATTTAAGACAGTATTTATGCGCGGGGGTACGAGCAAGGGCTGTATGTTCCTCAGGGAGGACCTGCCGGAGGACAGAAGCCAGTGGGATCCCATTTTTTTACAGGTGATGGGCAACCCTGATCCCAAGCAGATCGACGGCATGGGCGGCACCGTGTCCAGCAACAACAAGATCGTGATCGTGTGGAAGAGCGAGGAGAAGGACGTGGACGTGGAGTATCTGGTGGGCCAGGTGATCGTGGGCAAGAGCCAGGTGGACTACAAGTCCAACTGCGGCAACATGACCGCCGCCGTGGGGCCTTTTGCCGTTGAGGAGGGGCTTCTTACGATCACGCAGCCCATCACCACGGTGCGTATGCTCAACCGCAACACGGACAAATACATCAACGTCACCGTGCCCATCGACCCGCAGACCGGCACCTTCGCCCAGGACGGGGACTGCCATATCGCGGGCGTGGACGGAACCGCGGCGGAGCTGAAGGTGAATTTCCTGAATCCCGCCGGTTCCAAGACAGGTAAACTTCTGCCCACCGGAAATGTGCTGGACGTGCTGGATATCCCGGGCTTCGGAAAAATCGAGGCCAGCATCCTGGACGTGTCCAACCCCATGGTGTTGGTGCGGGCTGAAGAGATCGGCATGAAGGGCACGGAGCTTCCTGAGGAAATAAACTCCAACGCTGAGGTCAGCGCGCTGCTGGAGAAGATCCGCGGCACGGGGGCCTGCATGATGGGCTTTGCAAAGGATTTGGAGGACGCCACGGCCAACAGCCCCGCCGTTCCCAAGGTGGGCTTTTTCACCGCGCCCGTGACCTTTACGGATATCGCCGGGGAACAGGTTGAGGCTTCGGATATGGACCTCTGCGCCCGCGTGATCTCCGTGTTCAAGTGCCACAAGGCCTGCCCGCTGACCTCGGCCAGCTCCATCTCCGTGGCCGCCCAGCTGGAGGGCTCCATCATCGAGAAAACCCTGGGTATGCCGGGAAATGCCAGCGGCTGCGTGCGCATCGGCCACCCCAGCGGCGTGATGACCATGTACCCGGATATCGTGCGGCAGGACGGCGAGCTGAAACTTCCGGGCGTGGCGGTGCAGAGAACGGCCAGACGGATTATGGACGGCACGGTGTACGTGCGCCAGTGATGACAGGGAACGGTCTGTCCGGGCCGGAATAGGTGTGCAGTGAACTGCCGGCTGTGCCGTCAGCCTGCCATATCCAATTAAAACAACCGGGTCCGCCGGGCTGCGTTTTCGGGGAGGAAAACGCAGGGGGGCGGATCCGGTTGTTTTTGATGGAGAGCGACTGGAAACCTGCTTCGATCCATTATTTCGGTCTCTCATAACGGTAGGAAAAGCGGGAACCGATATAATATGTTTCGGAATATTCAAACCGCCGTCCATCCTTGAGGTAGCCGGGATGGCTGATCATTAAAAGCGGCTCATCGCCGATCTCCAGCATCTGTTTCTGATGGGGAGTGGGGAGAAGAGCGCTGATCGTCTTGTCGCCGCCCGTCATATCGAGTTCATACTGTTGGCTGATGTAACTGTAGAGAGAGCCCTCCAACATCCTCAGGTCAAAGGAGGGAAACAGGCTGCAAGGCAAATAGGTGTAGCTCAAAGCCATCTTGATGCCGTCCGCGGTGCGGATTCGTTCGATACAGTGTACCAGTTCTTCCGGTGCGATATTAAGGGCCTCGGCAGCCTCGGGAACGTCAGCGCCGCGCCGTACCTGATATGAAACCAGGATAGAGCCGGGAACCTTTCCGATGGAGCGCATGTCATTGCTGTAACTTCTGGTCTCGTTAGATGTTTTTGTAATTTGTATGGAATTGACAAAGGTCCCTTTTCCGGGGGTCCTTGTGAGTATCCCTTTGGAGGAGAGAAGATCCAGCGCCTTTCTGGCGGTCATACGGCTCACCTGATAACGGCTGCACAATTCGTTCTCCGTCAAAATCTGGTCGCCGGTCTGTAATTTGCCGTTCTGTATCTGAGTTAAGATATCATGTTCGATCTCTTTGTATTTCGCAATTTGTTTTCCCATAATCACCTCGCATATCATTCGATATCCCTATTATAAAGGGTTTCCTGAAAAAGGTC